>Ga0105240_10000387_pt1 | contig 82855 bp, 65 predicted proteins | sample KBSC54metaG_FD_80426 | JGI IMG/M metagenome (GOLD analysis project Ga0105240, IMG submission 80426) | Corn rhizosphere microbial communities from Kellogg Biological Station, Michigan, USA - KBS C5-4 metaG | ecosystem: Host-associated > Plants > Roots > Rhizosphere > Soil | place: Michigan, USA...
ACGCCGTATCAAACGATCATGGATGTGCTCGATGTCGTCGGGCGCGTGGGCATCAGCAATGTCGGTCTCGCGACCAAACCAAAGGGGCAATGAAGTGACTCAACCTCCGCCAACTATGAGCGACGACGATTTGGAGCAGCGCGGCTTTTTTCAGCGGCATCGTATCACGATCGGTATCTTCGGCAGTTTGCTTCTCGCGGGCACTTACACTGCGAGACAACTTACAACCAGTCCCTGCACTGTGCCCCGGAAGGTGGAAACGATTTCGGTGGTAAAGTTGACTTCAATTCCACCTCTGCCACCTCCACCGCCACGGTCGGTAGTCCAGCCACCACCCAAGCAAAAGATGGTCGAGCAAATGCCGATCGATCAGCCCGAACAAAAACCCGAAGCGGCGGCAAAGCCCGAAGAACCTCCCGCGGGACCTTTGGGTACGGGAATCACCGGCCAGGGCACGGACGGCTTTGGTCTCGGGAAGTCTGGCAATGGAGCCGGCGGAAACGGGACGGGCAGTGGATCTGGCCACAAAGGCAGTCGCTGGGGCTGGTATGCCGGACAGGTCCAAAGCCGCATCCAGGAAGCGCTGCGCAATAATCGCAAGACCCGCGATGCAGCCATGCGCATCGAAGTGCGGATCTGGCCCGATAGCGCCGGTCGCATCGCTCGCGCAAAACTTTCCGGAACAACCGGTGATCCCGCTATCGATGCCGCTCTGCAGAATGAAGTTCTCACCGGCCTGCGTCTCTCTGAACCACCCCCGGAAGGAATGCCCATCCCCATTGTGATGCGGCTCACGGCCAGGCGGCCCAACTAACCACCCAATGACTCGCCCACATACCATTCTCCGACATTCGATTGCGCTCTTCGTAGTCTCTTCCTATTGCGTTGCCTTTCCGGTTCGTGCCGCTCATCCGAACGTCGCTCCAGTTGCTGATCTTCCATTGCCTGAGTCTGCCGCACCCTTACTGGCGGCAGTGCCCCAAGCTCCTCCGGCCGCCGGAGATGCTGAACGGTCGTCCGCGCAAAGCAGTCCATCCGTTGCGGCGATCGCCGCGCCGCCCGGAGAAAAGCCCACGCCTTCGCAGAACGTCACGATCAACCTGATCAACCGTCTCGTTCAGCGGGGAGTTCTCACCAAGGAAGACGCCAGCGAGTTGATCAAACAGGCGGAAGCAGATGCCGCGGAGGCGCAAGCACAGGCTGAGGCAGCGAAGGCAGCGATAGCTGCCGTGCAGTCAGCTTCTTCTACCGGGCAACTCGCTCCGGCGCCGCTTTTTCCTGACGGACCCATGCCTCTGGCGGGAATGAGTGAAACAGGAGAGGGGACGGACGACGGCGTCCGGGTGACTTACATCCCCGAAACTGTGAAGGCGCAGATCCGTGATGAACTCAAACGGGAAGTTATGGATCAGGCTCGGGACGAAAACTGGGCCGCCCCGCGCATGTTCCCGGACTGGGTGACACGCATCAAACTCTTCGGCGATATCCGCGTCCGTTATGAAGGCGACTGGTTCCCATCGGGCAATGACAACACGGGGGCATTCCCGAATTTCAATGCTATCAATACCGGAGCGCCATTCGACATCAGCGGGACGCAGTTTGCCCCTGAATTGAACGTCGACAAGGATCGCAATCGCATTCGTATTCGCGCCCGCCTGGGCGCCGATGTGGATTTCGGCGGCGGATTCACTGGCGGCTTCCGCATTGGGACTGGCGAAAGCGATAGCCCGGTCTCAGCGAATCAAACCCTCGGTCTGGCAAACCAGGGGCAGGGTGGTAACTTCAGCCGCTACGCGGTGTGGCTGGATCGCGCTTTTATCAAGTACGAGATCGGCGGGCAACCCGAGAAGGATCTCTCGATCACGATCGGGCGCTTTGACAATCCGTTCTTCATGACGAGCAACATCGTCTGGGCGAATGATCTCGGCTTTGACGGGGCAGTTATCCAGGGAAAGTATCAAGTCGCGAAGGGTGTCACTCCCTATCTCACGCTTGGCGCATTTCCTGTCTTCAATACGGACTTCAACTTCCCGTCCAATCAGCCGGCAAAATACAGCAGCACGGATAAGTGGCTCTACGCGGGCCAGACTGGGGCTGACTGGAAGATTAGCAAAAATCTGAGCGCGAAATTTGGCGCGGCTTACTACTACTTTCAAAACATCGCGGGGAAACTCTCTAGTCCCTTTACGCCGCTGACTCCGAACGACGCCGGCAATACGGACAATACGCGCCCGGCCTTTGCGCAGAAAGGCAATACTTATATGGCCTTGCGCAACATCGTGCCAACCGTGGCGAATAACTTTGGGACGATCGACCAGTTCCAATACTACGGTCTGGCCACGCCCTTCCACGAACTCGCGCTCAATGCACGGTTGGACTACGACCGCTTCGAACCGTTTCGCATTTCGCTCAGCGGCGAATGGGTGAAGAACCTTGCCTTCGACTACAATGCGATCAATGCCAAGGCGGTAAATAATCGCGGAGCCGATACTGCGTCGGGAGCGATTGGCGCCTTCAGTGGAGGCGATACCGCGTGGATCGTTGATTTCCGAGTGGGCCACGGCGCACTCGAAAAGCGCGGGGATTGGAACGTGGGAGTGAACTACCGCTATGTCGAATCGGACTCGGTAGTCGACGGCTTGAATGATTCGGACTTCGGGCTCGGAGGCACGAATCTCAAGGGGTACACGATTTATGGGTCGCTCGCATTGTCTCCACGGGTTTCGTTTGGGCTGCGCTGGATGAGCGCCACGGAGGTCAGCGGGCCGCCATTCAAGAGCGACATCCTGCAGGTCGATTTCACCGGAAAGTTCTAATTGCCATGCTGCGAAAACTAATTCCCGTCCTGATTCACGGATTGCTCCCGCTGACATTTGCCGTGGGCCTGAAGGCCGCCGAACCGGGCAATCCGGCTGAGACGAAATTGCGCGAATCTTTGCGCAACACGATGCTGCAACTTCGGGCGGCTGAAACCGAGCGCGACACGCTGAAGGCGACGCAAGATCAAACCGAACAGGAGAAGAAGGCGCTGGCCGAAAAGCTCGAGACCGTTACGAAACAAAGCATCGCGGACAAAGATGCCGCCGACAAGAAGATCGGTGGACTCGAAACTCAAGTTACGGAAAAGGATGCCCAGATCGGACAATTCAAAGAAGCGATCGAGAAGTGGAAAGCCGCCTACCAGCAGCTTGAGGACTTGGCGCGCAAGAAGGAAGACGAGCGCGCCAGGCTCGCCGCGGAAAAGATCGTGCTCGATCGCAAGGTGGCAGATCGAGAGGCGAAGAATCTCGCGCTTTACGCGCTCGGAAATGAAATCCTGTCACGCTATGAGAAGTTCGGGCTTGGCACTGCACTGACGGCGCGTGAGCCATTCACGGGGATCACAAAGGTGAAGCTCGAAAACCTCGTGCAGGACTACGGTGATAAATTAACGGAGCAGAAGATCAAGCCGGAGCCGGTAGCTTCCTCCAATGCGCCGGCGGAAAAGACCGCTCCTGCACGGGCCAAAGCGGAAACGGCACGCAAGAGCGGAAGCTAAGGAGACGAGATATGAATTCTTCCGAGATCGTCGATCGTCCGGTCTTCCAATTTGAAAAGGGGCGCGTCGGAAGTGGAAATGGGCGCCGTCGTAACTATCGGCTGGCACTTTCTGCGGGATTGGGCGTGGCGGTTTCACTTGCTGCCAGCCTGGATGTGGTGGCGCGTGATATTTTGCGTCCGAGCGTGGGAGGAAATGGTGCGCTTCCGGGAGCATCGCAAGGGAACGGATCGGGCGGAGTCAGTGCTCCGGGCTCGCCTTCAACCGGCATTAATGGACGGGATGCGCTTGCCCGCGTGACCCAGGCGGTACTCTCCGTACAAAAGATGCAGAGTGCCGCGCGTCAGGCGGCGGTGAATGGGACGAACAACCTGGGCGTGAACCCGAAAGCTCCCGGCAAGACATTGCCCAACGTACCAAATGGACTTGCTCCGGGCGGGCTGCAGGTAGCGCCGGGGGTGACCACGACTCCCGGACTGTGGCAGGGAGCGAAGCAGCCGACACAGACGACGTCGAAAGGGCAAACGACAGTCACGATCAATCAGACTAGTTCCCAGGCATTGCTTACCTGGCAGACGTTCAATGTCGGCAAACACACAACCGTCGATTTCAACCAGAACGCAGGCGGCGCGGACAAATCGAAGTGGATCGTCTTCAACAAGATCGTGGATCCTTCCGGTCTGCCCTCCCAGATCCTCGGCTCCATCGAAGCGCCGGGACAGGTCTATTTGTTGAACCAGAATGGCATTATCTTTGGTGGATCGAGCCAGGTGAACGTTCACACGCTGGTCGCATCGTCCTTGCCGATTAACGATAACCTGCTGACACGTGGCCTGCTCAATAACCCGGACGATCAGTTTCTCTTTTCCTCTTTGACAATTCCGGCGCTGACGACGGGTGGCACGATGCCGGCATTTACCCCGCCTGCAGCTCCGGCTACGCCAGGCGGGAGAGATGGGGATGTTATCGTTCAGGCGGGAGCGCAACTGACCAGTCCTACTACGGCGGAGCACGTGGGTGGAAGGATTGCGCTGATTGGGCCGAACGTCACCAATGCCGGCACCATCTCCACACCCGACGGCCAGACGATCCTCGCGGCTGGTAATCAAGTCGGAGTACAGGCCCATCCCGGGGGCGATCCCAGCCTGCGGGGTCTCGACGTCTTTGTCGGCTCGGTCGACAAATATAGTGGGACCGCGACCAACTCCGGTCTCATCGAAGCGCCTCGCGCCGACGTCACGATCGCAGGCAAGGCCGTGAATCAGTTTGGAACGATCGACAGCAGCACTTCGGTGTCCCTGAACGGCCGCATCGATCTGATCGCCAGTTACAACACGGTCCGCTCCATCGTACTGGGTGCACCGATCCTGAACCCCTCTGCAACGGGCACGGTGACGTTTGGAGCAGATAGCGTGACGGATATTCTCCCGGAGCTTTCCAGTGATCTGACCGTTGTCGGGACGCAACTTGCCCTGCCTTCGAAGATCAATGTGCAGGGGCTGGCCATTCACCTGGAAAACGATGCTCAGATCGTGGCGCCCAATGCCAACGCGACTTTCAGTGCCGGGAACTGGCTGCCATCGAAAGGGACCTACGCTTTCGCGTATACAGGCGGCCAGGTCTATCTCGATCCAGGCACGACCATTGATGTCTCGGGTTCGATCGTTTCCGCGCCCATTTCGGAGAATATTGTCCCGGTACAATTGCTCGGTGCACAGCTCGCCGATTCTCCGCTGCAACGATCCGGCCCATTTCGTGGCCTGACGATCGATATCGATCTGCGCCAGAGTGGAATTTACAATGGCGTTCAGTGGGTCGGTACTCCGCTCGCAGATGCCTCGGGTTATGTGGGACTTATCCAAAGACCGGTCGGCGAGTTAACCACGGCGGGTGGTACGGTGACAATCAACGCCGGCTCATCGATCGTCATGCAACCTGGCTCGAAAATCGATGTCTCAGGCGGGGCAATAAACTATCAGGGTGGAATCGTGCAAACCACCCGGGTCGTTTCCGGCGCACAATTGCTCGATATCTCCCAAGCGACGCCCGATGTCGTTTACAATGGAATCTACACGGGCACTTTCACGACGAGCTCACCAAAATACGGACTGCAGCAAACTTTCACCACGCCGCTGCTCCTGAACGGGGCCCACTATGAGCAGGGGTACACTTATGGCGCCGCGGGAGGAACGGTGGCGCTTTCCTCCCCGTCCATGGCTCTCGACGGCACACTGCTGGGAAATACCGTGGCGGGCCCGAGACAACGGACGATCGCTCCGACGCCGTCCACTCTTTCGCTGACCTTTCAGAATCAGGACGTCACACCGCCGCTCTACTCGTTTGTTTCGCCGACTCCGCCAGACATTGTCTTTGGCTCCAATACAAACCCGGCGCCCGCGGATGCTTTTGCACTCACTAGCTCGGGAAATCCGCTGCCCTTGCGAAAGGATCGCGAGGCGGAAGTCGTCCTTTCTCCCGATCTGCTGACGACCGACGGCTTTGGTGCACTCATCGTGAACAATGGCGATGGAAACATTTCCATCCCGTCCAGCGTTTCACTTACTGCGCAGGCCGGCGGCTCGATCACTTTAAGCGCGGCGAACATCGACATTCAGGGCAAGGTTTCCTCCCCGCAGGGAACACTTACTTTTACGGCGTTCGATTTCTCGCCCTTCCAATACGCCATCCTGTCGAAGAATCCGGCGTCCGTCACCCCGCCGTCGGATAGCACCCGCGGGCTGTTTGTACTCGGCGCGGCAGCCTCGCTGAGTACGGCAGGCACTATCGTGGATGACCGGCCGGCATCGCCAACAGCGGGTACTTTGCCGCTGGCGATCAACGGCGGCTCCATCACGATCAAGAGCTACAGCGCCGAACTCGAATCCGGGAGCACGATCGATGTCTCCGGTGGCTTTGCCATCAATCCGCTCAGCAAGCAAAGTTTTGGGACAGGGGGCAGCATCGACATCGAAGCCGGACGCGACCCAAATATTACCTCGCTGCTGGGAGGCAAGCTGACCCTGCACTCCACACTAAGTGGATATGCGGGTACGAAGGGTGGTTCACTTAGCATTCTCGCGCCGCTCGTGCAGGTGGGAGGAGTGGCCAGCACTGCGAATACGCTGCTCCTGACGCCCGATTTCTTCAATACGGGTGGGTTTACCAGCTTCGCGATCAGCGGTCTCGGACAGCCCACCGGCAAGCCGGACGAATACCTGCCCGGGGTGTTGATTGCTCCAGGAACGACCATCGCGCCAGTGGCGGAAAGCTGGGTAGCTGTCCCGGATCGCACACAGTCTATCGGCTTTACGCTGACGCCCACTGTATTGCCCGAAGGCGTTCGGATGCCGGTAAGTCTCAGCTTCGCGGCGCCGGGCGTAAAAGACGCCTTTAGCGGGCTTCCGATTATCCGGGGAGCGATGGTGATGGCGAACGACGCATCGATTCAGACGGATCCCCAGGCGTCCGTTTCCCTGAGCGGAGATACTGTTGCCGTACTTGGATCGATCATCGCTCCTGGCGGTTCCATCGCCATCACGGGAGGCAATACTTATGTCGATGCGACGCCGCCACTCGTCCCTCTTCCAACCGTAGACCTCGGCCCGAATAGCTTTCTCTCCACGGCTGGTGTAACAGTGCTTACCCCCGATCCGACGGGGCGCGGCTTTCGGACCGGTTCCGTACTTTCGGGTGGCAGTATTTCCGTGTCAGGAAACATCGTGGCCGAATCTGGCGCGAAGCTTGATGTTTCCGGAACACGTGGCGTAATCGATATGCGCCCGGGTTACAGCGCACTTACACCGGGATCGATCGGTGGATTCTTTGGCTACTCGATGGTTCCCACAGTGGTCGAAAGCAACGCTGGATCGATTTCGCTCAAGGGCGGGCAGGAACTGTTCACCGATGCCACGCTCATCGGAATGGCGGGTGGGCCGACGGCTCTGGGAGGTACGCTATCCATCTCCTCCAACCGCTTTTTCCCGCCGGATGATGCCACACCGCAGACGCCGCTCGACGTGACGCTGCATGTCACGCAGACCGGCGCGACCATTCCGGCGCCCTTTTATTCCGCCGGCCAAACGGCCATCGGTCACCCGGTGCTCGATGCACATGGCCACGTTGTGCCAGGGCTTGGCTATTTCTCCGTGCAAAGCATTGCTGGATCGGGCTTCGATTCGATTTCGCTCAAGGGAACGGTGCGATTCGCCGGGCCGATTTCGCTAACTGCAAATCGGTCCCTGCAGGTGGCCGATGGCGGCGTGCTCTTTGCCAATTCCGCAGTCCATTTGTCGGCGCCTTATGTGGCTCTGGGCACGACGTTCCTGCCGCCTTTCCAGTCGCAGCAACTCATTGTTCCCTTCCAGTCAGGCGGCGATCCCTTCTACTTTGGCCCGACTTACGGCACGGGCTCCCTCACGGTGACGGCGGACTTGATCGATATCGGGAATCTATCGCTTCAACATATCGGCACGGCAAACTTCATCGCACGTGGAGGAGATATCCGTGGTGACGGTACGCTCGATATCGCCGGTCATATCAACCTCACGGCCGGGCAGATCTACCCGGCGACGGATGTGACATTCACCATCGCGGCCTCAGACTACACCGCGAACGGGAAGAAACGGCCCGGTACTGTGACGATTACTGCCGCCGGAAATCGCGAGCTTCCTTTTTCGGCCGGAGGTACGCTGAATGTCTATGGCTCCGTCATCGAACAGGACGGCGTGCTGAGAGCGCCGCTTGGCGCGATCAATATCGGCTGGGACGGTTCGGGCGCCGGTCCAGTGGATCCCATTACGAATAAGGCTGTGGCGAGCACTGCGCAGGTAACGCTTGGACACGGTAGCATCACGTCGGTCTCTGCCGCCGACCCGGGCACCGGCTCAGCGCTCGTCATTCCCTATGGTCTCAATTTGAATGGGACATCGTGGATCGACCCCGCAGGCAATGATATCACAGCTGCGGGTGTGCCGGCGAAGACGATTCATATCTCCGGAGCAAAGGTCAATGACCTCGCCGGATCAACTATCGACCTGCAAGGCGGCGGTGATCTGCTAGCTTACCGCTTCGTTTCCGGAATCGGTGGAACCAATGATATCCTTAGCTCATCATCGAGTTTTGCCATCGTGCCCGGGTATCAGGCCAATTACGCCCCGTATGCGCCATTCAATCCGACGCCGATCGCAAATAACTTCCAGGGTGATCCAGGCTATGTGAATGGTAGCCTGCAAGTGGGCGATCAGATCTATCTCGGTGCGAGTAGCAACGGACTGGCCGCAGGGATCTATACGCTCCTGCCAGCAAGATATGCCTTGCTGCCGGGCGCCTTTCTCGTCACTCCGAAGAGTGGGATTCCTCTCGGCACCCTGGCCAATGCGGACGGCTCCAGCTTTGTTTCGGGCTATCGGTTCAATAGTCCCGGCTCTGCACTTGCTAGTCAGCCTGTGCTCCAGCGTTTCGAGGTCGATTCGCAAATCGTGGTTCGCAGTAAAGCGGAGTACGATCTCGCCGCCGGAAATAGTTTCCTGACTCAAGGCGCCATTTCGAACAGCGCCTTGGTTCCTCGTCTCCCGATCGATGCCGGGCAACTGGTGCTGGAGGCCACTGCAGCGATGACGCTGCGAGGAACGGTAAAGTCCCAGGCGCCAATTGGCGGCCAGGGCGGCCTCGTCGATATCAGCAGCCCGTCCGATATCCTGATTTCCGGATCCGGCACGGTTTCCAAACCGGGCACGCTAGTGTTGGATGCTTCAGAATTGAGCGCTTTCGGCGCGGAAAGCCTCCTGATCGGCGGCATCCGGCACTTTGGTTCGGACGGTATCAGTGTCAGCGTGCAAACGGGAAATCTGTCCGTGGATAATGCCGGTTCGCCACTGACGGGCCCCGACATCATTCTCGTCGCGAACAGGGCACTGACTCTCGCTGCTGGTGCAGATGTGGAGTCTTCCGGCAGTTACATCGGGCAGGCGGAGACGCTGCATCTTGGCACGTCATCGGTGGCCGGAAGCGGCGACGGCGCGCTGCTGCGTGTTAGCAGCGATCCGACGGCGCAGATCATTCGGGCGGGTGTGGACTCCTCGACTGCACCGCGGATGACGATTGGCGCTGGGGCAAAAATTGCGGGCGGCAGCCTCATTCTCGACTCCACTTACGGAACGCAACTGGATTCAACCGCCATCCTAAGCGGGCATTCGATTGCGCTGGATTCCGGACAGATCAGTATCGCGCTCAATCAACCGGGTGATCTTCAGCCCACGGCCGGTCTCGTTCTGCAGGGAGCGGCGCTGCAGGAACTGGCTAGCGGTACGCAATCGCTGTCGCTGCTGAGTTACTCTTCTATTGATATCTACGGAACCGGCCAGTTTGGATCCTCTTCCCTGGCCAACCTTTCACTGCACGCAGCGGGCATTCGCGGCTTCAATACGGCTGGTGGAACCGCTGCTTTCGTAGCGCAAAATCTTACGCTCGACGGCGGTCCGGGCGGAGCCCTTGTTTCGCCAGTGACCGGTGCATCGGAAAGTGGCACTTTGATATTTTCCGCAAGTACGCTCGAACTCGGGAATCACTCGCTCTCCATCGACCAGTTTGGAAGCGTGAATATGAACGCACCGGGTGGTGTGCTGGCGCATGGAACGGGCAGCCTGTCGGTCGAGGGTAATCTCACCATTACCGCTCCGCTCATCACTGGGGCCGAAGGAGCCAGGCAAAGTATCTCCTCGGGCGGGCAGCTAGTCATTCAATCACCTGTCGGGCCGAGCCATGCCGCGGTTTCGGGCGGGCTTGATGCCAACCTCACCCTGACAGGTGCAAGCATCGTGGAGAACAGTGTCATCTCGCTACCGAGTGGATCACTGATTCTTCATGCCACTTCGGGTGATCTTACCGTGGGTGGTTCGCTAAACGTGAATGGGATCACCCAGAGTTTCTTCGATCTCGTGGGATATACCAACGCCGGCGAGATCCAGCTGGTCTCCGATACGGGCTCCGTCATGATTGCCAAAGGCGCAAATATTGCCGCAGCCGCGGCGGGCGGAAATGGAGGCACTTTGTCGATCAGTGCTCCGCAGGGAAGCTTCACAATCGATGGCAAGGTGGACGGCCACGGTGGCGGACTGGACGGCACTTTCCAACTCGATGCCGGAACTTTGCCCGGCGGCAATATCGGGGCGCTTGGGACGATCCTAAGCAAGGGCGGTTTTACGCAAGCTGTCTCCATTCGCGACCGCAGCGATGCGGTGATCGACGTGGATGGAGTTATCACGGCTCATTCCTTTGCTCTATCCGCAGACGAAGGTTCCATCGATGTCACCGGGACGATCGATGCTTCGGGTCTTACTGGCGGCTCCATTGTTCTGCAGGCAAGTGGAAGTATCACGTTGTCGTCTGGCGCACTCTTGACTGTAAAAGGGCAGAACTTCAATGCTGCCGGTAAAGGGGGCTCGGTCTCCCTCGAAGCTGGTTCGGAGGTTAATGGAACGCAAAACAGCGCGGCCACACTAGATATTCAGACAGGCTCCACGATCGACCTATCGGTCGCGAGCAATACAGCATCCAGTGCGACGGAGGGTAACTTCACGGGGACGTTGCACCTACGGGCGCCGCAGATTTCCGGCAATACCGATGTCGCGATCGATGCGATCAACGGGAACATTCTCAATGCATCCAGTATCCTCGTGGAGGGCTATCAACTGTATCAGCCGACAGGTGGATCGATTGACAGCGTGAAGGGCGCTGTCTTTGCCAATGGGACGACATTCGCGGGAAATGCGACGTCCATCGCGAGTCGGCTGCTGGCCGATGCCGGGGCGGCGCAGGGAACACTTGCTTCCGTGCTTGTTGTGGCGCCTGGTGCGGAAATCATCAATCCCACCGGCGACCTGACTCTGAGCAGTGACTGGGATCTTTCGGGCTACCGATTCGGTCCAAACGGCGCACCCGGAGTGCTGACCTTGCGGGCTGCCGGAAATCTCATCTTCAACGGCAGCCTGAGCGACGGGCTTACCTCCAGCGCCTACACGGCGGCTCTGCTTACCCAAAATGCATCGTTACCAGCGAATACCCAATCGTGGAGTTATCAGCTGACGGCTGGAGCTGATCTGAGTGCGGCGGATTACCATCAGGTACAGTCCCTCGCGGCTCTGGGCGCAAATGCGGGCTCGCTGAAACTGGGAAAAAATGCGGGAATCGGCGTTTCGAATCCATTCGGTCCGAATGGTACCACCAGCACAGCGTTGTCCGGTCACTATCAAGTCATCCGGACTGGCTCGGGAGATATCGAGATCTCGGCGGGGCGCGATGTGCAGTTGCTTAATCAATTTGCCTCCATCTATACTGCCGGCACGCAGGTGGCGGATGCCACGATGGGAGGGAACTTCGATGTGCCAATCCTTTCCGTGACCTCACAAGGATCGCTCGGCGCCATTCAGGAGCGGCCGTTTTATCCGGTGCAGTACAGTTACGCGGGAGGAAACGTCACCATTCATGCGCAGGGAAATATCGAGCACCTCACGCAGGATAATACCGGCGCGCTCGTGGCGGATTCGGAAAAGGAATTGCCGAATAACTGGCTGTACCGGCGCGGATATGTCGACCCGGCGACTGGGAAATTTGCCGCGACCAAGAACGGCGATATTGCTTCGACAACCTGGTGGATCGACTTCAGCAATTTCTTCGAAGGAGTCGGCGCATTGGGTGGCGGTAACGTGACGATGACCGCCGGAAACGATATCAATAACGTCGATGCCGTGGTTCCGACCAATGCCCGGATGCCGAAGGGGACGCAGAGTGGTTCAGGCCTCGTGGAGCTTGGTGGAGGTAATCTCCTCGTGCGCGCCGGACATGACCTGAATGGCGGCGCCTACTATGTGGAGAAAGGCGCGGGGACGCTCATCGCGGGAAATACGATTCATACCAATAGCACCCGCTCGCCTTCGCTCAATTCCATCACTGTACCAGCCACTATCGCGGCTCCGCAAACCTGGTTGCCGACAACGCTCTTTCTTGGAAAAGGCAGCTTCAATGTATCCGCGGGAGGAGACGTGCTGCTCGGCCCGGTGGCAAATCCCTTCCTGCTGCCGCAAGGCGTCAGCAATACTTTCTGGGACAAGACGTACTTCTCCACTTATGCACCAACGGATAGCGTGACGGTCTCTTCGCTGACAGGCTCCGTAACGCTGCGGGAAGGCAGCACGCTGGTCGGGGGGGGCACTTCGGCTCCGCTCCTGCAGGTTTGGCTGCAAAACGTCGATTTGCTTAGCTCCTCGCCGCCTTCGGTATCTTACTATCAGCCATGGTTACGCCTGGTGGAAACAAGCGTGGATCCATTCCGCACGTCAGTGGCCCTCATGCCTTCCACGTTGCGGGTGACGGCATTTTCCGGAGATATCAATCTTCTCGGTAACCTGACGCTTTCGCCGGCGGCCAAGGGCACCGTCGACCTGGCGGCCAGTGGCTCGATCAATGCGCTGCGACCTAATGGTATCACGACGATGAACGGGGTTTCCACGACGGACTGGGGTTCGGCCACGATCAATCTCTCCGACGCCAGCCCCGACCAGATTCCCGGCATCGCTTCGCCCTTTGGATATCAAACCCTTGCCGGCACGGTCCTAAGAAATGCGCAAACGACTGCGCCTGATTTTCTACTCTTTCTGGACAATATGTTCACGGAATCCGGTTCGACGGAAGGCATCCACGGCGTGCTGCAAACGAAGCAGGAGCTGCACGGCACCGAACTGCTCCATGCGAGCGATCCGACGCCCATCCGTCTCTACGCGCAAAATGGCGATATTTCGGGGCTGACCGTCTTTTCCGGGAAAGCGGCGCGGATCGTCGCGGGAAATGATCTGACCGATCTCGCTCTCTATATTCAGAATGATAACGTGGACGATGTTACGGTCGTCTCGGCGGGGCGTGATATCATCGCTTACGATCCGAACTCACCGCTGCGGGTCGCGGCGCAATCCACGGGAAATCAACTCGATCTCGGATCCACGCTGCTATCCGGCGATATTCAGATCAGCGGCCCTGGTACATTGGAGGTGCTGGCTGGCCGAAATCTGAACCTTGGTGTCGGTCCAAATAATCTCGATGGTACCGGCGTAGGAATTACGAGCATTGGCAATGCGCGAAATCCTGCTCTTCCATTTGCGGGCGCAGATATTGTTGCGGCTGCTGGAATAGGTGCATCCGCCGGGTTGGACCATAGCAATGTCGACTTCACGACCTTCATCTCGCAGTTCGTCCAGTCATCGGATGGTGCGCGCTATCTCGGCGAGTTGGATTCCATTGTCTCGCAAAAGAGCAGCTTCACCACGGAGAGTTTCAGCAGCTTGTCCAAGGCGCAGCAGGATCTTCTCGCCCTGGATCTGTTCTATCTCATTCTGCGTGACGCCGGGCGTGATCATGGAAATCCATCCAGTGGGGGCTTTGGAAACTACGATGCGGGTTTTGCAGCTATCGATGCACTCTTCGCAGCGCCGGGCCAGGGGGATATTTCACTGACTTCGCGTGAGATTAAGACGCAGAGCGGCGGTAACATCAGTTTGCTCGCGCCTGGTGGACAGCTCACCGTGGGCTTCGATATTGTGGGGAATCAACCTCTCGATCAGGGCATTCTGACGGAGGATGGTGGAAATATCTCTATCTTTACCCATGGCGGCGTAATTGTGGGAACCTCCCGGATCTTCACGTTGCGCGGTGGTAATGAAATCATTTGGTCTTCCGCTGGTGATATCGCGGCGGGCGCATCATCCAAGACGGTGCAATCCGCGCCTCCCACGCGGGTTATTGTCGACCCGCAGAGTGGGAATGTGGAGACGGATCTTGCGGGGCTTGCCACGGGTGGCGGCATCGGTGTGTTGGAAACGGTCGAAGGCGTGCCTCCGGCGAATGTCGATCTGATCGCACCGACGGGAACTGTCGATGCGGGAGACGCCGGGATCCGCGTTTCGGGCAATCTGAACATCGCTGCCGTACAGGTCCTGAATACGGGCAATATTCAAGTTGGCGGAACATCAGCGGGTGTTCCCGCAGCACCGGTGATTGCCGCGCCGAATCTGGCAGGTTTTGCCGCAGCTTCGAGCGCTTCTGGCGCCGCTAATAGCGCGGCGGGTCAGGTGGCTGCACAAAGCCACGGACAAACACCGCAGGAAGATACCCCTTCGATCATTACGGTGGAGGTCCTAGGCTATGGCGGTGGAGAAGGAGATTGAGGGTGAGAATGTAGGTTGTGGTTATAGCGAAGTTTTCCTCAGACGCCCCGCCTTCCGCTCGCCCCGCCCCGGCGCTGACGAAGCAGCGCCCTCCACAGACCAAACCAAGCTGATAACCCGCAACTATTTGAGGCGCCTACAAGATGGCGAGATCACGAGAAGTCCCACGCTGGTTGGAAAGGTAAGTTCGGCTTTGGAGGGCGCTGCTTCGTCAGCGCCGGGTCGGGCGGGGGCGGAAAAAACAAACGATGCCCTCGGCCCGAATCACGATCCGATCCGGTTGCTCTGCTGAAATTCAAAATCAGTTTTCGAGTTCGCCGCTCGAAGGAGAACGCGGACGCTTGTTCATCAGCTCGCGAAGATTTTCGAATTTTGGTATTGCAAAGTATATTGAATCGATAGAGAAATAGCGCATTCGAAAGCGGTCCGCCGCCCACGATCCGCTGACCACGACAATTGGAGGCGAAGAAGAGACACTCATAGGGCGCGTTGACCGGATTCCCGGAGTCGTGCCCGCCACTGCAACCTAAACAGTTGCCCCACTGCGTTTCACCCATTTCATGGTCGCGTTCTCTTCGGATGATCCGCCGTTAAAAAGGGGAGGGAAACACGCCAGATGACCGGTGAACACCGGCGTCGAGCGATGCCAGCCAAGCTGGCCGGACGCGGACTGGGGCGCGCAACGGACACAAAGACACCTCAACCATGAAACTGAACCATTCCGGAATGATGGCTCTGCTGGCCCTGGCGGGCACGGCACTCATTCCACAGGCCGCGAAAGCGGCGACTGTTACGACAGTATACACCCAGGGAGATCTGCTCCTTGGCTTCCACCAGTCCGGCACGACGAACGACCTGGTCGTCGATCTCGGGCCGGCTTCCAATTACCTGAACGCAACTGGGGCGTTTACGATTAGCTTCGGCGTCATTCCGGGAACGAGCACGACGGTCACTGACTTGTCAGCCGATCTGACCGCCGTTTTCGGTTCCAGCTGGGCCAGCAATAGCCAGACAAACCTCGTCCAGTGGGGAATCGTGGGTGATACCGATCACTTCGCGAATACCACCTTCGGCCTGCCGAAGAATACGCTCTTCCTCACGGAAGCTGAGACGATCCCGGGGCAGGGCTCCACACCGCTGCAACGTTTCAAGGCCACGACCTCGGGAACGCTCGACGCGAATATCAACAGCTTCCAGTTCTCCGGAACGCCGTCGTACAATAACTCGTCGTCAACGGTGAATAGCACGGTGGCCACCATTCAGCCGACGAGCCAGGCGAATAGCTGGGATTCATTCACACCGAATCTTTCCGCCTTCGGTACAGGATATAACATCGAGCAGCCTCTGACTGGAACCTTCAGCGGTCCGACGAACTCTGTCCTGGATCTGTATGAACTGCAACCCAACACGGTCAACGGTGGTGACGGTTTGCTCGTCGGCAACTTTAGCCTGAATAGCAGCGGGAGTCTGACCTTCACCCCCACGCCGGAACCTTCCGCCTTCGCTATGATCGGGCTCGGAGTCCTGTTCCTTGGAGTCCGCCGTCCGCGCCGTGATGCCCTTTCGGCGTAATCACTCAAATAGCTTCATCACCAACTAACACATCCCTGTAATCACTCGTGAAAATTCAAACATCCATCCTTGCGGGAGTATTTGCACTGGCTCTGGCCGTTGCCGCATCCGCGCAGACGAAAATCTATGTTTCCGGTGCACCTGCCTTTCGGCAGGTTGGCACCACTGCCATTGGCAACGTCCTCGCTGCAGGCGGAGGCACTGTCGTGACCGCCTATACGGGCGGCAACATCCTTCAAGCCAATCAAGTGACCTGGACCGGTGGCAACATCGGTGGCACGCCGGTGACGATCAAAGTATCGTACACCGGTTCATCCGCGGGTATTCAATCTGTGGCGGCGGGTAAAACGGTGAAATTCCTTCCCGACGGACTCACCGGCGGCGGGCAGGCCGACCCGACCTCAGGAAGTAACGCCAACGAGGCACACATCCCGGACTTTACCCTAGCGGATGAATTCCAGAAATCCACACCGTGGCTTGGCACCAACAGCCTCGCGAGCACGGGCAGCCCGCCAACCTTTACGACCTACGTCCAGTTGTCCGAGCACAAAGCGGGGATTCTGCCTTACCGCTTCGTCGTGAACAAGGATGCGCCGGCCGCGCTGAATAACATCACGCCGCTCATTGCGCAGATCCTTTGGAAGAACGGCTCCATTCCCTTGTCGCAATTCACCGGGAATGCCGCGGATGCTGGTACGAGCGTCTATGCACTGGGCCGTGATACTGGTTCGGGTGCCCGTACCATCCTGCTTGCCGAAACGGGTACTGGTGTAGGTACCGGTATCAATCAATTCCAGGTCACGACCAGCACGGCATCGCAGGTCGTGGGAATCGCTGTCTTCACCAAAGGAGCTGGATACACCTCTGCTCCGACCGTCACGATTACCGGTGGCGGTGGTTCGGGCGCCACTGCGACCGCGACTGTCAGCGGAGGGAAACTCACCGGCTTTACGGTGACGAACGGCGGTTCCGGTTACACCTCCGCGCCCACTGTCACGCTCTCGGGAGGGGGAGCGAGCACCCAAGGCAGCGGCACGGCGATTCTCGGTGGCAATACGGTGACCAGCCAGGTCCCGTATCCTGCTGAAACCGTGAATGGCCAGCCGCTGCCGACGGGCGATGGCGGATATCCGTCCTTCACGGGAATCCTCAACGCTCTCGTCGCCACCACGGGCGGAGCAAGCGGAGCGGTTGGCGGTTACTATATCACCGGCCTGGCGGATCCGGATGCCAATACGGCGATTTCAGGTGGCGCACATGAGGTGAAGTGGAACGGGTTCTCACTCGGCACTCCGGCGACCGGCAGCACGGCTTCGCCGGCGCTGGCCAACGGGCAGTATACTTACTGGAGTTATATCCTCATCGACTATCTACCCACCATCAATACCGGTAGTGTGCAATACAGCGCGGCCCAGGCATTGATCAATGATCTCACGACACAGGACGCCTACGTTCTCCTCGGAGACGTGAACGTCGGACGCGAAGACGACGGCGGACCGGTGCAGTAAAAACGACTAGTTCCATCACCTCCGTGCCGCTCATCCGCGGCACGGAGGTTCCCCTTTTCAGGTGATTTCAATGAAGACGCTCAATCTTTGGCTGGCCCTTTCCGTGGCTCTCAACGGGTCTCTGTTAGTCGTGCTCGGATCGATATCGTCCGGCAAGATCGCCGGGACAACAGCGTTTGCCGGGAAGACAGATCGACAGGCTGGAGAGAATGCACTGAAGATTCAGCCAAGATCATTCGATTGGGTTCAGGTGCAGTCAGCCGATTTGGAGACTTATGTAGCCAATCTCAGAAGCACAGGCTGTCCGGAGGCGACGATCCGAAACATCGTGGCTCCACTTATCGCTCAACAGTTCGAGAATCGTCAGAAGCAGGTTCGAGCAAATTCGACAGAGCAGGATCCCGGCGCGGTGGCCGCGGCGCTCGAAAGCTCACGCGATGCCGCCAGTGCTCTCGAGGAAAAGCTTTTCGGTTCGGAAAAGCTGGATGACACAAGCGCGCCATCGACCCTGGGGCAGCCGAACATTGCTGTGAGTCGAACAAACGCACTGGTTGCTGAATCCAGCACACAGGGGCAGGCGGCCCGCTTCGTCATGCCGGTCGCTCTTCTCGATACATCCGATGCAGGGTTAAATCCGCAACAAACAGCGATCCTGGACAATCTCCGGCAGAACTTTGTGGAGGCGATCGGCGGGGCGAATCAGGATCCTGGAGATTCTACATATGCTTCGCGGTGGACGAAAGCGCAGGCTGACAGTGACGACCAGTATCGATTGAAATTTGGCTGGCAGGCTTTCGAACGAATGCAACGTGAGCGACTGCAGCATCTCGGCGATCCATCGTTTGGAAATTAAGCCGAGCGGATGTGTGCTCAGTGTTCGATTGCTCCGGCATCGCGCTTCGTGCCGGCAGCCACTTTGCCGGTGAAGTCGCTGAGGAACGGACCGCCAGTTTCCCAGGCGTAAAGTTCTTCGATACTCGTCTTTGATTCGGCAAGGGTGCTGCGGCAGACGCGCAGGAAATCCACCGCTCCGGCTAATCCTTTGCCGACAATGAAATCCGCCGTGTTCGAGAGCGGTGCATTGCCGGGGAGGCCGTCGAGTTTGCCTTCGCCTGCTGCTTTGCCATCCACATAGAAGCTGGCTTTGCCGGTAGCGCGATTGACTTCGGCGAGCAGGTGATGCCATTTGCCGTCATTGACTTTCACGGTCGAAACGGCGGTTGCCTTGGATGCGTCGGCCTGAAGGGTGAGGTGGGCAGCGCCGTCGGGACCCAGGGCCAATTCGTATCCGGACTGTGCCAGCTTTGAGGCAAGAACGCCGGAGGTCTGTCCCGGGTTAGTCTTGAAGACAATCTCGATCAGGAAGTTATTGGCCGCCATGTCGAGTGTTTCGCGCTTCGCGCCGTCGTAACTGACCCGGCCGCCTCCTTTACCGCTGGGATATTCCATGTTCCGGGTCATCTCAGCATGGGTGAGGGTGGCGACGCGGCTTTTGCCATCGAAGGTGAGTGCTCCTTCGATCCAGTCTTCCAGCACACCTGCGACATAATCCTGCGCGGTGCACTCGTTGACAGTCAGGTCATTGCGCGGGATGAAATAGTACATCTCCCGCCCGAGATACTCGTCCGTCATATAGAATCCTTCACCGAGCACGACCTGTGGGTTGGTGGCGCTTTTGAAGAAGTTCCATTCGCCGACCGTGCGCGCCAGTCCCCAGGGAACGAAGTACTTTACGCCGTGTTCTTTCGCGCCTGAACCGGCGGTAAGGCGATAGTCCTGCCGCACGGGATCGGCGAGCGGCGTTTTGGGAACCTGCCAGCCGAGGCTGGATACGCGGCATTTCTCCTCCTGAAGCTTGTCACGCAGTTCCTCCAGCGTTTTACCAGGGACGACCGGGGCTTTGGTTGCGCCCTCACCCACGCTTCCGGTGCCGGCGACGCGCCCAAATTCCTTTGGATTCCCGAAGAAGACATTGCTTCCATAGGCCATCGTCGGAATGCCCATCCGGCCCATGGCGCCGGTATCGCCGCCGCCCATCATGGAGACGTCGCCCTGGCGGTTTTGGCTGATGAAAGAGTTCTTACAATCCACCATCACATTTCCAAGAATGTTTGAGCGATTGCCGGAACTGCCGTCCAGGGCATTGGTGAAATGGAAGAGGGTGTTATTGAAGAGCTGATCCATGAACCCGAACACCATGAAGTACCCGCAGTTATTGTAGTAATCCGGCTGGCCCTCCTTCACCAGCCCGGCGATAATGTTATTGAAGCAATAACATTTGAACCCGCCGTCGAGATAGAGGCTGTAGCCGAGTTCGGTACCCAGCGTCCGGTTGCCCACGCAATTGCGGACGACATTATCGTAGAGATAGGCCGGTCCGCCTTGGAAATGCTCCAGGCCGCCGTAGTCGTTGCAGCCGAGCATCGTATTTTCGAGTTGGTTGTGATGCACCAGGATGCGGGTGAGCGGGACCACATTGGTGGCGCCGGAGGCCTTCCCTCCATAAGTAATGATGCCGTTGCCGTAGCTCGTATCGACGATGTTGCCGGCTAATTCGCAGGTCTCGGGCAGGTCCACGGAGATGGCGGGGATGGAGGACCATGGACTGTAGCCCGGGCGAAATCCGGTATCGAAGACTCGATTGCGCAGGACTTCGACGTGTTTGAGCTGGCCATAGGAAGCCCCTGGAGATTTCTGGCTGTCGCCCATGATGGAGATCGTACCGCCCCGCTCCGAGTGCTCGATATCGTTGTCGGCAATGATGATGTTATCCATCATCTTGTTATTGGAAGGCCCGCCGTCGCCATCGGCGCGCAGGCTGGCGACCACGGCATTTGCGACATCGACGAACCGGCAATTCTTTACCGTGATATCACTGCAATTACCCAGCAGACGAATACAGGGAGCCGGACTGCCATTGCCCACATAGTTATCGTGCGGGCCGCCGTCGTCGGGATCATTGTAACGGAACTCCAGTCCACTGATGGTAATATCGTGCTGGTCGGTGATGAAGATCGGGATGCGGGTTTGGGCGACTTCGTAAGTCGCACGATTCGGATCGATCCCGCGAGCCGGCCACAGATAGAGGCGGCCGGCATGGGGGCCAGTCACAGCGAAGAAATACTCACCCGGCGCATCGAGAAAGTGGGCCACATTTTCAAGCATGAAATGCACTTTCGCCCTGGGGATTTTGCTGAACCAATGCGCGGAGAAATCCTTGCTCGTGATGCTCCCGGCATTTGGATCATAAGCGCCCGATGGCACCGCGTGCGTCGTGGCGGCGCCCATCAGGAAATCGGTCTCCGTCCAGAGCGTGGCGCCATTGAGTACATTCTTGTCGCCCAGGCCCTTGAGGGCTGGGGAAGTCAGCGTGCCGGTTTTGGGATCATAGCCGCTCCAGATGGGCCAGTTTTTCACCGGATCGTTTGGGTCCGAGAGCTCGTAATTCGGTTGGCGCGCAATGATCAGGCGGTCGACCTTGCCGCCTTCCACCTGGAACATGGCGGAAAATTTCGCGCGGTCCGGATCCGGATCGTAATCTTTGCCGAGATCGATGAACCAGATGTGCTCTGGCGCCGGCAGATCGGGGGCTTCCTCCGCGGTTGCTTTCTTCCATCCGCCTTTGATCTGTGTGGAGCCGTAGATCAAGGCTGGTCCCGTGCCCCACGCAGGATCGGTGGTGAGTCGGATCGGATGTCCCGGAGCGCCCGAGTCGGTCGCCTTTAGCGCACTACGGTACACCACGCCCCCTTTGAATACGTAGGTCTGAATGCCATTGGCGGCTTTCGCTTCGGCGGTTGCGGCTGCGTCCCAGGGATGATGCTTCCAAGCCGTCTGCGGGGTTTTGCCGTCTTTTGCATCATTGCCAGCGTCGAAGTCGATGTAGCGCATCGATTCTCCCTTCTCAAAGACGAACGGTTTGGGTGCCCACTGCAGTCCGCCGGTGGGCAGTACCTTGGCCTGCGGTTCCTGCCAGGAGTAATGCGCAGGCGCCTGCGCGCGGGCCTCGGCGCATAAACCGATGCAGAAGCTCAGGGCCAGAAGTGCGGTGCGATTCCTGACCGCGGAAACCGTTCGACAGGGCGACGGGATCGAGCGTTGGATCCGATCGGCGGTGACTTCCTGGAGTGCGAATCGAGAACCGGGGGAGTGCGAGTGCATCCTGCCGCCGTATCTCAGTGGCCTGGCACTGGCAAGGACGAAGCCGGAGTGCGGCGTGTTCCCCTACTCGAACGCGTTCACCGCTTGCAGTATTTCCTCAAGAGGGATCTCATATCTTCTTTCGAAAAGATTCGCCAACGGAGATCCTTAACAAATTGAAACCGCGCCATGACTAAGAGCAAAATGAATCCCCAGGTTGACGTGTTTTTGGAGAAGGCCAAAAAGTGGAAGGAAGAAATGGGGGAATTGAGAAAGATCGTTCTTGGCTGTGGGGTGACCGAAGAGCTGAAGTGGGGGAAGCCTTGTTACACATTTCAGGAGAAAAACGTCGTGATCATCCACGGGTTTAAGGAATACTGTGCGCTTCTGTTTTGCAAAGGGGCCTTGTTAAAGGATTCCCGGGGTATTTTGATCCAGCAAACGGAGAATGTGCAGGCGGCGCGTCAACTTCGGTTCATCCATCTTCGGGAAATAACTGGCTCGGAAGCCGTTGTGAAAGCCTATGTCAAAGAAGCCGTGGAGGTGGAAAAGGCTGGTTTGGAAGTGAGTTATAAAGAGACTTCGGAATTCGTAATGCCCGAGGAGTTTCGAACGAGATTGGACGAAGACCGTTCTTTGAAAACTGCCTTTCATGCGCTGACACCTGGGCGGCAAAGAGGGTATCTCCTTTATTTTTCCGCCCCCAAACAAGCCAAGACCCGGGAATCGAGGATTGAGAAATGCGTGCAGCAGATTCTCGATAGAAAGGGATTGAATGATTAGTAAGAGCGGAGGCTAGACTAAACGTACAGTTCCATGCGAAGAAGCTACCAGGCTGAACGGCTTCGGCCTTACCCCAGGCTTAAAGCCGAAGACATCAGAATTGACGTCGGAAGAGCGGTTGGGGGTGATTTCATGAAAGTCACCCACCTTCCGACCGGCATTGCGTGAGGGAAAGGTCCTCCGCTCGGATCCGCTAAAGCTATGCACGAATTCAGACGGCAAGCGCTCCGAGAGATCGAATCCGAGATCCGAAGAAAAGGGATGTCCCAATATTTGCTTCCCAGGACTCCAATGTCGAACCAATGGGGAAAATGGTAGCCAAATTAATTAACTATGCACCTATGCGTGACTGTGCTCGGTTGTATTTACCGCATTGTCTAGTCACTGTATTCACATTTGGACTTGTTGGCTGCGCATCCGTTGACCGAAGTCCGATTTCGGAAAAGGAAGCGATCTCGGTGGCCGAAAAGGCAGTCGCCGATCACGATCATTGGCTCCCATCGCGTCCCCTCCATCCAAATATTAGCGAGTGTGTCTATTGCGATCCGAGGCAAAATAAGGATGGGGGCTGGCTTGTGGTCGCAGGACTGGCTGAAGTGGAGAATAGTAGCGGCGCCATGGCATATGAGTCGAACGCCACTATTCGATTTATTTCGATCAGCAGGTTCGGTAAGGTGACGCGATATAAGGTTGAGCCGTTCTTTAGAGGGGCTCGCTGACTAAAACCTGACGATCTTCCGCTAAATCGGGGCGAATGGCCAGTGCCCCGCTTACTCAAGAACAAGCCGCCCTATTTCGAAAGCTCTACCAGAAAGAAAACTGGTTGTGGACCTTCGAATCGACCAGATGACGACGTCCTCTGGCTATCGGAGGCTTCCCATCCTTTGCCGGCGTGATGCCAGGCAGGCAAGTCCCCCGAGAACCGCGAGTGCGGCGCTGCCTGGTTCCGGGACGACGATGGTGATCATATGAGGAGAGCCGACACCGGAGGTAAATGTAGTGACCGCTCCGCCGGGCGTGATTTCGCTGATATTGCCCGTTCCGGAATCCGATGCGTATAGGTTGTCATTGTTATCGACTGCGAGTCCCTGAGGCTGAGAACCTGCGGGCAAGTTGGCGAACGTCGAGACCGCGCCGGCGGGGGAGATCTTATCGATCAGGTTGGTTCCGAGTGTCGCGACATAAAGGTTGCCGACGCTGTCGAAGGCAAGGCCAGTCGGATTGCTGCCCGCCGCCAGAGTTGCAAAAACGGTCACCACGCCGGCGGCGGTAATTTTGCTGATTTGTGCGGTATTATAATCCGCCGCGTACAGGGTGCCGGTGCTATCGAAGGCCAGGCCGTATGGACCTGAGTTGGCCGGGAGCGTGGCGAAAAGACTGACGGATCCTCCCGCGGTGATTTTGCTGACCTGAGATGTATTGTAGTCCGCGGAATATAGATTCCCTGAATTGTCGAAGACCAAACCAACCGGCCCGCTCGAGCCGGAAATATTTGCGAATACCGTGACCGCTCCACCCGGCGACACCTTGCTGATTTCATTGACGTTATAGTCCGCCACGTAAAGGTTCCCGGTTCCATCGGCGGCCATCCCATAAGGACCCACATTCGACGGGAGGGTGGCATACACGCTCACCGAACCGGTGGGGCCGACCAGATCGATGTTCTGATTTCCTGACGATACATAGAATGATTGCGCCTGGATGGATGCGACGCCAGCCAGCAGCAGAGCCGCTGCCGGAAGCGCAAGAAATCGTGGCGGAATCACGGAAGAAAACAGCGCGCGAATCGGGGCCGGGTGGGTGGTCATTTGATCGAAGTGAGGGTGGAGGCTTTGACGGCGCCGGCTGGAATTGGATTCTGGTGGCGGCAGGGAGTGGATGGGTAGATAACTATCCGATAACAATCTGCGCTGTCTAGCCGATTCTCCGTTCCCCGGAGGCTAACGCAGACCGTTGCGGTGAGCGCCTGTGCTGGCGTTTGCGGTTGTTGAGCATGGCCGCATCGGACATGCTCACGCCCGATGAATCGCGAGGAACTCGAATCCATCGTTGCCCGGAAATGCATGCCGCGCACTTTGCCGAAAGAGCCGCTGCTCCTGACCGGGTGGCAAGCGCTCGAAGCTCATTTTGGATGTCAGCTACCGCCCGAGCTTTACGACGTCCGCGTGCTCTCGGCCCGCTACGTAATTGAGGGCGATCATCTTCCCGTGGAAGAAATCATTTTCGCTCACGATTGGGAGCTTCGCCACAATCCGAATTGGACCGAGGACTTCATTCCAATCTGCGCAATCGGGAATGGCGACTACCTCTGTGTTCGTCGATCGGAGGGTGCGCAAAGTGGAGTTTATTACGTTGCCCATGATGATCCGGAGACGGAACATCTCCACACTTCGGTCGCCGACTACCTTCGCGATGCCGATTGGTTTCCGTGATTCACCTATTTTGGCAACGGAAACGTAGAATCTGGTGAGATCTATTCGTCCTCTTCCTCCTCTTCCGATTCCCACATCCCGATTTCGAGATACCAATCGAACATGGATTTCATGAACGCGCTGAAACTCAGTTCCTCAGAGTACCACTTGCCTTCGGTGTTATTCCGTTGCCAAGCGACCGGATCATCCTGGTCGAGTGCGGAGAGGGGAAAGCCCCAACTTACCACGGATTGGTTTTCATCCATGAAATACAAATGATCTTCAAATATGGTCAACTCCTCCGGCGATTTTAGCCAGTTATGCACTGCGCAGAGATCATTTACGGCGCCTAGCGTCGTATAGAATTCCGAGAGGGCCCGCGGAATCTGTACGTTCAGGCGCTCGCCGGCCGCGATCACCCGTTCTAGAGCAATTCCATCAGCTTCCACGCACGGCCGGCTCAGATAGGTTTTTACGAAATTTCGATACTTTTCGCGATAATCAGTCATGGATGTGCTCTATTGTGTGCCAGAGGAAGCGTTGGGCAATTTGATAACGCTGCCGAATGGAACTGGTCGGTCTTCGGAGCCGGATTTTACGATTCTCGTCTTTGTGCTGCAGCGAGCATTTGTTGGCGTTGGTCGATGTTACGATCCCGTGACGGGGCGGCAAATCGTTTGGCACTCCGTCGTCCCGTGGCGCTAAGTGCTTGAACAATCGTTCAGAGTTGCTGTCCTTTCGGTCAACCTTCGTTCGTTGAGTATGCGTGCGGGACGATGCATCCGCATGGAATTGAAACCCTTACTGAATCAACACACTATGACTACCGCAGCCGACAATCGCGAACTCACCATCACCCGGCTCATCGACGCCTCGCCGGATCAGGTTTATGCGGCATGGACGCAGCCCGAACTCGTCAAGCAATGGTTTGCCCCCAAGCCATGGACGACGCCGCGCGCGCAAATGGATGTCCGTGCCGGCGGATCCAGCCTCGTTGTGATGTGCAGCCCGGAGGGCAACGAAATGCCGTGCCATGGGGTGTACCTCGAAGTGGCGCCGGGGAAGAAGCTCGTCTTCACCGATGCCTATACCGAGGCGTGGATCCCGTCGGAGAAGCCTTTCATGACCGTGACCGTGACCTTCGAGAACGAGGGCGGCAAGACCCGTTACACGGCGACTGTTCGGCATTGGACGGTTGCCGACCGTGAGGCGCACGAGAAGATGGGCTTCCATGAAGGTTGGGGCCAATGCGCCAGCCAGCTCGCCGCGCTCGTGGAGAAAAAATGAGGAATTTGTAGAATCGCTGTCCGATCGGACGCTCCTCGTTCGTTGAGATAAGGAAACCGCAAATCCAAAAACCTATGATCGTCAAAATCCTCCTCGGCCTCGTGGCCATTGTTGCCGTCTTTCTCGTCGTCGTCGCCTTGCGTCCTGCCGACTTTCGGGTCGAGCGTAGCGCGACGATCGCCGCCAGTCCCCAGGCGCTCTTTGATCAGGTAAACGACCACCACAAATTCGCCGTCTGGAACCCCTTCCTGAAGGTGGATCCGAACGTGAAGAACACCTACAGCGGTCCGGATTCGGGTGTGGGCGCGGTGTGCAGTTGGGACGGCAACAACCAAATCGGCGCCGGAAGCGCTACGATCATCGAAAGCAAGCCGGGTGAACTCGTCCGCGAGCGCATGGATTGGAAACGACCCATGGAGGGCACGAGCACGGTTGACTTCACTTTCAAGCCGGCGGGTGATAAGACCGTCGTGACGTGGGCGATGTATGGCCAGAACGGCTTCATGGGGAAACTGGTGAGCATGTTTATGGATTGCGACAAAATGTGCGGCCCGCAATTTGAACAGGGCCTTGCAGATCTCGGAAAAATCGCCTCTGCCGCACCGGCGGCGAAATAAACGAACCCGTACAAAAGCCATGAAAGAGAATCCTCAACAGCCTGCTGACGAATACCTGCTCCTTATTCGGGGCACCCATTGGACCAAGGGAATGTCTCCCGGTGAAATTCAAAGTGTGATGACGGATTTCCACGCCTGGGTGGATGGCATCACGGAGCGCGGCTTGAATCTCGGTGCGCAGCCGCTCATGGAATCAGGCAAACGCGTGACGGGCGCCAAAGGCGCGAGCGTAACCGACGGGGTTTTCGCCGAATCCAAGGAAGCCATCGCCGGATATTTTCGTCTCGCAATCGCGAGCATGGAGGAGGCGGTGCAAATCGCTCAGGCCTGTCCAATCCTTGCGTACGGCGCGGAAATCGAAGTGCGGCAAATCGCCGCCCAGTGCCGGCCAATGGCGGAAGTCGAGGTGCAGGAGATGGCGGTATAGCGAATGAAGGAAACCCGAAAAGCGAATCAACAAACCCGAACCCAAAAACCAACTTACCATGTCAAAAGTCAGCACTTATCTGAACTTTCCCGGCAATACCGAAGCGGTATTCATATTCTACAAATCCGTTTTTAAAACCGATTTCCTCGGACCGATTCACCGTTTCAGTGAATGTCCGGGGGACCCGAACCATCCGATGCCCGAGTCTGCCAGGAATATGGTGATGCACGTTGCGCTGCCGATTCTCGGTGGGCATGTCCTCATGGGTACGGATTCACCCGAATTCATGGGTCCGCTGACGAATGGGAACAATGTGCATATCAATCTCCAGCCGGACACGCGGGCGGAGGCTGATCGGCTATTCAACGAGCTTTCGAAGGGCGGCAAGGTAGAGATGCCGATGCAGGACATGTTTTGGGGCGCGTATTACGGAAGCTTCGCCGATCAGTTTGGGATCCAATGGATGATCAATTGCGAGAGTAAGGAATAGCCGCGGCGTCTATCGACGCGATTTGACGAGCAGCTTCGCGGGATCGCGCCGCGAAGCTGCCTTAAAAATTTGCAGGATTTGTGATCGCTGATCGCAATGTTAGTTGACGATCGCGAAACGCGCGCTTAACGGAAGCGGATGCCTAAATCCACCTCTGTCCGCAATCCATCCAAGCGTGTTGCCGAACTCTCTGCACGCATTGAAAAGCTCAAAGCCGAATTGCGCGATGTGCTTGGTTCTCCTGACCAAAAACCGGCGAAGCGGTTAGCTGGAAAGCGTGTACAGAGTTCCAAGGTGTCCAAGCGCGCCCGGAAGGGAAAATAAGCGTTGTTGCTGCAGCTTCATCGGCGCCTGATCTCGATTCATTTCGGGCGCCGAGGGAGCGGGAAAATCGCAAGGCGTGTTTCGCAATAATCGAATGCGGTTGGTTTGAGGAGGCGAAGCAATGAGGCTGGTGGAAGGTGATCAATGACCGGGTGTGCAAGCCAGCAGGAGAAATGGAGCCGCGCGCGATCTCAACATCCGGCGAAGAAGATGGAGAAGACAACGAAGGCAAGGAGGCAGCCGAGGGCCACGGCCAGCACCGAAGTGAAGATATTCCAAATCTTTTTCCCTCTTGTCGCTGTGGCTTTTTTCTTGGGCACCGGAATGATTGGGTTTGTTTCCGGTACGCTGGGGAGGGAAGTGTCGGAGTCCATATCTAGTTAAAGGGAAGCTGCAGAAGCCGCGGTTTGTGCCGGTTTGGGCGGGGTGCTTTTCCGCTCGGAGATGCGCTTGGTAATCTCCTGTTTGAGGTCATCAGCATTGAATCCTGCCGCTTTCACCATGGCCTCGACGGCCCCGGAATCCGGGCCGCCGAAGCGCGATGCCTCTTCCAGGGCGAAGAGACGGACGGCGCGACGCCCCGTCCGGCAATAGAGGACCACCGGTTTTTCTTCCTGGGCGAGAACCTGTCCCAACTCGGTGACGGCCGCCGCTGGAATGCTCTCGTGCGGTACGGGAATATAATGAAAGTGCAGCTTCTCGAGTGTGGCTACCTCACTCATCTCTTTCGAGGAGGGTTGATCGCTTGCCTCTCCATCGGGGCGGATATCGACAATCGTCTTGAATCCGAATCGTTCATAACGCCCCAGATCGCGAATCTCCAACTGCGAGGTGAAGAAGATGCCGTTTGCACCGAGGAGCGGTTTGGGATCACGCTGCTTCCGTTGAAGGTGGCTGAGATAGACGATGGCGAGCAGGATGCCGAAGGTGAGTAGGAAAGACGAGAGGAAGAGCTTCAGCTTCATCGAGTGGAGCAGGGTGGGATGGTCGCCAGTTGATCAGGATTCGCGGAAGGAAGCCGCACAGCACGGAGGGTACATTGAGTCCAAGTATAGGCCCAGTGGGAAAATCTCAATGGTCGGAGTGCGATGGATGGTGTGTCGTTGGCGCTGCAGATCGATCGCCCTTCGACGTAAAACTCCTCGCGGGGCGGCTTTTTTTTCGCTAAAATCGCAACTGCCCCTCCAACTGCTGTTTAGCAGATTTGTTATGGCTCGTTCCCCCCGTACCCACGAATTCTCCTGTCGTGATGGCGTCATGCTGGTTGCGACTCTCTTTTCTTTGATCATCGCGGAGCATTCGTCCGCGCAATTGACGTGGGGGGCAGGGGGCGCCGGAGGCAGCGGGACGTGGAATGCAAACGCGTCGAACACCGATTGGTGGAATGGCAGCGCAAATGTCGCCTGGTCCACTGGCGACGCCATCTTTGCCGGAACGAGTGGGACGGTAACCGTCAGCACCCCCGCGCCAACGGTGAATTCGATGACGTTCAACACTGCTGGCTATGTGATCCAGAGCGGCACGATCAAGGCGGGCGTCGGCGGCCTTACGATCACCACCAATGCCGATGCGGCGATCAGTTCCACGCTCGCCAGTTCCCTCGGGGGAGCCAGCGCTTTGGTGAAGGATGGAGACGGCACTCTATCGGTGGGAAATAATGATCTCCTGAGATCGCTGCAAGTGAATGGCGGCCAGTTTTTGGCGACGGGTTCGACCACGCTCGCCGGTGTAGACGTAGCGCTTGCCGATGCTGCTGGCGTGACGTTGGCCCTGGCTCCGACAAATGGGGTTTCATCGATTGGCTCCCTCTCTGGAGGCGGAAGTACCGGAGGAATCGTGCAGCCGGGAACAACCACAACCAATGTGCGGCTGACGACTGTCGGCTCGGGGAATTTTGGAGGGATCCTGAAGGACAATGGCGCGGCGCAACTCGCCTTGACGATTTCTCTGCCAGCAGCAGGAGGTCGCTTTATAAGCGGTACTGGCGCATCGCAAATCATTGTCGCAACCGGGCCATCCACCGACACGCAGGTTCTCGGCAATGCAAACACTTACTCGGGAGAAACCGAGATCAATAGCGGAACGCTTTCCCTTTCCGGCAATGGAATGATTTCCGACTCAACCGTGACCGTATCGAGTCTTGGGGCGCTTGTTTTGGATAATACCGCTGTGGCCAATGCCAATCGTATCTCGAGTTCCGCGGTGCTTACGCTCGGAAATTCGGGAGTGCAACTGATCGGGAATGGCGTGACAGCGGTGAATCAGCTGGCAGGTACCCTCAGCATCCAGGGCGCGACCAATGTGACGGTAACACAATCAGGCGGCGCGGTTGCGCAATTGACCTTTGCCGGTTTCACGCGGAATGCGCATGCGACGCTGAACGTCGTCGGAAGCGGCGTCCTTGTTTCCGGATTGACGAACGACAGCTCTGGCATCGTGACGCCAGCCGTTACCGTGGGGAACGATTGGGCAAGTATCGGCGGGGACGAGCGCATTACAGCCTACAGCAGCTATGCTCCCGATATCAATGCGGCTTCGCCGACTGGTAATGTGGAGCTGGCCTCGAGCGGTGTTGCGACGCTCGCCGCGCCAGTGACGCGCAATTCGCTGAACCTGCAGAACAGCAGCGCCGGAGTTAGCCAAGTGCTCGATCTGGGTGGACGCGTACTGGGATTGAGCAGCGGGGGCCTTCTGACGAGCGGCTCCGGGGCGAGCGTGATCCAAAATGGTAGTCTCTCCACGACGGCACCCGAATGGGTCATTACAGCGAATAACAATCTCACCATCAGCGCACCCATTCTGGAAAGCAATACGGCGACCGACCTGACCAAGAGCGGCACGGGAACTTTGACTTTGAGCGGGACGAACACATACGCCGGTACCACATCCATAGATCAGGGCACCCTGATCGTTTCTTCCGACAGCAATCTCGGCACCGGGGCGAACGTCGAATTTGGTGGCGGTACATTGGAAGCGGCGGCGAGCTTTTCGTCCACAAAGGGACTGACCAAGACTTCTCCCTTGGCGGGCAATATCGATACCAACGGCTTCACCCTCACGTTTTCCGGCGTGAACAGCGGCGCGATCAACAAAGTCGGCTCCGGCACGCTGACGCTGAGCAACGCGAGCACAGGAACGACGTTCGCGACGGCTGGGACGTTAGTCTTGTCACAGCCGACCTCGGGAACTGCCTATCTCCATGGTGGAATCTTGCAGGCAGCAGGCACCCTTTCAAACCTGACCTTTCTCAATACATCGACATTGGACATCGGCGGGCTGGCTGCGACGACGCTTTCGACGACCGCCTTTGCCGCAAACGGCTCACCCATCGCGACGCTGACGATTGATTTTGGCGTTGGCGGCGCAGGAAAGGACCTGTGGGCGATCGGAGGAACGTTGCCGGTCGGCAACTTAGTCGCGGGAGAATTACAATTTGATTTTCAAGACCTTGGTGGCGCTGGGACGGGCGTGAGTTACCAGCTCATGACTTTCGCGAGTAGCGGTTCTGCTCCGTCGCAAACTTTGTTTGCAATCGCGCCGGATTCCGCGGCGAAAGGCTGGGCGGGTACGTTTACAACGACGAATACGAGTGCCTCGGTTTCATTTACCGCGACGCCGGAGCCGAATGTGGCGGCGATCCTGGCGTGCGGCGGAGTCGCATTGATGATGGGCGAGAGACGCTTTCGTAGCGGACGGCCGCGCCGTTCAGGGTTCACTATTGCTTCGTAGGCGGCGGATTTTCGAAGCGACCGGCGAAGGCCGGGCTCGAAGTGCGAATCGATCAAGACGCCTGCCGATGCCTGGATCAGATAAGTCGCGCCGGCCATTGCTCCCCATGCGCTGGGTAAAAGTCCAAGTATAAGGACAAACGGTTCTTTTGCGTCAGCCGGTTCCTTATGACAGTGTGGAAAATTGCAGGATCTATTTGTCTAATTGATTGCGCTGTTTAACCTTTTCGACTCGGTGCTCAATTGCGGCATTATAGCTATTATAATTTCTATAACGTGCTGGCTTGCAACGCTTGTGACCTGTCGGATCGCTTGCGAAAAAAATGACGTTTTTGACACTTTTTTTCGCCCGCACCCGTTGACGCCGCGCCAATTGTGAGGCAGGAATAAACCGCTTCATCCACCCCGATGAACGCCATTTCGGTCGTTTCATGATTACCCAACGTATACGCGGGCTTCGCAGCGTTTTGGGCTTGGCGCAAGCCGGCCTGGTCACGCTCGTGTTTTGGCTCTGGTATGCTTTGTTTATACATAGCATATCCAGGGGTGCTGGTACGTTTCTCAGGGATTACACGATCTATTGGCTGATGGTTGTGGTGGGGCTGGGGTTGGAACTGCTGATGCCCGTGCCAAACAAGATCGTCGCGGCGATTTTCGATGGCAGCCTGATCAGCAAGGTGCCACTCGCTTCGCGGCAGGCTTGTTTTGCCCTGGGAACTCTTCTTGTTTGTCTGGCTCTGGCGAAAAGCAACGCGATCTCCCGCGTTTTCCTCGTCGGCTTCGCGGTTTTTCTTTACGGCACCCTGCTTTGGAGTTCGGCGGTGCTGCCATCGATCCTGGCGAAACATTTTTTCCATCGGAATCGCGAGACTCCGACGCTGCTCGTTGGTCCATCCGGTCGTGTGGCAGGTCTGGAAACCTGGCTTGCGCGGAAGCAGCTTTTCGGAGTTCGCGTGGTGGGATTGATTTCGACCGACGCTAAAATCGCGGAAGGAGCGGGAGAGGGGACGGTCCCGGATCTCGGCGGCCTTGATCGGCTGGACGAAGTGCTGCAGAGTGCGCGCGTCACGCAATTGATCTGCCTGGAAATGCCGCGCCCGGAAGTGGCCCGGTTACTTTCGGCTAAGTGTGAGCAGCATGGCTTGCGGCTGCTTTTTGTGAATGATTTCGCCGAACACGTGAATCATCCGATCATCTGTTGCGTGGACGAAGGGGTGAATCTCGTTTGTCTGCGTGATGAACCGTTGGAGAATCCGTTCAACCGTACGGTAAAACGGGCGCTCGATCTCGCGCTGGTCTTCGCGGTCGTGATCTTCGTGATGCCGTGGCTCGTGGCGATCGTCTGGCTGTGTCACCGGCTGCAGTCGCCGGGGCCGCTCTGGCATCGTCAGAAGCGCTCGGGGCTGCAAAATCGGCCATTTGAGATTTTCAAATTCCGCACGATGCACGTGGGCGGTGATGTGACCCGTCAGGCCACGGTGGGTGATGCGCGAATCTTTCCGGCGGGACGCTGGCTGCGGAAGTTCAGCCTCGATGAAATCCCACAGTTTCTGAACGTCTTTTTCGGTGACATGAGTGTGGTGGGGCCGCGGCCGCATCTCGTGGAGCACAATCGGCAATTCGCCGAGGCACTTTCGAATTACCATATCCGCGCCTTGGTGAAACCGGGGATTACCGGTTTGGCGCAGGTGCGCGGTTTTCGCGGGGAAGCACGCACGCGGGCGGACATCTCCGCGCGCCTCCAATCGGACCTGGTGTATCTCGAGAACTGGTCGCTGAGCCTTGATTTCGGCATTATCCTCCGCACCTTTTGGCACATGATTCGGCCCCCACGGACAGCGGTTTAGTGTGCCGCGCGGACGGTCTGTTTCGGTCTGCTTTTCCATGACAAATTCACCAGCGTCCGTGACTGCGCGTCTGCCGGCGCCGAGCCTGGCTGCGTGGGCTGCACCTCTGCTGATACTAACCGCTGTGGGGTGGGGAGGTGCGACGGAACGTCCGTCGCAAGCTGTCGTGATCGGGGCTCTGGGAGTGCTTCTCGCACTCGTGCCGGCGCAACGTTTTCCCAGACGAGCCTGGTTGGTGCTGGCGATCGGGCTTCTCCTACTCACCGGGCTATCCTGGTGTCCCGCGCGATGGTTTGCGTCCACTATGTGGCGGCCTGCCATAGAAGCTGCGGGGATCAGGCTGTCTTCCACCCTCTCACCGCAGCCAGCGGTTTCGCTGGAAGCCTGGATACTTCTCTTTGCTGGAATCGCGTGGGGTGGATGGCTTGTGGCGCAACCGTGGGATGGTCCTTCGCGCAGAATTGCCGCGAGCGTTTTTGCCGGCGGGGTTGCGATCCTCGCGGCAGTGGCCCTCGGAGCCTGCCGGTTCGGGGTGCGCGTTCCGGGCTGGCTGGACGAACGCGGCTTTGGTCCGTTTCCCAATCGCAATCACACCGGTCACGTGTTGGCTTTGGGAGCGGTGATGGCGCTCGGGTGCGCGGGCGATGCGATGCGCCGAAAGAAATGGCCCGTGGCGTTGCCCTGGGCCGCCGCAGCGGGAGTGATCATCATGGCGCTCGTCGTGAACTATTCCCGTGGAGGAATGCTGATGTTCTTTGGGGCGATGGTATTTTGGAGCGTTCTCACGGCATGGCGCAGGCGTTCGCCGAAGGTCCTGGCTTTGGGTGGCTCCGCGCTGTTGGCCCTTTTCTCGTTTTTAATTCTGAAGGGTGGCCCTCTCGCCGCGAGGTTTAGCGGCGGACCGGATTCGCAAGTTTCCTTTCGGGAACGAATCTGGAAAGACGCGCTGGCCCTGATTCATGGCAACCCATGGTGTGGAGTGGGGCTTGGAAATTTCGCCGCGTTGTTTCCATTTTTTCGGCATGCCTCCGTGATTCAGCAGGGGGTGCTGCATCCCGAGAGTGACTGGCTATGGCTGGTTTCAGAAGCTGGCTGGCTTGCCGCAATCTTTGTCGCACTGCTCGTCATCGTTTCTTTACATGGAGCACTGAAGTCGGAATCGGGCTCCTTGCGCCGTCTGCGAGGGGCAGCGTTGGCGGCTGGAGTTGCCGCAGGCGTGCACTCGCTCATCGACGTGCCAGGGCATCGAATCGGAAGTGTATTTGCGGCTCTGTTGGTTCTGGTTTTGGCTGGCTGGGAAGCAAGGCCGGCTGTGGTGCAACGCGGGGCGTCAGTTATATGGCGAGTGCTTGGATCGATCCTGGTGGTGGCTGCGGGCTGGCTTTACACGACGAGGGATTTTCAGCGTTTGCCGGTTGTTGCTGACGGTTTTTTACAGAGCGGCCGATTTGCGGAGGCTGAAGTAACGGCCACGCGGGCTCTGGCTCGCGCGCCCTTGGAATGGCGCCTCTATTTCACGCGAGCGGAAGCGCGCGCGTGTCGGGGACACATGCTGGAAGCGATTGCTGATTTTCGTCGTGCCCGGTTGCTCGAGCCGACTTATGCAGGAGTGCCTCTCGAGGAAGGGCGTTTCTGGGTGTCTGGTGCGACCGTTTCGGCTCCGGCATTGGCGCTTTCCGCTTGGACGGACGCATTGCAGAGAGTCGTGCCGCCGGAAGATGACGCGATCTTTCGTACCATTCTGGATTCCGCGCCGGCGGACCCTGCGTTTCGCGCGAGTCTCCTCGAGGCCGTCCGCAACCGGCCTGGACTCTTGCTGGTGTGGTTCCTCATGGCGCCTCCGTCAGAGGCATCCGCGCATTACGCGGAAATCTCCTCCGCTTCCAAAGCCTGGAGCAAAACACAGCGTACGGCGTTTCAGCGGAGAGCCGTGGAGCTTGGCGTTGGCACGAGTCCATCGAACTGAAGAACCGCTTGAAATCCGGAAAATTAAGCGTACCGGGAAGCCGTCTAGCGTGAGTTCCAGCCCGGCCCGGAATTTGGAGAAGACATCCTGTACTAGTTTGAAAAACCCGTGAGTGATTTCCCACCGATTCCGCCCAAGCCATCCGTTCTTCCGCGCGTCTTAAGAGCGCTGGCCCTTCTTGCCCTGACCGTGGTGGTTGTCATCGGCGGTTGGAAAGGGTTTAAGTATATGAAGCTGCATCTCGCGCTCGTGCATGCGCAACGCGAGTTTTCGAATCGGCAATTCATGCGGGCAGAGTTCTGGACGGAGCGCGCTCTTCATGTGGACGGCGAAAATGTGGAGGCAATCCGAATCATAGCGGAAATTAGTGAAGTGCAGGATAGGCCCATCGCCGTGGGCTGGCGGAACAAGGTTGCACAGTTACAGCCGCATAACACCGGCGACATTATGGCGTGGGCAAAGTGTGCTTTTCGCTTTGGTCAGATGGATATGGCACTAACTGCCCTCAAAGGTCTTCCCGACGATTTCAAGGGCAAGAATGCAGAGTATCATGAACTAATGGCCGGATGCGCCTTGGCGGCTCATGACACGGCGCTCGCCGAAAAGCATTTTGCGCTGGCGGCGGAACTGGGGCGGGATAACCCGGTGCATCAGGTCAATCTCGCGGCTTTTCGGTTGACGAATTCATCTCGTCCGGAGGTCAAAGCGGCAGCAATCCACGATTTGGAGGAGTTGCTGAAGGATCCCCGAGCCAGTCTCTATGCAGTGCGTGCGCTGCTTGACGATGCGCTGCAAAAGAATGAGCAGGTGCGGACGCAACTGTTTGCGAAAAAGCTGCGCTTGTCGCCCGGGCATACCTTTGGCGATGACCTGATCTACCTGCAGGCGACGATAACCGAGCCGTCATTTCATCCGGACCTGGATGAGATTGAGCATCGTGCTGAGTCTGATCCGCTTTGGGCGACTCAAACGGCAAATTGGTTGAATTCCCATGGAATGGCGGCCGAAGCGGTGCATTGGTTTTCGAAGCTGCCGGAATCGATCCGGGCTAGTACCCGCGTGCAGGTCGCTATATCGGAAAGTTATCTTGCGTTGTCCGATTGGAAAGGGCTTCAGACCTATCTGGAAGCTTGTCACTGGGACGATTCGGAGTTTTTGCGGCGCGCGATGCTCATCCGTTGCAAACGTGAACTTTCCCTGCCATGGCAGAACGATTGGAAACAACTGGCTGCCGATGTCGAGGATCGTCCGCCGCAGGGATTTCTTCTTGCTCAGTTAGTCATCGGGTGGAACTGGCGCAACGAGTCACTCGACCTTCTTTGGGGAGCTTCCACCAAACCGGAGACGGATGCGAAAGCGCTGCATTTTCTCTGGCAGCTATACTCGCAGGCAAATGAGACGCGGAATCTGCTGCGGGTCGCGCGAGCACAGATCAAGCTCGATCCTTCGAATCCGGTGAAAAAGAACAACGCGGCATTTCTTTCGCTGCTGGTTTATGGCGCGTCGGAATCATCAGAGCGGCTGGCGCATGAGGCATTGGAAGCAAATCCCAATGTCCCTGAATGGGCGGCCACTTACGCATATGCTCTGCATCTCGCTGGAAAGGAGTCGGAGGCGAAGAAGGTGATCGACAAACTGCCGCCTGAAGCGGTCGGACGCCCTGGTGTGGCACTTTATGTGGCAATCGTTCTCGCCGCGAACGGCGAGGCCGATAAAGCGAAAGAATCTCTGGCGAAGCTCAATCCGGGCGGAATGCTTCCCGAGGAGCGGACGCTCGCGGAAAATCTGAAACAACAACTGAAAGTTGTGAGCCGATGATGAGCTCGATGGAAAGGGCCAGTTAGTACCTGGCGTACTTGCTAATCTGGCAGCTGGCGAACCGGTGGTTCCGGCGGAACCGTCTGCGTTTGCCGCGCGTCTGGTTCGTTTGCCGGAGCCGCGTGAGGTGCCGAATTTTCGGTCACCCGCCGTGCAGGTTCGAGCGGATCGAAGAGTTGCCCGGCCAGCGTCGAGGGGACCTTTGCATCGATGCCATACACGGATGGCCAGTATTTTGGCAGCCAGGCCGTGCCGAAGATCCGGTCGATAAGTGGAAAGACGAACGAAAAATTGCGATCGCGATGTTCATCATTGGTATGGTGCCAGTGATGAAACGCCGGGGATGAAATCAGCCACTCCAGAGGACCCAGGCGGGCGCGGATGTTGGCATGAATGAAGAAAGTCCAGAAGGTTCCGAAGATCGTCACAAGGGCCACCGCCGGGTCGATGTGATTGCTGGCCGTCTGAGCGATGCCGAGGAGATAGACAGGTGTCAGGCCGGATAGCCGGGTGAATACCATGTCGAATGGATGAGCCCGGGTATTCACCAGCCAATCCAAATGCTCGGCGCTATGATGGACGGCATGGAAGCGCCACAGCCACGGATAGGCGTGCGAGGCGCGGTGTCCCCAGTAGGCGCCAATGTCATTCACCACAAGGGTGAGGATCAGCTTGAGCCACATCGGGCACGTGGCCATCGCTGAGTAGAATCCACCCGGATCCGTCGTCTGTAAGACTCGTGAAAGAAGGGCCAACGGGACCGAAATGATGGCGGCCGGCAGGATGCTATTGATAAAATACCAGGCAAGATCGACCCCGATCTGCTTCCGCCAGATCTTCGCCGGATGAAGCGCGCACAGGCGCTCCAGAGGAACAAAGACCGCGACCAGCAACACGAGCCACGCCGACAACCGGATGGTGTCGACGGTAAGTTGGCGAATCATAACTCCTGCGAGTGAATCTGGAACCAACTCACCGGGACGGGAATGCTCTCGTCATTCCAGCGCGGCTGAGGCCAGCGCAGACCGGCGGCGGCGCCGGGCGATTTCGAAAACAACGCATCCCACGCCAAACGCACCAAAAATCATCCAGTTCGAAGAATCCGGCACCACTTCGAGATCGACGTTGGCAATCAAGGCGAAGGGTGGCTCACCATTAGGCGTTCCGGCGGCGAGGAAAGAGAGCACTTCCGATGTGCTGTTCGCCTGGAAGTAAAAGGTCTGCTGCATCCAGCCGGAGAAACCTTCGCTCGGGACGGTAATTGTCGACGTAACACCGGTCGCTGATCCGAGCTTCACGGTCAGTTTGTCGGTCGTGATGCCGGTGTAACTCTCCTGCTGAGCGCCCGCCCAATAGAATGTCAGGGCATAGGTTTGATTGACCGTCAGGCCAGTGATGGTTTGTTCGACTGCATCCTGTTCGTACGCGCCGTCGAGAGCGAGGAAGTTTCCGCCTCCGGGTGGCCCACTGAGACCATTGCTGCTGCCGTTATTTGGACCCCAAAGATAGGTGTTGCCGTAGGTCTTGCCACCTACTGTAATCGTGGCTTCACCTACTGCTTCCTTCGGCGCTCCGGTATTGGCGCCACCTGCTTTTGTGCCGGAATCCGCCGTGCCTGGAGCAAAAACGAAATTGTACCCTCCCGTGCTCCAACTCGTGACCGCCAAAACCTGGCCGGAAGACGGTGTGCCGGATCCAAATTGGCCGAAGAGCGTCGTCAAACCGTGGCCGGCCGCTGTCCCTGGTCCCGTGTAGGTGACGGACGAAAAGTCCCCATTCTGCACCAAATTCGCTCGAGCGGTCTGCGCTAGAGCGAAGGCAAAAATACAGAAAAATGCTGTGATGCGAATTGAAGCTTTCACCGTTTTGTACACTAGTTACCCACGCGGCAGGCAACGGAAGGGGGTGATTGCCAACTGCGCAAGGGTGGTTTAAGGACGCGCGAAATATGCCCCGATTTTCCGGCTTTGCAACCGCAATATTCGCGGGTTTCAAAGCTTTTATGACAGTGTTTTCTGCCTTCTATGACGGTTATGAAAATTATGCCGATCATGCCGGGATCCGCGCCGAGATGACGATCTTCGACTGTCTCAATCTACCAAGTTGCCCCGCTTGACAAGTCGCTTGGATTCTTTTCTTTCGCGAACGATTTGACCCCGGGACCGGCTGGTGTGAAGTGCTTCCAGGTCCTCCGGCTTTTCCCTCTTCGCGCTTTTTCCCGAACCATGACGAGCTTTTCGCAGCAGAGTCCTCCCAAACCCGAAAATGGGCGGATGTCCAGCGGATCCAGGAAGTCCGGGATGGCGCTTTTTGCCTTGGCGGTCGCGCTGGGGCCGGCCCTGCTGTTTTGGCATCTGCATCGTTTGTGGAATCCTGACGGCGCCTATGCTTATGGATGGATCGTGCCGTTGCTCGCGGCGTTTCTGCTCAAATCCCGTTGGGACGATCGGCCCGCCGCTTCTCTGCCGATGAATGGGGCGGCGTTTTGGGTCGTTGTCCTGGCGGTTTCCACTCTCCCCGCGCTCTGGCTGCACGAAGCGGCGCCGGAGCGAAGTTTGTATTCCTGGTGGTATGCGGCAGCTATCGTCACCGTGTCACTATTGCTGTTTACGACCGCGGGAGGTGTGGTGTGGCTGCGCTGGTTCTGCTTCCCGTTCGCCTTCGTGCTGACGGCTGTTCCGTGGCCTCATTCGGCCGAGTCGTTTGTCTCGAATTCGTTGATGTACCGGACCGCTGGAGCCACCGTCGAGACCCTTTGCTTGATCGGTGTTCCCAGCGCACAAGCAGGCAATCTGGTGCACATCGAGACAGGGGTTATCGACATCGATGAAGCGTGCAGCGGCATCCGTTCGTTGCAGGCCATGGTGATGATTGCGCTCTTTTTGGGAGAACTGTTCCGGCTCGTGCCACAGCGGCGTTTTTTTCTCCTTGTGCTCGGTCTGGCGATCACACTTCTGGCCAATGTCATTCGCACCACGGTGCTCTCCTGCATCGGGTTCAAGCAGGGCATAAGCGCGGTGGACCGCTACCACGATGGGGCAGGACTCGCCGTCCTCATTTTCTCACTTTCCTGCACGCTCTTCGCGGCGTTCCTGATGCGCCCCAAAAACGAATCTTTGCCCGACCCGGACGCCGTCGAAATCGAAACACCCGTGGCGGTCTCATTCTCGCCGGTGCTCTGTTCCGTCCTGCTGGCCTGGTTCCTCGCTGCGGAGATTTCGGTCGAAGCCTGGTACCGTCTGCGCGAGCCAAAATGGCTGGGGTGGAGTTGGACTGTGCAGTGGCCGCGGGACGCTGCCAGCTTTCATTTCATCGACATCCCGCAACGGTCTCTCCATCTGCTCATGTGCGATCAGGCACGCGCCGCGACGTGGAATGAGCCGGATGGAAGCGACTGGTCGCTTTACTGGATCCGCTGGAACCCGGGAAATGCCGCGGCGGAAGTGGCGAAAGTGCACCGTCCAGACGTGTGCTTGAACGCCGTGGGAGCGATCATGGAAAACGACCTGGGCACGCACCTTATCCGCGCCGGCGATCTGGAATTGCCCTTCCGCAGCTACACCTTCCACCTCGGAGAGAAGACCCTCTACGTCTTTTTCTGCCTTCAAGAGGAGGGTCCTGGCGTGCCCACCACGACGTCGAATTCAAATCCGCAATTCGGAGCAGCCGGCGGCTTCGAGCGTGCGCTCCACGGGCAACGCCGCGTCGGCCTGCAAAGCCTGGAGTTGGCTGTTTCGGGCTACCCCTCGGAACTCAGTGCGAGGAAGGCTTGCGAAGCGCGTCTGGCGCAACTGCTGCAGGGCAGGCCCGATGCTGCTGCGGATGCAAACCGGTAGCTCTTCGGTGCAGTCTCAGCGGCTCACTGGTGGCGGATTGGGGGCGTGCGGAGGAGGAACGGGCCGATGCGGCTCGTTTGCGAAATTGCTGCTCCCCGCGTCACCGACACCGGAGTTCGCTTCCGGACCACTGACGTGGCTTAACATTGAGTCTGGATTACTCACGAGGGCCATATCCGTGGCGCCTTCGATTGTGCTCAAAGCGATCCCATCTTGCGAATCAAATGCCGTTTGTACAATCGCCTCCGCTTGTGACATAAGCTCGCCGATTCCGTCCTTATAATCGCGTTCTAGAGGTAATGTAATTTTAGAATCTTTATAATCTTTAGAATCCTTGGAGTCCTTATAATCTTTACGATCGAGCTTTCTGGACTCCGCAATAGGGGCAACATCCAGTGTGCTAGAATCCGTCTGTGCAAGGCGGGTAAATACGACAGTTCCTTCGGCCCTTGCTTCACGGACCACTGGTCTCTGGTAATAAACTCGTTTCCACGGACTAGGCACCGCACTCGTCGCGGAGGCGGCAATTTCCGCCGCTTCCTTAGGATCCGTCATCACGGCGGAATGCACGATATCCAGCACGCAGGAGGGGTTGGCGTGGACCGCGGCGTAGACAATCAAAGAGACACGTTTCTTATCGGGTTTTTCGCCAAGATTCCGGATGGCTTCGGCCGTGGCAAGAGACGCAAATGCATGAGCATCAGGGCCTGCCTGATGTAAAACACGTGCAATGACCGTCGGTGTACTTGCCGGTGCGGAAGCAATTTCGGAGCGGAAGGATGCGATGGACTCCGCATCGGAACCGCTCGCGAAAGCGGTGGCGGCAGCGGGCATGGAAGCCAGCAGCGCAACTAAATAAGGGCGCAAGAATGATGTGTGCACAAGGGTGGTAAGTTGGTGCGGAATGACGCTGAGAGTCGACCATCAATAAAATCAGTTGTCAATTGCCTTGTCTCGTTGCATATGTTCCGCGCCACCTTAAATATGTCATCTGCGCTACGGCCACCCCCGCAGCCAGGAGCGAGCGTTTCTTCACGGGTAATATCTGCCCGTGTTGTATCCATCCTGGCACTAGCATGTCTTGCACCCGCCTGGGCGCGAGCCCAAGAGTCCATCCGCCCTTCCGGTACGGGAGCGGCGGCCGCAGCGGCGCGTCAACAAGAGAATGACACGCAGCACCCATACAACATCAAAGCCGGTCCGGTTAGCGTCAATGTTACCGGGTCCCTCAGCATCGAAGCGAACGACAACATTAACCTGGCGGAAAAAGGGCGCGAAAGTGACCTGATTCTCCGGCCGGAAATCGATTTCGACAGCGAGTGGAGGGTGACGGAGCTGAATACTCTCCACCTCAAACTGGGCCTCGGGTACAACGAATATCTCAGTCATAGTGACCTCAACACCCGGACCATCCTGCTTGATCCCGGGTCGGAGTTGTCCTTCGACGTCTATGTCGGCGACATACTCAAGCTGAATTTCCACGATCAGTTTGCCATCGTGCAGAATCCCGTGGATGAGCCGACCTTAAGTAACGTGGCGCGCTTCGACCGGTTTCAGAATTCGTCGGGCATCACGGCGCTCATGGATTTCAACGCGTTGCAGTTCGTGTTCGGATACGACCACTTTCTGTATAACACGCTCGGCAGTGAGTTCAGTACCTTGGATCGTACGGAGGAGCAATTCTTCGGCAGCGCGAGCGTGGCTCTCTCCGATGCTCTGAATGTGGGTATCGAGGGCAGCACCGCACTTGTGAATTACCGGGAAAATTTCAACAACGACGGCACCACCTGGACTGCGGGTCCTTTCGCGGAAATCACGTTTTCTCCCTACAGCAAGCTCCGCCTGAACGGTGGATACCAAGGAATGCAGTTTAACGCGAACGGCACGAGCGGCGACACGAGCAATGCCAGCGGATGGTATGTGAACCTCACCGCCGCGCAAAGGCTCAACCAGTATTGGAGCCATTCGTTGAGCGTCGGCCGCGAAGCGCGGTTGGGCTTGGACGTGAATTTCACGGAATACACTTACGTTCGCTACGAGGCGACCTGGCGGATGAATAGTCGTCTCTCGGTTGGCTTCAATGGATTCTACGAGGACGCGGAGGAATCGGGAACGTCCGCACTGAATTCTGAAACTTCCCATCGCTGGGGGGGCGGGGCGTCTTTGACGTGGCAACTCGATCGGAAGACGAGCGTCCAACTGCGTTACCAGTATGTGAACAAGGACTCGAATCTTGATTTGCGAGGCTACTACCAGAACACGGCGGATCTTCTGCTGAACTATAACTTCTAACTCTATGAAACTCTTCCTGTCCTGGCGCCTCGGAGCAGCAGCACTGCTGTTTTTCACCATCACGAGTTATGGCCAGCGTTCCACTCCGCCAGCCACCTCTCAGGACAAGGAGTTGCCTCATGGGAGTTCGGCGATTGTCGCTGGCACGACTTCCATGGAAGTACTGGATAATTCGCGCCGGCTGGGCGCGGGGGACCGGTTGAGTTATCGAGTGGTGGAGGAACGGCGCGACCCAGTGGCGCTGATGGTGGCGGATAGCGGCGAACTGGAAGTTCCTCTCATCGGACGCGTTTCCGCCTCGGGACGCACCTGCAAGGAACTGGCAATGGCCATCAAGCCGATGCTCGAGCGAACCTACTTTTACCATGCGACGGTGATTGTTGGGCTCGATGCGGTCAGCATGAAAGCGCGCGGGCATGTTTATTTGAGTGGACAGGTCCGGAACCCAGGAGCCATGGAAATCCCGCCGGACGAACGTTTCACCCTGAGCAAGGCGATTCTCAAAGCGGGCGGTCTGGCGGACTTTGCGAACAAGCACAAGATCAAGCTCGTCCGGAAGGGGCCGAGTGGCGCCGTGGAAACGAAGATCGTGGATCTTGGAGCGGTCGTGGACAAGAGCCAGCTCGACAAGGACCCGGAGCTGGAACCTGACGACACGATTATCGTGCCGGAGAAATTCGTAAACTTCTAACTCGCCATGCAAGCATTACCTCCTCCAACTCCGGTTTTGACTTCATCGCGCGAGTCGGATCCCAGCTCCTGGTGGTATCTCATTCACACGAAACTGTATCGGGGCCGGGCGCTGCTCCGCAAATACTGGTGGCTTGTTCTGTTTACCACATGTGCGGGACTGGCTTTCGGTGCGTGGAAAGCTTCTCAGCTCAAGGTTTCTTATGTGTCGACGGGGCGTATGATCGTGAGTGGAAAGATTAATCTTCCGGAAGGTGCGACTTACTCGGAGGAGATGAACTACTTCATGACGACGCAGCGGGAGCTGATGCAGGATGAGGCCGTGCGCCAGCGAGCCCTGGCACGCGTGCGGGCAACTGCGCCGGAAGTTCCGGAAACACCGGTCGAGTTGAATGTTGCGCCCATCCCGCAAACCTCCATTTTCGGCCTTTCCGTCACGGGGCCGGAGCCTCGTTACCCACAGCTCTTTCTCGCCGCCGTCATGCAGGAGTATATGGCAGCCCGCCATGAAATCCGTTCGCAGAAAAGTGAGGACGCGGAAATCTCCATCGAGGATCAGATTGCGCGCGAGCAAGCCGCGTTGACGAAAGAGGAGGATAAGTTGCTCGCCTTCCAGCGGGCCAATAACATCGGCTTCCTCGAACAAGAAGGAAACAGCGCCGGCGGCTATCTCGCGAAACTGAACACGCAGCTCGCCGAACTGAAGAAAGAGGCGCAGTTGCTCGACTTGTTTGAAGTGGATCAAAAAGTCGCGCGCGACACACGCAACGCGGAGGTCTCGCAGGATGGAGATCTGCGGTCGCGTAACGCGCCGGAGGTTGAGTACATTCACGCGCGGCAGCAGATCGAAGTCCTGAAAGCGGAGCGTGATAGTTATGCGAAAGATCTTCGCCCGACCCATCCAATCATGGTGGATCTGGATCACCAGATCACGCAGCAACAGCAGCTCATCGATGCTTTCCGCAAGCAGAGCGCGGACGACCTCCAGCGTCGACGCGAAGCCGCGCGGCTGGAAATTCAGAATCTCGAGAAGACCATCAAAGAGTGGGACCAGAAAGCACTCGATCTGAGCCAGCGTCTCGCCGAATATAATGCAATTCAAGCTGGTGTGACCCGCGAACGCTCTCAACTCGAATCGCTCAGCCGGTCCAAAGGGAATGTGGAGATCAACCGCAACGTCGATCAGGAGGTCGTCTCCGTTCGCCAGCAGGCGAGCATTGCACTGCCGGTGAAGCCAAATACGGTGCGCGCACTTGGTTCAGGGCTCGCGCTTGGTTTTCTCGCTGGGCTGATCTTTCTCGTGCTGATCGATCAACTTGACGATCGGATCGCATCGCAAACGGAATTCCGGTCTCAATTCCGCGAACGCGTGCTGGCGCAGATTCCAAATGTCCGTGGCACGGCGAAGGGAAAGAATACCCTGGCGCCCTTGAGTGCGGATGACGAGCGACATGCTTTCGCCGAAGCATTCCGCTCGCTTCGCTCCTCGTTGATTTTTCTGCCGGTGGCGGATGCTCCACCCCGGATCATGCTCATCGCGAGTGCCGTTCCGAATGAGGGTAAGAGCACCGTGGCCGTCAACCTGGCGATTACGCTCGCGCTTTCGGGGGCGAAGGTTCTGCTCATTGACGGCGACCTGCGCCGCGGTGAATTGCATCGCGTCTTCAATTTGTCGAACGACCTGGGGTTGGGTGATGTCTTGGTTGGGCAGTGTTCACATGGGGAAGCGATCCAGCAAACCTCGGTTTCCGGGCTCTCGCTTCTGTCGCGCGGTACGCCGCAAGCCAATCCGGGCGAATTGTTCCTGGGTCGGAGCACCGACGATTTTCTCAAGGTCGTGCACAATGAATTCGACTACGTCTTCTTCGACAGTTCTCCGGTGATGGTGGCGGATGACACGACGAGCCTGGCGCCAAAAACCGATGCCGCGATTTTCGTGTTCCGGTTCAGCTCATCGAGCAGCCGTACTTCGCGGAAGGCGATCGAGTTACTGCGTGAAAGGCAGGCGAATGTGATCGGCGCCGTGTGCAACGACGTGTCCGAGGCGATGCAGGAATACTATTACCATTCCTATCCCGAGTACTATGGCCGGCCGCGGCCAAAGACGCCTGTAGCGAAGTTCAAAGCATGACGCCGCGCACCGCGCTCATTACCGGAATCACCGGACAGGATGGGTCTTACCTGGCGGAACTGCTGCTCGAGAAGGGATATCGAGTTCACGGGATCGTGCGCCGCATGGCGCTGGAAGCGCCTGAGCAGAGGCTCGGACGCATCCGGCATTTGCTGGACCGGCTCGAACTGCATACCGCTTCGCTCGAAAGCTTTGCGAGCCTCTTCAAGATCGTAAACAAGGTCCGCCCGGATGAATGCTATCATCTGGCGGCCTCCAGTTTCGTCAGTTACTCGTTTGAAGACGAGTTCACGACGCTGAACACAAACGTGGGCAGCACGCACTATCTGCTCTCCGTCTTGCATGACTGCGCGCCCGCGTGCCGCTTTTACTTTCCGGGTACTAGTGAAATGTTCGGAGCCGCGCGGGAGACTCCGCAGCACGAGCGCACGGCGTTCGTTCCGCGCAGCATTTACGGTATCTCGAAAGTTGCGGGTTTCGATCTCGTGCGGAACTATCGCGAGCGTTATCACCTGCACGCAAACAGCGGAATTCTCTATAACCACGAAAGCCCGCGCCGCGGACCGGAGTATGTAACGCAAAAGATTGTCGAAGGTGCGGCCCGGATTCGTGCTGGCCTCGCGACAGAGCTACGGCTGGGAAATCTCGATGCCCGCCGCGACTGGGGCCATGCGCGTGACTATGTGCGGGCCATGTGGCTTATCCTCCAGCAGGAGGCGCCTTCCGACTATGTCATCGCGACCGGAGTGACTCATACGGTGCAGGAATTTTGCGAACTGGCTTTTGCCCATGCCGGGTTGGACTGGAAACCGTATGTCACGACGGATCCGCGTTTCTTCCGCGAGGGCGAAGCCATCGAGTTGCGCGGCGATTCAAGCCGCGCGCGCACCGTCCTTGGTTGGAACCCCGAAACGGATTTTGCCACGCTGGTTCGCGAAATGACCGCGGCGGCAATTGAGCGTACGGAGGCCAAATCGGCGAACTCGCCGGTCGAGGCAAAGAATCCGGTGGAGACACGGTAATGGTTGTGGGTAAATACTCGCCGCCGGACGACGGCTCGTGTTTGGTCGTTATCCTGGCGTGAACTATTGATTTTCCAACCGATGCTTTCCGAGACAAGCACTGAACCGCCGTCTCCTGTGTTGCCGTCTCCCGCGCAATCTTCGCGAGTTGGGAGCGCAGGCGCTGTTAGCGAGGTGGTTCGCATTCGTCCGCCGCGGCGTTGGGAGGCGTTTGACTTTCATGCGCTGTGGCGGTTCCGGGATCTGCTCGTGGCCCTCGCGGTGCGGGATATCAAGCTGCGCTATCGCCAGACAGCATTGGGAGTTCTTTGGGTGGCATTTCAGCCCTTGCTGGCGGCGGGAATTTTCTCGTTCGTCTTCGGACGCGTGGCGCATCTCGATTCCGGCGGCGTGCCTTATGTGCTCTTTTGCTATGCCGGGCTGCTCGCGTGGAATCTCTTCTCCGGCATTGTGCTCAAGGCGTCCGGCTCGCTGGTCGCAAATGCGCCGCTCGTGGCGAAGGTTTTCTTTCCGCGCGCGCTTCTGCCTTTTTCGTCGGTTGTCTCGTCACTGCTCGACTTTGCGATCGGCCTTGTGGTTGGGGTTGGGCTGGTTTTGGCTTACGGGAGCATGCCGGGATGGTCTCTGCTCATGGCACCCCTGTGGTTGCTGGCGTTGCTGCTTTTGGCCACTGGAGTCGGGCTGTGTACCGCGGCACTGGCGGTCGCTTACCGTGATGTCACTTATATCCTGCCCGTCGGGCTGCAGCTTCTGCTCTACGGAAGCCCGGTGGGATACACCATTGCGGCGATTCCCGAGGGGTGGCCTCGTCTGGTGTATAACCTGAATCCGATTGCGCCTTTGCTTGAAGGATTTCGCGGAGCGCTGTTGGGGCATGGGTTCGTTGATTTTCGGACCGGGACTTACTCGGTGGTCTTTGCCCTGGTTACTTTCCTCGGCGGATTGATCGTTTTCAAACGCATGGAAAGACAGTTTGCCGATGTGATCTGATGGGACGGATGGGACGGATGGGACGGATGGGACGGATGGGACGGATGGGACGGATGGGACGGATGGGACGGATGGGACGGAATGCGAAAGCGGATTTGGCAGACTACTTAGTCAAGGAGTTACCAGGCGGACGGGCGATAGTGGCGGAACAGGATGCCGTTTTGCGGCACTCCGGCCATTCCGTCGAAAATCGGCGCACAAAGACGTGCCGCGGCGTCCACTTCATCGAGCGGCGGTACCCAACCCGATTTCTTGCGTTCTTCCCGCACAGCGTGACCCGCTTCATCTGAAATCCAACCGGTATCCACACTGTTCATATGGATGCCGTCCCGGGCGAAGTCGCTGGCTGCGGTGCGCGTGAACATGTTCAGCGCCGCCTTGCTCATATTCACATGCGGGTGCCTGGGCGATTTCGCGTTTGTCTCGAAGCGTCCGTCCAGTCCGGCAGCGTTGACGATGTAGCGATCCTGATTCGGAGATCGCAGTAACATGGGTTTCAGGCGCGAGGTAAGCAGACAGGGCGCGGCGGCGTTGATGACCAGAACTTCCAGAAGTTCGGGCGGTGGGACCTCGTGGCTGAGCAAACTCCACGAATTCACGTCCCGGAAATCTTCGGGTTGACCGTGGCGATCCAATGGCCCGAAATATGGGATCAACGAATTCTCCCGCGGCTCGGAGTGGGATATGGAAGCGAGCAGGGCTTGCGCGTCGTCCGGCAATTGCGCCGCGCCGGTCTCGAAAGCCAGCGCGGGCGCATAGAACGCCGCCGGACGCTTCACAGTTTGCGCGGCGTTGTTAATGAGAATATCGAGCGCCGGAAAATCCGCGGCCAGCCGTTCAGCAAAAGCCAATACGCTGGGCAAATGGACGAAATTCAGCCCGTAAATGTGCAGGCGATCCCGCCATTGCTCAAAATCGGACGCTTGCAAAAAGCGGTTGGCGGCTTCCCTCGGAAAGCGCGTTGTCACGATGACGCGGGCGCCGTTTCTCAGGAGCCGCAATGCTGCCGCGTGTCCAATCTTGATTCGGCCGCCTGTCACCAGAGCGGTGCGACCGAGGAGATCGGCTCGCTGTTCACGCCGGAAGCGATTCTCGACAGCGCACGCCGGGCACAAGCTGTGATAGAAGGCATCGATTTCCCGGTAATCTTCGCCGCAGATATAGCAGGTTCGAGCGCTGCGGATCAGGACGCCGCCTTGGCCCTCCGGCTCCATTTCCGCTCCCCGGTGGATTTGATGCAGCGCCGTGGCACTCAAAACGGATTGATCGTGCGTGGTGCCGCTTTCACGATCGGCGCGCGATTGTTCCTGGCGGCGCTCGCTCTCAGCGTCGGTTACCGGACCGGAGCGCCGCCGGCGACGCGCTTGTTTGGCGATCGGCTGCACCGCGCGCTCCAGTGCCGCCAGATCGGGCGCACACCCAGGATCTTTGGCGACGGCGTGAAGCACATTGAGAGCCGCCGCCCACATTTCGGGTGAAATCGGCTCACTCACGTTTCTAATTCCGGCTGATAATCTTCCGGTTTATCAAAGCCAGCCATCCAGGCGGCCGCCGCCTTGCAACTCCTGATCGTTGGTGGAACGGGCAGCAAATATTGGCGGCCAGTACTTGGGCAACGGCAATGAAGGAATGTAGCTGTCCCTGGCCTTGGGAAGGCCGCGGCATTCCGGGCGGAGCGTTTGCTCAATCCTGGCAGGAGGCGCTCAAACGCTCGCCTAAAACCTCCTGGATTTCGCGGCGCCCACTCCGGAGTGATCCACGAGTCATTGGATAGTCTGATCAAAATGAGCCGCCGCGGTCCGCCGGGGTCTGCATCTTCGTCGATTACCTGGTGCTCCATCCGGGACAGGACATTCTCGATGCTGGCGCGTTCGAGCAAAATGCGGCGCACTTCGGCATTCCAATGCCCAAAAATTTCCGCGGGCTCGATGGTCTCGGTAGCGAAGTAGAGGCGCGGTTCGAGCCAAACTCCCCGGCACTGGATGCGGCAGAGGAATTCGTAGTTGGGAATGGATTTCAGACCGGATCCTTCAACCAACAATTGGAGTTCGGCCTGTACCGGGCTTTGGGTCAGGCTCAACTCTGCAGGCAGTGTTTTGAGTGCCGCACAATCCCGGACGATCAATTTTGCCGTTGTCTGGTTGGAGCCAACAAAGCGGAGGCGTTGCGGCAGGGCGGGAAGAGACTTGCAGCCCCGAAGGTTCAAGGAAGATAGCGCTGTCTCCGGAGTCGGGAAGCGGGCCAGCGTCGGACATTGCGAGAGCTCGAGGTGCTCGGCAGAAATGGCGCCGTCAATCGAGGATAGCGACTGACAGTGGCTGACACGGACTCGTACCGCCTGAAGGCGGGACGATATTTCCTGAAGGCGAAGGCGTTCGAGAACGATCAGCCATCGCGCGATGAGGTTCGGCAGCGATCCCAATGCAGGGCAGTTTCGAATCACGATCCGGCGCAGGTTTCCGCCAGCCAGGAGCGCTTCGGGAAGCGAGCGCAATCGGCTGCAATTCTGGATCACGATTTCGGCATCGGGGGCCATCTCGAGATCGTCAGGGAGCGATTCGATACCTACCCCGTCGATCATCAGGAACTGCAGAGGTGTGAGGATCGAAGGAAGGCGGGTCAGTTTCGGGCAGCCTACGATCTCAAGGCGATTCCCGGCAAAAACCCCCGGTGGGATTTCCCGCAATCGCCGAAGACCACGAAGCGTCAAATTGCCGCGCACTCTGAGAGACGGAGGAAGTGTCTCGAGCTGGGAGCACGATCGGAGGTGAAGATCGCCGCCGACCTGGAGCCCGTCCGGAAGCACGGTGAGATGACTTTGGCGCGGTTTTGAGGCTTCCTTCTTCTGCGTTTGAGTTGTTTCCGGGGCCGCTCCGCCAAGCCGGAGAGAGCCGGAAATGCGGACATCGGCACCGATCGATCGCAACCAGGAGTAACCTCTCAGATCCAGGTCGCCACTGATTTGCGCACCGGCAGGAATGCTTCGCACGCGCGAATGGGGCTTGGGTGATTGATCAGTTTTGCCAAACACAGAGTGGATGCGTGGTAAGGGAAATTTGAGCGCCACTAATCTCCGGCGATACGGCTACGTCCATGAATGATGTCAAATTCACGCTGCCGCCAAATTGCATAAATTCCCCGGGTCAAAGGAATGGGCGCGTGTTCTTCGTGAAGAATCGCGCAGGAATCGGCCGTGACTTCGAGAAAGACCAACCCTGGTCTTTCTGGTGAGCGACGCGATCCGATCGCAGGAGTAAAGAGTCGGGCGCCACGGCTGGTCGAAACCCGATGCGCGTGTCCCGTAGCCTCGCCCCGCACGATCACGCGTCCGCGAACCGGTTCGAAATCTGGCGGAATTGCGTTCGCTTTCTCGATGAGCAAATCCCCTTGCCGCCGAAGCTTTTTCCGGTCATCCGCGGAGTCGGGGCTGATTTTGGAAGATCCAGTAGATTGCGTCATAGGCGAAGCGCCCGCCCAGAATGGATGGGATTGAACCACCTTCCTTGCCAAGTCTTATGGTGACGGCTTGCTCTACGGGTGAGCTACAATCCTGAACGGGCAATGGAAGGCTATCATGCCATGGCGCCGCGTCGCAACTGGCGGAAGGGAGGGCTATCAAAAAGCAGGGCACGACAGCCTGAAAGTGTCCGCCCAGCATGGACGGAATTGCACCGCCTTCCTTGCCCAGCCATTGGCAGTGACGGGCTGCTCTACGGGTGAGCTACAATGCTGGACAGACCAGCTTTTATTAGCGTGCGGCAGCAAGAGGAGCAATGTCGAACCTCGCGCGGGTGACGGGACCTTTGCTTCTTTTAAGGGATTAAGATGATGAGGAGGAAGAGGGGGTTGCGCTATACTCCACGACCTCCCATGCGGGATCATTTAGCGGAGTGATCTTGTATCCCGCGGCGCGCAACAGCGCTTCGCTTGCATCCTCCGCCAGGCCGAGTGCGGCGAGGCGGGGTTTGTTCTTCTCGAAATAAATCTGCTTCACCCGGTGCTCACGCAGCAGGCGTTCCGCGCCTTCGAGGACCCATGGCTCGGCGCCTTCCACGTCGATCTTCAGCACATCGATTTTCGGCTCATCGGTCAGTATCTCGTCCAACCTGACGCAGGGCACTCGTACGACATTTGCCTGTCCATCCGCCGCCGCGCCCCCCCATCCGCTTTCTTCCGGCGGACCGGGATCAAAGGCGAGTTCACCCTTGGTCTTGCTTGCCGCGCAGGCTTCCACGCGGATGCGGTTGCTGAATCCATTGTGACTGACATTGTGCTGCAAGCCGGGGACATTGCGCGGGGAGGCCTCGAAAGCAATGACCCGGTTTTTAGAGGCTGCGGAGGCCCAGAGCAGGGAAAAGTAACCGTAGTTCGCTCCGACATCCACGAGCAGGCCGCCTTGTCTCGCATGAGGCACGAAGCGTCGGGTCAGTGCCGGTTCGTAGATCCCGGTGTAAGCGATGCAGTTATGGATCTCGTCTCCGGGCAGAAGGCGCATTTTCACGCCGGGCGCTGGGTCCAACCCGGCAGCTTCATAGAGTTCAGGCCGGCTCGCTGCGCGGGCTCGGTATAGCCGGTAGTAAAGCGAGACACGCAGCGCGGTTGGTGCAAGGCGGAGCAGGAGCGGACGATTCATCGTGCGAGCAGATTTTCTGAAGTCAGGATGTTGAATACATTTTCTGGGTTTGCGATCTCATCGTGTTCCGGCTCGCGGCCCAGTACTCGCGTCTCGGGGTGTCCCCATTGCCGCGCATGTTCGCGCGCCGAGGGAAATTCCGCTCCCAGCAAGGTGAGGCACGGCTTCTTGAAAGCGGCTGCGGCATGCATCGCCATGCTTGAGTTGCACACGACCGATGAACTGCCACCAATGACGCACAATGTCTCACGCAGTGACAGCGCGCCGGTGCGATCTTCCACATGCTTTCCTGCCTCGGCAAGTGCGGCGCCCAGTTCGCGCTCCTTTTCCGAGCCGACGACGATGATTTGGCGTGGTGCGATCTTTTTCGCGAGCGCGACGTAGTTCGTCAGTGGCCAGCACTTCGCGGCATATCCACCACCTGGCGCAAAGACAATCGCTCCGTGCGGATCCGGTTGGAAACCGAGGCGAGGACGCGGTTCGGGCAGTTCCTTCGCGCCGAGAAGGCTCGCAAATCGAAGAGCTGCGACGGCAACGTGTTCACGGGAGTTATATTCGATGAAAGACTGCGCCGCGGAATGTCCACCGGCGTAGCCACGCACGCCCAGCCGCCAGGGGATTCCGGCCTGCATGAGCAAGAGCGAACCCTGCCATGAACCCAGGACGTCGATGCCAATGTCAAAGCGACCGTCCGCAAGGCGCGCGGCTTCCGCGGTTCGCAGATAGGCTGTCACTTCGGAAAAACTTTTGGATAGCGCGATGTGATTGCCCCAGGGTGCATTGACCGGCAGCACCTCATCCACATCGGGATTGTCTGCGAGTGCATCGATCGCCCAGGAGCCGACGCCGGCAACGATTCGGGCTTTCGGGTAAAGCTGGCGCAAGGCCATGAGCAGCGGTGTGACGAGCAGCACGTCGCCAATGCCGTTATTGCGAAGCACGAAGATCGCCCGCGGCGGATTCGGCGCGTGAGAGCAGGACGGCGCGAAAAGAGCGCGCGTCCTGGTCAGGAGTTCGAGAGCGTCACGTTTCCAGCCCACAAGCGGAGTCCGGTTTGAAGTCGATGGGGTGCAGCAGCCGTGCGGGAATGCCGGTGTAAACGGCGGCTTCGGGACAGTCACGCGTCACCACTGCTCCGGCGCCAATGACGGCATGATCGGCGATCGTGACGCCGCCGAGAATGATGGCGCCGCTGCAGATCCAGACACCGCGACCGATGGAAATGTCGCGGCCGGAATCGGGACAATCGCGTCGCCCTTCTTCACGCCTCGCGTAGTCGTGTGTGCCGGTGACAAACATGCAGTTTTGTCCGCAGAAGGCCAGGTCGCCAAAGCTAATGGTTCCGCACACCGTATTGAGATAGGCGTTCTGCAGATCGACGTTCTGTCCCAGCTTGACGCGATCGGCCGGACCCTGAATGCGCGGCCCGGCGACGTGCATGCGAAGCCGCACCGGATCGTAGGACGCAAGCTTTACCACAATGCGCCCGAGAATGCGGAAGAGCGGCCGCAAGGGACTGGCCAGCGGACGGAGCACGGAAACCAACCTGGCTTTCATCAGTGGAAATTGACCGTGCGTCCCGAGCGGCACAAGCCTCCAAGACAGCTGATTGTCTGCAAAAGTACTTCGGCACGTTGTTGCAAATCCAACCCACGCCCGCAGAGCACTTCGACCAGTTTGTCGACACGCCGCTGGTGCCGGTAAAAATTGGCATAGCCACGTGCGGCATTCGCGCGCTTTCGGCCGATTCCCCGCCGTCCGGCGTAACTCGCGGCTACGCGGAGAAATTCCTGTGCGCGGTGCCGGTAAGTGTGCTTCGCCAGAATCTCTTTCTGACCCGCTTCCGCGATGCGCATCCGTTCTTCCTCGTGCTGCAAATAGTACGTGGCCTTCTCCACGAGGTCCTCGATCCCATCATAGACGACAAGGTGCACGCCGTCCTGAAACATCTCCGGAATGCCATAGCCGGTCTTTTGCGTGAGCAGCAGCGCGCCCTGTCCCATCGCCTCGAAATTGCGCATGTTGAATCCACGCAATTCTGTGATGTTCACGACCATCTTGGCTCCGGCATAAACTGCCCCAGCTTCAGCTTGCGAGTAGCGGCGCTGAAAATCGTTCATCCGAAAGCGCTTCACCAGCGCTCCTAGATATTCCCGGCGAATGGCGTGAATCGGAAGATTGATCGCGCCAACAAAGGCCAGCTCCACTTCCCGAGTTTCGGGTATTTTCGTCTCGAGAAGATCATCGAAGGCGAACGGCAGCCAGTGAACCTCCTCCACTCCGCGGCTTTTCCATAGATCGATCCCCTCATGGCAACTCACGAACAGCACGTCGTAGAGCTTGAGAATGTCTTCCTGCGGACCGGGATCGGGAAAATAGTCGGACCATAGGGTGGTCAAAAAGGGCAACTCGAGGAGATCCGGATGCAGGGTGCTCACGGAGCCGAAAAAAACCTGACAGGCCGCGAAATCATCCCGAAGGAGATCGCGCAGCGGCGTTTCCCACGAGTAGCCGGGCGATTGATTTGTTGAAACGGGGAATGCCCGAAGTTCCGTTTCCGACATGAAGGCCCGGCACAAATGACCGTACCACCATTCGTACGGATTGTAGCTGGTGGCGACGAGCGGTTTCATGGGTTCCCATCGCGCCTGGCGCTGGTGGCAAAGAAATCCCGGATGGCAACCGCCACGCGCTCCATCTGGGCTTCGGTCAACTCGGCAAACATGGGCAGCGAAACGAGCCGCTGCGAAGTGGACTCCGCCACCGGGAAGTCGCCCGGTTTGTAACCCAGGTCGCTATAAGCAGTCTGGAGGTGGACGGGGGCTGGATAGTGAATGCCGGTATCGATATGGCGGGATTGCAGATACGTCCGCAACGCGTCCCGGCTTTTCGTGAGGGCGATGAAGAGATGATACACGTGAGTGGACCCGGGCATTGGCGCCTGGAATTCGAGATCACCCACGCCGGCGAGAGCATCGCGATAGTAGGCGGCGTGCTGTTGCCGTTTGCGATTCCATTCGTCCAGCAGAGGCAGTTTTAAAGAGAGCATCGCAGCCTGGAGAGTATCGAGTCTCGCGTTTCCGCCCTTTTCGATGTGCTCGTACTTTTCCCGCTGGCCGTAGTTACGCAGGGAACGGATGCGGGCAGCGACTCGCTCGTCATTGGTTGTGACCGCGCCACCATCTCCCAGGCAGCCCAGATTCTTGGCGGGGTAAAAGCTGAATGCCGCGGCGACACCCAGCGCGCCGCACTTGCGTCCACGATACTCCGCTCCATGAGCCTGGGCCGCGTCTTCGATGACGTGCAGTCCGCGCTCGGAGGCGAAGCGCTGGATGGTCTCCATATCGGCCGCCTGACCGTACAGGTGCACCGGGATGATGGCGCGCGTGCGGTGTGTGCAAACCGCGGCCAGTGCGTTGGTATCCAGCTCAAGTGTTGCAGGATCACAATCGACCAGACGCAATGTTGCGCCGGTGGCGGTGACGGCCAGGGCTGTGGCGATGAAGGTGTTGGCGGGCACGATCACTTCGTCACCGGGACCGATCTCCAGCGCCTGCAGACACATTTGCAAACCGCTCAAGCCGCTGCTGACGCCGACGGCGAAACTTGTCCCGGTAAAGCTGGCGAAGGCCTCTTCAAACTTCGTCACCGCGCCCCCGAGGATGAAGTCTCCGCGTGTCATGATTTCTTCCGCAGCCTGGAGAAACTGTGGAATCAGGGGATGGTTTTGTGCGGCCAGATCGACCAGCGGAATTTTCTTTTCCATGTTCAAAGGGCTCAGTGTTTGCGGGCCGGGACGCCGACGTAGATGCCGGGTTCCGTGATGTCCTTCGTGACCACGGCTCCGGCGCCGATAATGGCGTGGGCGCAGATACGAACGGGCAGGATGGTGGCGTTGCTGCCGATGGAGACGTGATCACTGATTTGCGCACCGGCCCACTTCTCGGGTTGTCCGTAGGCAGGGCCTTCACGCAGCAGATCGTTCACGAACATGACGCCGTGACCGATGAAGCAATCGTCGCCGATCTCCGTGAGTTCGCAGACGAAACTGTGAGACTGAATGCGGGACCGGGCGCCGATGCGCACGCGGTGCTGCACTTCGACAAATGGCCCGATGAAACTTTCGTCGCCGATCGTGCAACCATAGAGATTGGTCGGTTCCACGACGGTCACATCACGGCCGAAGGTGACGTCACGAATGCCGATTTGTTTGAGATTCGGTGTATTCATTGGGCGGGAACACGAGTGGGTTGCAGGCGCTCTTCGATGCGCTCCAGAATTCGCACGACGGATGTGCCAAACTCTCCGTCCGAACGTGGAGGCTGACCGGTGCGAATGGCGTCGAGAAAAGCCATCGCTTGAGTTTTCAGCGGTTCTTCAGGTTGTATTTTCGGAAGGCGCACATCTCCTTCCCAAAGCGAGACGCGGAGGAAGTCGCCGTAATCGCTCGTTTCCCAGCGGCTGTCGCCACCTTTTTCATAGACGGCGAGCGGGTGGCTGAGATCGAGATCATCCCAGGTGATCATGCGCTTGCTGCCGACGACGGTCATGCGGCGCACTTTTTTAGGATCGAGCCAACTGCATTGAATCGTAGCCAGCACATTTCCCGGGTAACGAAGAGAAACGGTCGCGACGTCTTCCACGCCGGGCTGCAAGTAACTGGCTCCCACGGCCGTGACTTCCTCGACGTCCTGCCCGATCAACCAATGAAAGACGGCGATATCATGGGAGGCCAGATCCCACACGGCATTCACATCATGCCGCACTGGACCCAGGTTGGTGCGCGTCGCGGTGATATAGCGAAGATTGCCGAGTTCTCCGCTCTTAATGAAATGGCGAATGAAAACGATGGCTGGGTTGAAGAGGAAAATGTGGCCGACCATCAGGATCAGGTTTCGTTCCGCGGCGAGACGCACCAGTTCAGCGCCCTCTGTGCTCGAGGTACAGAGCGGCTTCTCGCAGAGCACGTGTTTGCCATTCAAGAGAGCGTCTTTCGCGACTTCGTAGTGAAGTGCGGTCGGCACGGCAATGACCACCGCATCCACTTCCGGCAGGAGTTCGTGATGACTGGCGCGGGTCTTGAGATCCGGCAGAAATCGAGCCGCCTTGGCCAATCGCGCCGGATCAGGATCGGCGGCGGCGACTAACTTCACCCCTTCTGCCTGGGAAAAGATACGGAGATAATTTGGCCCCCAATAGCCGCATCCAATGAGACCGATACGGATGATGCTTTCAGGGCAGGAAGGGGTGGACATAGGTGATGGGCAATTTTCGTTTTTTGGGGGTGCGCTCTGAGCCGGGAGGAGTCTGGCTATCGTGGGATGGTAAGGTTGTTCACGGTAGCTTCTTCCATTGATGGTGATTGGGCCAGGCGCAGGCGCAGCATTTCTTCAAAGTGGACCTGCCAGCGGAGCATCCAGGGAAGCACGATGGGAAACGTGATCCAGCGCCAGGCAATGGCGAAGATGCGCCGGCGCCAACGGCCAGGCTCGGGGCGGGTGACTAAGTGCACTGTCGATCGGCAAAGATTCGTTAACTCGCGCATGGCGGTGATGGGCAGCGGCGCGGACTGGCCTGTCTTCATCCAGTAAAGCGGCATCCATCGCGCCATCCACATACGCCGCCATAATCCCCGCCAGCCAATGTAGCGTGGGGGATGATGCACGAGTGCTTCCGGGACAAACTTCACACGCAAGCCGGCGCGGGCCACGCGCCAGGCAAATTCCATGTCTTCTCCGCCGGCCTCGAGGAAGTCTTCGTCAAAGCTGCCGAGGGCGAGAAAAGCTTTTCGTTCCACGGCCAGATTGCAGCTCCAGAGCACACCGCCGCGCAAATTTTCGACATGCTCTTCGAGTGGGGAGTCGGTCGCGCCGGGAGCCATGGTGCGGCCTTCCACGACATCAGCCTCGGGCGAGGCTTTCACGATCGCCTCGAGCCAGCCGGGCTGGGCTTCGCAATCATCATCGATAAAGGCCAGCCAATCGCCTTCGGCGGCGCGCGCTCCATTGTTCCGATTCGCCGCCGGACCGCGGCGTGGACCGGCGATGAAGCGGATGTGCGGAAACTCGCGCGCCATGAGCGAGCGCGTTTCCTCATCGCCACCATCGTCGGACACGACGACGTCCGTGCCGGTCGGAATAGTCCGTAAACAGTGGGCGAGCATGGCCGGACGGCGGCAAGTGGGAATGACGACGGTGATGCTCATCGCGTGAGAGATGCAGCCATTTGCCGATAGAGGTTGAGATGCTGCGCGCGAATCGCGCGCCAGCTTAACCGTTCGAGCGCAAACTTGCGGCAGGCTTTCGCGTATGGTTCAAGGCGCTCGGGATGATCCAGATAGCCAGCCATAAGGGAAAACAGGCCGTCGGTATTTGGTGCTGTCGGAAAGATATCGCCGCCGCCGTAGTCAGGTACACCACCTACGTGATTCACGACCGGGACGGTGCCGCAACTCAGCGCCTCGACGAGGGCATTGTTGGCGCTTGTGTCGATCAGCGGAAGTAAGAGAAGCCATGCCTGCCGGTAGAGGCGGCGCAGGTCTTCATCACTGACACTGTCATACCAGTGAACCCGCGGATGATTTTCCAGAGTTGAAAGGGGAGTGCCTTCCGTCCAGCGCCTGGCAACGACTAAGTCAGCCTGAAGATCGGGCCAGCGCGCCAGGGCTTCCTGCAACACAGAAGCGGTGGCGGAAAAATCGCGGAGCCATTTTCCGACAAAAATGACGCGGGGCGCAGGCGAGCGCTGCACTTCGTCCGGAGAGAAAAACTCCGTGTCCACACCGTGGAGAATAAGCGCGATCTGCTCCGGCTTCACGATGGCGCGGAAATATTCGGCATCGCGCTGGCAGAGTACGATGACCTTGCCACAGCGGCGCAGATTCAGAGCGTCTTCCTCGCGCCATTGCGCGGGGGGAAAGTGAACGGTCGTGACCCATCGTGGCTCGGGGCGATGCAAAGCGGCGAGAAGCGGAAAATGATCCTCCACATTCGCGATATGGCCGATGGCGCGGCGAGCGATGCTGGTGCGAGTGACAAAGGAAAGCTCGGCCGCGGCCTCGGTTTGATTTCGCTGAGGAGCATGAATCGAGGCCGAAAACATTCTTCCCACCACCCGAGACCAGAGACCTTCGCGAGGGGCAACAACCGAGATCCGCACGCCATCCTCGGGCGCGTAAGCGAACGCCTGAGTGTAATAGCTCGAATGCGATCCGTAGTCGCGGCTGCGCTTGGTCAGCGCGATGACCTGGGGTGGGGAGGAACTCATCGCGGCGTCTGGCGTTTCAGCGAGATCTTATGAAGAGTTGGCGGTGTCAGCTCAGGCCGATGTGCGGCAATCAGTCCATCGACGGAATAACTATCATCCAGATTGGCGTCCGCAACGATCGTCCATTGCCGTTCTTTCAACCAATCACGGCATTCGCGATGGAGATCGTTGGAATGCGTGGAAATAAAGATCCAGTCGACCTTTCCCTGCGTGATGGCATTTGCCGCACCATCCAGCATCTGCCGCTCGAAGCCCTGGATATCGCTGTGGAGGAGATGAATCCTCTCGAGCCCGTGTTCCTCCATGATCCAGTCCACCGACAGCACGGGCGCCTGGAAGGGTTGTTTGCGGTATTTGGCTCCGACAAATCCGTTGATGAAAGTCCCGTTCAGTCGGTTGATCGAGAAATTCAGCCGTCCGGCATTCAGATTGGCCCAAACGGGTTCGACGAGAAAGCAGCAGCCTTGTGGAACCTGTTGGGCAAACCACATCGAATAGAATCCCCAGAAGGCGCCGAGTTCGAGCATGACGGCACCTAGAGGCAGCAGCGGCAGCACCTGCTGAAAGATAATTTCTTCCTGGGGCTCATGCACGCCGCCATTCTCCTCCAGCAGACGCATCGTATGATTGGCGTCATAAGTGCCATAAGTACCATAGGCGACGCGCAATCCATTATGCATGATGATATCGCCGCCATCGCGCGATCCCGCGCCGGCACAGCGCGGAATCACTGAGTTATCCGGACAGGCGAGCGCGTCCGCGATGCGTTGCCGCCAAAGACGGGCGGTGGCTCGCTGGGATTGCAGTTCGGCAATGCGCTGCCGTCTTTCAAAATCCGCTTCGCGTTTGCGAAAGCCCTTTTTGAACCATGGGCCGACGAACGGAATGTGGGGGAGGATTCGTTTGCTCCAGATGCGCAGCAAATTGATCATGACGCTTTTTGTAAGAGATTTCGGTAAGCGGCGGCGACATCGCGCCAGGTCCAGCGTTCCGCAGCTGCGGCGATCGAGACACGGCGTTCCCAATTTGGCGGGCCTTGTTGAAGCACCGCATCCATTGCTTCAGCAAGAGCTTTGCTATCTCCGACCGGGACCACGTGAACAAACTCCTGCGCGCCGAGCCGTTCGATTTGTTCGCGATAGACGGACAGGTCGCTGCAAATCACCGGTGTGCCATAGGCCAGCGCCTCGGCCAGTGGCAGACCAAAGCCTTCGTATCGCGAGGGCAGTACGACAGCACTGGATTGCAGGTAAAGCTCTTCCACCCGTTTGGCACTGGCGTATCCGAGGCCGGCGATAAGAGGAGGCTCAGTCAGCGCTTCTGTGCCATGCCCGCTGAAGAAGAGGCGAAACTCGCGCCCGCGTGCCCGCAGATCGCGCGTGGCGGACAGCAGGGTGTCATGGCCCTTATGTGGTGATACCGTGGCGGGATAGTAGAATATTGGCTCGGAGGGACGTCGAGCTTCCACAGCTTGCCACGCTTCAAGATCCAGCCGCGCGGAAGCGGCCAGCGGGATGGCGGTGATTTTCTCCGCAAGATCCGGCCAGCGTTGCACGAGATCGGCGCGGACATCACAGGAAATCGCGATCACCCTTTGCGCCCGGCGCATCCAGGCTTCGACAAGTGCGTCGAGTTCCGCCGGCGACTGGGAGAAATTTTCGGGAAACCGGGTCCAGTTGCGATCAAGCACGATCACAGCGACTTGCGTTCCATCATCCGGTGGCACCGGCTCGCCAAGCAGCCACGGATAGAGTAAGTAATCGGCCTGCAGTTCACGCTTTAACTGACTCATCCGCGCGGTATGCAGCCGGTCGAAAAGTGAAGTGGCGCCCGGCAGCGCACGCAGGCGGCGGCACAGCGCGGACAAGCTGCGCTGCCAGCTTCCACGCGGCCATTCGACCGGGATGAGGCGTATGCCCGGGCCTCGTGCACTGGTGGCGGTGAGATCTGGCTGGCGATGTTCCGGCACGGCCCAGATGACTTCCACGCCCAGCATCCCGAGTTCAGGAAAGAGGCTCGTGCAAAGCCGTTCCGCTCCGCCCGCGACACAGGAACGATCGGGAACGAGCACTTTCATTTGAGCAGCTCCCGATAGAATGCTTCGTGTTGGTCGAGCATGGTTGACTCGCTGAAGGTGCGTTCCACCGCGATGCGCGCTTTCGCTCCGGCCTGGGCTGCGACGGCCGGGGAGATGCAGACGCGGGAGAGCTCCCGGGCGAGTGCTTCGCCCGTGAATGCGCCCGCGACAAAACCCGTCTCTCCGTGCTGTAATTGCTCGCGCACTGCTTCCAGCGGCGTGCTCACGACGCAGCACTCGGAGCTCATCGCTTCCAGGATGACGCACGGGAACGTTTCCGCGACGGAACTGAAAAGAAAGATATCGGCGATCGTATAGAGCTCGCGACGCTTTTGGATGTCACTCACATATCCCACGGCCACTGCATTCAACCGCTTCGGCAGCTTCTCCGCGAATTGCTCTCCGTAGGCGCCCACGAGCAGGACCTGCACGTCCGCACAGTCCAGTGCCTGCAGCGCGGTCGCCATGATCGCAGGCCCTTTCACCGGATCGCGAAAATCGCGGCACATGGCCAGAATGATCGTGCGTTCAGGTTCGACTCCGCAAGCGTGCCGAAGCTCGACATCGCGTTTGCCCCGGCCGTGGAAAAACGAAGTGTCCACGCCGTTGGGAAGATGCGCGATGGACCAGTTACGTCCGGGTGTGCTGCGCAGTGCCTTTTCGCGCAGATGCCGCGATGGCGAAATGAAATGAATGGATGCGTCGCGCAAGACCCGGCGCTTGTGCTCCAGTTGTTCCGCGGTGTTATCGGAGGGGGGAATGGGCCATTCGCCGGCTTGTGGGCAGTCGCCGCAGGCGTCCAGGTATCGTTCGCATCCGGCGGGTTGTCCGCAGCCACCGGTGAAAAGCCAGGTGCTATGCAGCGTGAGGGCGAGCGGCTTCGTACCGGCGAGGGTGCGAAGCGCTTCGAGCGTCGCATAGGTTTCATCGAAGCCGTGGACGTGGATAATGTCGTAGTCGCTTTCCCGAAGTGAATCGAAGGCGCGGCTCGTCCACTGGAAGCGGGGAAAGAGGCGTTCGATCTGCCGGTTGAATCGGGTCCGGTGCAAACGATCGAGCACCTTGGGATACATCGGCCGCATGCCTGGGATCGGGGCGTTTCCTGGATTCTCCGAAAACCAGAAATCGCATTCGAATCCTCGTGCCTTGAAGCCGCGATGAAGCTGCTGCACCACCGTTTCGATGCCGCCCAGTTCGCAGTGTTTGTTGACGAAGGCGATCTTCATGCCGGGCGCTGCCACGATTCGCTGTACCATTCTGGATGTTCCCGGCATTGCTGCGTGTGTCGCGTCACAAACTCGTCGATCGTGCCGACGACTTTCGCGGGATTGCCCGCCACGATGGTACCCGGAGGCACGTCCTTGGTGACCACCGCGCCGGCGGCCACGATGGCATTCGGGCCGACGGTTCGTCCGCAAAGCACGATGGCGCCGTAACCGATGAAAGTTTTGTCGCGAATGATCGTCGGCTTGAAGAGCGAGCGGCGCCGAAGAATGTCGTCACTCCAAAGTTCCGGAACGAAAAGCGCGGGTGAGGCATCGTGACCGATGATCGTGCAGCCGGTCAGCACACAATCGTTGCCGATCTCCACGGGATCGCTGGCCGATAACTGGGAACCCCAGATATAACAACGCTCGCCGATGCGCATGCCTTCGCCGCGCAAGCGTTCGATCAAGGCCTGCACTTCCGCCCGGTGAACGTCCGCGTGTGGGCGATTCTCCGCGGGCTCGGCGAGGATGGCCTTCATCCGATTCCGGAGCCACCTGGCAAGGCGTCTAAGTGTGGCGGCGATCATAGTGAAGTGTGAGTCGAGTTATGACTTGGCCGCCGGTTTCCGCAGGATGATTTCGGATACATCGCCGTACTCCTGGGCAAGAAGCGTATAGGCCGGGTTTAACTGGATGAGTTCCGAGAATCCGCGCCAGACTTCGTCGCGCTGATTGCTGATCCAGATGCCGCTGCGTGTCAGGGATGCGACCTCGAATCCCAGGCGCAGGCCCGTTTCTTCCAGCCAGCGTGCGGTGATCCATGGGCTCCGGTGCGTGTAATCGGCATATCCTTCCCAATCGCTGCCCAGCAACTTGTGCAGGAGCGAGTCGGCATTCAAAGTCTGAATGAAAATCACAGCGCCGGGCGCAGTCATTTCGAAGAGCAGCGCCAGGGCATGCTCCGGATCACCAAGATGCTCGATGACGGAATGCATGATGACGACGTCGTACGGCGGAGTGAAATCCGCCGCAGTCGCGCGATCCATATCCATGCGACGGCAGCGCCCTCCGGTTCGGACATTCGCTTTTTCGACGGCCCACTCGGAAAAATCCACACCCTCGGCATTCATGCCGCGCTGCTGCGCGGCTTCCACGAGCAGACCGGTCGCGCAGCCGATATCGAGAAATCGTCCGGTAAGCGGGCGGTGCCGGGCGATCATGTCGAGGATCGCGTGGGGCGCGATACCCGGGTCGTTTTCGTAGTCGGTATACGCGCCACCCTTGAAATAGCCGGCACCCGTTCCGGCGTCGCAATGCACCCGATGTGCGGTGTGGCGAATGAACTTTTCTCCGGAATCGGTGATGAATTCAAAGTCGCCGTGCAGCCACATCGCATTTGCCGGGAGGGGTTGCTGCGATTCGACCTCGGTGCCATTGACCCAAAGCCGGTCCTCCCGCCGTTCCGCGAGCAGGGTGAAGGGCAGCTTCACCCGGGCTTCAAAGGTATGGAGCGCCTGGTTTTCCGGGGTACTCAAAGAAAAGCGCAACGTGCCCGAGCGCTCGCCGCGAAGCTCGTAGGGAATGCGCCAGTTTTCATCGACGCGGAATGGATAAGTGACGGGAAGAAAACGTGTGTCGGCAAGGGCGCTGCTGCCAACCACCCCGAAATCCTTGCCGCGGTTGATGACGCGCCAATTGGGATTCAGCGGGATGAAATCACGGCCGATCAGCCGCCATAGAAGAGTTTGCAGGAAACGTTTCACGGCCGCTTTTCCCAGGAATGTTTCAACCGCGGATAGACGAGTCCGTCATTGGACGCTCCCTCCGGCAGAGACCCGACATCCGTCGAAATGCGGACCGTGTCGAGTTGCAGCACGAGATATTCGCCCGATCCCTCACGAAGACCGGCATCTATGAGTATCTCACCCAGCGTGAAGCCAGGATTCTCGATTTCGCAGCGGAAGACCCAGCGGCCTTCGCATTGATTGAGGCTTTCGCTCAGACGATCGCTCTGGATCGCAAAAAGGCGGCGGCGTGAAGTGTCATAAAAAGCAAGGTCCACCGCGGGCTTCCACAGAAGTTTGCGGGAAGTAACGTCTGCTTCGATGCACAAGGTCTCGCCATAACGCCAGAGACGGGTTGGTTCGCCCATGGCATTGGTCGCCGTAACATGCATGAGAAAGTTAGCGTCGGCGTTCTGCTCCTGACGTTTTGGAGCAGATGCGCTGTCCAGGTAACGCCCGGTAATCTCCGTTGCGCTGCCGCGAGCTGCCACCCGGCCTTTTTCCATAAGCAGGCACTCCGTGCAAAGTTGCTGCACTGCTGCCATCTGATGACTTACAAATAAGACCGTGCGTCCCTCGCGCGTGGCGACCTCGTCCATTTTGCCGAGGCATTTTCGCTGAAAGGCGAGATCGCCCACGGCGAGCACTTCATCGACGATGAGGATATCCGGCTTCAGATGGGCCGCGACGGCAAAGGCCAACCGCACGTACATGCCGCTCGAATAACGTTTCACGGGCACATCGAGAAACTGCTCCGTCTCGGCGAAGGCCACGATGTTATCGAATTCCCGATCGATTTCCCGGCGGCTCATGCCGAGAATGGCGCCGTTCAGATAGATGTTTTCCCGCCCGGTAAGTTCGGGATGAAAGCCGGTGCCGACTTCCAGCAGCGACCCGACCCGGCCTTTTAAGTCGATCTCACCCGTCGTCGGCGGAGTGATCTGACTTAGAATCTTGAGCAGGGTCGATTTGCCGGCGCCGTTGTGTCCTACGATTCCGAGCACTTCTCCGCGCTTCACCTCAAAAGAAACGTCGCGCAAAGCCTCAAATTTTGAGCTTTTCGGGCTGCCGGAGAAGGGATTTCGGATCTTTTGCGAGATCAATTCGCCCAAAGTCGTGACGCGCGCCTGAGTGGTCGCGACATGAAAAGTCTTTCCAACTCCGCGGACGGATATGGCTATGTCGGGTAACATCGGCAAAGTGCGCGCACGCGGTGAGACAGGTCGTCGAATCGAGCTTTCTTCAGGAAAAGCACGATGAAAAACCTTCGACCAGGGGTGCGATCGGGTTCATCTAAGGTGTAGGGTGATGCAGGGTGGTTTGTTGCGATTTTAATACGCACGCGCTTGCGGTGGACCGAAATCGCGCGGATAAGATAGAGATAGGATTGCTTCGTGCAACCGCTTTCCACCACCCCGTGAAGATCGCTTTTGTTGCCAGTTCGCTTGAACCCGGCCGTGATGGCGTGGGAGATTATTCCACGCTTCTCGCTGCCGAATCGTCGCGTCGTGGCCACAAGGTTGCGTTACTCGCGCTGAATGATCAGCACACCGGGGCGGTGATCCGGAGGGATGGATTACTTCGTTTACCGGCGAATCAACCCTGGCCGGAAAGGGTAACTGAAGCCCGTCGCTGGCTGGAAGAGTTCGCACCGGATTGGATCAGTCTCCAGTTTGTGGGTTATGGTCTTCATCCCCGCGGGTTAGTGGGGGCGATCGCCGGATATCTCGAGACGATTTTTAATAGGTGGCCCGTGCACCTGTTTTTCCACGAGGTCTGGATCGGCGAAGAGACGGGTTCCGGGCTGAAGCATCGCGCTCTGGGATGGCTTCAGCGCCGGGCGACAGTCGCGCTGGTGCGGGCGCTCGATGTGCGTGTCGTGCACACGAGTAATCCCGCGTATGTCCATCTGCTTGGCCAAAAAGGGGTACAGGCCCGTCGCTTGCCGCTCTTCGGCTCCTTGCCGCTTCCCATGCGGGAGCCAGCTCCGGACGGCCCGTTCAAAGCCGTGTTCTTTGGGACCTTGCATCCAGTATGGCCGCCCGAGCCTCTCTTTGGGCACCTGCGTACGCTCGGCCGGAAAGTGGAACTCATCCACCTGGGAAATATTGGCTCGGGCGCGGAGCTTTGGTCCGGCCTGGAGCAGAAGTACGGGAACGATCTCACTTTCCGCAAGCTCGGTGCGTTGCCGCCTGAAGAGGTGGCGGAACATCTGGCCGGGGCGCATTGCGGGATTGCCACGACGCCGTGGTCCTTGATTGGCAAGAGTGCGAGTGTTGCCGCGATGCTCGACTGCGGCCTGCCTGTGGTGGTGAATCGCAATGATGTTCAGTATCGCGGGCTCCCCGATTCCGGCGCGTTGGATCCGCTTTTGATCCGCATGAAGCCGAATCTGCCGGAACAGCTCGCGGCCACCCCCCGGCGTGCCCCGCGCCTTTCCTTGCCGGATGTCACCGGACAGTTTCTCGCCGACCTGGAGGCGGCGCGCTCATGAAGATCCTGCTTTCCTCTCATTTTTTTCATCCGAGCGTCGGCGGTATCGAAGAAGTAAGCCGTGTGCTGGCCCGCGAATTCGCGGGATTGGGACATAAGGTCAAGGTCGTCACGACGACGGTTGCGGATGACGGCACGAAGTTTCCTTATCCGGTCATTCGCCGCCCAGGAGCGGTGGAGTTATTGCGACTTACGCGGTGGTGCGATGTGTTTTTCCATAACAACATTTCGCTCCGGACTGCGTGGCCGCTGGCCTTCATTTCGCGGCCCTGGGTTGTGGCGCATCACACGTGGATTGCTCGTGTCGATGGGAGCATCGAAGTGCGCGACCGGATGAAACAATTCGTGGCGCGAAATGCCCGGAATATCGTGGTTAGCCGCGCCATGGGCGTTCATATCTCGGCGCCCACGAAGATCATCGGGAATCCTTATCGGAATTGGCTTTTCAAGACGGACCCCAGTATACCGCGCGATCGTGATCTCGTCTTTCTCGGCCGGTTGGTCTGGGACAAAGGAGTGGACCTGCTCCTGCAAGCACTCGTGAAACTCGCCGACCGCGGCATTCGTCCGAATCTTACGATTATCGGCGCGGGCCCGGAAGAACCGCAACTGCGCTGGCTCTGCATGAAGCTGGCCATCGACACCCAGGTGGAATTCATCGGGATCAAGACCGGTGAAGAGCTGGTGGCCCTGCTGAATCGCTACCGGCTGATGGTGGTTCCGTCGCGCTGGCAGGAGCCGTTTGGGCTGGTGGCGCTGGAGGGGATTGCTTGCGGTTGCGTACCGGTGGCGGCGAGTTGCGGTGGATTGCCGGATGCCCTGGGGCCGTGTGGCGTGACTTTCGAACATGGGGAGGTTGATGATCTCGCGAGAAAACTGGAGGAGATGCTGGATCCGCAAAAAGATCTTTCCCCATACCGCGCCGCCGCTGCAGAGCATCTCGCCGCCCATTCAGGGAGGGCAGTGGCGCTGCGATATCTCGAGGTCCTCGAGGAGGCTGTTTGCCAATGATTCTTCTCAGTCATCCGACGGTGAACGCTTTCAACCGCGAACTTGCGGAAGCGCTGCAGCATGCCGGCCGGCTCTCGACATTTCACACGACGCTTGCCTGGGGGCGCCGGAATGTGGCGATTCCGCGCGAGCGGATCCGCATGCATCCGTATCGTGAAGCGATCCGGCTGCTCGCGCTACGCCTGGGGATTCACGCTTTGACACGGCACGAACACGGGTTGGCCAGCGTTGATGCTGTTTATCGTGCGTTCGATGCGGCGGTTGCGCGCCGCCTGGATGACGTGGAAGCGGTCTACGCTTATGAGGATGGGGCACTCGCGACGTTTCAAGCGGCACAAACGCGAGGGTTGCGCCGGTTCTATGAACTCCCCATCGCGTACTATCCCACCGTTCAGCGCCTGCTTGCCGAAGAAGCGGAACGGTTGCCGCAATGGACCGCAACCCTTGGAGCGCCAAGCGATTCCAAAGAAAAGCTCGCCCGCAAGACGGAGGAGCTTTCGCTCGCGAATCTCGTCATTTGCCCGAGCCGCTTTGTTCAGGCCTCGCTGCCCTTGGGAACCCGCAGCATCGTTGCGGAATTTGGCTCGCCCCCGCAAGTGGGCCATGAACTGGCGCGGCGTGGGAATGGCGGCCCGCTGCGTTTGCTTTTCGCCGGCGCCCTGACGCAGCGCAAGGGATTGGCCGACGTCTTTGCCGCTATGCACTTGCTCGGAAGAAAGGATGTGGAACTGGTCGTGATGGGACGCCCGCTCGTGCCGCTCGAATTTTATCGAAAAGAATGGCCGCACTTCATTCATGAGCCGCCGCGTCCGCATGGTGAAGTGCTTTCCCTCATGGATACATGCGATGCCCTCGTGCTGCCCAGCATCGTGGAGGGCCGCGCGCTTGTGCAGCAAGAGGCGCTCAGCCGCGGATTGCCGCTCCTCGTAACGGCGAATGCGGGTGGTGAAGACCTCGTCGAGCCCGGCATCACTGGCTGGCTCGTTCCGATCCGTGATCCAGCCGCGCTCGCCGGGCGCATCGCGTGGCTGGCCGACCATCGGGATGTGCTGCCGGAAATGCGGCGCGCCGCGCGGCGGAAGGCGGCGACGGTGACCTGGAGCGAGTACACGCGAAAAATCCTCGCCGCGCTCGAACGGAAGGAACCTGAAAACGTCGGCGGGCTGCCCGCCGCTTCACTGGCATGACGACTCCCACGACCGATTCACTTGGCCAGTTGCGCCGTCTCATCTGGATCTATTTCTGGCTGCTGATCTTTGAAGGAGCGCTGCGAAAATGGCTGATCCCGAGCCTCTCCGGCCCGCTGCTCATTGCTCGCGATCCCGTGGTCATCGCCATTTACGCGATGGCCGTGACCCGCGGCGTTTTTCCTGGTTCCATGCTCGTTGGCTGGACATTCGGTCTCGCCGCAATGTGTTTTGCGACATCCTTCGCGGGAATCGGGAATCTGAATGTCACGCTGTTCGGGTTGCGGGCGAATTTCATGCATTTGCCGTTGATCCTGATCATCCCTCGCGTTTTCCGGCAGGAGGATGTCCGGCGCATGGGGCTCGCGTTGCTGGTCGTTGCGCCGCTGATGGGTGTTCTGTGTGTGAAACAGTTTCAGGCCGGTGCCGACTCGCGTTGGAACGTCGGAGCGGGCGGTGAAATCGGCGCGCAGCTCTATGCGGCGCAGGGCAAGGTTCGCGCCTCGGGGACTTTCTCCTTCGCCACCGGGTTGGCCACATATCTTTCGCTCTGCGCGGCATTCCTGCTCAATGATCTTCTCGGACGGCAGGTGTATCCGCGCTGGGTCACTCTCTCCGCATTTTTCTCCGTCGTCCTCTCGCTTGCCGTCTCGGGCAGCCGTACAGCAGTGATTTGTGTGACCGTGGTTTGCGCCATGGTGCTCTACATGGGCTTCCGCAGGCACGAGAAATTCGGAGCCGCCCTGAGGCCGATCTTGCTCACTGTGGTCGTCGTCGCGATCCTCATCCGCATCACGCCTTTATTCCGGCAGGGGATCGCCGTTCACATGGACCGCTTTGCCAGTGGCGGCGGATTGAAGGAGGGAATCGGTATGCGCACGGCGAACGAATTCTTTGCCGCCTGGGACCGGCTTTCGACCGCCCCGCTTCTCGGCGTGGGTGTCGGTGTCGGCACGAGTGCCGGAGCCGCATTGCTCCACGGCCAGCGGGAATTCTCGCTGGGCGAAGGTGAATGGGAGCGGGTCATCATGGAATGCGGCCCAATTCTCGGCGTGGGCTATATCCTTCTGCGCCTCGGATATCTCACGGCCATCGTGCGCACGGCGCTGCGGGGGTATCGCCACGGACACGCTTTGCCGTTGCTCTTGCTGGGTGTGACCGGCATCGATTTCGTGAATGGCCAGTTTGGCCAGTCCACGGCGCTTGGTTTTGCGGTCCTGACCGGCGGGCTTGCGCTTGCCGCGGCAAGGGATGAGGAGGCGCCGACTGAAGCTTGGGAGGCGCTTCCGCAGACGTCGGAGCCGCTGGTTTTCGGGCGTTCGCCTTACGCTCGCCGACTCCATGGCATCAAGGAAAACGGGAATTCGCAATGAGAGTCCTCCTCGTCTCCAATTATCTGGCGGACCGCCAGGAAAGCATGCTTCGCTTTGCCGCAGCGCTGCAATCCGGCCTCACCGCGGCCGGAATCGATGTTCAGGTTGTGCGCCCTGAGCCGGTCTTCGGAAAGCTTCGCAGCGGAGGTCGTGGTCTCGGAAAATGGCTCGGATACCTCGATAAATTCTGCCTTTTTCCGCGGCGGCTCCGGCAATTCGCCCGTCGCGCGGATCTCGTGCACATCGTGGATCATTCCAATGCCATGTACGTGCCCTGTGTGGCGCGCGGTCCGCATCTCGTCACCTGCAATGATCTGCTGGCCATTCGTTCCGCCCACGGTGAGTTTCCGGAAAATCGGACGGGCTGGACGGGCCGAATCCTTCAGCAATGGATCCTTTCCGGTCTGCGTCAGGCGCGGCGGCTGACATGCATTTCCGAAGCGACCCGCAAGGATGTGCTCCGGTACACGGCGCATTCTCCGGAAGCGGTGACCGTCACTTTCATGGGGCAGAATTTTGCGTACGCGCCGGTGAAGACGATCCTCGACGCGGCTGAGGCGCGCCGGCGTGGGGAGGCGAAGGGCCTGCCGGAGGAGCCGTACATCCTGCATGTCGGCGGTACGTCCTGGTATAAGAACCGGCCCGGTGTTCTGGCCATTCACGCGGCGCTGAGAAACAGGCTGGGCGCAAAAGCTCCACGACTCATTCTCGTCGGGCCGCCATTGGAGGAGCCGATTTCTGGTGTCGAAGCCCGGCAGGGAGTGGGAAATGCGGATCTGGCGGCGCTTTACTCAGGCGCGGAACTCCTGCTCTTTCCGTCGCTCGCGGAAGGGTTCGGCTGGCCGATTATCGAAGCCCAGGCTTGCGGCTGCCGCGTCCTGACGACCGGAAAACCTCCGATGACCGAGGTGGGGGGAGACGCCGCTTTTTATTTGGAAAATCCAACAGATGCCGAAGCCGGAGCAGAGCGCGTGATGGAGATTCTCATGCAGGACCAAGATGCGCGCCGGAGCACCAGGGAGGCGGGAATCGCCAATGCCGCGCGGTTTTCCAGTGATCGTATGATTGAGGAATACGTGAAGATCTATCGGGAGGTGCTGACCACGTGAGTCGCCCGCTCCTGCACGTCGTGCGTTCGCTGAATCCATCGGATGGCGGACCCGCGGAAGTCGTCCGCCAGCTTTGCCTCGCCCATGCCGCGCTCGGAATTTCCACCGAAGTCGTAACGCTCGATCCGCCGGATGCTCCGTGGCTGGCGAAATGGCCGAGTCCCGTGCATGCCCTCCGCGGACGAGGTGGCTACGGCTGGACTTCCGCGTTGGGTCCCTGGCTGCAGGCTCGTGCCAAAGACTTCGCCGGCGTCTTCATTCATGGGCTTTGGCAATGGCAGGGCGCCGGAGTGTGGCGCGCGTTGCGGGGCGGAGGAACGCCTTACTACATCTTTCCACACGGAATGCTCGACCCCTGGTTTCGCCAGGCCTGGCCGCTGCGGCATGCGCGGAAGGCGCTGTATTGGCGAGCCGTGGAGCATCGTGTGGTACGGGACGCTGAGGCGGTCATTTTCACGGCTGAGGACGAGCGGCGGCTGGGGCGGGACACCTTTCGTCCGTGGCAGCCGAAACACGAAGCGGTCATTCCGCTCGGCGTTGCAGGTGCTCCGGAACTCGATCCTGGCACCTTGCGCGAACGGTTCCTGGCTCGTTTTCCGGCTTTGCGTGGAGAGCGCCTGCTCCTTTTTCTCGGCCGGCTGCACGAGAAAAAAGGGTGCGATTTATTGCTCGAAGCCTTCCGTCGGGTGGCGCCGCCGTTGCATCTCGTTTTTGTCGGACCTTGCGCGGACGAAGGATTTGCCGAGCGTCTTCGCCGTCTGGCGGACGGTCTGCCGGTTACCTTTGCTTCGCCGCTTTATGGCGACGATAAATGGGCTGCGCTCGCCGCAGCGGACGCTTTCATTCTGCCGTCGCACCAGGAGAACTTTGGCATGGCTGTGGTAGAAGCGCTCGCCAGTGGTGTGCCGGTGCTCGTTTCGGACAAGGTCAATATCTGGCGCGAGATCGTGGAGGATGGCGCGGGCTTTGCGGAGGCGGATACCGTCGACGGTGCAGCCCGGCTTTTGGAAAAATGGATGGCCGCCGATCGCATTGCCATGTGCAAACGCGCAAAAGAGTGCTACATACAGCGGTTTGACATTCGTCGAACGGCGGCCGGTTTGGCTGCCATCACCACCCTAACCAAACCAACCACCCCGTAGTAAATGTCCGTACCTTTTTCTGCATCACACCGTCTGGCCCGCGGGCTCTGGCAGTTCTGCTGGCTCTGTCTTTGCCGTTGGACCCCGCGTCCTTTTCATTTCTGGCGTGTCTTCATCTTGCGGCTCTGGGGCGCAAAAGTCGGAGAGCGTTGCCACGTCTACGCAGGCGCTATCATTTGGGCGCCCTGGATGCTGACGCTCGAAGACGACGCGTGCATCGCCGATGGCGCCGAGATTTATAACGTCGATCACGTCACGCTCGAGAAACGTTCGGTCGTCTCGCAGGGTGCTCTGCTTTGCACGGCTTCGCACGACCATCGACAGGAAGATTTTCCGCTCATTCATTCTCCCATCCGGCTCGGCGAACGCGCCTGGGTCGCCGCCCGGGCGATTGTGCTTCCGGGCGTTTCCCTGGGAGATTACGCGGTGGCGGCGGCCGGAAGCGTGATTACCCGCGACATTCCTGCCGGCTGCACCTCCGCTGGCAACCCCGGCCGTATCGTGCGCCAGCCCGAAGATCAGCTCTGCAGGCCGCGGCTCGTCGCGATCTGATGTTTCCGGCTCGATGAGAGTCCTGGTTTGGGGAATCAACTACGCACCGGAAGTCACGGGCATCGGGCCTTGTAACCGGGCGCTCTGTGAGCGGCTCAGGGCCGCGGGGCACGACGTGGAAATGGTCACGTCATTCCCGTACTATCCGGAGTGGAAAAAACGGGAAGAAGATCGCGGGCGGCTCTGGCGGACTGATCGAGTCCACGACATTCCAGTGCATCGATGCTGGCACTTTGTGCCGGGGCGGGTGACAGGCTGGAAACGGATTGTCCACGAAGGGACCTTCGTTTTGATGTCCTTTTTGCGCCTGATCACATTGGCGCGTCCCGATGTGATCGTTACCGTCTCACCACCACTGCTCCTCGGCGCTGCCGCGTGGCTGGCTTCGGTGATTCTCGGCACCGAATACGTCTTTCATGTGCAGGACCTTCAACCCGACGCGGCGCTTGCGCTGGGGATGCTGAAGCCGAGCGCCTTCACCCGGCTTCTATATGGGCTGGAAGCTTTTGCTTATCGGCACGCTCTGCGGGTTTCGGGGATCAGCAAGGGCATGCTCGCGGCGTTTATTTCCAAAGGCGTTCCCGAAGAAAAGTGCGTCTATTTCCCCAATGGCATCGTTCTTTCCGAACCGGTTGCACGAACCGGAGCTTTCCGAGCGCGGTACGGCTTTGCCCCGGACGACTTCCTCGCGATCTACAGCGGGAACATCGGGATGAAGCAAGGCTTGGAAACGCTCGTCGAAGCGGCCAAACATCTGCGCAATCCTAGGGCGAAGATCGTCATCTGCGGCGATGGCGCACAACGCGGAGCCATCGAGGCGACTGCTTCAGGAATTAGCAACGTGCGCCTGTTGCCTCTCCTGCCAACCACAGAGTACCGGGAAATGCTCTCGGAATGTGATCTGGCCGTGATCACCCAATCTGCCGGGACCGGGCATGCCTTTTTCCCGAGCAAGCTGCTCTCCTCGTTCGGGGCGGGCTGTCCGGTCCTGAGCGTGGGGGATGTGGAGAGCGAATTATGCCGGGCTTTGGATGAGAGTGGCGGAGGTGTCAATGTCCTTCCGGACCGGCCGGAGGAACTGGCTCGGGCCGTCGATCGACTGGCCGACGCCCCGGAAACATGCGCTAGTTGCGCGCGAGCCGGTCGGGCTTGGGTGGCGCAATTTGAAACGGACACCGTGCACGCGGCGTTTATCACGGAGCTGACAAAAGCATAGTGGAAGCGGCGTCCCGTTGCTTGAGGGCGCGATATGAAAGAGTCGCGTGGAAATGCGCCGCGCGGCGTGGCGTGATAGTGGTGCTATAAAATGGGACTCATAGGACGAATAGGACCTATGGGAGGGAAACGCCTACGTTTCCCGAAACCGAAATTCTCGCTCCACAACTTGGAATAGCACTCTGGGAAATCGCTGACGGAAAGGAGAGCGGGCTTGCAGCCCGCAGTGATGGACGGCAGCACTCGATGACGCCGTCTATCAACTAAGCCGAATGCCTTGCGCGATCCAAGCCACTCCGGGCTGCAAGCCCGCTCTCCTTTACCAGCCTTCGCCCTCAAAAAAATCGACGGTTTCTCGCCTTACCACTTCACGTATTCACTCGCTGGCTACACCCAACGCTAGCTCTACGAGGTTATAACTTCAGCGACAAAGTTTAGGATGTGCTCTTCTTTTCCTAAAGAATATTTTCTTTCCAACAACCGCGCATTTTTTGAGGCTGGCATCGTTATGAAAACGATGTTCGCTGCCATGCTGTGCATCCTGGCCGGTTGGGCTTCCGTGCGGGCCGCGGCGCCTGCTCCGGCCGAATTCGCCGGCGTGACGTGGGGAAGTTCTGTGGAGGGGGTGAAAGCGAGTATGGCGGGGAGGGAGGTGAAACTGGACGAGCGGGATACCACTCTCGATAAACTAGTCTACGAGGGTGGCGTGTTTGCAAACTTCAAAGCGAACTTCTGGGGCTTCTATTTTGTGACGGGAAATTCTATCGTGGGCGGGTGAGGATCGCGGCGGAGGGCGCTCCTGAACAGCAGGTCAGAACGTTTGTGCGTCTTCTAACCGAGAAGTATGGTCCTCCGACCCAGCAGCAGGCTTCCGGAAAGGGACATGTGAACTCGAGGGACAGAAAGGGCACATTCTGGGTGCTAAAATCCGCGCTGGATCATCGCGATGTCGTCATCGAGTGCTTCGTTTTCGAGCACTCTTGTGTGGTGCAATATACCGACGAAAGCTCGCGGCCTGAAGGGGATAAAAGCGAGTTGTAGGAGTGAGTAAGTCGTGTGGCTGCCGGGAACGCAGAGCTTTTAGCTGGATTTGCGTATATTCTGCGACCCACGTACTCAAGTGGCGGGACGCCGCTTCCACTATGGCGCTGGCGCCGCCCTGGTCTGGTCAACGACGGGGAATCCAGCTTAAAGATGCTGATGGGGTGGGACGGGTCATGTAATGTGCCGATCCTGTGGCGGGATTGTTACATTGAGATTGCCCAAACGGAACAATACGCTATTGATCTTACAGGTGCGGTTCAGGAAATAGGAATCATTCTGCGGAAAAAGAGAATTAAGGTTTCTTCCTACTTTTGCGCAATTCGGTGAGAAGTCGCGGCCGTCACGCGACTTTATGTCTGTCCGTTCCTAACCACCCTCCGACTATTTTCATGTCGAAACTCTCCCGCTCCTATGGAACCGATTCTTGTCGATCTGGCTGCGGTTCATTTGCTTGCAGATGGGCTCTGGAAGACGCCTTTGAGGCTGTTTCACGAGGGGAATGTAACTAACACTGAAGACGATGAATGCTAGTCATTGCCTCTCTTCGCCGTGCGGATTTCTGACTAGGTGCATCGTGCCGGATAAGTCGTCCAGGCGGCGGACAAGACTGCGAAATGACGATGACCTTTGTCCTGATCGATTTTATGACAAACAGGGATTTGCGTCTTTACAATCCGATCGTCTTTTCGAGAGATATCAGGCTGTCCTACGCGAATTACTTCCTCCCGGCAGTCGTGTTCGCGTAGTCCGGGTTTTCCGCTTCCCTGCATGGACTTCCTTGAACCCATGCTACCCAAAACCATCATCCAGTTAGACGTTCGTAACTGCGAACGGATATATTCTGCTGCCTCCGCCGCAAGTGGGAGGGTGGCCGAAGACGACGATAACGACGACTCGGAACCTGAACATTTCGGTCGCATCGCTAGCCGCCGCGCTATTGCAATCTTTGCTGGCGCTGCTGACTTAGCGGCTGACGTTTTTGTTAAATCACACTTGCTGCATAACTTACACGCGACGGGTTCTCCTTTGAGAGAATTCTATTATCTGCCCGATCGCGTGGCGAACGAATCTTCGCCGGTTTCGCCTTACTCCTGGCCTTATCACCCATCACCCAGCCATGTCTGCACACGATCCCCGAATACCACGCAGGACCGCTAATACCGACAGCGGCTTACTTTCGCAACATTGCCCGACGTGCAACTGCGATGTCGACGTCTCCGCTTACGAACCGCTCGGTAACACCTCCTGCCCGGACTGTGGCGCGCAGTTCGTTGTCGGGCAATGGATTGGGCCCTATCAATTGCTTTCCGTGGCCGGCCGCGGTGGCATGGGAGTAGTGTATCGGGCTCTCGATACCAGTCTTGACCGGTCGGTTGCTCTGAAGGTCTTGCGCAAGGATCGCATCACGGCGGAGGCTTTGGAGCAGCTGGATTCCGAGGCCTCGATTACCGCTTCGATCAATCACCCACACGTGGTCAAAGTCTTCACCACGGGTGCGGATCAGGGGCGATTCTACATTGCCATGGAGCTGGTAAACAAGGGTACACTCCACGACCTGATCCAACTTCAGGGGCGGGTCGCCGAAATCCAGGTGCTTGAATTTGCCATCCAAATCGCCAGCGGGTTGCAGGCCGCGTATCAGGCAGGGCTGATCCACCGCGACGTCAAGCCGGGCAATATTCTCTTTTCGGACTCACATACGGCGAAGATCGTGGATTTCGGCCTGGCGATGCTGGTCCAGCAGGCGGAGGAAGCCGCAGGGGGAGAGATCTGGGGTACACCATACTACATCGCGCCGGAGAAGCTTGATCTGCAGCCTGAAGACGTCCGGAGTGACATCTACTCGCTTGGCGCCACGCTCTTCCATGCCTTGGCGGGGCGTCCGCCTTTCGAAGCCGCGGATGCCAGGGTGGTGGCACTGAAGCATCTCAAGAGCCAGGCAGTCAGCCTGCAGGCGTTTGCGCCCTGGGTTTCCGGATCCACCGCTTTCATCGTCAATCGCACGCTGCTGAAAAACCCGGACGAACGCTACCAGAGCTACGATGAATTGATCCAACATCTGGAATACGCCCGGGCCGAATTGGTTAAAAATGGATCCACTCGTCAGGAAAAGAAGCGGGTGATTCTGGAATCGGAAGAAGACCAGAAGCGCTGGAGCTATGTGACCTTCGGAATGATCGCTTTCTGCGTACTGCTGATCGGTGCCGTCTTCTGGTTCATGCATAGTCCGAAGCCGGCCATGCAGCATACGACGCTGGCCAGCGCCGCTTCCGGGGCAGATGCAGGGCATTCCGCATCATACGAGGCCGCGCAGCGTCAGCTCATCGCCGGCAAGGGTCCGCAGGCGGCGGAAAGCTTCCGCGCATTGGCTCAGGATAAATCGACCCCGGCTCCGTTGCTCCAGTGGTGCATTCTTCAGCAGGGCGTGGCGGAATTGGTCTGTGACCATATGGACGATGCCCGCGCTACATTTGTTTCGCTCGGTTCCAGGACCTATGCAGCAAACGATCTCGCCGGACAAAAACTCGCTGTCTTCTTTCAATCCATCGCCCGGGCGGCTTCGGACGATCACGCGGTAACTCTCGCTGACGCAAAGGAGTTCAACGTAACCAACTACGAAGCGATTTCCCTCTTTGTGCTCGGGCTCCGGGAATGGGCGTTGGGCCGCTACGATAATGCTGGCGCGCTGCTGCGGCAGTTCGCCTCGACTTCTCCGGATGGCGACTCGGCTTGGGTGACGGGATACAAGTCGCTGGCCGGTGAATACCTGGCTGATTTTACAGAGTACCGTGAAGCCGTGGCTTTGTTGAAGACGGCGAAGAAGCCCGCGGCAATGGCCCAGGCAAAAGCCGATGTCAAAAAGATCGAAGCAGAAATGCGCCGGGGAAAGAAGCTGGCCTCACAGATCGAAACGATGCTGAATTCGACCGACGATCTTCTCAAGGCGGCGAGCAAAGCGATCGACAAGATTCGCCCGGACCTCGCCAAGCTGAGCACAGAGTGGGACTTCAATGCGGCGATGGGTTTGATCAGGAAACTCGAGGTCAACGACGATGACGGAACCTTGCATGAAAAAACGGTGCTCATGCGTAAGATGCAGTGGTTGATTGACTTCGAAAAAAACTTGGATGCGGATGTCGCCATTCGCGGTGCTCTGGCGCCGCTGAAGACGACGGACCAATCGGTAATCAGTGGCATCGCTGGTTTTAGCGAGAAAGGTGTTGAGTTGAAAACCGGCGGAAAGGTGGAGTGGAAGAAAGTGGATCCCTCGAGCGTCATCGAGCTGGCCAAAGCTCTGGCGAAGGCCGAGCCGGATCCGCAGAAATCCGCCCAGCGGACATGGCTGGCCGGAGTTTATGCCCTGGCTAATTCCCGAAAGCCGGAGGCGTTCTCGCTCTTGCAGGAAGCTGCCGCCAAACGTCAGGAATGCCTGGAGGCCCTGGCGGTCGTGTTCCCAGGGGTGACTAATGCCTCGCTCAATTCAACCGTTTCGGACTCTGGCGAAGCGAAAGTCGAAGAGAGCGGCGCCAAGGCGGTGGACAATGATCCGGCGACAAAATGGTGCGCGCTCGGCGATGGGCCGCACTGGTTGCAACTCGATCTTGGAAAACCCCGTACTGTAGTGGGATGGACGGTGAGGCATTCGCACTCCGGAGGAGAATCCACCTCCTGGAATACCGCTGAATTCTCGCTGCAGAGAAGTTCCGATGGAAAGGAATGGGTGGATATGGACAAAGTGACCAAGGAAAGCTCCGACGTCACCAGCCGCGTGGTCGTTCCGTTCTCCTCGCAGTATGTCCGCCTGTACATCACGAAACCGACGCAAAGCGGCGCATCGGCACGCATCTATGAATTCGCCGTCTACACGCCCGCTGAACATGTGCTTCCAGATCTTTTTGCGCCGGCCGGCAACCATGCGATTCCGAACTTTATCGGTGCGAATGTGGGAGATGCCGGCGACTCGAGCTCGTCCGTGGATGATACGGCCGGACGCTTCACGCTTGTGACAGGAGGCGCTGATATCTGGCATGAGACTGATGCTGGCCGGGTGCTCAGCCGGCCCATGAAGGGCGCGGGCTATATTGAAGCCCGCGTTGAATCGATCGATGCGCCCGACTCCTGGGCAAAATCCGGGCTCATGTTCCGCGACAGCCTCGATCCCAGTGCCGCCAACGTTTTCCTCTGCACTACGCCAGGCAATGGCGTTTCCTGGCAAGTGCGAAACGGGACGCATCAAACCACGACGTCGGTCATCGATTCCTCATTTTCTGCTCCCTGCTGGCTGAGAATTCAGCGCGACAAAGATACTTTTACCGCACATGCCTCATTGGACGGGATGAACTGGAAGCAAATCGGCAGCCCCCTGACCGTGCATATGTCCAACGACGCGCTTGCCTGTCTGGCGGTCACCGCCCACCGAGCCCGTGCCAACAGCACCACCATCATCAGTGAGGTGCAAATCGAGGGGAAGTAAGAACAGCGCGGCGGTACTTACGCCGCCTTGGTCCGGTCAATGATTGGAAGATCCAACCAGAAGGTGCTGCCCAATCCCTCGATGCTTTCCACGCCGATGCTGCCGCCCATAACTTCGGCGAGGCGCCGGGAGAGGGCAAGGCCGAGGCCACTGCCTTCGATTTCGCTGTCTTCAGCCCCGAGACGTTCGAAGGGAGTGAAGAGCAGGGGCAGTTTGGTGGCGGGAATGCCCCGGCCGGTATCCGTCACTTTGATTCGCAGCATGTCATCAGGCCCTTTCTCGCTGGCGAGCGTGACTGTTCCGCCGAGGTTATTGTACTTCACCGCGTTCGAAACGAGGTTGATGATGACCTCGCTCAGCCGCTGCGGATTGGCGAAGATCCATGAAACGCCTGAATCGCGGAAATCGCACTGGATGCGGACGGCGCGTTTCCCGGCAAGCGGGCGAAGGAGATCGACACACTTCTCCACGATCTCACGCCACTGCACGCGTTCGCAGGAGAGGCTGAATCGTCCGGATTCGATCCGGGATATATCCAGCATCTCATTGGCGATCTGCAGAAGATGTTCGCCTCCATTGATAATGTGGCGCAGGTTGTCCGCGTTATCGGCGTCGAGGGTTCCATCGGCCATGAGCTGGGCAAAACCGAGGATGGCATTGAGCGGGGTGCGCACCTCGTGGCTGATCCGTGCGAGAAATTGCGTTTTCGCCTGATTGGCCCGCTCGGCTTCTTCACGAGCCCGTTCCGCCGCCTCCTTGGCGCGGCGCAGTTCCGCCGTTTTCTCCGCAGCCACTTCGCAGCTTGCGAGCAGCAGATCGAGGATCTGGATCTGACTCGATGTGGCGATATTTTTCCGATGGAGAATCACTTCCATGCCAGCACCCATGGACTCTTCGCCACGCGGAATTTTGTGCGCGAGGACGTGCCGGATACGCTCGAGCAAGGATTTCTCGTCCCAGGGCTTGAGCAGGAAATTATCCGCACCGCATTGTAGTCCTTTGACAATATCCTGTGGGTCGGCCAGAGCGGTTAGAAGTATTACGGGTAAATCTTCCAGTCGTGGATCTGTGCGAATATGCATACATAGCTCGTAGCCATCCATTTCTGGCATGACGATGTCACTGATGACGAGCGATGGCATCCAATCTCGTAAGATACCCAAAGCGGATGTTCCGTCGTGTGCGACTTTCACGACAAAACCCTCTCTCTCCAGTAAACCTTGCAAGCGCATTGCTTGTGTTCGACTGTCTTCGACGAGCAAAATGTCCGGGGTGACCACGCGATGATATATCTCTTCGGGGCTGCTTCTTTTGCAAGATTAATTTGCTTTTCTTGCTTCGAACTCGCTATCTCGCGTTGTTCTTAAGAATCGGGAGTTTTGGCGGGATTATAATCGCTGCTCACTAGCTCCCTGGTTGCCTCGGTCTGCCTACATAAAGGCGGTATTAGTACGTAGGTATAATTGCGTACTAACGAGATCGATCTATGGATAAGCCAAGTCCGGCGGCCACCTTTCGTATCAATTGCCCTATTTTAATGACCAATAGGAAATCCCCCGGCTCCGCCGGGGAGACTCTCAAAGTTTGACTTTTAGTGCAGTCCTCCATGGGAGTGTGGTTGTGAGCCGTCCAAAGCGCAAAACCACACAAGAACCAT
>Ga0105240_10000388_pt1 | contig 82433 bp, 78 predicted proteins | sample KBSC54metaG_FD_80426 | JGI IMG/M metagenome (GOLD analysis project Ga0105240, IMG submission 80426) | Corn rhizosphere microbial communities from Kellogg Biological Station, Michigan, USA - KBS C5-4 metaG | ecosystem: Host-associated > Plants > Roots > Rhizosphere > Soil | place: Michigan, USA...
AGCTTTACGTTGCCATATGCTGAATAAAATGAATCAATTAGGCTTACCCAATTTCATCAGAGAATGACCTGTAGTTAAAAATAGGGGTGTTTTCGCTAAAAAATTGATTTATGCAACAAGCCCTTTTTATTGATAAACCCCGATTTTTCCTTTTTAAAACAACTTAGTATAGCTCCTATTTTTCAGCAATTTGCGATATAATATGACTAATAAAAAGCATAAAAAGGAGGTTATTATGCCAGTCAAAAAGCTTAAGGATTTCCTAGATTCTCATAAAATTAAATACATCAGCATCACCCATTCTCCAGCCTTTACTTCCCAAGAAATCGCTGCGGCAGCGCATATTTCCGGTAAGCAATTGACTAAAACAGTGGTTGCTAAAATTGATGGTGGCATGGCCATGGTTTTGGTGCCTGCTCATGAGCACGTCAATTTTGCGGCGCTCAAACAGGCAGCAGGGGTGGGTAGCGCGGATTTGGCTTCTGAATCGGAGTTTAAGAGTAAATTTCCTGAATGTGAGGTCGGTGCCATGCCTCCCTTTGGCAATCTCTATGATATGCCGGTTTATGTGGCCCATGATTTAACTCAGCAAGCCCATATTACTTTTAATGCAGGTTCACACTCAGAGTTAATTCAATTGGCCTATAGTGATTTTGCGCGTTTGGTTAATCCCAAGGTGATTTAGGAAATTTCAGGTGAGCGAGGAGTTAAAACCAGAATCTTATTTCGACCATGATGCTGATATAGGCATCATTGGTCGAGGCAAAACGCTGGAGGAAAGTTTTGAAGACGCCGCATACGCCATGTTTGCCCTTATGAGTGATTTAAGCCTGGTAAAAGAAACACAAACTTGGCATTTCGAATTTGAAGAAGATGATATTGAATTAGCTTTCGTAACCTGGCTCAATCTTCTACTTGCCCTCTCTAACGCTAGTGAGTCGATATTCTCAAGATTTGAAATTAAAAAATCGGGCAGTCATTGGCAGGGGCATGCCTGGGGTGAAGCTTGGAGAGAAGATCTGATCCGGGGTATTGATGTCAAAGGTGCGACTTTAAGCATGTTGTCTGTTAAACAAGAAAATGGTATTTGGCAAGCGCAGTGTATTGTTGATGTTTAGCTGTCATTGCGACGAAGCAATCCACGTGGATTGCTTCGTCGCAATGACAATAGAGGCAAAAATGAACCTACAACTGTTAAATCAAATAACTCCCTATAGCTGGGCCTTACATTCACCCGAGCCGGTGATAATCTATGGCAGTCAGGAATTAGTGGAAAACATGGATGACAAAGTCCGCGAGCAAATCAGCAATGTGTCAAAATTACCTGGTTTGGTTGGCGCAGCTATGGCGATGCCGGATGCACATTGGGGTTATGGTTTTCCCATTGGTGGGGTAGCCGCTTTTGATCCCCAATTGGGTGGGGTGATTTCTGCAGGTGGCGTCGGCTTCGATATTTCCTGTGGCATTCGTTGCTTGCGTACCAACCTATTTTTGTCTGATCTCCAATCCCGGCTTGAAGATTTAGCAGATAGATTGTATGCCGTGATTCCCGCAGGAGTCGGTGTTGGCGGAGAATTTAAATTAACGGTTGCTGAATTGGAACGTGTGATGCACGGCGGAGCCCAGTGGGCTGTGAGTCAGGGCTTCGGCAGTAAGGCAGATTTGGCTTATGTGGAAGAAAATGGTTGCATGAGTGGTGCTGATCCTGACCAAGTTTCAGAGCATGCTAAAAAACGCCAATTGCCTGCAATGGGTACCTTGGGTTCAGGCAATCATTATCTAGAGGTGGAAGTTGTGGATCGTATTTTTGATCCGCTAGCGGCCAAGGCCTATGATTTACAGGAAGGGCAGATTGTGGTTGCTATTCATTGTGGCTCCCGGGGCTTAGGGCATCAAATTGGTACCGATCATATGGTGCTCTTGGCTAAAGCGGCGGCAAAAATGGATCTGGTTTTACCCGAGCGTGAGCTAGCTTGTGCGCCCATTCTCTCGCCTGAAGGCCAGGCTTATTGGGGCGCCATGAATGCAGGAATTAATTGCGCCTTGGCTAATCGTCAAATGCTCACCCATTTAACCCGCGAGGTTTTTGCTAGCTTATTGCCGCAGGCAGAAATTGAAACACTTTATGATGTTTCTCATAACACCTGTAAAAGAGAGATCCATGAAGTGGAGGGTCGTCAGCGTGAACTTTATATTCATCGTAAAGGGGCAACCCGTGCTTTTGGTCCTGGGCATTCTAGCTTGCCGCAGGTTTATCAAGCAGTGGGCCAACCGGTGTTTATCGGTGGCAGCATGGGAGTGGGCTCTTATTTACTAGCGGGTAATTCTGCGCAGCAGAATCGTGCCTTTGCTTCTGCTAGTCATGGTGCGGGTAGAAAAATGAGTCGCAATCAGGCGATGAAATTATGGAAAGGGAGGCAATTAATGGATGAGCTGGCCTTTCAAGGGATTTATATCCGAACCCGTTCGATGCGTGGATTAGCTGAAGAAGCACCGGGTGCTTACAAGGATGTAGATATCGTTGCTGAATCTACAGAAGCTGCAGGGCTGGCTCGCCGTGTAGCAAAACTCAGGCCTTTGGTTTGTGTGAAGGGGTAGAAGTCACCTGTCATTGCGAGGAGCGTTTTTTGCAACGAAGCAATCCATTGGATTGCTTCGTTGCAAAAAACGCTCCTCGCAATGACAGCTTCTAACACCCCTCACAAGGAAATGCAGTGCTTCCAGTCTCAATTTGTAGAGTAACGTGATCTACTCTAAACTTTTGCTTAAGATGCGTGTTAATTCTTTCATAATCGGCATCGCTTAGTCTCAATTCGGGCATAATGAGATGGGCGGTGAGAGCGATTTCGCGGGTACTCATGCCCCAAATGTGCAAATCATGGATAGCTGTTACGCCAGGGAGCTGAGAAAGGTATTCGCTGATACCTGAGTGATCAATGTAATGTGGAATAGCATCCAGCAGCAAGCGCACAGAATCACGTAACAGCTTCCAGGCTCCCCACAGAACGATAAAGACCAACAATAAACTGATAGCAGGATCTAACCATAATTTCTGGGTATACCAAATCAAGGCGCCAGTAAGAACGACACCGGCAGCGATTAGAGCATCGGCAGCCAAATGCAAAAAAGCACCTTTGATATTCAAATCTTCGTGAATACCACGCATGAATAGTAGAGAAGTGCCGCCATTAATCACAATACCGATAGCAGCCACAATCATGACGATTTCTTCGTTGACGGGAGAGAGGTGAAAGATTTTATAAATGGCTTCGAAAGCAATAAGGGCAGAGGTAGCCACTAAAATTAAGGCATTGGCTAGTGAAGCTAGAATAGTAATGCGCTTATAGCCATAGCTATAGCGTTTACGAGCGGGAAAAGACAATAGCCAATTTGCCCCCCAGGCTAGCAATAAGCCAAACACATCACCGAAATTATGGGCTGCATCTGCAAGCAAGGTCATGGAGTTAGCCATTAACGCATAGATAATTTCGGCGATGACAAAGATTAAATTCAGGGCTACTGCAATCGCAAAAGATAAATTGAAAGAATTAGGTGAATGGTGTTGATGCCCTGAATGGATATGCTCATGTTGATGTGAGTGATTGTGGTGATGTTCTCCGGCTACCGTCATCTAGTCTTTCCTCAATTTATCGGATGAGGCCAGAGGCGTGGGATAGCGCATGGTTACCCAATAGCATGAGGCAAAGAAAGTTAAAATGGTGGCAGCTTCCACAATATAGGTCGTCGTGGGTTGCACTAGGCTTTCGGCTGAGGCCAGCGAAATAATCAATAAGGAAAATTCACTGGTTTGTCCTAAACGCACACCAATTTCCCAGCTTTCTTTTTTAGATTCACCTGAGTGGCGCAGGAGTCTAGAAAAGATTAAGGGTTTGCATAAGAGCATAGCACCTGCCAAAAGACTGGCGGGAACAATGACGGTATGCAGGTAAGTGAAATCAAAGCCAGCGCCTACAGTGAAAAAGAAAATGACCAGGAAGAAATCCCGCAAGGGTTTTAAATTTTCCGCGATATAAAGTGAAATTGGATTCGTAGCCAGAGCGACACCAGCAACAAAAGCGCCAATTTCGTCAGGCAAACCAAAGGTTTCACTCAAAATGGTCATGAGCAAGCACCAGCCAATGGAAAGAATAAAAATATATTCTTGAATCCGGTCAAAGCGATATAGCAAGGGTGTGAGGATATAACGCTCAAAGATGAAAGCGACCAGAAGCAGGACGGGGAAACCAATCACCAGTAATCCTACATCATGGAAAGAAAATTGCTGGATAGCCATGCCCTGAATGACGAGGAGGGCGACAATAGCGATTAAATCCTGTAACAAGAGAATGCTGATGACGAGTTCGCCAGTGTATTGATGGTGCAAAATGGTAGTGGGTAGGAGTTTCAAACCGATAATGGTGCTGGAAAACATGGTTGAAACGCCAATGATCAGACAATCCTTAGTGCCCAGGCCAAAGGCAAAACCAATGCCCATACCAATGATGAGAAAGCTTAGAGAGCTGATGAAGGTGACCCAACTCATTTTGCGTAGTGAATGCAATAAATTTTGTGGATGTAAATGCAAGCCCAGCAAGAAAAGCAAAAAGACAATGCCAATGTCTCCTGCCTCACGAATAATACTGGTGTCATTAATCATCTTCAGGCCCCAGGGTCCGAGGATGGCACCAAGAACAATATAGGCTACCAGCAGAGATTGGCGGGTAAACAGTGCCAGAGTAGAGAGTAAAGCTGTGCCGGTAAAGATGAGAAAGAATACATACATAATCGGTTCAACAGAATACATTAGCTATCCTCATTCAATATAACCAGGGTGGTATTTCCGCCCACCGCGGTTGTGTTAATAGACAAAGACCGTTCAACGCAAAGCCGGGGTAAATAATGAGGTCCCCCCGCTTTGGGACCAGTCCCTGACAAGCCTTCACCGCCGAAGGGCTGAACGCCCACGACGGCACCAATCATATTTCGATTTACATACGCATTCCCAACTGGCATGCGTGATATGATGTATTGTACCGTGGATTCGATGCGACTATGAACCCCTAATGTGAGTCCGTAGCCGGTTTGGGTAATCATATCCATCACTTTGTCTAAAGAGCCGGCTGGATAACGGATTACATGCAAAATAGGACCAAAAACTTCTCGAGGCAGTAAACTCAGATCATTAAGCTCATAAGCGCAAGGGGTAAAATAGCTGCCTTTTAAATGTGTGGGTATCGGGGTATGAGCCAGCAAGATGGCAGATTTGTTCATTTTTTCTACATGTTCTTGTAGCAGATGCAAGGCTTCTTGGTCAATCACTGGACCAATATCCGTACTTAAGAGAATAGGATCTCCTATTTGTAGTTCAGCCATGGCCCCTTTGAGCATAGTGAGTAGGTGGGGAGCGATGTCTTCCTGGATGAAAAGTACCCGCAATGCCGAGCAACGTTGTCCAGCACTATTAAAGGCAGAGGTGATAATATCAGCCACAAGCTGTTCAGGTAAGGCGGAGGAATCCACGATGATGGCATTTTGGCCGCCGGTTTCAGCAATAAAAGGAACGATTGGCCCTGGCCTGGCTGCTAGAGTTTGATTAATGATCTGTGCTGTTTCCGTTGAGCCCGTGAACATCACCCCATTCACACGTGGATCTGCTACTAAGGGAGCGCCGACTTCAGAACCCCGACCAGGCAAGAGTTGTAAAACATTTTTCGGAATACCTGCTTCATGTAATAGACGTATTGCTTCAGCAGCAATGAGTGGTGTTTGCTCTGCTGGTTTGGCAATCACGACATTACCGCAGGCTAAGGCTGCGCTAATTTGTCCCAGGAAAATCGCTAAAGGAAAATTCCAGGGGCTAATGCATGCAATTAAACCTCGAGGGTGCAAGCTGAGTTGATTGAATTCACCGGTGGGGCCAGTTAAGGTTTGTGGCTTAAAATCAATTTGGGCACGTAGAGCATAATAACGGCAAAAATCGATGGCTTCACGGATTTCAGATAAACAGTCCGGAATTGTTCTGCCACCCTCTAGACAAATTAAGTTTACTAGTCGGGGCAGATTGGTTTGAAGCAAATCGGCTGCTTTTTCTAAATAATGGCTGCGTTCATTGACAGGGGTTTGGCTCCATGATTTTTTGGCAGTTTCAGCAACTTCCAAGGCTGTTTTCACATCCTTCTCGGTGGCGGGATACACCCAGCCAATGGTTTTGTCAGCATTGCCGGGTGCCTTAAGCGCTTGGGCTGTGGAGTGTTTGAGTGCTTTGCCGTTCACTAGCGGCGTCGCTAACCATTCTTGGTTTTCTAACTTATCCAAAGCATGCTTGAGTTCGCTCAAGGTATTAGGATTGGATAGGTCCAGACCCTGGGAATTTTCTCGATCCTGGTAAATGTTCTTCGGTAAAGGAATATAGGGGTGAGGTTTGGTAGGGCAAGACGCGATATAGGCGAGCGGATCTTCGATCAAGGTTTCAATGGAGATCTTGTCATCGACCAAGCGGTTAATGAAAGAAGTATTCGCCCCATTTTCCAGCAGGCGACGGACTAAATAGCCTACTAAGTCTTGATGATTGCCCACCGGTGCATAAATACGCGTGGGAATATTTAAGCCTGTTTTACTGACAATTTGATCATAGAGTGGTCTACCCATGCCCTGTAAGCATTGAAATTCAAATTGCTTGGTTTGTTCTCGCTGGGGGTAGATTTTGATCATCTCTAAAATCGCAGCAACGGTATGAGCATTGTGAGTACCGAATTGAGCATAGAATGCTTCGGGGTATGTCAACAGTTTTTGGGCGCAGGCCAAATATGAAACATCAGTGGAGTATTTACGCGTGAAAACAGGATAGGATTCAAAGCCCATGACCTGGCTTTGCTTAATTTCGGCATCCCAATAAGCGCCTTTGACCAGCCGGACCATGATGCGACGCTGGTGCTTCTGCGAAAGCTGTAACAGCCAATCAATCACATAGGGGGCTCGCTTTTGATAGGCCTGAACAACCATACCGAGGCCTTCCCAGGGTGCTAATTCCTGGGAAGAAAATAGCGCTTCAAAAATATCGAGCGAGAGATCAAGGCGATCAGCCTCTTCGGCATCAATGGTAAGGCCAATATTATATTGCTTGGCCAGTTTGACTAATTCAAGTGTTATTGGCAATAAGACTTTCATCACGCGATCGCGTTGGGCGTATTCATAGCGGGGATGCAGGGCCGAAAGTTTAATCGAGATGCCTGGGCTTTGAATGGGGTTAGCCTGGGTTTGGCTCTTTCCCAAGGCAATAATAGCCTCACGATAGGACTCAAAATAGCGTTTGGCATCGGAATTAGTGCGTGCTGCTTCGCCTAACATATCATAGGAAAAACGGTAGCTTTGAGCTTCAAGGTTTTTAGCATTACTTAAGGCTTCTTCGATGGTACGACCAATGACAAAATGATTTCCCAAGAACTTCATGCCCTGGAGCACGAGGGGCCTCAAGGCAGCCATGCCTGGACTGCTTAATGATTTTTTAAGTGAGGAAAGAAAGCCTTTTTCGCCCTCCTGACTGGAGGAAAATATTTTACCTGTCAGGGTGAGAGACCAAGCTGCAGCATTGGCAAATAGAGATTTACTATTACTGAGGTGACTAATCCAGTTGGTCGAGGACATTTTGTCACTGATCAATAAATCCTGGGTGTGAGCATCAGGGATGCGGAGCAGGGCTTCTGCTAGGCACATTAGCGCAAGGCCTTCTTCGCTGGAAAGATCATATTGATGCAGCAGGGCTTCCACTCCGCCTTGTTTTTTTCTTTGGGCTCGGGCTTCCAGGACTAATTGGCGAGCGGTCGCTTGGATTTTGTCCAAGCTCTCCTGGGAAAAAGACAGTGATTTTAGCAATTGTTCGATACATTGGGTCTCATCCATGCGATAAGCCTTGTTCAGGGTCTGTCTTAAGAGGTCTTGTTTAGCAAGCGGCTTTTCAAATAACATGGCTAGGTCCTGCTATGAATGATGAACTTACGGTTTATTATACTCTTTTTGTACATTGATAGCATTTCCCTTAGCTAGTTTACAGTGATACAATCTTCCAATTTTATTATTTGCAATCTCTGAAAGAGGACAAGAGACCGCGATGAAAACGGCCTTACCTGCAGTTTTACCAGATTATTCCAAAGCTTCTGTTCTGGTCATAGGCGATGTCATGCTAGATCGCTACTATTTTGGCGATGCGGCGCGTATTTCACCGGAAGCCCCCGTACCCGTTGTCAATGTCAAAAAAAGCGATGAGCGCCCTGGCGGGGCCGCTAATGTAGCCCTCAATATTGCGACTTTAGGAGCCAATGTGTCTCTGGTTGGCATCACAGGCAAAGATGAACCCGCTTATATTTTAAACACCCAGCTGGAAGCTGCAAGAATCCGCTTGGGCTTGTATAGTTCAGCAGAAGCTACAACCATTACCAAACAGCGGATTATCAGTCGCCATCAGCAATTAATCCGCATGGATTTTGAAGATTCTTTTTCAAGCTTGGATCACGATGGCTTGCTCTCCGTCTTCCGTAAACATTTGCCCGGTGTTGGCATTGTGATTCTCTCCGATTATGGCAAAGGAACTCTGGCCAATCCTCAGCCTTTTATCAAGATGACTGTTGATGCCAAGATTCCGGTTTTAGTGGATCCTAAAGGCAGTGATTTTGGCCGTTATCGCGGTGCCACTTTAATTACGCCTAATCTTAAAGAATTTGAGCTTATTGTCGGGCACTGTCGCAGTGAAGAAGAAATTTTAAATTGTGGGCAAAAACTTATTGATGATTTGGAATTGCAGGCCTTGTTATTAACTCGAGGCGATCAAGGCATGACCTTGATCCAGCGCGGTCAACCTGCCTTGCATTTACCGGCTTATGCGCACGAAGTGTATGATGTGACTGGTGCCGGTGATACAGTTATTGCTGTCCTGGCTGCTAGCCTGGCTGCCCAACTTGCCTTACCACAGTCTGTGGCCTTGGCAAATTTAGCAGCAAGTATTGTGGTTACTAAACTAGGGACGGCAACAGTAAGTCGTCCCGAATTGGAAGGCATGCTCAGCGGTGAACAGAGCGATGATATTGATTTCACCCGCGGTGTTGTCGATGAAGATCAGCTGCTTTTCTTGGTTCAACAGGCACGTTCCCAAGGCAAGAAAATTATTTTTACTAATGGTGGTTTTGATGTCATTCACGCGGACCATGTTGGGTATTTGCAGGCAGCCAAGGAATTAGGAGATTTTCTCATTGTGGCGACCCATGATGATGAGTCATTGGCTCGACATAAAAAATCCAGCGGATCAATTAATTCCCTGATGCAACGCATGACGGTCTTGGCTGGTTTAAGAGCAGTGGACTGGGTGACTTCTTTTACAGATGATACTCCTGAACGGCTATTGAAACGCCTCAAACCGGATGTCTTAGTCAAAGGCGGTAATTATACGATTGATCAAGTGGTGGGCGCAGATATTGTGTATGCCTATGGCGGTGAAGTACGGGTGTTACGCTATGCGGAGGGTAAGGCATGAAAGCATGTGGAAATCTGTTTGTGATAGCAGCTCCTTCAGGAACAGGCAAAACGACCCTAGTTAAATCCTTGTTGGCGGAATTGCCCAACCTAGCGGTTTCGATTTCACATACCACTCGTGCCAAAAGACCGAATGAAGAACACGGCGTTAATTATTTTTTCATTGATGAACCTGAATTTCGCCGCATGATTGAACAGGGTGATTTTCTGGAATATGCTACAGTATTCGGGGCCTTTTATGGAACTTCGCATCGCTGGGTAGAAGAGACTTTAAATCAGGGTATTGATGTGATTCTGGAAATTGATTGGCAAGGCATGCAGCAGATTAAGGCTCTGGTTCCCGAGAGCATTAGTATTTTTATCTTGCCGCCTTCAAAAGCAAACCTAAAAGATCGCCTGGTCAAGCGCAATCAGGATAAGCCAGAAGTGATTCAGGAACGTTTAGCTGATTTGCAAGAAACCCTTTCACATATTGATGAATTCGATTATGTAGTGGTCAATGATGACTTTACCCAGGCCTTAGGCGAGTTGAAGCTGATTATCCAGGCTAATCGCTTGTTGCTGAGATGTCAGGGTCGAAAATATGAGAAGTTAGTAAATGATTTGTCGAAGGAACCATAATCCATCACATTTAAGATGGAAATAGACTTTTAGTTACGGTTCTCATTATAGTGGTCATGTTATTAATTATGGATTAGGATGTCCTCAGAATGTCCATTGATTATTTAGATTTTATAAAGAAAAATCCCCTCTTGTTGACTATTGCTAATCAATTATCCGAAATTTTAGTTATTTTAAATGATCAATTTAATGTAGCACTTATGAATGATGGAGCAGAAAAGCTTTTTCATTGCACTTTACTTGAGGCACAAGGGAAATCATTCGCCGAAATTTGTGCTAATAGGCATATCGCCTCTTTTATTGCAGATTATGTTCGTACCCATGTCATGACTTCTAATCAGGAAAGTCATGCAATAATAGATAATATGAAATTGACCTGGAGGATTTTTTCTATAGAAACGCCCGAAGGTTTATTTCATGTTCTAAGGACAATCAATGTTTCTGATAGAGAAAACAAAAATACCATTCACCATTTACAAACCTTAATTGAAAATACGCCATGCAATGTCTATTGGATGGATAGAAATTGCCTCATGCTTAATTGTAATCAAAATGTATTAAACATGTTGAATATGACTATGGAGCAGTTTCGAGGTAAAAGTTACGAAGAACTATCTTTTCTTTGCCATTGGCCGGAAGGATTGGCTGCTAAATTAAAAAATGATGATTTAACTGTGTTGCGTAGCGGCAATGCTATTTATGGTATGAGAGATCCTCCTATACCAGGCCCGAATAATACCGTCTTTAATTTTCTAACGTCGCGTGTGCCTTTACGTAACAAAGATGGTGAAATTATTGGTGTAGCAGGGATATCAATGGATATAACTGCTATAATTAAGGAAGCTAAAGAAAAAGCCGAAGTAGCAAATCAAGTCAAAACTGAATTTATCGCTAATATGAGCCATGACATTCGTACGCCATTGGCGGGTATCTTAGGCATGATTCAAGGATTAATTAATGCTGCTGACGATATGAAGCTCTCGCTTCAGCAATATTCAGATGAGAGCGTTGCATTTAAAGAAAAATACCTATTATTGCAATGTCAGTTTATGCAGTTGATTGAAAAAATACAGGAAGACGGCCAGGATTTAATAGGGGCAGCGGATGAACTGTTGCAATTGCTGAATGAAATTTTAGAAACCACGCGCTTAGAGTCGGGAAAGGCATCAGACAATGCCGAATCATTTGAGTTACGTGAGTTAGTGAGGCGCAGTATTGAGCTGTTAAAACCTGCAGCGCACCATAAAAAATTACAGCTATCTTATGAAATCGAGGAAAATATTCCCAGCTATTTTAGTGGCTTACGCAATTATCTTGACCGTACCTTGCTTAATCTACTGAGTAATGCTTTAAAATTTACTGATCATGGATTTGTCAAAGTTAAAATACAGCTATTAGATAAAAACCGCTTAAATTATCATCCAGGAGATAGGGTTACTTTGGTAATTTCAGTAGAAGACAGTGGCATCGGTATCCCAAAAGATAAATTTGATACGATCTTCGAGCATTTTTCACGTTTAAATCCTTCCTATCAGGGTTTGTGGAAAGGGGCGGGGTTAGGGTTGTATGCAGTGAAACGCTACATTGAGGCCATGAAAGCGGAGATCCGTGTAGACAGTGAAGTAGGAAAAGGAACTTGTTTTACTATTACGCTTCCTCTAATGATCTGTGATTATGCTGATTACAAAAAAATATCTTTCCGTAAGCCGCAGATTACTAAAAAAAATGCACAAACGAAAACCTCCGGCCTTATTTTAATCGTAGAAGATAATATGATTGTCGCCAAAGCAGTAAAAGCCAGTTTAGATGATTTCAACTGTAGCAGTGATATTGCTAGAAATGGGAAAGAAGCAGTCAAGATGGTACAAGAACGTCATTATGATTTAGTGCTCATGGATATTGGGTTGCCGGATGTGGAAGGTATTGAAGTTGCTCGGCGAATCCGGGCTTTAGATGATGTTAAAGCTGCGCAAACACCGATTGTAGCCCTAACTGGGCATGCGGATGATCCTAAAAAGGCCAAAGAAGCCCTGACTGCTGGCATGCAGGAAATTTTTGCTAAACCCCTGCCTTATTCTGCCTTGGAGCCTCTCTTGCAGCGATATATTGTAGGATGGCAAAGCAATAATGCTAGTCCAGCGCATTCATCTTAAAAGCCTCTAAAAAACCTGATTGCAGCCATTCTCTAGATCGTATACCATTAGCTCTTTGATCATGAGTTTAATCTAGGTGAATTATGGCACGAGTAACAGTTGAAGATTGCTTAAAAATCGTTAATAATCGATTTGAGCTGGTTTTAGTGGCAGCTAAAAGAGCTCGTCAATTAATGCGTGGCACGGCGGATCCCAAGGTGCCCTGGGACAATGATAAGTCTACTGTAGTTGCCTTGCGTGAAATCGCTGCAGGGTATAAAGATTTTCATGAAGTCCGTGAATCAGACTTGATGTTGCATTCCATCCCTGCTGCCGAAACGACTCATCAGCAAGTCAGCTCTCAAGAGGAGCTTGATCAAGAAGAAGAGCTTGACCATGAAGAGGATAATCACCCTGAAGAGTCTAGCCACGGTGCCTCTGATCTGGGTGATGATGAATTAAGCGAGGATAACTAATAAAATCAATCTGTTGTAAGTCTTCTTTCAGTGTCATTCTCGTTTTTGCGTGAATGACACTGACTATTCCCACGAAAATTCCACAAACTTCTGCTTACTAAATGCCAGTCTGTAGTACATAATAAAAATATAGGCTCGACTCAAGATAGGCATAATTCCGATGAATGAAGGCTTTGAATTGCTTCGTGAGGAAATAAAAGGGTATTTGACCGATGCGCAAGTAAAGGCCGTCGAGGAGGCTTATCTTTTTGCTAAAAATGCTCATGAGGGGCAAGTTCGTTATACCGGCGAATCGTATATTACCCATCCTGTGGCTGTGGCCCGAATTTTAGCTCAGATGCGTATGGATGAAACCACTATCATGGCTGCTATCTTACATGATGTGATTGAAGATACTTATGTCGAAAAGCAAGAAATAACGGATCGTTTTGGTGAAGATGTTGCTAATTTAGTTGAAGGGGTTACCAAGCTCACGCAAATTCATTTTGAAAATCATGCCCAGGCCCAGGCTGAAAATTTCCGCAAATTAGTGATGGCCATGACTCGGGATATTCGCGTGATTTTGGTCAAGCTGGCTGATCGTTTGCATAATATGCGTACCTTGGAATCTTTACCGCCAGATAAGCGCCGTCGCATTGCCTTGGAAACCTTGGAAATATTCGCGCCTATTGCTAATCGCCTGGGGATGCGTGCGGTTAGAGTTGAGCTCGAGGATCTGGGATTTGCCACCTTATACCCGCTACGCTATCGTATCTTGAAGGAAGCGGTGGAATTGGCACGGGGTAATCGTCGTGAAATTATGGAAATGATTGAACAGGAGATTCGTAAAAGCTTAAAGCGGGCTAACATTCCTTCCTGGGCCTTGATGGGTCGTGAAAAGCATTTATACAGTATTTATAAAAAAATGCATGACCGGCATTTATCTTTTTCAGAAATCATGGATGTCTATGGTTTTCGGGTCATCGTCGATAAGTTTGATACTTGCTATCGTGTTCTCGGTGTTTTACATAATCTCTATAAACCCATTCCGCAACGATTTAAAGATTATATCGCTATTCCTAAGGCTAATGCTTATCAATCGCTGCATACGACCTTATTTGGACCTTATGGGGTGCCCTTGGAAGTGCAGATACGCACAGAAGAAATGAATCGCCTGGCTGAAAATGGCATTGCCGCGCATTGGCTCTATAAGACGCAGAAGAAGAGTTTTGATGAGGCTCAGTCACGAGCCAAAGACTGGTTGAATAGCGTGTTAGAAATGGAGAAAAGCGCCAAGAATCCCTTGGAATTTATTGAGAACGTTAAAATTGATTTATTCCCTGATGAAGTTTATGTTTTTACGCCCAAGGGCAATATTATTGAGCTTCCAGCGGGGGCCACACCAGTAGATTTTGCTTATGCCATTCACTCTGATATCGGCAATGGCTGCGTAGCTACTAAACTGGATAAACATTTGGCTCCCCTAAGCACGCCGCTGAAAAGCGGGCAACAAGTTGAAATTATTACCGCTCCGGGCGCCCGTCCCAATCCCGCTTGGTTGAATTTTGTGGTTACCGGCAAAGCCAAAAGCGGCATTAAGCATTTTTTGAAACGGCAGCAGCGTGAAGAGTCTATTGAATTAGGTAAACGCTTGGTGGGCAAAGCCTTGCAAACCTTAGGCAGCAATTTGACTAAAGTACCTGAAGCGGATATACAGGGTGTAGCTGCTGCTTTGAAATTAGACGCTCCTAATCATCTATTCGAGGAAGTCGGGTTAGGAAATCGTACGGCGCTTCTAGTGGCTAAACAACTAGCTAAAGTAGAAGCGGTGCAAGAGGAAAAGCCCGCTGTGAAGCCTCTGGCTATTAAAGGCACGGAAGGCATTGTGGTGGTCTATGCCAAATGTTGTCGGCCTATTCCTGGTGATTCTATCAGTGGTTTCCTTAAGCCAGGTGAAGGCGTTGAAATTCACGAATCCCATTGTACCTTCCTCGATAAGTATCGACAGCATCCAGAAAGATTTATTTCTCTGCGCTGGGAGGACAAGGTGCAGGGTGATTTCCTAGTAGATGTTGATGTGGAAATCTTGAATCAGCGAGGTGGTTTAGCAGCTCTGGCTACCACGATTTCTGAGATGGAATCCAATATTCACCAGGTTCATGCTGCAGATTGTGATGGCCGTTATTTCATGGTGAACTTGACCATTTCTGCCAACGATCGTATACACCTGGCCCGAGTTCTGCGGGCTATTCATAATCTCAAGAATGTTTTAAGAGTGCATCGTCGTAAATCTCCACCTGCTCCCTTGTTTCAAAGAGGGGTTGGTGGGGTGTTTATGGATTAAGCTCCGTTTGCTGTCATTGCTTCGTCGCACAAAACGCTCCTCGCAATGACAGCTTTTTAGACTGAACCAATAAGCAACTCCCTCAAATACTTCCAATTAAAAACCGGCCCGGGATCAGTTTTACGCTGGGGTGCAATATCAGAATGTCCAACAATGCGATTCGGGGTGATTTGCGGATATTGCTTTTGTAAGAGTGTAATTACTTTGGCCAGTGTTTGATATTGAGCTTCTTCGTAAGGCGTGATATCAGTTCCTTCCAACTCAATGCCGATGGAGAAATCATTACAGTTTTGGCGTTCTTGGAAAAGGGATTGTCCTGCGTGCCAGGCGCGCTGGAGGAAGGGCACAAATTGGGTGATTAAGCCTTGCCGATTGATAAAAAGATGAGCAGAAACTTTCAGATTTGCAATGGTCTCAAAATAGGGGTGAGCTGAAGGGTCGAGTTGGCCGCAGAAAAAAGGTTCGACCATATTTTGGCCAAATTCCCCTGGTGGCAGGCTAATCCCATGGACCACAACCATATCAATGGCTATATTATCGGGGCGGGCATCGCAATGGGGCGAAGGCTTAAATGAAGCGGGCTGGAGCAAACCTTGGGCATCGATATTATACATTGACGATCTCTTTAACAGGGGTTAATCTTAAGGCCATTTTAAGAGTGAATCTATCCTAAATGCAAATTGAAGAAATTGAGAAGCTTATCCAAGCGGGTATGAAAACAGAGCTGGTTCGGGTCAAGGGTGATGGTCGTCATTTTACTGCGGTTGTAGTAAGCCCCGAGTTTGGTAATAAGAGTCGCATTGATAGGCAGCGTCTTGTTTTTACCACACTCAATGAAGCTTTAGCTGAGAACCGTTTGCATGCGATTACCATCAAAACCTATACCTCAGAAGAATGGCGTCAAACTGATAAAGAGTAACTTTCAATGGAAAAATTAATTATACATGGCGGTAAGCCGCTGAACGGTGAAATTCGAATTGCTGGCGCTAAAAATGCGGCCCTTCCTATTTTGACAGCAACCTTGCTAACCGAGGCGCCTGTTCGTATTAGTAATATTCCTCACCTCCAAGATGTTACCACGTTTATCAGTTTATTAGGACAAATGGGTGCCCGTCTGACTTTGGATGAGCGTTTTAGCATTGAAGTGGATGCTAGCCGTATTCACTCCTTTCAGGCGCCTTATGATTTGGTGCGCACCATGCGTGCCTCTGTTTTGGTATTAGGACCTTTGTTGGGTCGCTTTGGAAGAGCGGAAGTATCTTTGCCCGGCGGCTGTGCCATTGGCACCCGGCCAGTAGACCAGCACCTCAAAGGCATGCAAGCCTTAGGCGCAGATATCAGCGTTGAAAATGGCTATATTCGTGCCACAGCGAAAAGTCGTCTGCGTGGTGCCAATATTGTCATGGACATTGTAACGGTGACCGGTACAGAAAATGTAATGATGGCTGCTGTGTTGGCAGAAGGTCAGACAGTGATTCATAACGCCGCCCGCGAACCTGAAGTAGAAGATTTGGCGAATTTCTTGAATATTCTTGGTGCTAAAATTTCAGGGGTGGGAACTTCGACTTTGGTGATTGATGGCGTGGATTCACTTTCCGGCGGTGCTTACCAAGTGCTTCCTGATCGCATTGAAACAGGAACTTATCTGGCTGCTGCCGCTTTAACCCGGGGTAAAGTTAAACTGAAAAACGTAAGGCCTGCTACTTTAGAAGCGGTATTGTTGAAGTTAGAAGAAGCTGGGGCGCATATCGATGTAGGCCCAGAATGGATTGCTTTAGACATGCGTGGTAACCGTCCCAAGGCTGTGGATGTGAGCACAGCACCTTATCCTGCCTTCCCTACCGATATGCAAGCGCAAATTATGGCTTTAAACACGATTGCTGAGGGCACGGGTGTGGTTACAGAAACCGTATTTGAAAACCGCTTCATGCATGTACAAGAATTAATGCGCATGGGGGCTAAAATCAGCCTAAAAGGCAATTCTGCCATTTGTAGCGGTGTAGACAAATTGCAAGGTGCACCAACCATGGCAACCGATCTCCGCGCTTCTGCTAGTTTGGTGCTCGCCGGTCTTGCAGCTGAAGGTGAAACCGTGGTTGATCGCATTTATCACATCGATCGTGGCTATGATTGCATCGAAGAAAAATTAGCACAGTTAGGTGCAAGAATTCAAAGAGTGCCGAATTAGTCTATCATTGCGACGAAGCAATCCACGTGTCATTGTGTCATTCTAAGGCACATTTTTTGTGCCGAAGAATCTTAATCGAGTTCTGCATAAATATTGACCAAATCTAACCATTAATATACAATTAAAACAAAATTATTCATTAGTGTTAGCCACTGAGGAGTGCTAGCCATGTCGAGTTCACATTTTTTTTTTAATTCAAAGGCTTCTAAGGATGCCTCTAATTCTTCTAGTTCAATGGGTAGTACGTCTCAGGCTGGCCTGCTACATACTAAGCGTGGCAGAGGAGATGAAACTGAAGAAGAGCATAAGAAGAAAAAGGCACGGGTTGATGAAGAGGTTGAACAAAAATCTGCCGAATTTTTTCCAAAAAGCTTTCGTGATCTTATCACTTTAATTAGTTCTTATGAAGGGGGTTCTGTGCAGCCATCTGTATGGGTTGATGGAGATCTACGGCTGTTGAAGGCAGAGGGATTAGAAAAGAAGGGTAAAGAGAAAAAAGATGAGGATGAAGATGAGGATGAAGATGAAGATGAAGATAAGGATGAGGATGAAGAGATTCGCATCGAAGCGCTCTTCCGAATTGAAGCAGGAGTTTTGCGATATGCTTTAATAATAAAGCCCTCAGGGGAAATAGAGGACGATTACATCACACCAAAAACGCTTAATCAATATTATCTTTCAATAGAGCAATTACAGCCTCTTGATCAAGAAAAATTAGACTCTAAGTGGCCAAAGCTGGCGAGAATCTTAGCTGCTCGCGAACAAATTCGCTATAACATGCATACTGCAAATGCTCTGTCAGCAGTATCAAATAATCCGAATGCGATTCTTAAAAAAGAATTGGCTATACACCTGTTTTGGCTGATTGAGATGGGTGAACAGAAAGCTGCGGAAAAGATGATTGCAACAAATCTGCAATTATTGCTAGAAAGAGTCAATGAGATCACGCCTTATCAATATACCTTGTGTACTAAAGATACTCGCATGCGAAAAAAGATTTGCAAATATTTATCTCCGGAAGCGAGAAAATCTCAAGCAGAAGAATTTTTCTCTGGTAGGAATGATAAGCTCAAGGCACTTTGCGAGTATTTCGAAAATATTTTTCGAAAAACAAAAAAAATCTGTACAACTATCGCATATATTTCGATGACGGACCGGATGAGTAGTCCTGTATATTATGAGGGCGGCTATGCACATTATGATCAGCAACATTGTACTTTAATACTTGGGGGACTGCATAATGAATGGCCAGAGCATGTAAGAAGGGAGGTTAATTCTATCAAGAATCTTTCTGAGAATGGGTTTTCTGCAGACGAGGAGCTTCCTAAAATAAAGATAAATAAATTAGCCTCACTTAATCCGGGGCGTGATGATGGGGGTATGCTTAATTTATGTATCGTGAATGAGGATATAGATTTATCCAATCTTGAGAGTTTACCCGATTATATTCAAAGAAGTACGGCACCGACTCTCGTCAAGCAAGGCGATAGGTATTATATTTTCGCTCCCCAAACTTTAGAGGAGAGGCCAATCCAATGGGAGAGAATGAATTTTCCTATGAAAATCATGGGTGAGGAACAAGTTGATGAGTATTATATTGATATTCCCCAAATTCCAGAAAATGACTATAAGAATGAACTGAGTAGCCTAATTAAATGGAAAAGAGCAGATTTTCCTGGGGAAATCATAGATCAGTTAATAGGTGAGAGTAGTCTGTTGGTTGCATCTTCAAATGGAGAAGAAAAAAGCGAAGCAAGCAAGAATAAACAGGTTGAAAAGAATAACATGCCGCTTTTAATCTATCGGGGAGGAGGATGTGCTATCTATGGGCGAAATAAGAAATCAGGCGGATGGGAGGAAAATGTGTTAACCCAAGAAGAGAAAAGTGTAATCAATCTATATTCTTCGGGGAATGGTATGCAAGAAGCGGATTTTATAAAATATTCAATAAAAGATTTACACGAGGATATAGTTAGCATTTTAAGGAAATATCATCTGGTGCTACCGTTTGTCCATGCGAGAGTAGTATCTGTATTTGTTTCTCCGCTATCAAATCATTTGTTGTATAAAACTTTAACTGAAGCACCGTTTCAAATATCTTTCGGTCAAGGGCTTGGTTTTACTTTTTGCGTAGATTATTTTTCCTATGGCGATAAGATAAATGATTTAATCGACCTTCGAACCAGAGAGCGCGAAGCTGAACTCAATGAAGTTCTCTCCGAGCAAAAAGCAGAAAATGGTTCTAATGCCATGCAAGAAGAACAGAGTGATAGCCAGCGTATGAGCGGTCCATGATTCTGTTTGTCATCCTGAGCGCAGCGAAGGATCTCCTGCTGTTCATCAAAGGTGAGTGACTAATTACTTTAAATAAAATTCTAAAGTTTTTCTCAAGCCCGTCTTTAAATCTGTTCGTGGTTTCCATTGCAATGCTTGCTCAGCCTGGCGAATGGAAGGCACACGTAGGGCCACATCTTGATATCCTGGACCAAAATAAGTTTCACCATCAGTGATGCTTAGCTTGGTCTGTGCTGCTTTTTCCGCATAAGCGGGAAAAGTTTTAATACTTTGAATCAAGTGGTCAGCCAAATCATGTATTGATACATCCTCGTAAGGGTTGCCGATATTGAAAATGCGTTGATGAGCTATGTTGCCAGGATTTTCGATGATTTTTAACAAGGCCTCAATACCATCTTCAATATAAGTAAAACAACGACGCTGCTTACCGCCATTGACGAGCTGAATATCTTCGCCGCGTAGAATATTGCCAATAAATTGTGTTAATACACGAGAGCCGCCGGGTTTAGGATTGAAGACATTGTCCAGGCGGGGGCCATACCAGTTAAAGGGGCGGAATAGGGTATAAGGCAAATCATGATGCTTGCCATAGGCATAAATAATACGGTCCATTAATTGCTTAGAGGTGGAATAAATCCAGCGTTCTTTGTGAATAGGGCCGGTGACCAAATTACTGGTTTCCTCATCGAAGGCTTGATCGGCGCACATGCCATAGACTTCCGAAGTAGAAGGGAAAATAACGCGTTTTTTCAAGTCGGCACAATGACGGATAATTTCCAAATTGGCTTCAAAATCCAACTCAAAAATGCGCAGAGGATTTTGCACATAAAGTGCAGGGGTGGCGATGGCCACCAGTGGTAGCACCACATCGCATTGCGCGATTTGATCCTTGACCCAGGGTTTTTCACGGGTGATGTCTGCTTGTTTGAATTGAAAGCGCGGTGTTTGTAGACAAGATTCAATCTTGTCAGTACTTAAATCAACCGCAGAAATATTCCAAGTTGTTTTTGCGAGAATAGCTTCGCTTAAATGACTGCCAATAAAACCATTTGCACCAAGAATAAAAACTTTCATGAGTGAATTCTACCTCTTAAAAATACGAGACATAACATCTAATACGCGATCCTGATCTGCTTCCGTCATGGTGGGGAAGAGGGGAAGGCTAACGATACGGTCACCAGCACTTTCCGCATCAGGAAAATCACCAGGTTTAAAGCCAAAAGTTTCACGATAATAAGGATAAAGATGGGCAGCGCGATAATGTAGCCCTGTGCCAACATTATTTTCTTTCATGCGCAGCATAAAGTCATCGCGAGACAGACCCGCAATCTCAGGATTGATTAAGGGTGTGTAAAGATGCCAAGCGTGACGATGCTCAAAGCTTGGTGTGCTAGGCAAGGTCCATTGCGGCCAATCGGATAAAACTTCTTGATAGCGCTTGGCTAATTGGGTTCGCTGCACGATAAAAGCATCCAGCTCTTTTAATTGATGAATGCCGATGGCGGCTTGAATATCCATCATGTTGTATTTATATCCCGGCAAGACAATTTCATAATCTTGATTGCCTGATTTGCCATAACGATTCCAGGCTTCACGATCAATGCCGTGAAAGCGCAGTAAACTGACTTTCTTAGCGAGCTCAGCGTCACGGGTGGTCACGCAACCACCTTCACCTGTAGTAATATTTTTATTGGGATGGAAGCTAAATACTTGAGTATCTCCAAAACTGCCAATGCGTTTACCCTTATATTCCGTACCAATAGCGTGAGCGGCATCTTCAAGGATACGGAGTTGATATTGATCAGCTAGCGCGTACAAGGGATCCAAATCCACGGGTAGACCGGCGAAATGGACCGGTATAATCGCGCGTGTATGTGGTGTAATGGCAGCTTCGATGTGATTAATATTTAAATTTAAAGTGGCAGGATCAATGTCGACCAAAACCGGTTTTCCGCCAGCTAAGACAATGGTGTTTAAAGTAGCAATGAAGGTCAGAGGGGTAGTAATCACTTCATCGCCAGACTGAATATTCATTGCTTCTAAGGCCAGTTGTAATCCTGCAGTGGCAGAAGCGAGTGGTAAAACATGAGGTGCGTTTAAATAGGATTTTAAATCTTCAGTAAAGCGGGCAACACGGGGCCCTGTGGTAATCCAACCACTTTCTAAACAGGCGACTACTTCATCAATCGTTTCCTGGTTAATGGTTGGTTTGGAAAAAGGTAAAAATGTTTCGCTCATTATTTTGGTCCTTACTTGATGTATTCTTTAGCTTTGGGCAACGAGATATACGCCCGACATAATGATCAAAATTCCCGTCATCCGCATCAGAGACAAATCTTCGCCAAATAAAAGATAGGCAGCGAAAGCATTAACCACATAACCAATACTCAGCATGGGATAAGCGTAACTGACTTGTACGCGTGATAAAACCAGCAACCAAACCACCACACTCAATACATAGAGCGCGATGCCGCTGACAATTGACGGACACAAGGCCACCTTCATGCCGATGGGAATGAGATTGGCCAGGCTAAATTCAAAATGACCGATTTGACTCATGCCCGCTTTTAAGAGCAATTGAGCAGCGGCGTTCAAAAAGACACCCAGAAAGATGAGTAAAAATATCATTAAGATAGTACTTTAAGTAGTTAAATTTTAAGCTGTCAGATGATAGCTTAAATTCAAGGCAGATGCCATCATCACAAAAAAACCGCTGCTCTTCATTTCTCCTCCCTTTTCCGGTATAATGGCCCCTCCCTATTTTCATACATTTCAACAGAGTAAGAGGTGAAGCATGAGTATCTTGGTTGGCAGGCAAGTGCCTGATTTTACTGCGGCTGCCGTCATGGAAAATGGCGACATAAAGGCTAATTTCCACTTGATGGAAGCGATTAAAAATAAATACGGCGTGGTGTTCTTTTATCCTCTGGATTTTACCTTTGTTTGCCCCTCAGAATTAATCGCCCTCAATAACCGCATTGAGGAATTCAAACAGCGCAATACGGTTGTGATTGGTGTTTCTATTGATTCCCAATTTAGCCATAGCGCTTGGCGTAAAACACCCGTTGCCCAAGGCGGTATTGGTGAAGTGAATTATCCTTTAGTGGCCGATGTAAACCATCACATTTGTCAGGCTTTTGGTATTGAGCATCCTACGGCTCACATTGCTTTACGGGGTGCTTTCTTAATTGATAAGCAAGGTGTGGTTCGTTCACAAATTGTGAATGATTTGCCGCTTGGTCGCAATGTCGACGAATTACTGCGTTTAATTGATGCTTTGCAGTTTCATGAAAAACACGGTGAAGTTTGTCCTGCTGGTTGGACTAAAGGCAGCATTGCCATTAAGCCGACTGCGGAAGGCATTGCAGCTTATCTTGCCCAAGAAGCCACTTCGCTTTAAAAATTTTTTTATCACATCAAAAAACCCTATCAGTATTCTGATAGGGTTTTTTATTTCCATTTCGGTGTTCATAAATTTAATATAAAAGTTATTTAAAGAAAATAAATAAGCAACTTGCTTATTTTTGATTTGATAACTGCAAATCATTTTGATTTTTCGAAAACTTCAATTTAGAATCCAAAGACTTAGGAAATGAATGTGCTTGTAAAATAAATTGTGACTGATTATAAGCCTTCCATTTTCTAGGTTTATGAACATAAACTGTGAACAAAATAGCAAAAACCATGAATAAACTATTGAATTTTGCTTGTGATCAGGTATGGTTTTATTAGGTTTTAATTGGTTTTGTCCGGATCAACCATTTTTCAAGGAGATACATTAGATGAAACATAAACTCGTTGTTGCAATGAGCGTGCTTGGTTTAATCAGCACTTCTGCTTTTGCTGATGACACCACTAGCGTGCACAAGCACAAACACCACAAAAAGCATCATCACCGCGTAGCGCATCATGACTACAAGGCGACCGGTGGCGTGGCTGTTCAACAGGCTCCGATGGCTGAAGCACCTGCTCCTATGGCAGCTGCCTCTGTGAGCTCGGTTATCTTGGATCAAATGAACCAAGAAACTGCCTTGAACAAACCAATGCCAGAATGGTTTAACCGTATTGGCATTAGCGGTGGAATCAACATCGATACGGGTAAATGGGGTAGCCGTTCAGTAAGTAACGCTGCTTACGCCTTCTACTCTCTCGGTGCGGGTTCTAACTCTTCTTATAACTTGCCCTTCTTGAACAATATTAATGGCGCTGGTCCTGGTGCTAACCAAGGCAATAAGCAAGGTTATACCGGTGAAAACACCAAACGTGTCTCCATCAACAATGCTTACTTAAACGTGGCTGCTGATGTGAACGATTGGACCAAAGCCTTGGCGGTCATCAGCTATAACGATGATTCCTTGTTCTACAACCAAGCTTATACTTCACCGCTTGATAACAACACCAATGCTTCTACCGCACCTGCTGGTCAGAACTTTGGTTCTTTAAATCAAAAAGTGACCTTGGAACAAGCCAAAGTTCACTTTGGTAACTTCGATTGCTCGCCATTCTTTGCTGAAGTTGGTAAGCAATTCGTTGATTTTGGCCGTTATACCACTCACCCAATCACTGCTTCTATGACTGAAGTAATGAGCGAAACCTTACGTAATGCCTTGAAGGTAGGCTTCATTAGTGACATGGGTATTCATGGTTCGGTCACTGGCTTCCAAAATGGTCTCTATAAGTCATCTGATGGCAACAACATGGAAAACACCATGAACTATGTTGCTGCTCTGGGTTATGCACATCCAGACGATCAGCTTGGCTATGACTTCGGTGCTGCCTGGATGTACAACGCTCTAGGTGCCAACGATCTTTCGGCCATAGTTGCTAACCTCAACACGAACAGTGCTGCTGGTACTGAGTACAATAGCGGTAACGGTGGTTACCACAATCGTGTAGCTAGCGTGGCTGCCTATGCCGATGTCAACTACGATGCCTTCAGTTTAGAAGCTCGTTATGTGACTGTAGCTTCACACTTTGGCGCCTTGGATCTGCCCAAGTCATTGCAACACTCTGGCTTAGCGGCATTTACTCCAAACGCCGGCTTGTCAACGGGTACAGCTACCGGTGCTAAGCCCTGGGCTGCTGGTGTGCAGTTAGGTTATGCCTTCAACGCCTGGAGCAGAAACCAGAACGTTTACTTAGGCTACCAAGCTTCACATGACTCCGTGTTCTTGAACTTGCCCCATAGCCGTTATGTTGTTGGCTACGGTATCGATGTTCTCAAGAATACCAAGCTCAGCGCTGAGTGGGATCATAACAATGCCTGGAACGTCATCAATGGTGGTCCAGCTGGTGGAAACAGCAACTTGTTCTCCGTCAGAGCCGCTGTTAAGTTTGGTTAATCCCAAGCGATATACAAAAAAACCCGCCTCTGGCGGGTTTTTTATTTTTGTCATTCCCGCTTTCGCGGGAATGACAAAAACTTCTACAACCGATTCACCAAATAACAAAACAGCTCTGCCGTTCTTTCTGCATCATAAATAGCAGCATGGGCCTGATTCACATCAAAAGAGATTTTGGCGCTGCGTGCTGCCCGCGCGAGGACGGTTTCTCCTAAAAGAACCCCCGACAGAGTGGCGGTATCAAAAGTAGTAAAAGAATGAAAGGGGTTATCTTCCAATTGGCTGCGTTTAACAGCGGCTTGAATAAAGCTTAAATCAAACCAGGCATTATGACCGACTAATATTGCACGATGACATTGACTTTCAGTGAGCAATTCCCGGGTTATACGAAATAAGCGGTGTAAAGCCTGCCTTTCAGGAATGGCATAGCGTAGGGGGTAGCCAGGGTCAATTTTGGTTAATTCCAGAGCTTCTGGGTCAAAATGAGCGCCTATAAAGGGTTCTACCTGAAAAGCATAGGTTTTTAAGGGATGTAACTTGCCTGCACTGTCCATATTGAGGGTAACGGCAGCAATTTCTAAGATAGCATCCGTAAGAGGGTTAAGCCCTGAGGTTTCTAGGTCAATAACAATTGGTAAAAGGCCGCGAAAGCGTTTAGATAGAGGTTTAACGTTATTCATCATAAAACCTTTTTTCACCCTCAGGCCGGGTTTTAAAGCGCTTATATTGCCAGATATATTGCTCAGGCTTATGGCGGATAGCTTTTTCCAAACATTCATTTAATCGCCCAGCATCGGTGCTAGGGCAAGCTGAGGGGAAATTTTCTAGGGCTGGTGAAAGAATAATCTCATAACCTTTATGGTCATCGCGGCGGTTAAATTGGATAGGGACGATAGCAGCACCGGTGAGCTTAGCTAGTCTAGAAATAGCGGTGATCGAAGCGGTTTGGATGCCAAAAAAGGGAGCAAAAACTGAGCGCTTTTTACCCGCATCCACATCATAGGCATACCAAACGGGCTCATTGTGTTCTAGGGCGGTCGTTAAGGTTCGCATGCGACTACGCGGGATATAGTGTACCTTTTGGCGTCGACGGAAGCGTTCTAGCATAAAATTAATAAAAGCCTTCTTATGAGGCCGATACATCGCAGTAAAGGAGTATTTCATGGCAATTAAGCGGCCAATCATCTCCAGGCAGGTAAAATGCGGGCTTAGTAAAATAACCCCTTTACCGCGATCCAAGGCGGCAAGTCCGTGTTCCAAGCCTTGAATATAGAGCAGGCGTTCTAGTTTTTGATCGGGTAGCCACCAGGCCATAGCGGTTTCCAATAAGCCCACGCCTAAGTTTTCAAAATTATTTTTAATCAACTGTTTTTGTTTATTCTCAGTAAGCTTAGGAAAACAAAGCTTGATATTGATTTCTGTAATTGATCGTATTTTGCTAGGAAAAAGATAAATGATTTTCCCCAGCCAGCGACCTATACGGAGCTGAGTTTTGTAGGGCAGGCGGGTGCTGAGCCATAATAGACCGACCATCAGCCATATTGGCCAATAGAGGGGGTTAAGATAAAAGTGAATATTATTATTTCTCATGGTCTATTAATAAACAGTTAAAACCGTATAGTATACGGGTTGAAGGAGGATAACTAAAGATGCCCAATAAAGTATGTATGCACTGCCTGGTTTCAGGCAAGGTTCAGGGGGTTTGGTTTCGGGCAAATACCCGGGAAAAAGCTCGTCAATTAGGCCTGACTGGCTGGGTCAAAAATCTACCCGAGGGAAGGGTGGAAGTATTAGCCTGTGGTTCCCAGGAGAACATTAAGCAATTGTATCAATGGCTGCATCGAGGCCCAGCGTTGGCTAGGGTGCATGAGGTGAGCTACGAGGAGTTGCCTTGGCAGGAACATGCTGATTTTGTGGTAGCTTAACTAATCTCAATCATTTGAAAAGCTTCTTTACCCACGCCGCATTCTGGACAGCACCAATCCTCCGGCACATTTTCCCATAGGGTTCCAGGAGCAATGCCATCTTGAGGCCAGCCTAGAGCTTCGTCATAGATATATCCGCAAACCAAGCACATATAGCGTTTATAATTCATTTTAAGGTATACTCCCATCCACGCAACTTTCGACCAGCACATCTTAAATAATCTGAGGAAAAGCGCAATGAATCATACACGATCATCTAGCTTATTTGATACCGCCCAAGAATATTTCCCTGGTGGTGTTAATTCTCCGGTCAGAGCCTTTGGTTCAGTAGATAGTAAACCGGTATTCATTAAATCGGCTAAAGGGGCTTATGTCTTTGATGAAGATAATAATGCCTATATTGACTATGTTGGCTCCTGGGGGCCGATGATTGCAGGGCACAGCCATCCACGGATTATTGCAGCAGTGAAGCAAGCCTTAGAGAGTGGCACTAGTTTTGGTGCCTCAACTGAAGCTGAGATCAAATTAGCCCAAATGGTGCATCGCTTAATGCCCTCGATTGAAATGATGCGCTTTGTGAGTTCAGGAACAGAAGCTTCTATGTCTGCTATCCGTTTGGCACGTGGCTATACTAATCGTCGCAAAATTATTAAATTTGCTGGTTGCTATCATGGTCATACGGATTCTTTGCTGGTTGCTGCAGGTTCAGGTGGCCTGACCTTGGGAATCCCCAATTCTGCCGGTGTACTAGCGGATGCTGCGCAGCATACTTTAATTGCGACTTTTAATCGTCTGGAAACCGTGGTCGCTTTATTTGAAAAACACAGCAATGATATTGCAGCAGTTATTGTTGAACCCGTGGCTGGTAATATGAATATGGTATTACCGATCCCGGGGTTTCTAGAAGGATTACGTCAACTCTGTGATCAGTACGGCAGTGTGCTCATGTTTGATGAGGTCATCACCGGTTTTCGCGTGAACTTGGGCGGTGCCCAAGAGTACTACAAGATTAAGCCCGATATGACTATTCTGGGTAAGATTATTGGTGGCGGTTTTCCGGTTGGTGCTTTTGGCGGCAGCGCAAAGATCATGAAATCATTGGCTCCCTTGGGTCCCGTGTATCAAGCAGGAACTTTGTCTGGTAACCCCATTGCCATGGCTGCTGGTTTAGCTGCCTTGGAAATAGTATCCGAACCTCATTTTTATAAGCGCTTGGAAGAGCAAGGCCGCAAATTGCTCAAAGGATTAGAAGATTGTGCCAAGCTTGCCAACATTCCATTTAAAACCGTGCTAGTAGGTGGCCTGTTTGGTCTATATTTTACTGAACTGGATTGCATTGAAACAGATGCTGATGTGAAGCAGTCTAATGTAGAAAGCTTCAAGAAATTCTTTCACGGTATGTTGCAAGAAGGTGTCTATTTAGCACCTTCTTGCTTTGAGGCTGGTTTTCTCTCGTCAGCGCATGAAGATAAAGAAATTAACAATACCATTCAGGCGGCTGAAAAAGTTTTGAAATAATCCAACTGTCATTGCGAAGGAGCGTTTTTTGCGACGCGGCAATCCATATGGATTGCCGCGTCGCAAAAAACGCTCCTCGCAATGACAGCAGAGTTATACTACTGGCCTCACCACCACCAAAATCACAATAATAATCAAAAACACCGTCGGAATTTCATTGATCCAGCGGTAAAATCGATCCGAATGAAACGGTTGCTTGTTTTTGAAAGCACGTAATAAAGAGCTGAGATAAAAGTGATAGACCAACAGTAATAAAACTAAGCCTAATTTGATTTGCATCCAGCTGGCCTGCAAATAGATTTGCGGGTTGAAGTAAATTAAAGCAGCCCCAAAAATGATAGTCAGAGCGGCGCTGGGATGCATGAGATAATAATACAGCCTTTTTTCCATGAGCTCGAACCGTGCATTCATTTTTTCATCACGGCTTAGCGTGTGATACACAAAAATGCGTGGCAGATAAAACAGCCCGCTGAACCAGGCTGTCATGAAGATAATATGAAAGGCTTTAATCCAAAACATAGTTAGCTAATGACGCCACCGGGTTTGACCACAGCCAGGATGACAATGCAAATGAGAAATAGGCTAGGCAGGCTATGTAGAAAATGATAGAAACCCAGGCGATGAAGATTGCGATTGTGTTGGAAGCTATTCACAATCTTGCCCAGGTAAAGATGATAGATGGCGAGTAAGCCAACCAGGCCTAATTTGGCATGCATCCAGGGTTCTTGAAGATAACCAGAGAAGTTATAGCTCAGTACCCAAAACCCAAAAACCAGGGCCAGGATGCCGGCAGGTGTAGTGATGTAATAATAGAGTTTTCTCTCCATCACTTTAAAATGCTTGTTGGAAACCTCATCCTGCCATTTGGTGTGATATATAAATAAACGAGGCAAGTAAAATAAGCCGCTAAACCAGGCAACGAGGGCAATAATGTGGAAAGCTTTGATCCATAACATAGCTAACCCCTTCTGTTAATTAAGATTAGAGCCATTAAGATTAACTGAAAGTGACTGGTTTGCCTAGATGGCTTTTGTTATAATTTGCACACATTTAAAAAAGAGGTATTTTTATGTCGCAGACGGTGATGGTTTCAGAACCTCTTTCAGTTACAGAAACAGCTGCTTCTAAGGTTTGGGACCTTATTCAAGAAGAGGGCAATCCCAAACTTAAATTGCGTGTTTATGTCACCGGCGGTGGTTGTTCAGGCTTACAATATGGTTTTACTTTTGATGAGGAAGCTCAAGCTGATGATTCTGTTGTACGTAGAGAAATTTCCTCTGGATCTGAAATTTGCATCCAATTGTTGGTTGATTCTTTAAGTCTGCAATATCTTCAGGGCGCTGAGATTGATTATAAAAATGATATCGAGGGTGAGCAATTTATCATTCGTAATAATCCCAAAGCTAAGACCACTTGTGGTTGTGGTTCTTCCTTTACAGCGGAAGAGAGCAAGGAAGAGGTATGATTCGATTATTCATCAGTGTTTGTGTCTTTATATTGTTTCCTGTGCTAGCTCTGGCTTCTGCTTTAAATGAACAGGAGCAGCAAATCAAACAATATTTGCAAGCACATCAGCAGAATCAAATACAATTTTTAAAAAAGCTAGTTGAAGTGAATAGCGGTACTGCTAATCTGCAAGGTGTACGCCAAGTTGGAGAAATGCTAAAGCCAGTTTTTGAAGAATTGGGATTTAAAGCGCATTGGATAGAAGAGCCACCATCTTTGCATCGAGCAGGAACTTTGATAGCGGAAAATAAAGTGCAGCAAGGCCGTAAATTAATTTTGATCGCACATTTAGATACTGTATTTCCTGTGGAGAGTTGGTTCCAGCATTATAAACAGCAGGGTGATCAAGCCAGCGGTCCTGGTGTGATTGATGACAAAGGAGGAATTGCTGTCATCTTATATGCTTTAAAAGCCTTGCAAGCAGCGCATGAGCTAAATTATGCCAATATCACTGTGGTTCTTACTGGAGATGAAGAGGATTCAGGAAAGCCAACTGCTATTTCTCGAAAACCTTTGCAGGATGCAGCGCGACAGGCTGGGGTAGCTTTAGATTTTGAATGGTCTTTGGCTGCTGATACCGCTACCATTGCTCGTCGTGGCATAGTGAATTGGCAGCTTGAAACCCAAGGGCAGCAAGGACATTCCTCGGAGATTTTTCAAAACTCAGTGGGTGCCGGAGCCAATTATGAATTGGTGCGTATTTTAAATGACTTTCGCACCCAAATGAGTGAAGAGCAGTACTTAAGTATTAACCCTGGTTTAATTTTGGGTGGAACAGAATTGAGCAACGATCAAGTCAAGGGGCAAGGGCAAGCATTTGGTAAGGGAAATGTTATTGCCAGTAAGGCTTTGGCTCGAGGTGATTTGCGTTTTTTAAGCAGTGAGCAAAAAACCCAAGCAGAGAAGCAAATGCAAAATATTCTTGACCAACATTTGCCGAGGACCCAGGCTACTATTCATTTTGAAGAAGGTATTCCTGCAATGCCGCTGAGCAAAGCAAATTTGCATTTATTAGAAATATATAGTCAAGTTAGCCAGGATTTGGGTTATGGCAAGGTCAAAGCTCTGGATCCGGGCAAGCGGGGTGCGGGAGATATTTCACATATCGCTAATCAGGTTCCTGCTAAGCTGGCGGGTTTGGGCCCAGTGGGTACAGGTGCACATTCTGAGCAAGAAAGTCTGGATCTTAATTCTTTGACCATGCAAACCCAAAGAGCTGCGTTGTTGATATATCGCTTATCCAGATGAGTCTCGCCTGTGCTATGCTGCTAACTAACGTGTTTCCCTGGCAAAAGCGTTCAGGAACAAGTTTAGCTGGCATCCATAATCAATTTTTACTTGTCTTACGATACATCATCGTCGCTGAAGCCTGGGCTGTTGGCATAATCACCACCTCACTGATGTTGACATGTGGTGGTCGGCTGGCGCAAAAGACAATGGTTTCGGCAATATCATCCGCTGTTAGAGGTTCAATACCCTCATAAACGGCAGCAGCTTTTTGTGCATCACCTTTGAAGCGCACCACGGAAAAATTGGTTTCTACGGCGCCAGGATCAACCGAGCTCACACGGATGGGTGTGCCAAATAAATCGAGGCGTAAGCCTTCGCTAATGCTTTTAACAGCGGCTTTGGTTGCGCAATAGACAGCGCCTTTGGGATAAACCTGATGCCCAGCAATAGAGCCTAGATTGATGATGTGCCCCGATTTTCTTTGAATCATGCCCGGCAGAAGAGTGCGGGTAATATAGAGTAAGCCTTTAACATTAGTGTTAATCATGGCTTCCCAATCCTGAATATTGCCTTCGGCCACGGTATCCAAGCCAGCAGCCAGCCCAGCATTATTGACTAGAATGTCGATGGCTTTCCAAGGTGCAGGTAGATTATTTAAGCAGTTCTGCACTTGGTCAAGCTGAGTGACATCTAGAGCAAAGCAATGCGTTTCAGTGCCATATTCTTTTTGTAATTGAGAGGCTAGGGTTTCTAATTTTTTAGTATGGCGGGCGCACAGTAATATTTTAGCTCCAGCTTGAGCAAAATGCTTGGCGCAGGCTGCACCGATGCCACTGGAGGCGCCGGTGATAAAAACTAATTTGTTTTTTAGCATCAGTTGTTCCTTTTGATTGATTATGGTAGATGAGGCGGATACCTTTAAAATAGCTTTCCTCCATTAGGTACTTCGGGGTCTACAGTAATCAAGCAAATAGCCCCATTCTTATCGGGAAAGCCTACTAATAAGAACTCCGAGATAAAGCCACCAATGTTTTTAGTGCCTAAATTAACACAGCCCACTATTTGGCGGCCGATGAGGGATTCTGGTTTGTAGTGATGTGTAATTTGTGCCGAGGTCTGTTTGATGCCAATTTCAGGACCAAAATCGACCCACACTTTATAAGCAGGTTTTTTGGCACGAGGAAATTCTTCAGCTTGGGTAATTGTACCTGATCTCAGATCGACTTTTTCAAATTCATCGTAGGATATAGTCATGGTTTTATCCTCTAAAGGTTCGATGTATAATACACTTCCTGATTATTATAGCCAATACTTGAGGATGAGGATTACTGTGAATAAGCTAAAAAATATCTTTCTTGGCAACCCACTCGCCATAGGCTATCTGGAGTTAACCATAGCTCAATGTTTTGTTGGCTTGAATGTGATTTGTGGAAAATTACTAATCACTTATTTCCCCATTTTTCTTTTGCTAGCCTCACGTTTTGCCATTGGTTTTGCTGGCATGGTGGGCATGGCAGCGATGAAGAATTTATCTTTGAGAAAAGTGTATCAGCATTTCATGGCTCTTTCTCTAAAGGATAAAGTGTTACTTATTTTTCAAGCGGCCTGTGGAGGCTTTTTGTTTAATGTATTCATCTTGTATGGCATGAAATCAACTTCTGCGACAGCAGCGGGTATTATTACCAGTATCACGCCGATTATGATTTTCATTTTATCAGCACTATTTTTGCGAGAAAAAATCAATTTCCAAAAAGGTTTGGCGATATGTATTGTCATGTTGGGACTTATGGTTTTAAACCTAGGCAAGGATACCCGCTTGGATAGTGGAGCTCTGCTCGGGAATTTTCTCGTATTTTTAGCGGTGATTCCAGAGGCTTTATTTACTATTTTATCGAAATCGGTCGGCAAAAAAATTTCGGAAACAGAAGCAGTGATCTTAGTGAATTTCTTTAATTTCCTCATGTTCCTGCCTTTTGCTATCTGGGATTTAGGAAGTATTTCTTGGCATGAAATCCAAGGGACTCAATACGGACAGGTACTCATCTACGGTATTTCGGGAGGCATCTTATTCTTTTTGCTGTGGTACCGCGGTTTAACCAAGATTAGTGCTAATATCGCGGCGTTATTTACAGGCGTCATGCCGATTAGTACGAGTATATTGGCATTTGTTTTCTTAAAAGAACCTATGCAATTTAGTGATCTCTTGGGTATGACCTTGGTGATCTTGGCGATTTTTATTGGCTGTAATGCTAAGGTGCTGAGATTATTTATGCGGATATTTTTAAAGCCCTAATGAAACAATGCTATCGTGGGGTAAAATCGTGAACGTACCCGAGCCTGACACTTTGTTCTTTTAATATTTGATTCAAATGTGAGGTCAATTCAATTTTAAATAAAGTGAAATTTTTCTGGCCGGGTTCGCCGCGATAGGGGTGCTTGTTTCTTTTTTCAATCAGTTTTTCAATAGTGTCACGACCATTGCCAATGATCTGCGGCACTTGTCTTTTACTACAAGCAATTAAACTGTTCTTCAAGATGAGTGCGCGAAATACTTCTCCGGGGATATGTTTTTCTACCAGTTTTCGTTTTTTTGCCTCATCCCAAAATACTAAAGCGCTATTGCTTAATTGCTTTTGGTCTAGCGTTGTGCATAATTTAACGTGTTGAATCTGGGTTGCTGCTTATTGGCAGATTATAATCAGACGGAGGCTAGATTTACAGCCTCTATGGTTCGTGCTTAAATGATAATCCAAGGAGAAGCATCATGACGATACCTGAGATTAGAAAGGACAAATCAGATAATGACTTTGTGTTAACAGTCTATTTCGGGGGTGCTGGACAAGTGATCAAGGATCAAGTTGGCTTGGGTGGCTTTCTCCTGGCGCATACTGTTCAAACGGATAACCATCAAGTCCTGGGTTTTTCTGGAACATTTATTACCCATGGTATTCTCGGGCTGCTTTTTGGTATAGGCCTTAAAAGCCAAGTCAAGCAAGTGAAAAAGCGGGTTCTTAGTTTAGTTGCTCAAGGGCGGAAAGTAGTTGTGAATTGCTATGGGCATAGTCGGGGTGCTATTGCAGCTTTATTGTTAGCTAAAGAACTGGGTAGTTTTGATGAACAAATCGTAGAAATTAATTTAGCACTCATGGATGCAGTCCCTGGCAATTTTTTGGTGACTAGTCGAATTGATTTTCTCAATGTCACTTTCACTAAGCAGGCCATGGATTTATCAAAATGCCATAATTTAAAGCGTGTCCTTTCTCTTTATACTCATCTACCTTCTGCTGGTTTTGCTCATAGCCCCTTGTTTTCCAAGTATCCTAAAAAAGCGTTTGTTGAAGAGGATGTCATTACAGAAGATCACTCACATGCTCAGGCCCAATATTTACATGAAAAGACAGTTTATTTTTTTAATAGAGCGTCTTTACTGACTTTTGTGCGTATTAAAAACTTTTTAAGTCAATGTGGTACCGCTTTTCAGTTTTTAGAAGAAGATTTTGGATATTATTATCAACTTAAAGATGAGAAGACAGCATTTGCTCAATTGGAATCAGCTGATTATTTGCTCGCGCGTTATCAAGAGGAAAAACAAAATTTAGAGCCAACCCACAGAAAGGCACATTCTTATCGTTGGGCGCAGATCGAGACCTGTCTAAATCGTCCTTATGTTAATAAACATCATCGAAAATTGATGCAAGCACAGATCAAAGAATCCGCTGTTGAAGAAAAATGGCCAATGTTACAAATTGAAACTGGAGAGCACTATGCTTTGAATATAGAGCCTCCACTTTCTCCACGCCTTCCCCGGCTGGAAAGAAACTATCAAGCCGCGACTATGATCGAATTGTTTAGGCATTTTTTGATAGAATTGTTAAATAGCATGTCGGAGCAGAGTCGGGTGGGTGTTAAAGGAAAGCTCATTGCTCGCTTGCAGGCGGAGGCTGCTCAAATCCTTCATTTTCAGGATCAGCAAAGTTTAAAAAACGCGATTCGTAATGTCTTGGCACTGACTATGCAAAGGGATCGTCATTCATGGTCTTTGTTCTCAACAACTCGCTCGGGCCTGGCGGCTCGAACTCTATTACAGCAACCACAATACCAGCTTTTGGCTGAATTGATTCAGGGTGCGGCAACCCATCCAGTGCGTTATCGCGATTTGCGCATGTTTGTGCTGGGTGAAAATAATCAGGCTTATTTTAATTCTAAAAATTGCCAGCATCTCTATGGTATTTTACAGCAATCATCATTATGTACAGATAACTTTACCGTTTATCGGACATCTTTAACTTGCTAATTTAACTTAATGTTAAAAAAATGTTAACATTATGATATATATCTATTGCACTTGAAAACGCGAAGTTGTCATCGCGAGGCCCTGGAACCGCAGGTGGTTATTTAATTTTGAGTATAGAGGTTCATGTATAGAAATTTTTTCTTGTTGTTTATTTTGACTGTGGTCATCGCGCTAGGCGTGTTTTTACTACAAAAGCCGGCGTTAACTACGGATAAGCTTAGACAAGCTTATCATCAGTATGCTGCTTATCAGGAAAAATATTACGACATTGATCAATACAGTAGTACCTTTCCTGTGAAGCATTATTCACTGTATAAAGTGCAGAATTATCAATTCTTCATTGAGCCTGACAAAAAGGATCATATTAAATCTATTCTGCTTGCAGGCAAGCCTTGGGAGCCTTATTTGAGAGGCTATATGGCTAAATATATTCGTAAAAACTCTCAAGTAGTTGATGTGGGTGCTCATATTGGTACGCATACGGTATATTTTTCTACACTGGTAGGGGAGCGGGGTCAGGTTTACGCTTTTGAGCCGCAACTAAAAATTTTTTTAGAACTCAATGCTAATCTTCTCGCTAATCGAGCCAATAATGTCAAAACTTTTCGTTATGCTCTCGGGGATAAGATGGGTCGAATTGAAATGAATAAGTCCGAAATTGAGAATGAGGGAGGCACTGCAGTGGGGCATGGTGGTGATCGAGCAGATCAAATCACCTTAGACAGTTTGAAATTAAATAATGTGTCATTTATTAAAATTGATGTCGAAGGCTATGAAGATCATGTGTTGGATGGGGCAGTTAAAACCATTACGCAAAATAAACCTGTTATTTTGTGCGAAATTCAGGGGCACGTCAGTCCGGAAAATGCCACATCCGCAGATAAGGCGCGCATCAAGCAGACCTTGGGCAAATTCAAAGCCTGGGGTTATAGAATTCTTCAGGTAGGGCCAGCGGATTATCTGGCACTACCTGCTTCGAAATCTTAAACAGGGCTATTTTAGGCAAGCCAAATAACGTGAAATAGTATCCTTCATTCCATAGCGTAGGGCATCACAAATAAGGGCATGTCCGATGGAGACTTCCTTAATGCAGGGAATAGCTTTAAGAAAGGCGCGTAAATTATCTAAATTCAAATCATGTCCTGCATTAAGCTCAATGCCTAATTGATTAATGGCTTCAGCAGCTTTTACATAGGTGTTGAGTGTTTCAATGCCTTTTTCGGTGCCATAATGGTTGGCATAGGCTTCAGTATAGAGTTCAACTCGATCTGTGCCGATGACTTTTAGCAGTTCAATATCTTTGGGGGATAAAGTCTTGGGATCGACAAATAAGGAAGCGCGAGTGCCCGTTTGATGCAATGCTGCAACCACTGTTTTTAAGAAATCAACATTTTGTTCAATTAACCAGCCTGCATTTGAGGTCAGTACTTCGGGTGCATCAGGTACCAAGGTGCTTTGTGCAGGTTTGACTTCTTTAATCAGAGAAAGATAATTTTTATCCGGATAGCCTTCAATGTTAAATTCAACTTGGATCGTTTTGGCGATATAGTAGACATCATCGTGGCGAATATGTCTGCTATCAGGTCGAGGGTGGACGGTGATACCGTGTGCACCAAAGGAAACAATATCTTTGACCCATTGCAGAACATCCGGATTGTTGCCACCTCGTGAATTACGGAGTGTCGCGAGTTTGTTTACATTTACACTGAGTTTTGTCATGTTCTATCCTTAATTAACATATATCATTATTCTATAAAGGTGCTGGCGTGGGTACTGGTTTGGCTTTCCGATGCTTAAGCGAGTAAAGGTCGGGCAGCACGCCCGCTAAAATAATCAGGATGCTGCCAGCGATAATGGGTAGAGTCAATTTATCTCCAAAAAAGATGACGCCAAACATAATACTAAAAATGATTTCCAAGAGACCAATCAAACTGCCAATACTGGCATCAATATATTTAAAACCCTCAGTGATAAGCCAAAATCCAGCTAGCCCACTAAATGCATAGCCTAACATGGCAAACCAGTCTTGATTGAGGACCGGTATCATTTGCTTTTCACCCAGGAACATTGAAATGGGTAGATGAGTGGCTAAGATGAGGAGCCAAGAATAAGCGGTAATTTGTAGAGAAGAATATTTATGCGAGGATTTTTTGCTCGTCGCTACTTCACCACCGGTAGCAATACCGTTAAAAGCGGCTAGCAACATGGCTGTTACTGAAAAAGTCGCTAGAGAAAGTCCAAAAGTTAAGAATAAACCGATCATGGCTAAGATACTTGAAAGAATTTTTACAGCCGTCATTTTTTCGCCGAGAAAGAGCCAGCCAATGAAATAATTAGTGATTAAGAATAAGGTATAAAAAATTAAGGTGGCAGTACCTAATTCTAGATGATTAAAAGCAAAGTAAACGGGAGCCTGGGTGAAAACAGTGAAAACCATAGTAATGGTGAACCATTTTCGGTCTTTGCGGGCAATGGGTTTAAATTGCTTGCTCCAAATTAAAATGGGCAGAAGTATAATTAAAATCATCAGGCTGCGTACCCAGGCTTGATAAAAAACACCAAAATGATGATTGCCCAATAAACGTGCCCAAACCCCATAGGAACCATAGCATAGGGCTGAAACTAGGATCATCAGATAGCCTTTGAGCATGGTGGAGGTTTTGATGGTGGTCATTTTTTCCTCCAATGGCCGTCATTTTATTTACCTTCTTTGTTGCTATCTTAGCATTTTGGCCGATGATTAAGAAAAGATTTAAAAAATAGAATTAATGACGTGTCCGCACCCAGAAGTATAATACTGCAACAATAATAATAAAGATTCGAACAAAAATACTCATGCTATTCAGCGGCTTCCCTCCTAAATTAAGACTGAGGCCAGAATAAGTTTTGGTGGCATCATAATAAGTTGTTTTATCCACAATAATGGCTTGAGGGGGTAATTGTGAAGATTCAGTTTTAATTGTGGAAATTTTTTTGACTGCGGTACCAATAGCCAAGAATTCAATCAGACCGCTTTGCAGTTGATAGACATGAGTTTTTACACCAACGACATCGTCTGCTCCTAAGGATTTCGCTTCATCCCGGATTAAACCAATCGCTTGTTCACGAGCATCATAAATCATACGTGTTAATTCCGTGATTTCTCCACGAACAAAACTTTTAAGTACGGAACTAATCCCCCCGATCAAGCCCAGGGAATAGATGGAGGTACCCAATACCAATTTAAGGGGAACATAGCCCATATTAGCCATATTCCACATCTCGACATTGGTCATGTCACTGGTGATAATTTGATTAGGAAAAACCGAGTATAAGCTTTCGTGACGAGCAGCGGTTCCAACCATCAACATTTCGCATACCCCACCAAAAGGTAAAATGGAGGTGCGAATACCCAATACTGCATTAGCCTTGTTGGCTTTGGCATCGGCCATGATTCTATCCAGGGCGAGATGGCGAGTGCTGTTGAACATATCGGAAAATTCCTTGATTTCACCGCGCTTCAAGGTTTTTAAGCCACCGATTAAGCCCCGGCCAATGCCGATGGAATAGGCTACATTGCCGAAGGCAAAGCAAATAGGTTTGTAACCTGCATCGATTTGAGCATAAAGTTCTTGTCCATCGGCGGAACTGGTAAATACTGGGAAATCTTGAATATTATTGCTGTGAACGGCTGAACCCAAGGAAAGAAATTCGATATTTCCGCCATGGAAAATTAATTCAGAACTAACCCCGGTTACTCCTGAAGCTTTTTCCTGTTTGGCCTCGTCGACCAAGCGGCTAAAAGCAGCCTCGCGACCATCCCGAATTAGATGGGTAAACTGCGTGATTTCTCCACCCAGGATAGCTTTGAAACTGGAAACAATAGATCTTAACATGCCGAGGGAATAGACGCTGTTACCGACCACAATGGTTCCTGGACGATAATTTTTTTGAGCGAGACAATAAATTTCATTCCCTGATAAGCCACTGGTTATGGTCATACTTTTTCTCCATAAAACTAAATAGTAACATAACAAATTTTCCGAGTATTCTTAGTCGGATTTTTAGAATAAACTGTCGTTATAAGAGCAAATGATAAGGTTGGTTGTGCTGCGGAAACAAGTATTTATTTTAATAAATCAATTACTTACATGATTTCTTTTGCAGCATTGCTAATTTTGATCAAATATAATACAATTTACAAAAATATAATTGGATTCTGCCCAATATCACAACAATACGAGGAATAGTTCATCATGCCATCTCCAACTACTTTAAAAGAAACTGAACAAGAGATTTATCTTCGTCTGAAAGAGCAAGGTTATCTTGAATATACCATTGAGGGCGCCTCGTTATTGTATAATCCCGAAGAAGCAGAAGATGAAATTTTCGATGACACTAATCCAAGGCATTGCCTCAATATTGCAGATTTTTTAGCTCAGAGAAGAGGAGGAAATTCTTTGTTTATTAGGGAAAATGAGAGAATGCGTATGGTTTCTCATTTGGCGGACAAGGTAAATGACTTATGTGCATCCAAGACTTCAAGAGATTTTGTATGGGATCTTGAGCAATATCGACAGTCCCTAAAGCAACAGCAAAGTGCTAATTCCTCTTTAAAGCACATGGAATATAAATATGCTGAAGTAATACAAAATATGATTAATCAACTCGAGAACAAGCCCGATACTAATTTTATTAAGTATAGTTTGAAATTGATGTTAAAAAAATATGGAAAACAAGAGGGGATTGGCTTAATTAATGTAATAAGAGACATTAAAATTCGATATGCAAATAAAAGAAATGAGCTATTAACAGAAGTGGGAAAACTTAAAAACAAATCTTCTTTTCCTAAACTTAAGGAAAGAAGGAAATTTAGTTTTTTTTCTATGCCCAGTCCAGAAGGTCTCTTAACAGAAATTGAAGCTCAAAAGGATAAGCTATTAAAAGAAGAGGGGCAAAATGATAATGCTTTTCTTCATTATTCTCAATCTCAGGAAGGAGAAAAAAAATTGCCTTCACTACTAAAAAGGGAAGAACAATCTTATGACTCTCTAAATGAGCTGAAAAAACCTGGCTCTAGCCCATAGAATTTGATTGATAAGGGATGTAAGAGCAATTAATCATAGAGTACAATAAGCGACCCTAATAATTATAATTTTAATGAGTATACTAATGGCCCAGAGAAATATATTTGTTAATGAATGTTCCGCGCAATATATTTACCCCAGTAGATTAGAAATTATTGCAAAAGAATTGACACAGTATTTGGCTCGAATTAATGATTCTGTTTCACGAAAAGTGTTATCTGAGCAGGGATTACAGTATTTATTTGCTTTATATGTTCATGTGAGAAAGTTAGCCAATCTTTATATTCTAGAAGTCGAAGCCTCAGATTGGCTATCATTCGATACCAATAAATCTTGGCGTGCTTTAAATAGAATTTCCCTAGAATTGACTGAAAAGATTGATGAATTAGCTAAGAAGCTTAATTGCCAAGGTGAAGCCCAAAAGCATGAGGTTCAGCTTAGTCAATTGCCTGCCAGAAAAGATAATAACATGACCGATATTTGTTCATATTATCGCGCCGATTATTATTATAAGATGGCTGAATTTTTACTCAATCACAGGCAAATTAATATGGCTGGCCATATTTTAAGAATGCTGCAAATTGCTCAAAGTGACTATTCTCGAATTCAGCAGATTATTACGCAGGTTAAGGAGGGTGAATGTCTTGAAAAAATTGAGGCATTAACTGCGCAGATCAAACAAAAGCAAATGAATGCAATAAATACTAGTTCGAATTCCTCTGCCAGCTCTTCAACAACTGATATTCACCAAGCTTTGGAAGCTGAATCTAAGGATGCGGCAATAGATGTTAGCATGCTGTTTAAAATTAATGTCAAGTTTGAAATTTTTGGCTATGTTGAGATACCTCGATCGTATTGCTATGAAGGAGAGGTACGTAAGATCCTGGCTATAGATGTAGATGATACTTTAGTTAAAGATAGGGTGACATCAGATATTGAATTTATATTTCTAGATCAATGGATTGAAATGTTTAAGAAGCTGCCAGCGGATGTTGCCGTCTTTGTGGTGACTGCTCGAATGTATCCCGATTTTAATGTGCATAATACTGAAAGCGTTATTTCTACTCTGGAAGAAAAAGTGGGTAAAAGAATTTTTCATTCCATTATATATACTCTGAGTGGAAGTAAGATAAATGCCTTGGAAAATCTTTATGAAAGGCATTTGGCCTTTGAAAAGAACAATACTAGAATTCATTTGGCCCTTGTTGATGATAATCCGACTAATGTGGTGCCTGCTGTGGCGGCTGGTTTTTGCGCTTTTCATGCCAAAGATGATAATTCAGATCATATTAATCAAGTTGCCGAATTTGTTAAATCATCGATTCCGGAAGAAAAAGCTGAACAAGTTCAAAACCGAGATAGGGAAGAAGCTGAGGATTATCAGCTCGTGCAATCATCTAATTGTGCGCCAAGATAACATGCTATGTTAAGTCGAGTCCGAGCTGCTTTTTTTAATGTTAAGCCGTTTGCCGCCGCTGTGGGACCTATTATTGCTTTCTCTACGGGTTTAACTTGTTTAAATAATCACTTAGATCAAGAAGAAGAAAGAAAAGCAAAAAGAGCAAACCCAGGACATATTGTCGAGAAAGTGCCAGTAAAATGTTATTATGCAGATTATTGGCGGTATACTTGCTCCCAATGGAGGGTTGTTAACGGGCCGGAGGTAGCCTCCCAAGTCTCAAACTTAAATTCAACATCTCAGGTTCGCCATTACTATATAACATCAATTGATGAGGCCAGCAAAATATGCAAGCTAAAATAAAAACTCGTGAGGAAATTGCCCAGCTTGCCTTGCAAGCCAAGCAAGCAGGAAAAAAATTGGTTACCACCAACGGTAGTTTCGATATCCTTCATTGTGCTCATGCCAATCTCCTGCAAAAAGCCAAGAAAGAAGGAGATATACTGATTGTCCTGCTCAATAGCGATGCTTCGATTAAGAGAAATAAGGGTGAATTGCGTCCTATTATTACTGAAAAAGAGCGGGCCCTGATGCTTGCCGCCCTCGAATCAGTCGATTATGTGGTAATTTTTGAAGAAGATGATCCCCTAACCTTATTAAAAATAATAAAACCACAAATTCATGTGAAAGGGGGTAGTTTTATTCCGGAAAGAATCAAACAAGAGCAGGAAACCCTCAGTGAATGGCAGGGGCAATTCAAGAATTTTGAACTTGAACCTGGCTTTTCATCGACGAATATCATCAATCGCATTATTGAGCGATATTAATAATGAAAAATTAATAAGTAAGGTGGAGGTTTTATCCATGAGTACAGTAAGACTGGCAAATCCTGATTTTCTCGATGCAACATTTAATGTTGAATATAGCCAGTATCGTCTGTTCTTAAAGGAAGGAAAAGAAGCTCCAATCTTGAATGAAGAAGAGATCAAAAGTTTATTTTTAAATGCTCTTCCAGAAAAAATAACAGAATGCGCAAAAAAGGGAGAGGGCTCTTTAGTTCCAATGCTTGCCGGATTAACTTCATCTGAATTGAATAAGCTTTTTTTAAGCTTTTTAGATGCGGTAGATGGCATTGAAGATGCTAATAATGTTTTATATTTTCACATTACGGTGAAACCCCATCATAAAAATGGTTCTCAACCGTATATTTTTTCTAATCTCTTTGATTTTCAGTTATTTCTTGAAAAATATAATAATCTAGTTGTGCCTCAAGAGGTGTCAGTAGATGAGGTGAAAGTTGAGACTATTAAAAAAGCGCATAGAGAACTTTTAAAAATCACTGAGGTTTTTAGAAATTCTTTGAATTTAAAGGTGCTTGAGAAATCGACGGGTGTGGTAGCAAGAAAAGCAGAGATTATTCAAGGCCTCAAAAATGCACTGGATGATATGACTAAACCAAAATATGAAAGGCTGAAAGATTTTTCTAAAATTCTTTTATCTCCTGAGGCGGCTGTGTTAGATCAGCATCATGATCAGAGGTGGGGACGTTTTGTTCGCCAGGCTTTAAATATTCTTTCTTTCCTGTTTTTGGTTCCTGCAGCAGCAAGAGCCATACATGACCGTTATGTATATGGTACAGCTCAATTTTGGAAGCCTCGAACTGAAAAGTTGAAATCATTAGCCCTCTATGAATGTGCCCAAGTGAAGCTTGGAGCATAAGTAAGGGATCTTTTTCAAATAGTAGGCAACACATTGATTAAATGTAATATTAACTGACTAGCGATAGCTATAAATAGCATAATGCATAATTTCTATCAAATTGCGAATAAGGGGAGAACATTTTAAAGAGTTCTACAATAGGACTATAATTAAAAATAGAATAGCACGTTTTTTGGAGGAATCTAATGAATTGGCTATTTAGTGATAGTGAGCTAGCAAAATTCATCAGCAACAAGGATTGGTCTAAAACCCCCCTTGGCAGCATAGAGCAGTGGCCGCCGAGTCTCAAAACTGCTGTAAGTATTTGTTTAAATTCTAACTTCCCAATTTGTATTGTATGGGGTCCTCATCATGTTCAAATTTATAATGATGCCTATGGCTTTATCTGTGGAGATAAGCACCCCAAAGGCATGGGACAGAATTTTAAAGAATGTTGGGTAGAAATGTGGTTCACCATTGGTAAGCTCTTTGAACAAGCCCAGGGAGGAGAGGCTGCGTATCAAGATAATCTCAGGGTTTTTATTAATCGGTTTGGTTATCTAGAAGAAGCTTTTTTTACTTTTTCCTATAGTCCAATTAAAGATGAAAAAGGAAAAGTTGAAGGAATATTTCATCCGGTAGTAGAAACGACAGTGAAGATGCTCAGCGAACGTCGAAATAGAATGATAAGGGATATTTCTGCGCGCTGCTCTAAATCAAAAACGATCACCCAATGTTTTCAGCAGACATTTAAGTATCTCGACAAACATAATTTAGATATACCTTTTGCTTTAGCTTATGTTTCTGGTGAACAAGACGAAAATTATCATCTTATTTATACTTCTGGGGTTGAATCTGAAAAACACCCTTGTGCCAAAAAGATAATTTCAAAAGAATCATCATCGAAACAGTGGCCTATTGAGTTGCTGATAAATGATAATTTAATAGTTGTCGATGATCTGGCAGATCAGTTTACTCCCTTGATATGTGCGCCTTATCCTGAGTCTATTAAAAAAGCAGTGATGATCTCCATTAATTTACCTACTATGAAGCAGATCTATGCTGTTGTTATCTTGGGGGTAAGTGCAAGAAAATCCTTAGATGAAGATTATCTTGCCTTTTATGAAATGTTTGGTGCTGTGCTCAAAACAGCTATTCATAATGCCAATGCCCTTGAGCAAGAAAAAAAGCGTATGGAAGCACTTGCTGAATTAGATAAAGCAAAAACTGCTTTCTATAATAATGTCAGTCATGAATTCAGAACCCCACTCACATTGATGTTAGGACCGCTTGAAAGCCTGGTATTGGATACCCAGCTACAGTTGCCTGAGGCGGTCAAAAAAAATCTAGAAATCTTCTATCGAAACTGTGTGAGACTACTTAAACTGGTTAACAATCTTTTAGATTTTTCAAGGCTCGAATCCCAAAAAATGGAGCCTGTGTTTGAGCCAGTTAATTTAACTGAATTGACTATGGATATTGCAAGTAGTTTTTTGCCAGCGATAGGACAAGCTGGATTAAAATTGAAAATAGACTGCGAAAATTTTAAAGAAGGTATTTCTGTAGATAAGTCCATGTGGGAAAAGATAGTGATTAATCTACTTTCCAATGCATTCAAATATACTTTGCAAGGTGTAATCTCCTTAACTTTAAAGCCAATGGATAATCATGTTGAATTAAAAGTGAGCGATACTGGCGTAGGCATCCCAGAGCCTGATTTACAAAATATTTTTGAGCGTTTTTATCGTGTCAAAGGAAGCAGGGGGCGTACCCATGAAGGGACTGGCATTGGTCTTGCTTTAGTTAATGAGTTGGTCAAGATACATGGCGGTTCTATACAGGTTGAAAGCAAATTAAATCAAGGGAGCACTTTTACAGTTACTGTTCCTATAGGGTTAAGACATTCACGACCTGATAGAATTAGAGAAGATATATTGGGCGAGTCTCTACAAGATAATAGGCATCGTAAGGCTGTGATTGAAGAAATATTAGGCTTAATTGTACAGGATGAAGAAGGCTCTATCCAGTCTGAAATTAAAGCAAAATCTTCTGAGTTGATTTACTTGGTTGAAGATAATGCCGATATGCGTTCCTATTTATCCCATCTATTGATGGATCACTATCAGGTGCATTCCTTTGTAAATGGGCAAGAGGCGCTGGATGCCATTTTGACTCATTTACCTGATTTGATTATATCTGATGTCATGATGCCGGTGATCGATGGAATAACCATGATAAAAAATATTCGCTCTAATAGAAAAATAGCCAATATACCCATTATCTTGCTTTCTGCAAGAGCTGGACAAGAAGCGGTTATTTCAGGCATTGAAGCTGGAGCAGATGACTACCTGGTTAAACCGTTTTCAGCAAAGGAATTATTAGCGCGTGTTCGACAGCAAATCAATATGCTGCGTATTAGAAGGGAAATAGATCAGTTAAAAAATGATTTTCTGGCAAATATGTCTCATGAGTTACGCACGCCCATGAATGCGATCATTGGTTTTTCAGAATTAATTGCTTCAGACAGAGCAGGCAGCCTTAATGTAGAGCAAAAGGAATATTTAGGTTATGTGTTAATTAGTGCTAAATATTTATTGGAGCTTATTAATCAAATTCTAGATATCACTAAAATTGAATCAGGTAAATTAGACCTTCAGCCTAAGGAAATTAATTTAAAATTACTGCTTAACGAAGTGGCAGATTCTCTGCTCAGTTTAGCTAAAGAGAAAAATATCACGCTCGAAATAAAACTAAGTAAGGATTTGTTAACGGTTGTGCTTGACCCGATGAGACTTAAGCAAATTATTTATAATTATTTATCAAATGCCATTAAATTTACCCCAGAAAAAGGCCACGTGCTTATTAATTTATCAGTAGAATCTAAAGAAATGTTTCGAATTGATGTGAAAAACGATGGCAGCTGGATCAAGCCAGAAGATATTGCTAAGCTTTTTGTTAAATTTAAGCAGCTTCCCTGCAGTCCTGAATTAAGACAAAGAGGCACAGGGCTAGGGTTGGTTTTAACAAAATACCTGACTGAAGCACAAGGCGGAAAAGTTGAGGTGAAAAGTTCACAGCAAGAGGGCACCACTTTTTCAGCGATCCTTCCTCGTGTTTTGAATGAGAGTGGTGTGAGTATTTAATAAATTTTCAATAGTGAGATGTAAGGTTTGAGTATCAATAGGTTTGGAAATGTAGCCATCACAACCAGAATTTAATGCTACTTCTTCGTCACCTTTCATGGCGTATGCTGTTAAGGCAATAATAATAATGTCCTTTGTTACTGGATTCTTTTTAAGGATTCTGGTTAATTGTAAGCCATCCATGCCAGGCAATTGTAAGTCCATAAGAATCAGGTCAGGGTGAAATTCTTTTAAAAGAGTTAAGGCTTTTTCGGCATCTTCTGCGGCTACTACGTTATAACCCCGCTTTATTAATGTCACTTTTATTAATTTCAAGTTTATTGGATTATCTTCAACTATCAAAATATTATTTTTAGTCATACTAATTACCTTTAGAGATTATTTTTTGCAGTTAATCGCTTAATTTCCGTTAGTAATTGATTATTTGAATCAGCAATATTTTTTAGTATTACAGCTTGCGCTGAGTTATTTAAGATTTCTTTTTCAGATCTTGTTAAATCCTTGGCAGTCCAAATAATAAGAGGAATTTCTTTTCCCATTTCTGTTTTTGTGAAATGACTTATAAAGTCAAAACCACTCATTTCTGCCATTAGCAAGTCAAGTACGACCAAGTCTGGTTTTTCTTTAAGGATTGTTTCTAAACCCAGGGTTGGGTTAGATACACAGATAAGCTGATAGTTTTTAGATTTAAGTAATTTGGAGATCAGTTTTAAAGATAAGGGATCATCATCAATAATAACAATTTTACTCTTATTTTCTGAGGGTGGACATACTTGTTGTATTGCCAATAGCAATGATTCTTTTTTGATAGGTTTAGTTAGGTAATCGTTGACTATAAAGCTTAGGCATTTTTGTTCTTCAGGGACGACTGTAATAACAATAACAGGTGTATTTTTATTTATCCCGGAACGAATTTTTCTTAAAATCTCAAAGCCGCTTATGTCGGGTAATAATAGATCTAGAGTAATGATATCAAACTGGCGTGTATCACAATATTTTATTGCTATGTCACCTAGTTTTACAGATTCCACCCAGAAACCTCCTTCGGAAAAAATAGTAGTAAGCTCTTTCTGATCAGTTTCATCGTCTTCAATGATGAGTACTTTTTGCATCTTTGGAATAGGATTTTTTAAAGCAGGGTCTTCGCTATTTTTAGTGGTCGCTATACTGCTGGAATGTTCGATATAATGTCGAGGTAGAATAACGTAAAAAGTACTCCCTTTCATTGGGGTGCTTTCAACTCCTACTTTTCCGCCTTGTGCTTCTACTAGTTGTTTGGTGAGAGATAAGCCCAAACCTGTTCCTGGATATTTTTTACTCATCCCCTGATCAAGTTGAGAAAATTCTGTAAAAAGTTTACTTAAATCTTCGGGTTTAATTCCAATACCATTATCCTCCACTGCTAAACGAAATGTAGTAGCGGTTTCTGGTGTAATACGAATATGGACATGTCCTAAATTCGGAGTAAATTTTAGAGCATTCGATAATAAGTTATAGAGAATTTGATTAAACCGAAGTGGGTCAAGGTAAGCTTGTGCAACACTTTTTTCAACGGTTGATTCGATATCTATATCTTTCTGTTTGACGAGTTTCTGAAGTGTTTCAATGGCTTCATCTGTTAATTTCTGTAAATTAATTTCCTGTGGATAAAATTCCATTTTGCCGGATTCAATTTTTGAAAGATCTAGAAGATCGTTGATTATCCTCATTAAGTGTTTTGCGCTAGCGATAACATCATGTAGGGCATCTTTTTGTTCATTATTAATGGAGCCTGTATCTCCATAATACATGAGCTCTGAAAATCCGATAATAGCATTAAGCGGTGTACGGAGCTCATGAGACATATTTGCCAAAAATTCATTCTTCAAACGATTAGTCTCATGAATTTGAAAGTTCTTTTCTTCTAGGGCGTTGATAATAACCTTTTGCTGCTCTAAAATTTTCTGTTCAGAGATGTCCTTAGAAATAATTAAATATCCAACGGGGTTTCCTTGATTATTTTTGCGTAAGGTTATTACAAAATTTGCGAGAAAACGACTACCATCTTTTCTTATTCTTTCATGCTCACCCGATGCTTTACCTTCACGAAGTGTTTTTTCATAGAGTAATTGTGAATAGTTTGATTGATTGTCTTCATCTGCTTGTAACTTGATGATTTTATGTTTTCCTACCATCTCAGAAGCTTCATAGCCATAATTTTTCTTTGCTCCTTGATTCCACGTTAATATGGTTTTGTCTAAATCCAATGCAATAATAGAATATTCAATTGAACTTTCCAGAATATTTTTTAAAAACAAAGTTGTTTCCATTAAGGCGTAATTTTTTTGTAAAAGAGTTTTATTATTTGATAAGAAAATAGCAATTATCAGGATCAAAAAAGTAATTGATGCAATGGATATGGCTAGTATGGTTAGATTAATGGTAATAGCAAAATGCTGAATGATATTTTTTTTAGAAGTAAAAATGGCCGCAGCCATGCCAGTATAGTGCATTCCACAAATGGCGGCTCCCATAATAAATGCACTAATTAGTTTTAATCGAAAACGCTTTTCAAGAGGGGCATTGTTACTTTTTAATGCCAGCCATAATGCTGCTTCAGAGGCTATAATGGCGATTAGAATAGAGAGAAAAAATAAACCCGGTAGATAATGAATATTCATATCCACTTTCATTGCTTCCATGCCAATGTAATGCATGCTTGCAATGGCAAGGCCTAATAGGATGCCACCCAAGGCTAGTCGTACTGGTTTTACTATTTGTGTTTTTAATAAACTCAAGGCTAAAGCTGAAGCTAAAATAGCAATAATTAAAGATAAGGAAGTCAAAAATGGGTCATAATGCATAATCATATTGGGCAGATTAAAAGCTAACATTCCAACAAAGTGCATAGACCAAATTCCTGCACCCATTGCAAAGGCGCCCCCGGCTAGCCATAAACCTGGTTTAATATTGCTAGGATCACGCAAATGACCTGTAATATCGAGAGCAATATAAGAAGAAAATACCGCCACTAGATAAGATAAGCAGACTAGAGCAGGATTAAACGATCCTATTAAAGCGATTGCAGGGAGAGGTGTAAGCTGGAAGAAATGGTCTAGCATGCTTGTTTTTCCTTTAGTTGTGACCAGCCAAGGAGGGAAAGAAATTTGAGTCAGTATTTTCGATGATGATGTGCTGTGTTGTAGTTGGCACTCGCATATTCCTTATGCATTTACTTCCTAATTATATTATGAGCTTTTATAACGAACATAGCTAGAGAAGGGTCTCGCAAGGTTATGCTCAGTGTGATAAAGTTGTCAGGAATTGAATTCACCATCCGCTAGAAAGCCTGGATATATCGGCCTATGCCCTCAAGCGTTTACTCAATTTTTTGAAAAGAATAGTGCTTAAACATTAACTAATCATAATGGAGTTTTAATATGAAAAAAGAATTGATCGCGCAATTACATGACATTTTTGAAAGTGTTGCTCATAAAGAGGGGGCGTAGAGTTTTGGTATGCTCGTGATCTTCAAAAGTTGCTCGGATATGAGGATTGGAAGAATTTTGTAAAATAATTGAAAAAGGTAAAACAGCCTGTTCAAATCCTGGCCATAAAATTGAAGACTATTTTTCCGACGTCGGAAAAATGGTTGCTTTAGGCTCTGGCAGCCAAAGGGAGGTGAGCGATGTTAAGCTTACTCGTTATGCCTGTTACCTTATAGCTCAGAACGGGAATCCTAGAAAAGATGAGATAGCATTTGCCCAGACTTATTTTGCTGTCCAAACTTGAAAGCAAGAGCTTATTGAGCAATGCATTGCAGAGGTTGAGCGCTTACAGGCCAGGGAGAAGCTAACAGAATCGGAAAAGCAGCTTTCTGGAATTTTATTTGAACGTGGAGTAGATAGCCAAGGTTTTGCACGTATCCGCAGCAAAGGAGATCAGGCACTTTTTGGTGGCAATGCTACTCAAAAAATGAAAGAAAAATTAGGAGTGCCTGAGAGTCGTGCTCTTGCTGACTTTTTGCCAACCATCATCATGGAAAAAGCAAAGCGAATTAAGTGATGCTGAAATGAGAAAACGCTGGGCGGAGGTTGCTAAGGAAAGCCCTACAGTGACAGAGGGGCTTGAGTAGCATGTTAAGTTGATACGGCCTAGAAGCGCCGTAACATGGAAAAAGAGAAAAGGAGGTGGTATGATTCGGCACACTTTACTTGAGGTTGGTTATGAAAAAAACTGTCTGCTTCTTGTTCGGACTTCTGCTTATTGCAATGAATGTACTTGCCTTCGCAAAGTCCAACTGTGCCCCCCAAAGCCTGGCTAACCACAAACAAGAGGTTCTGGCCTGTTATCTGGCAGAACCTGAAAACATAAAGCAACCTTGGGTTTTGGAAAGTAAGCAATATGATGCTGATCATCAGGTTTCCATTGAAACCTACACTTTAACCTCACAGACTTGGCCTAAATCAGACCTAAGTAAACATAGCCTCTTATGGAAACACAGTCTTATCATTTATCGACCAGACGTCGTGAAAACTGAACAAGCGCTACTTTTTGTTGAGGGTGGCACTCGCTATGCTAATTCCCTTTCTAACAAAGCCCATTTTTATCTCTTGGATTTTAATCATATTGCTGCTGAAACACACTCTGTTGTTATCGATCTGCATGATATACCTAATCAATATTTAACTTTTGATGATGAAAAAGCGAGGACAGAAGATAGCATCGTTGCCTATAGCTGGAGCAGCTATATGGATAATCCTGATCATAATAGTTATTGGCCGGTACATCTTCCCATGACTAAAGCAGTGATCAAGGCCATGGATGCTGTACAGCAAATCCTGGCTCAAAATAACAAGCTTAAAATCTCTCATTTTGTTGTGGCTGGGGCTTCTAAGCGTGGATGGGCAACCTGGCTTGCTGCTCTTTCAGATCAACGTATTAATGCTATTGTTCCTATCGTTATCGACATTTTAAATACCAAAGAAAATATTCAACACATTTATACCAGCTACAATAATAACTGGCCTCCTGCTTTTCATGACTATGTTGATCAAAGGATTCCAGAGCGTATTAATACGCCTGAATTTGATAGTTTAATGCGTATTGAAGATCCTTTAACCTACCTTGACTGTGATAATTGTGATATTTATAAGAAAAGGCTAACCTTGCCAAAGTACATTATTAGCGCCAGTGGGGATGATTTTTTTGTTCCTGATTCTCTTAATCTCTATCTTGATAGATTGCCAGGTGAAACTCAGATCAGAGTAGTGCCTAATCAATCGCATTATATCGATATGAAAATAGTCGAAGGCGCTCTCTTAACCTACTATCTTACCATCCTAAATCACACCACACGTCCTAGCCTTAAATGGGAAATAAATAAAGCGGGTGAGCTAAAAAATGTTATCACGGACAAAAAGCCAATGAGTGTAAGGTTATGGGAAGCAGAAAATCCCAACGCTCGTGATTTTAGATTAGCAGCAAAAATTACCTATTCTGCCAAAGAATTAAAAGGCGATTGTGATCATAATCATTGCCTATATCCCGTCACTGTTGCGGCTCCCGCAAAGGGCTGGAAGGCAAGCTTTGTCGAAGTTTATTTTCAACAGGCTCAAGGTGATTCTTTGGTTTTAACAACCTCGACCTATATTAATGGTCATTCGATGGGATGACCTTATTGAAGCAATGCAGCGTGTAAAGAATGGCATGATTTGCCTAACCTCAGCGCTCGTACCATTTGACAGAAGAAATGCCATCACAGCATTGGTTAGCAATAAGGCATGGCACACTTCACCGTGCTGTGCGACTCACAAAAGTCGTTAGAATGCGTAACCTTGAACTGGGCAAGACGACTATTAAAATTGGGAAGGTTACGTTGCCTATCTTTGATCGTGAAAGAACGATAAGAAGTGGCTGCTATTGATTCTGAGGACGGATTTTTATTCGCATGGTCTTCGGTAGAAGAGCTGAATCAACCGCATATGGAATATACTGGTTTTCGAATAACGTTAGATGCTCAATTTGGAAAGATGCAAGATAAAATCCAAGTTGATATTGGCATAGGTGATGTGGTTGAACCTACCGAGGCGACATTCGGAGGCCATTTTCTCTGAAAAATTAGAAACGATTATATCTAAGGGTGCTATTAATAGCAGGATGAAAGATTATCACGATTTACTTTTAATGATCCGCAAGCCAAGTTTTTTAGATGTGGGAAAATTAGCTAAGGTGATTCAAGGTACTTTTAGTCGACGAGGCACGGCAACGAAGTTATTTATTGAATTTGATCAAGATGGACAGCAAGGGTTGCAAGTGCTTTGGAATAATCACTTGCGTGGTTTGGGCGTCTTTAGGGAGCGTTTAAACTTACCAGATAAGATTAGTGGTGCAATTAATGAAATTAATGCCTGGGTAATATCAAGTGGATTGTAACCTTTTAACCACAACCCTAGTTATCTAAACTGAGGGCTGCGGCTAAGCGCAAAAGAAGCCGAAGTGTAAAAATTATTTGCTGCTTGGGCTGCAAGACCAAGGTTGCGTGCTATCTCTAGGTCTTTGGGGTATTGACTGATAACAGTAATCTTTCCTTTTTCTTCCAACTGTTGTGTAATTGATTTCAGTAAGCCAGGCGTTCCTTCCTTATATAACCCATAATTATAGGATAAACATAAATAAACATTAGGGGCTATTGCGATAGGTTCACTAGGCCTATCTGTTTTTAAGGCTTCTTTATTCCATTTTATTGTGGGGAAATGTTTTTCAAATAAAGATAGTATTTTTTCAATATTTAAAGGATTAGTATTGGACATCAAATAAATTGCTTCTCCATGATTAGCACTATCGAGTAGCTGTTTTAAATGAGAAGTGGATTCGTTATCCCAAGAAATGATTTCATTCCAAGCATTAGCCAATAATTTTTTGGGATCCTCAACCTGTTTATTATTTTTCAAAAATGAAAAAACATTTAATAAAGAATCAAGGAATTGGTCATCCTTAATTTTGCCTAATTTGTAGGCATCAAGTAATTTTTGATGAGCATAATACTGCTTTAAAATCCAAAGATAATTGGTCATTCCAAAGAGAGTTTTGCTACATAAACACCGGCTCTTAGAGTAATCATTACACAACTTTACGAAAGGGGATAAGCTATCGGGAATAATGCGTTTTAATTTAAAAATGGAAGACAAGTTAACAATTAAAGTCATGATTTTTAGGCTCTTCTCCAACTAAGGGGGCACTTTAATCAAAAATAACATACCTTACTTGTTGAATAGGCAAGAGAAAGGAGATTAAAGATGTCCCGCAAGGATAATATCCTATATTTACCCGGTTTTGCTATCAAAAAAGTGAGCGGTTATAACCCTCTGGTGATTGATATTCACTACCGAAATGTACCCTGCTGCGCCCATTGCAATGGCAAAAAAGTGCGCAAGAAAGCCAGTTTTATCCGCAAGGTTCGCCATGAATCAATTGGTCATCGGCAAACCATTTTGCGCTTTAAGGCCTATAAGGTTTATTGCCATGCCTGTCGGCGCTATTCTAACCAGCGCTTCCCTGGCATAAACAAACATCAGCGAGCTACAGAGAGACTGCACCAGCAGATTTTTTATCAACACACCAACGGCGTTTCGCAACAAGCTCTAGCTGTAGACTTTAAGATAGGTAAGGCAACGATTGAGCGCTGGTATCATCAGCAGTACTTGCTAGAAGGTCAGGAGCTTGATAATCGTCCCTGCCCTCAAGTGTTGGGCATTGATGAGCACTTCTTTAGCAAGAAGCAAGGTTATGCGACGACCTTTTGTAATTTAAAGAAACACAAAGTCTTTGATATTGTGAAAGGACGATCCGCGCGTGAGCTTTCAACTTATCTGGAAAAATTACCCGGTAAAGAGCGCGTAAAAGTAGTTTGCATCGATTTAAGCAGCAGTTATCGCTATTTAATCCAGCAGTACTTCCCTAACGCTAAAATCGTAGCAGATCGCTTCCACGTGATACGCTTGATGCATCATATGTGTATGCAGACCTATCAAGAAATTGACCCTAAAATGAAAAATAAGCGCGAATTGCTGGCTGCTTTGCGAGCCAATCCCGAGAACCTTAGTACTAAGAAATTGGAAAAGCGTAATGAGTATTTAAAGGAGCAACCTATCATTGAAAGTATTTATCAATTTAAAAGAGAGCTTCGTAATTTGCTGATGAAAAAGACCATGCCAGCTAGACGCTGTCAGCAGGTCATACCTGTGTTTTTAAAAATGGTAACGGCCCTTAAGCAGAGCCCGTTTAAACGATTAGTAACACTTGGAAAAACATTTTATCAATGGCGAGAGGAGATAGTGCGTATGTGGAGGTTTACAAAGAGTAACGGAATAACGGAAGGGTTCCATCGAAAGATGAAACTAATACAGAGACGTGCTTATGGGTTTAGGAACTTTGAAAACTATAGACTTCGAGTTAGAGTACTGTGTTCATGAACGGTGAGTGCCCCCTGAAATGGGAAAGACCCCATTTCCATTGGCCAGAGCCGGAATCGAACCAGCGACACAAGGATTTTCAGTTCTAGTTTTTATGGTGTTAGGGGTTTTTAATTCTTTTTAATTTATCCTCATAATCTATTAAAATCAGTATATTAACCGTTATAATTCGTCCTAGTTTCTTTTAAGGTGTTTTAATTTAGTGTTCGACACATATTCGACACAGGCGGTTTAGGGGTTATGAATATAAATAAATCTTTTGTTGAAAAAGTAGCTATTCCTGAAAAGATCAGAGAAGGGCGGACGGAGCAGAAGCGATATTACGATGACACGCTCAAAGGCTTTGGGTTAAGGGTTACCTCAGGTAAAACCAAAGCTTTCTTTGTTGAAAAAATGGTCAATGGCAATTTGAAACGCTATACCATTGGACATTACCCTGAATTGACTGCAGAGCTGGCACGCAAGAATGCCCAAATAGAATTGGGGAAAATGGTCAGTGGCATTGATCCAGTTGCTGAAAAGAAGGCTCTTAGAACAAAAAGTGTGACTTTACAGCAAGCTTTTGATGAATATCTCAAAGCCCGAAAGAATCTAAAGAAAACGACCATTCTTGATTATCAGCGGGTTTTAAAGCAGGTTGTACCGGATTGGATGGGAAAAAGGATAACCAGTATCTCCAAAGAAATGATTTTTAAGCGTCATACCCAACATGGAGAGAGCAATAGCCAAGCGCGAGCTAACCTGGCAATGCGGTTATTACGGGCAATTTTTAATTTTGCGATTAATCATTATCAGACTGATGATGGGGCTGGAACGATTATGAATAATCCTGTTAAATTTCTTTCCCATACCAGAAGCTGGTATCGGATTGAAAGACGGCAGACAGTGATCAAGAGTCACCAATTAACCGATTGGTATGCCGGATTAAAGAGACTATTAGAATGCTATTCTATAGAACAAGCGGAAATGTGGCAGGATTATTTCTTATTGGTGCTTTTTACGGGGATGCGGCGAACAGAAGCGGCTTCCTTGCGTTGGGAGGATGTGGACTTACAGGCCAAGACCTTCACTCTACGTGACACCAAAAATAGGGACTCCCATACGCTGCCAATGTCCGATTTTATTGCTGACTTATTCTTGCGGCGGCGACAGGCGACTAGAAAGCAGTTTGTTTTTCCCGCAGAAAGTGAAAGTAAACACGTTACTGAGCCTCGCAAAGCCATGCTGAATTTGGTAAAGTTGTCCAGTGTTGAATTTACCATCCACGACCTCCGCAGAACGTTTATCACAACCGCAGAAAGCCTCGATATATCGGCCTATGCCCTCAAGCGTTTACTCAATCACAAAATGAATAATGATGTCACGTCCGGCTATTTGGTTATGGATGTTGAGCGGCTACGTAAGCCCATGCAGCAGATTACGGATTATCTCTTGAGGTGCATGGGGGTGAAGGGGGAAACGGTCATATTTTTGAAACAGAGCAGTGCCTGAATTTAAAGTCAAAGGGGGGGGACAAATTGTCCCCCCCCTTTTAACTGATTGAATCATTAACGATAATTTAAAGAGGGAGTTCAAATAATGAGCAAAGAGATGAAGCCAGAGAATCACATAGTTGTCTTCAATGATAAAAAGATACGCCGAGTATTTCATGAGAATGCATGGTGGTTTGTTGTAACGGACGTTATTACAGCATTAACGGATACACCTAATGCATCAGATTATGTGAAAAAAATGAGAAACCGTGATCAAGAGTTGAATAACGGGTGGGGACGGCTGATCTCGTCTCTCTTGGTTGAGACGGCTGGCGGCTCTCAGAAACTTAATTGTGCTAATACAGAAGGTGTTTTCCGAATTATTCAATCTATTCCTTCACCCAAAGCAGAGCCATTCAAACGCTGGCTTGCTAAGGTTGGGTATGAGCGTATCCAAGAAATAGAGGACCCAGAGTTAGCTTCACAACGTGCGCGAGAAATATATAAATCTAAGGGATATGATGATGCCTGGATTGAAAAAAGAATGCGCGGCATTCAGGTGCGTGGTGAACTAACGGAGGAATGGAAAAATCGCGATGTGGGTGGTAGCAAAGAATATGCTATTTTGACTGCGGAAATTTCAAAAGCGACTTTTGGCATGACTCCGACTGAATATAAGCAATTCAAAGGGCTTGATCGTGAAAACTTACGTGATCACATGACTGATCTTGAGTTAATTTTTTCTATGTTGGGGGAAGCTTCGACTACTGAAATTGCGCGGAAGAGAGATGCCCAGGGGTTTGAAGAAAATAAAGCGGCGGCGCGCGCAGGAGGTGAAGTTGCTGGTAGCGCGAGAAAGGATTTAGAATCACGAACAGGCAAAAAAGTAACCACCAAACAGAATTACTTGGAGCAGCCGCAAAAGAAAATAAAGAGAATCAAGGGGGATTCTTAATTTTGCGGCCATATTGCTGATGTTAGCAAAATGGTTGCTGTTTATATGAATTGGTGACAAATAGTCACCTTAAAAAGGAGATCAATTATGCCGCGTTATATAAAAGCAGAGACTGGAATAAATCATTCGGTTATTTATACAGATGATGCAGGAAAACATTTTAGGTTCAGCGGCGGTACCTGGGCATGGAGAAATCATAATCCTGGCAATGCACGGCCTGGAAAGATAAGTAAGAAACATCACCAAATAGGAGTTACTTATAATTTAGCAATTTTTCCTAGTGATAAAGACGGCCTTTAGCGTTGTTAGATGTATTAAAAATTACTTATGCCAACTCTTCTATTGATGAAATGATGGAGCATTTTGCTCCGCCTAAGGAAAATAATACTGCTAGATATAGAAAATTTCTTCATGAGTTCACTGGAGTAAAGGGTGATAAAAAGGTAAAAGACTTTACGGCGAGCGAATTTGAAAAATTATGGAAGGGAATTGAACGGTGGGAGGGTTCTAAAGAAGGGAGTGTGATTGAAGTATTTAAAATTACCCAAACAAGAATAAATAAAAATGGTGTCATTTTTTCGTTTTGCATTGAGGGTGATGATTGGATTACAAAAAATCAATGTCTCGAATTAGCTAATAAAGGTCAAGTTGAATTAGAGATTTGTACTTCTCATTTGGGAAATACCTATTTAAGAACACCGCCAAAAGGTACTTTTCAAGATGCTCTCGATAATTTGCTTGATAAAAAGCACAAGGAATAACGCGATGAGGATATTTTTGTGCTTTTTTGCCCTATTTTTAAGCATTCAGTGTGTGTTCGCGGCTGGTGTTGCTTCCGGAAAATTGATTTCTCAAGCTTATTCCAAATCCGGTAATATTTTTTATACCCAAAATGATGGCCGTATTGTACGAGCGACTGATTCTGGCAAAGATTCTTCTCCAGTATTGTCTTCAGATGGGACAATGATTGCTTTTGTTAGAATAGGAAACAGAATTAGCCCGAGCGGCTGTAGGGATTTTGCAGATACGCCGACTAAATATGGGAATCAGATTTGGCTTTATGAACTTGGAGCCAAGAAGGAACGCTTGCTCGTCGAAAATAATTTTCAATGCGATAAACCGGAAAAGAAAATAGTAGACCCTTCTGGGTTACAGTTTTCTCCGGATAATAAAACCCTTTATTTTATAGCATCAGCTTGGGTGACCTCGGGTGCTTTGCATGCTGTGAATGTTGATGGGTCAAATCAGCATTATGTGATTCCGGCTAGTTCAGTCGAGGTTGTTCCAAGAGGCCAGTATAAGGGCTATTTAATAGTGCAGCAGCATCGATACTTTGTCGGCGGCGGTAGCTATGATTGGCTGTGGTTGTATACGCCGCAAGGGCATGAGGAAGGGCCATTGGGAGAAGATGTAACGCAAGATCAGCAGGAGTATTTGGAAATGGAAGTTGCTTGAGTTGGTTACAAAGTGTAACCGACTGAAAACAGAGTGTTGATAACCATTTTGCTGACGTTAGCAAAATGGTAGTTACTGTTCGTGCGCTATTAGGTTCGTGAGTCGGTGACGAATTGTCACCGACTAAAAATAGAAGCCACAGATAGAATGATAATTGTGCGGCAGCTGCTGCACAAATTGCCTTTTTTATAGAGTGAGTAATTATGTTGAACAAATCATGTGAAAATGAAATTAAAAAGATCAAGAAAAATATGCCTTTAAGGAAGATTTCGATTTGTTCAATGAGTTAAACGCATTACCTACTCGCATTGCGTTAAATACGATGAGAGTCCAAAAAACTGACAGACCTGCTGAGATAAAGAAGAAAATAATGGATTGGGAGAAAGCATCAAAAAAATTGATTGATGTTTTAAGGGGAGCACAAATGCAAACAAAATCGGTATCAGCGATAGTAATTCTAGCATCACCCCGATTAGTTATCGTGCTGGCGTTAATCTGTTCTAATTTTTGAATAAGGCGGTCAAGTTTAGAGATAAGTTTGCTTTGCTGAAATGGTGTGGGAGACGGTGCTGGTCTATTTTTATCCTTTCCTGCCATGAAGTATCCTTATTCAACTTTCGACACAGTGATTTTAGAATTTTAAAGGGATTTTACGCTAGATTTACAACATCTTGATTTATCTAGGCCATTTCCATTGGCCAGAGCCGGAATCGAACCAGCGACACAAGGATTTTCAGTCCTCTGCTCTACCGACTGAGCTATCTGGCCATGCGGTATGGAGTAAAGCTGTATATTAAATCGGTTCCCGCTAGAGTCAAGGATAAATTCGCTATTTTTCAGGTGGGACATATCCCTGCGGCTTGGCGCTTCCCTCTCCAAAAAAGAATTTTTCTAGCTCCTGGGCTAGGAATTGCCGGGCTTTGGGGTCGATAGAGCTGAGGCGGTATTCATTAATCAGCATGGTTTGATGACCCAGCCAGAGCTGCCAGGCTTCTTTGGAAACCTGTTCATAAAGCCTTTGGCCTAATTCATTGGCAAAGGGTGGTTTATCTAGGCCCTCAGCCTGTTTCTTCAATTTGATGCATTCAATATAACGTGTCACGCTAGCTCACCTAAGATCGATAAGACGGGTTTGGGAAGCCCTAGGGCTTTGGGGCGATGCAAACTATACCAAATCTGCTCTGGGCTGGCCAATTTTTTAGAGGGGTTTTCTGCCAATTCCAAGCAGAAGGGGAGGATATCTAAATGAAAATGAGTAAAGCTATGACGGAAGGCCTTGAGAGTTTGTGCATCCTTTATACTAACCTTAAATTGTTCGCAGCAGAGGCGTTTGGCCTCCGCTAGACTGAGTTTTTTTGAGATTTCGGGTAAAGACCATAGGCCACCCCATAGCCCTTTAGCGGGTCGTTTTTGTAGCAGTACCTTATTCTTATGCTTGAGGATCAGGAAAGTGCTTTGTTTGACTGGAAGGGCTGCTTTTTTATTTTTGGCGGGGATGAGCTCAACTAGGCCTAGTTGATAAGCCTGACAGCTTTTAGCCAGTGGGCAAGCTGAACAGCGGGGATTGCGACGGGTACAAAGTGTTGCCCCTAAATCCATCATCACTTGGGAGTAATCTGAATTTCGCTCTTTAGGCGTATATTTCTCAGCTAAGAGCCAGAGCTGGTCCAGAGTGGCCTTATCATCAATGGAGCTGCTTAGGGCATGATAGCGGCTTAAAAGTCTTTTGACATTGCCATCGAGGATAGGTGCTCTTTTATGAAAAGCACAACTTAAAATAGCGCCAGCAGTCGAGCGGCCTATTCCTGGTAATTCCTGGATTTGTTCTAACTGGTCAGGAAATTTTCCCTGATATTTTTCCTGAATGAGCTTGGCGCTACGATGTAAATTACGTGCCCGGCTGTAATAACCTAATCCTGTCCATTGATGTAGGACTTCGTCTTCTTTAGCTAGGGCTAAAGCGCCGAGATTGGGAAAGCGCTGCAAAAATTTTTGATAATAGGGAATAACAGTGCTGACCTGGGTTTGTTGCAACATAATTTCAGAAACCCAGACGCTGTAAGGTGTTTTATTCTTTTGCCAGGGAAGAGTTTTGCGACCAAAATGATCAAACCATTTGAAGACTAGTTTTTGAAAGCGAGATGGAGGCAGAATGGGCATGAGAAACTCTTTTACCCTTTCCGCCAGGTTAACCCTGGCGGAGGGTTTAAATATCAATCATTTTTAGGCAGTGGCAGCGACGCCAGAAGAACTGCGAACGCTAATCATTTGTAAAAATGTATCTGTATTTAAAACTGAAGCATAAATGGGTTCAAGAGCAGCCAAGAATGAATGATGGACATTTTGCGCAGGGATAATGGTGTCATTGAAGTGCAAGTCTTTGGTGGCACAGGCATCGTGCAAGACGGTGCACAGAAAACCATTATCATAGGCAGCTTTGGCTGTTGCATCGATTGCGTTATGAGTCATCATGCCGCAAATACTGAGATGATTAATTTGAAGTTTGTTAAGTACATTTAACAAAGTTGTATCCCGGAAACTATTGGGATAATGTTTCTTTACAATGATTTCCCCTTTAGTTGGCTGAAAATCAGGGTGAAATTCAGCACCTTTTGTACAAGGGAGAAAGTAGGTATCATTGGGGCGGGTAGAAATATGTTGAACATGGATCACAGGCCACCCGCGCGCACGATAGGCTTGTAATAACTGTTTTCCTTTAGCAGCTACATACGTGCTTTTTTCAATCGGCATCCGGCCATTTGGAAAATAGTCGTTCTGTATTTCAACTAATAATAAAGCGGTTTTCATATGCTATCCTTAAATGCGAGTAAAATATTGTTCAATTTAACCTTGTTTGATGAAATATGCAATAGAAAAGTTGTACTATGAAAGAACAACACAATCAGCTTGACCCTAAAAAGATCATTTCTGTTATATCTCCAGAAAATAGGTCATTTTTAACTCGATTAGAGGTCTTTCAGTCCATTGATTCAACAAATTCCTATCTTCTTGCGCAACTCAAAAATTCTTTTTCCCAGTCGCAGCCAGGCAGCTGGGTTTGCTTTGCTGAAGAACAGACTCAAGGTCGAGGGCGCCAGGGAAAAACTTGGTATTCTCCTTATGGTGCCAACATCTATTGTTCATTGACTTGGATTTTTCCAGCGAAGTTTGCTGGTATTTCCGCACTCAGTATTGCTTGTGGTTTGCTGCTGATTCAGAGTTTGAACAAGTTGGGTTTGTATCAAGGCCTTAGTCTAAAGTGGCCGAATGATATTTTATTTTTGGGGCGTAAGTTAGGGGGAATTTTAATTGAGAATCTGGCCTCGCCAACTCAGAATAGAATGGTCATTGGTATCGGATTAAATGTGAATTTATCACCAGAGGCTAATACAGACTGGATCAGTGTTTTCCAGGCCTTGGATCAAGTGGTTTCTCGCAATCTAGTAGCAGGAATTGTAGCCGATGAATTTCTTAGCGGTATCCGAATCTTTGAACAGCAGGGCTTAAAACCATTTTTACCTTTACTGCTTCAGTATGATTACTTGCGTGGAAAAACGGTGCGGGTACTCAGGCCCCAGGGTGTGTTGGAGGGAATAGCTCAAGGATTGAATGAGGCGGGAGAATTTTTGCTCTTGGATCAAGAGGGAAAATCACAAGTTTTTAGCTATGGTGAAGTGAGTTTGCGTTTAAAATCAGATTAAATTCAATGCTAAGTATGAGCAATTAATCCTGCTAAGCCGATGATCATTCCCATGAGCCAAAGGAAATTTGACCACATACGATTTTCAAGGCGTTCAAATCGGCCTTCCATTTTATCAAAGCCGCGCTGGAGCTCTTGCTTAAGATCAAGCAGATTAGCGTTGATATTCATTACGCTGGTTTCGAGTACCGCTATACGGGCTTCATGACTCATTTTGGGCTCGTTTTTAACTGGTTTCATTTCGTATACCTATGAAAATTATAACACGTAAAAGGCCTGTGCGGGTAGAGATTAACTATGGCGGACATGAAGATGAGCTGGGGAGGATAATTAAATTTAATCTACGTAATTTACAGAATATCCTCCGTCCACTAATAAATCAATGGCGGTAATGTAGGAGGCTTCATCACTGGCAAGAAATACAGCAGCATGGCCAATGTCTTGGGGGTGCCAATACGCTTTAATGGGACAAGTTTAGATTTGTGTTGAAGATAGTCTAGGTTATTTTCAAGAACCCGGTCAAAAATCGGAGTTTTGACATAACCCGGGGAAATACTGTTGACACGGATGGATCGATCAGCCAGATCGAGAGCAATAGTCTTGGCTAGTTTACTTACGGCTGCTTTGGATGAGGAATAAATACTGTGATTTTTGAAAGAAGCAGTGGCTGCGCATGAAGATATAAAAATAATAGAAGATTGTGGCTTGAGATGATCTAGAGCGTGCTGCGCTGTGAAATAAGCACCACGATAATTGGTATCGATCATGCGGTCAAAATCGGCTTCGGTAGCATCTTTGATATGGATCCGAGCAGCGACTCCTGAGTTTATCACTAGGCAATCGATTTTTCCGAACTTTTCTACCGTTTAATGAATTACTGCACCCTTTCGTTGGAGCTAATCAACAATTTGGAGTTTGGGTGAGCGAATCATTTCTAGTAGAGGATGAAGTTTCCAAGGAATTTGCCGAAGAGCGCTCAAATAAAATCTTAAGCATGATAAAAGCTGTTTCAAATGCGATTACCTTGCCTCGATATGAATAATCATCATAAAACCTAGAAAAACAGGCTTTTGCTTAGACGGTAAATCTGATCATAAATTAATCTATTTTTGCAACCGTTGGATTATAAAGAGATTTATATGGATTCTGCCACAAAAAATTGGTATATTTTGTGGCAGGAGGATACCTAGAAATGGCTAAATCTGTTGTAGATCATGTAAAAAGCAGGGTTATCAAGCATGGCAGGGGATGGTGCTTTACACCAAAACACTTTCTCGATTTAGATAGCGATACAGGGGTTCGCAGTGCTCTCTCTCGCCTTCAAAGAGATGGGTTTATTCGGCGACTGGCACAGGGTATATACGATTATCCTCGCGAACATCAAACATTAGGCATGCTTCCCCCCAAAGTTGAGGAAGTTGTAAAAGCCATTTCAGAAAAAAATGCCATTCAATTTCAGCCATCCGGCGCTTATGCGGCAAATCTCGTCGGTTTGTCAGAGCAAGTACCTGGTCGTATTGTGTTCTTGACGAACGGGCCATCTAAGAAGATCAAAATAGGTAAGCAAGAGATTCTGTTTAGAACGACAACAGAAAGAAATATGTATCCTGCAGGCACTAAAGTGGGTCTTGTAATCCAAGCATTTAGGAATTTGGGAAAAGATAATATCGACAATATTGCTTTAGCTAGAACAAAAAAATTTCTAGCTGGAATAGATCGAAACGAACTTATTAGATATTTGAAATATGCGCCACAATGGATTCGCGAGCATATTTTCAGCATTATGGATGTTACGCCATGACAGAGTTGCACTTACTTTCCATGACCGAGCGCGGAGAATTTTTTGAAACTGCTGCAGAAGAATTGGGTATTCCCTTTGCAATTATCGAAAAAGATTTTTGGGTTGTTTGGGCATTAGAAAGATTATTCTCGCTTTCTGATTTAAAAGATCATCTGACATTTAAGGGTGGAACCTCGTTGTCTAAGGTGTACGGTATCATTGAAAGATTTTCGGAGGGCATTGATCTTTCAATTGAAAAAGAATTTTTTGGATATGGTAAAGATAATGATCCTGAGAGAGCCGAATCAAAGAAAAAGCAACGAGCAGCACTAGATAATCTTTCTGCTGCATGTTCTAAGTATGTTCAAGAACAATTAATTTTGAGTCTGGGAGTTGCCATCTCGGATAAACTGCAAATGCCAGAAGGTTGGCATCTTGCGGTAGATGAAGAAGATCCTGACGGTCAAACATTGCAATTTAAGTATCCTAGTGCTACAGATAGCAATGGATATATTCGCCCCTCTGTAAAGATTGAGTTAGGTGCGCGGTCTGAGCATTGGCCGGTGAGTAAACGTAAAATTCAAAGTTACACGAAAGATGCGCTTAAAGAGAAAATTACAGAACCAGAGGTATGGGTTAAGGTTCTTGATGCTAAACGTACTTTTTGGGAAAAGGCAACTATCCTTCACCAGTATGCGTATCTGCCGCAAGAAAAGAAATTACCGGCGCGGATATCAAGGCATTATTATGATTTTTATTACCTTTTAAATTCAGATATAAAAGCTGATGCCATTGCGGAGCAGGAGTTACTGGATAGGGTTGCTATTCATAAAAGTATTTATTTTGCATCTGCTTGGGCTAGTTATAGTACTGCGCGAAAAGGTAGTTTAAAACTGTCGCCCCCGACAATGATTCTTGAGGGGTTGGAAAAAGATTTTAGTCTGATGAGAGATATGTTTTTTGGGGATGTGCCGGAATGGAGCGATATACTACAGGTGATCAGGGATTTTGAAGGTAAGTTTAATGAAAACAGGGTGAGTGAAGTCGATCCAACTGATCAGTAAAATTTAATTTCAACAGGATGGGGTGCTTATGGATTTGCCGGGTCACAAAAAAATAGTTTATATGCCGCAAACTGAATACAGGCTTATTTCAGCTATGTATGGATTAGTTTGTGATGGAATAACTTATTGTATGTATAAAAACCACTTTGACTCACTCTCCAATTCTTTTAAAGGGACACCAAATCATATTTGGTTTATTCATACAGTAAATGCATATTATGATCTTGCTGTTAGTCATTGGAGCAAGATGTTTGGTTCACATTCAGAGCCTACTCATTATTACAACCTAATTGAAACTCAATCTTTGGTAATCAAGCTACTCGATGTGGGTATAGAGGTGGCAAATAAAGAGCATTTGAAGAATTTTCTTTTGAAAGGCTGCAATTTGAAAGCTGAGGATTATGATTCCTATCATCAGCTAACTAAAGAATACCGTGATAGAAACCTTGTGCATCGGGAGCACTCGCCGGATGAAATAAATGATGGTGATTTATATTTTCCTAAGCTAGATATAGCAAAGGAAACTTTCCTCGCATTGGCTTTATTGCTTATTAGGTTGGTGAAAAAACTTCCAGAAGTTGCAGACGAGGTTAACTCATATAAATTCTTGTATGATGATTTTAGCGAGAAGCCACAGATATGCTCGCTAATTGAGAAGTCGTTTCCGAAATTTGATAAGAGAATAACAAGCAATTAATCTGCGATCTTTCCTACTATAGTCCTACTAAATTTCACCTTTCATTCTTGCCGCTTTCAATCTATCTATAAGCTGTTAATTATCATCCATTTATGGTGGGCCCACTAGGACTTGAACCTAGAACCAAAGGATTATGAGTCTTCAGGCCAGGGTGCTGTTAGCAAGGCAGAGCAGATAAAGCAGGTACTAAAAGTGTTACCGATGTCGCCACCAGCTTCACCACTAATATCGCCAGCATCAGTGTCTTCAACGACTTTTCATCATCTGCCTCCTTTGGCGCCGGTATCGGTGGCAACATCGGAAAGCAGCATCAAATGCCATCAGGCCGAATGAAAATCCCCACCCAGTTCTTATAAAAACTGGATGAGAATGATCGAGGTTATAATAGGCTAGAATGGAATATCGTCATCAAAGCCTTCCATAGCGGGCTCTGTGGCTAAAGCGGGAACGCTGCTGCTTTCCATTTTTTCGGTTGGGTTGCTCGCTGCTTCAAAGCTACTAGCGCTAGTACCTTTGCTGTCCAACATTTGCATGCTGTCGGCAATGATTTCAGTAGTATAGCGATCTTGACCAGTATTCTTGTCCTGCCATTTGCGGGTTTGTAAGCGGCCTTCGATAAAAATTTTGGAGCCTTTCTTTAAATATTCGCCGGCGATTTCAGCAAGACGTTGATAGAATACCACGCGATGCCATTCAGTTTTTTCCTGATTAGTTCCAGTTTGCTTATCTTTCCAGGCCTCGGTGGTGGCCATGGTGATATTGGCAACAGCTAGCCCGTTGGGGGTATAGCGGACTTCAGGGTCTTTGCCTAAATTACCAATTAAAATGACTTTGTTTACGCTACCTTTTGCCATGATGAACTCCTTAATGATTAATTTGGTGTAAAAATTGTTCGATCCGCAGAAAATCGGGATGGCTTAGAGCCCGGTTCTCCATTTTTAAATAAGCTACTTTTTCTTCCGGAAGGAAGGTGATTTCTGTTATGCCTGGAATGCTTTGTAATTGCTGGGCTAATTCCGGCCAAGTATTATTTTGTCCACGTTTATCAAACAGGGCTGCTAATTTTAAACTGCGAGTCAGAAGATAAGGCGGTAGATTCATTTTAAAGGCAATGCTCAACCAGAGCAAGCTGAATGCTAAACATAGGGGATAAACGCTGAGCAAGCCCTGATGCTGATAAAGCCAGCCGCCTAAAAGGCCGCCAGCAAAAATGCCTAGAAACTGCGAACAGGAATAAAGACCCATGGCTGTGCCTTTGCGTGCAGCAGGCGCTGTGCGGGAAACCAATGAAGGTAGAAAGGCTTCTAGCAGGGAAAAAGCAGTGAAGAATAAACAGAGTCCAACAGCGGTTAACAATATATTTTGATAAAAGAAATTTAAAAAAAGCTCGGCCAAGCTGAGTGTGATGATGCTGCCCAGAAAATAAGGTTTAACCCGGCGTTGTTTTTCAGCCACAGAGATCATGATCAGGCTAAGCATAAAGGCGATGAGCAGAACGGGTAAATAGAGTTTCCATTGCTCCTGACCTGGCCAGTTGAGGTAGGTACTTAGGCTAATAGGCAGTACTACAAAGCTAGCGGTGAAAATGGCGTGCAAAAAGAAGATGCCGCTATTGAGTCGTAATAAATTTTTATTTTTCAGTAGGGTAAAGAATAATTTTAGCTCGGGTTCAGTGTCGGGATGCCAGGCTAGATGCCGAGGTTTGGGAGTCCAGGTAAAAAGAATGAGAGTACCGAGTAAGCTAAAGAGCACACTCAGCCAGAATAAATCTTGAAAGGGTAGCCAGCGTGTCAGCAAGGGCCCAATAATGATAGCCAAGGCAAAGGACAGGCCAATGCTCATGCCGGAGATGGCCATGGCTTTGGTGCGCTGCTCTTCCCGAGTGAGATCAGCAATCATGGCCATGAGGGCACTGCCAATAGCGCCGCCGCCTTGGAGGGCTCTACCCAGGATAACGCCATAAATAGAGGTGGAAAGTGCAGCAATGAGGCTGCCAAGAGCAAAAAGTAATAAGCCCAGAACAATAATGGGGCGACGACCCAGGCGATCAGAGAGCAAGCCAAAAGGAATTTGCAGCAAAGCTTGAGTAATGCCATAGATACCCATGGCGACGCCAATTAGCAGGGGGGTGGCACCGCTCAATTGCTTGGCATAAAGGGCAAAAATAGGCACGATCATGAAGAGGCCCATGAGGCGCAAGGCCATAATCAGGGAAAGCGAGGTTACTGCTCTTTTTTCAGTGCTAGTCATAAAGTTGGTCATTTATTGTCCATTTCAGGGTGTACGTAGCTTGTATTCTAACTTAAATAAAGTTTGAAGTGACAGGAGATATTTGAGCTAGATTAAATCCAATGTTGGGCGTGGGCAATTAAACCAGCCAAGCCAATGATAAGACTGATTAGCCAAAGGAAATTAGACCACAAACGATCTTGGATGGCATCAAATTTTCGATCAATTCTTTCGAATCGCTCATCTATTTTATCAAAACGGCCTAATATTTGTTCAAAGCCGTATTTTATATCTTGCCGAAGCACATGTAAGCCCTCATTAAGATTTTGAACATTGGCTTCAATCACAGCTATCCGGGCTTCATTGCTCATACGAGGCTCATTTTTAAAAGGTTTCATAATAATTTCCTATTGAATTATAGCAAATCAATCAGGGGACCGTGAAGCAGAAAAAAGAGGGATGAAAAGGAGATTAATTGAAGGAAGCTTATCTTAACAAGCTCGAAAAATTATGTCTACATTCGCGTTAAATCAGGTTAGAATTAGGCCCTTAAAATCTAAATTAACAGCAAAGAATTAGCACTCATGAAACACATTCAAATTCGCGGGGCGCGTACCCATAATCTTAAAAATGTTAATGTCGATTTGCCCAGAGATCAATTAGTCGTGGTAACAGGACTCTCAGGCTCAGGTAAATCTTCCTTGGCCTTTGACACTTTATACGCTGAAGGGCAAAGACGTTATGTAGAATCGTTATCCTCCTATGCGCGGCAATTTTTATCGATGATGGAAAAACCTGAAGTTGATCATATTGAAGGGCTATCTCCAGCCATTTCAATTGAACAGAAATCTACTTCACATAATCCGCGTTCTACAGTGGGAACCATTACTGAAATTTATGACTATCTGCGTTTGCTTTTTGCCAAAGTAGGTCAACCACAATGTCCTGAGCATGGTCACACCCTGGAAGCGCAGACGATTAGTCAAATGGTAGATACTGTTTTAGCCTTGCCTGAAGATGCCAAGGTGATGGTTTTGGCGCCGGTTGTTCGTGATCGCAAGGGTGAATTTGTCGATTTGCTTCAAGAATTGCGCGGCCAGGGATTTATTCGCGCGCGTATTGATGGTGATTTAGTGGAACTGGATCAAGCACCGGCACTGGATCTGCGTAAAAAGCATAATATTGAAGTCGTGATTGATCGCATTCGTGTGCGCTCTGATGTGCGTACCCGGTTAGCAGAGTCCTTTGAAACCGCAACTCGTTTAGCGGATGGGATAGCAGCATTAGCATTTATGGATGAGCCCCAGCGTCCAACCCAAGTTTTTTCAGCCAAATTTGCTTGTCCCAGTTGTGGTTATAGTTTAACGGAATTATCACCACGTTTATTTTCCTTTAATAGTCCCACAGGTGCTTGCTCTGCTTGTGATGGCTTGGGGGTGAAGCAATATTTTGATCCCAATTTAATTTTAGTAAATCGTGATCTGAGTTTGGAAGAAGGCGTGATTCGCGGTTGGGATAAACGAAATACTTATTATCATCAAATGCTGAAATCACTGGCCAAACATTTCAAATTTAGTATTGATACTCCTTTTGGTAAATTGTCTAAGAAAGTTCAGCAGATTATTCTCTATGGTAGCTCGGAAGCCATTCGTTTTACTTATCGTGGCGATAATGGTTCGCGTTTTTCTAAAACTTATCCCTTTGAAGGCGTGATTCCTAATTTAGAGCGTCGCTATCGTGAAACAGAATCCGAATATGTGCGCGAAGAATTAAGTAAATATTTAGTGAATAAACCCTGTGAAACTTGTGAGGGAGCTCGGCTGTGTAAGCCGGCACGCTATGTTTTTGTCGACAAGAAAAGCTTGCCTGAAGTGGTTTCTTGGCCCATTGATAAGGCGCTGATCTTTTTTGAAGGTCTTAAGCTTCCAGGTTATCGTGGTGAAATTGCCACCAAAATCGTCAAAGAAATCAGCAGCCGTTTACGGTTTTTAGTCGATGTGGGCTTGGAATATCTTAATTTAAGTCGCAGCGCAGATACGCTGTCTGGCGGAGAAGCACAGCGTATTCGCTTAGCTAGCCAAATTGGTTCGGGCTTGGTGGGAGTAATGTATATTTTGGACGAACCTTCTATCGGCTTGCACCAGCGAGATAATGAACGCTTATTGAAAACCTTGCATCATCTGCGTGATTTGGGCAATACCGTTATTGTGGTTGAACACGATGAAGAGGCCATTTTAACAGCCGATCACGTATTAGATTTAGGCCCAGGTGCTGGTGTGCATGGTGGCTATATTGTGGCCCAGGGTAAACCTGCAGATATTATGCATGAACCCAAATCGCTGACGGGTCAATATCTGGCGAAGAAATTACAAATTGCAGTGCCGACCAAGAGAATTCCATTTAATGCTAAAAAATGTATTAGCCTGCGTGGCGTGCATGGGAATAATCTCAAACATATTCATGCCGAGATTCCTATTGGATTAATGACTTGTATCACCGGGGTGTCCGGTTCGGGCAAATCAACCTTGGTGAATGATACCTTAGCGCCTTTAGCGGCTCGCGTGCTTAATGGGGCAACCACCCAGGAGGCAGCCCCACATGAAGATATTGAAGGTTTGGAACAGCTAGATAAAGTGGTGGTGATTGACCAAAGCCCAATTGGTCGTACACCCCGCTCCAATCCAGCTACTTATACAGGTTTATTCTCGGCTATCCGTGAATTGTTTGCTGGCGTACCCGAATCGCGTTCTCGAGGATATAAAGATGGCCGTTTTAGTTTCAATGTTAAGGGTGGACGTTGTGAAGCCTGTCAGGGTGATGGGGTCATTAAAGTTGAGATGCATTTTCTGGCCGATGTCTATGTGACTTGCGATGTATGCCAAGGCAAGCGCTATAACCGTGAAACCCTGGAAATTTTTTATAAAGGAAAAAATATTCATCAAGTGTTGGAGCTGACCGTAGAAGATGCTCGGGAATTTTTTGATGCTATTCCAGTCATTGCTCGCAAATTGCAAACTTTAGTGGATGTGGGTTTGTCCTATATTTCGCTAGGACAAAATGCAACAACCCTGTCTGGTGGTGAAGCGCAACGGATTAAACTGGCCAAAGAGCTTTCTCGCCGGGATACCGGAAAAACCTTATATATTCTGGATGAACCGACTACCGGTCTACATTTTCATGATATTGATCAATTGCTGGCTGTTTTGCATCGCTTGCGTGATCAAGGCAATACCATCGTGGTGATTGAGCATAATATGGATGTGATTAAGACCGCCGATTGGATCATTGACTTGGGTCCCGAAGGAGGAGATAAAGGGGGGCGAGTGATTGCCAAGGGAACGCCGGAACAGGTGGCAGAGAATCCCAGTTCTTATACAGGCATGTTTTTAAGAAAAGTTTTATAATAAATTGTCATTGCGAGGAGCGTTTTTTGCGACGAAGCAATCCACATGGATTGCTTCGTCGCAAAAAACGCTCCTCGCAATGACAGCCTTTCAGGACGAATAAGAAGAAAATCACGGGAAAATTATGGAAACCAGAATACGGAAATTAAGGGAAGATGATTTGCCTCAAATCGAGGTTATTGAAAACGCCACGCAAATTGTTCCCTGGACCAATAAGATTTTTAAAGATTGTTTTTTTGCCGGCTACCCGGGTTGGGTGCTAGAAAGGGAAGGGAGAGTGATTGGTTTTACCCTGATTTCCATGCATGGCGATGAATGTCATTTATTGAATTTAGGCGTTCATCCCCGTTATCAAAGGCAGGGCTTTGGTCGGCAGATATTATTGCATACGGTAGAATCGGCTAAGCAATTAGGTGCCTTGATGATTTATCTTGAAGTTCGGGAATCAAATGTTCCAGCAATCAATCTCTATCAGAAAATGAAATTTAGTCAAATTGGTACCCGTAAAGATTATTATCCAGCACCTGAGGGCAGGGAGCATGGTTTGGTTTATGCTCTCGACTTATGAATCTTAGCGCGGATTATTCCGTGGCACGCCTTCTGGATCAGGATTGGGTTGCGATAAATTTTTACATAGTTCATCTTGTTTCTTAAAATAGTCAATATAGTGATTGGAGGTTGTAAAATTTTGGGCTAGGACATGACGCGGCCAATACTGTTTTATCTCAGCAATGACTTCTTTCTTAAATAATTTGGATTGACGATCACCGAAGCAATAATTTTTAAATAAATCCCAAGCCTGTTTATATATTTCTACCTTAAAATGCTTTCCCTGAGAATTGAAGTTTACTTGCTTTAAATAAGCCTTAAAGGTATCAAGTTCTGTTTTACAGTCCTTATCTGCTTTAGAACGACTAATGGCATTCATGGCCTGTTTTAAGGCGTGGATATCCGCTTCAGAAGAATTTCCCATGCCGCCTTCTTGCTGTTCTATAAAGGATTGTTGCTCCTTGATGATTTCTCCATTATTTATTTGACTAAAATAAGGGGCTATTAATTGGCACATTTCCCCATGCTGCCTGCCCAGGGCAAGCTGCCAGGGAGTTCCTGTAACAACCCGACCAAATTCATTTTTAACTTCAAAAAATCGCAAGAGTAAATTAGGTTTTTCATCAAGTAAGGCTTTTACTAGTGGTAGATTTTCATAAATAATAGCTTGGCCTAGTAATTGTGGATTATTTGCGATTAATTCCTTTGTTAGTGCTGCTTGATTACCTTGGAGCAAGATCTCTGCTAATATCTCCGAATGCTTAGGACGGGTTGATTTAGTGCGATAAAATAATCGATGAGGTAAATCCGATTTTGCATTTTCGAGATGCTCATCTTTTAAAAGCGAGCTAAACTTGTTTAATATAGATCGCTGTTTCTGGAAGGAGTGTTCCATGGTGATAGATTCTTTTTCATCAAGGCGGTAGGGCATAACAATATTTCTTTCATCAAAAGAACGATAGCCTGTGATACTCTCTTTGATTAGGTGATATGAGTAATTAAGCAGAGGTATTCCTACAGGCATTGGTATAAGAAGGGCTGTCAAGGTTAAACCCAAAATCATGCCTAAACAGCCGGTAAGAACTTGCTGGGCTCTTTGCCAGCCCGGTACTCGATAATGATGGCGAGCGATATCAGTTAAATGATTGGCGCTTGTTCGAAACTCATTAAGCTTTTTTACGAGTTTTGATGTTTTCTCCGAGTCCGATAGTTGTTGAAAGTCGGGGTTAGAAATCAAATTAACTATATCAAGACTCTTGCGGTTGAGTGCTGTAGCCGCTTGGAGTAAGTCAGTTAATCTATCATGAGTTGTTTTTATTTTATTTAAGGAATGTTGTAAATCCTGATGGTGAGTGGTATCAGGATTCAATTGTTCTGTATGGATGGCTTTTAACTCTAAAGCTGCGATACGGCTTAGCTCTTCATTGATCTTTGAGAAAACTTCATGCGTAATCGTATTAAGATTATTTATAAATTCAATTTCTTCATCTTCTTTATGAAGTTGTGAATATACAAATTGAATATATTTAATGGATTTCTTTAAATTTTCACTTTGATTGATGTCATGGGTTGATTGATTGAGTCCATCAATGGTTAGTGCTAGCGCTTCAATGCTGAGTATAGTTGCAGACAGGTTGTTATGAATTTTAGGATTGTTTTGATGAGCAGAATCGAATTTTTTTAATTCTCCTATAGTGCTTTTTAGCTTATCAAGCTGCCATTGATTGGCTAGGCGTTGAAATAAAGCCTCATCGGGCATGGGTTCTCTTGCATTGGCCACTTGTCCTCTTTGCGCATACAATGCTTGTTGCAGTTCACTGGCTTCTCGATGTTGAGCTTGTTGTTGTATTTGTTCTCTTGCTTGCTTCAATTCTGCATCATCCAGTAAGATCTGCTGTAGGTTGTTTTCTTCGTCGGGCAGAAGTTGTTCAACTTGAGCAGCCCTGGGGGGTGGGACTTCATGATGGTCTTGATTGATGGAGTTTTCTTTAGCTAGTCTTTTATATTGATCTTTTCTTTTATCGGGATGTTCATCTAAATATCTCTCTACGATGTTCTTTACGCAGTAATTAGTATCCATTCCTGTAATTTTCTTTCTGGTTATTGGACAGAGGGCATCTATATTCTTGCGAGCCGCTTCTTTAAAAATTTTATCGGCAATGTCTTTTTCGACAGTAATACCAGAACCATATAAGATGACTGGTTCTTTAAAGATAGCATGAGCGACTGGACATTGGAGATTATCTTCTAGTGAGCTGGAGTCTGGCATGGTCATTTTTCTCCTTATTTTTACTAAGTATAGACTATGACTTTTAGTGCAATGACAGTTGTGGTAACGAACGCTTTATGATAATGATTAGAATCATTATCTTATTGGATTCTAGCCATGATCGAAATTGCATCTTTACATAATAAAATCAAAGACTTAGATAGGCGACTGCAGGTGCTTCGGGGGTATCTTTGAAATTGATCAAAAACAGGCTCGTCTTCTCGAAGTACAGCGCGAGTTAGAAAATCCTAATTTATGGAGCCAGCAAGACCGGGCTCAAGCGGTTGGTAAAGAACGGGTTCAGCTGGAAGAAGTGATTCATGGCTATCAAAAATTGGAAAAACTTCTACAAGATGCAACTGGATTGCTAGAATTAGCTGCTCTGGAAAATGATACTGAAGCTCTTGATATTGTTGTTCAAGAACTACATTTGGTTGAGAAACGGGTCAGCGAACGCGAATTTCAACGAAAATTCTCTGGAGAGATGGATCCCAATTCTGCCTATATGGATGTTCAATCCGGTTCTGGTGGTACCGAAGCTCAGGATTGGGCCAATATGCTCCTACGCATGTATCTTCGCTGGGGAGAGCGTCATGGCTTTAAAACCGAATTAGTTGAAGTCTCTGCAGGAGAAGTGGCGGGTATCAAGAGTGCCACAATCCGTTTTGGTGGGCCCTATGCCTATGGCTGGCTGCGCACTGAATCAGGTGTGCACCGTTTAGTCAGAAAATCCCCTTTTGATGCTAACCATAAGCGTCATACCTCCTTTGCCTCGGTTTTTGTCGCCCCTGAAATTGATGAAAGCATTGAGGTGGAAATTAACCCAGCAGATTTACGCATTGATACTTATCGCGCATCGGGAGCGGGCGGCCAGCATGTTAATAAAACCGATTCAGCGATACGGATTACCCATGTTCCCTCTGGTGTTGTAGTCCAATGCCAATCTGAGCGCTCTCAGCATCAAAATAGAGCTAGGGCAATGAACCTATTACGTGCGAAAATGTATGAGATTGAGTTACAAAAACGACATGCCAAACAAGAGGCCCTGGAGTCGACTAAAAAGGATATCACCTGGGGTAGCCAAATCCGTTCCTATGTTTTGGATATGTCGCGAATTAAGGATTTGCGCACTGGTGTTGAAATATCAAATACCCAGGCTGTGCTGGATGGAGACTTAGACCGTTTTATTGAAGCCAGTTTATTAAGTGGATTATAACCTTATGCAAGAACAACAACCTTCTACACTCGATACCAATGAATTGATCGAAATGCGTCGCACCAAATTAGCTGCTCTGCGTCAAAAGGGAATTGCTTTTCCCAATGATTTTCGTCGTGATGCCTTGGCAGCCCGCTTATTAATGGAATATAGCCATAAAACCGAGACGGAATTGGAAGCAGAACCACATCAGGTCAAAATTGCTGGTCGCATGATGACCCGCCGCCAAATGGGCAAGGCCAGTTTTGCTCATCTTCAGGATATGAGTGGTCGTATTCAGGTTTATCTGCGACAAGATGAATTACCGGAAGGAGCCTATGAAGCCTTCAAGGAATGGGATTTGGGCGACATCATTGGAATAGAAGGTCTGTTATTCAAGACCAAGACCGGTGAGCTTTCTGTGCGTGCTCGGGCAGTCCATCTGTTGACGAAAGCCCTGCGTCCCTTACCAGACAAATACCATGGCTTGACTGACCAAGAAATTTGCTATCGGCGGCGTTATTTGGACTTGATTGCCAATGAATCAACGCGTCAAACCTTTTTGATCCGTTCCCAAATGGTGGACAACATTCGTTCCTTCCTCAAGCAGAACGATTTCATCGAAGTGGAAACACCGATGATGCAAGTCTTGCCGGGTGGTGCTGCTGCGCGTCCTTTTGTAACCCATCATCATGCCTTGGATATGCCTCTTTATTTGCGTATTGCTCCAGAGCTTTATCTCAAACGCTTGGTGGTGGGCGGTTTTGAGCGCGTTTTTGAGATTAACCGTAATTTCCGTAACGAAGGTTTATCGACGCGGCATAATCCAGAATTCACTATGCTGGAATTTTATCAGGCTTATGCGGATTACCGCGACCTCATGACTCTGACGGAAACCTTGATCCGCCAATTGACGCAGGCCATTTTTGGATCCACCATCATTCTTTACCAGGATCGTGCAATAGAAGTGGGTTTACCCTTTGAACGCTATACTATCAAAGAAGCTATCCTGCATTATTGCGAAGATATTGATCAAGCAGATTTAGCCTCCCTAGCATCGGTGAGACAATTGGCCAAGCGTTTTGAAATTCCCTTCCGAGAAGATGAAGGTTTGGGCAAGATTACCTACAGTATTTTTGAAAAACGCGTTGAACATTTGCTGGTTCAGCCCACCTTTATTACTGAGTTTCCCACTGAAGTGTCGCCCTTGGCGCGGGCCAATGATGAAAATCCAGAAGTCACTGATCGCTTTGAGTTATTCATTTGTGGCATGGAGATGGCCAATGGTTTCTCCGAGTTGAATGATCCCGAAGATCAGGCAGAACGCTTCCGCAAACAAATGGAAGAAAAAGCTGCTGGTGATGAAGAAGCGATGCCCTATGATGAAGACTATATTGTTGCTCTTGAACAAGGTTTGCCACCGACGGCGGGAGAAGGTATTGGTATTGATCGTCTAGTTATGCTCTTTACTAATTCACCCTCAATCCGGGATGTTATTTTATTCCCCCACATGAGGCCCCATGAATAATAATTGCTAAGGTCGGCGCTATGGAATTCAATCGTCGCTTTTCACCGCTCAGTTTGTTGATGATTAGCATCAATGGCATGATTGGTTCAGCTTGGTTATTTGCCCCCCTATATGCTGCCAAGATTGCCGGTCCTGCGGCTTTGATTTCCTGGCTCATTGCCGGTGGTGCTACAGCCCTTATTGCACTAACCTTTGCAGAATTGTCGGTATTGATGCCCGTCGCAGGGGGTACAGCCCAGATTCCCCAACTCAGTCATGGGGCTTTTGCTAGCTTTACTATTGCCTGGGTGGCTTGGCTTTCAGCCTTAACCATGGCCCCGATAGAAGTACAGGCTGTTTTGCAATATGCCTCTAATTATTTTACTTTTTTAACACATGCCGTGAATGGGGTGCCCGTTTTAACCGGTCTGGGTATGTGTTGGGCTCTGGTCATCATGCTGGGTTTATGTGTAGTGAATATCGCCAGTTTTAAGGGCCTGGTGCGCTTTAATTTTATTCTCTTTTTTTTCAAGGTTTGTGTCATTTTACTGACCATCGGCATGTTACTCAAAGTGAGTTTCAATCCCGGTAATTTCGCAGATATTGTTGGCAGTGGCCTCTCCCTTGGCGGATGGCACAATATTCTGGCTGCGGTAGCTTCTGGTGGCGTAGCTTTTGCTTTTACCGGCTTTAAACATGGGGTTGAATTGGCTGGAGAAGCCACCAAATCTGCTTTTGGCATTCCCTTGGCGGTGGTGGGTTCAGTGGTTTGCTGTCTCATATTATATTGGGGTTTGCAATTTGCCTTTATTGGTGCCCTCCATCCACAATCCTTGCAGCAAGGATGGCAGCATTTAAGTTTTACGGGTGATTTTGGGCCTTTTGCTGGCTTGGCAGCGGGTTTAGGTATTATTTGGTTGTTAAAGCTTTTATATATTGATGCCACGGTTTCACCCTTGGGCGCAGGCTTGATTTATGTGACTTCAACTGCCCGTATTCTCTATGCCATGAGTAAGATTGGCTATGTGCCTGCACTTTTATCTCGGCTTAGTCAAAATAATTTTCCTGTATGGGCGATTTTTGCCAATTTTGCTGTGGGCATGTTTTTATTTTTACCGCTACCTGGTTGGCAGGCTATGGTGAGTTTTTTAGTCTCGGCCATGGTGATTTCCTATGCTATTGGGCCAGTGGCTTTACTGTGCCTGCGTTTGGAATTACCTCAGCAAGAAAGAAAATTCCGTTTGCCCTGTGCTAAAATAATTTGTCCCCTTGCTTTTTATTTTTGTAATTTACTTAGCTATTGGACAGGCTGGGACACAATGCGAAAATTATCGGTAGCTATGCTGATTGGTTTTGCCTTCTTTTTTGTGGCCTATGTTAGAGGAAAACTTAAAAATATTCCTCTCGGTTTTAAATCAATACTGTGGCTGCTGCCTTATTTAATTGGGCTAAGTTTAATTTCCTATTTAGGCGCCTTTGGCGGCAAGGGTGTGATTCCCTTTGGTTGGGATTTTCTAGTCATCGGCATTTTTAGTTTAATTATGATTACTGTAGCTGTCTGGTCAAGGTCTGGCAATGCAGTAGCTCATTTTGCAACCCAGCAGTTGTTTGAAGTGCCTTCACCGGTGGGGTAGGTAAAGGAATAACTTAAGGAATTATGGATATTCGAGCTAAAGTGCTAAAGGCTGGATCGCCACGGCCAAACGCTTCGCGGCCTCGCGATGACTATAGCTGTCATTGCGAGGAGCGCTTTTTGCGACGCGGCAATCCAGCTTTTGCTTTACAGCAGCGTTTTATAAAGATCCTCCCATTTAGGGTTCATTTTCTCGATAAGCTCAATTTTCTTTTTTCTAGAACCAGCTTTTATCTGCTTTTCTCGTGAAATAGCATTTATCATGTCTTCATATAGCTCGTAATACACGAGCAGCTTACAATCATAGTGTTCAGTGAAGCCAAGAGTCACGGAGTTTTTATGTTGATAAATGTGCTTAATTAGATCGCTAGTGACTCCTGTATAAAGCGTGCCTTTGGGTTTGCTAGCCATAATATAAATAGCAGGACATTTTTTCATAATGAGCCTTCTTAAAATTAAAAATTGATGAGTTGGTTAGGGAATTACGGATATTGTAATTATTCACATGTCATTGCGAACCCGAGCGTAGCGAGGGTGAAGCAATCCAGAAATAAACGCTTAGATCGCTATCTCCAAACCCGCCACGTCGCACAGAGCACTCCTCGCGGCTTCGGCTTCGCAGCCTCACGATGACAGGCTGGAATATTTAAGCTGCAGTATTAAAAGCTGGATTGCCGCGTCGTAAAAAACACTCCTCGCAATGACAACTGCAGTCATTACGAGGAGTTGCTTAGGTTATTAAGGTTGGAAGGAAGAAGGTGCTGCTGGTGGCGTCGGCTGTTGTGCTTTTGGATCGGCCGAATCTGGAGCTTTTTGGAATAACATCGGATGCGTAAATTTTTGTCCAGGATTTTGTCCAGAAGGAGATGGATTGACAATAGTTATTTTATCATCTTTAGGAGCGCTACCAATACTGTTGTCTTTTACTTCATGCGCTCTTTCATATTTTTCTTTTTTACCAGCATCAGCACTATCAACTGTACTACTACTAGAAGAAGCGGAACCGAGATGAGCTGTATATCTTGGATCTTCATGTAGCTCCTTGGCAAGGTTTAAGAGAGAGAGTTGAGGTTCTTCAATGTTATTTTTACTTAATAATTTTTCTATTTTAGCTTTATCCATGATCTGATTTACTTTAAGTGGAATCTCTTGCTGCCCGTCATTGAGAGATAAAATGAGATTAGGTGGTGATTTCTGTAGTTTAAATTTTATGCCTGGTTCACCAGTGGTATTGGGGATTGGCATCATTGTGCCTGTACCTACGAATAGAGCTGGATTAGCTGCTTCACCTTTACCTATTGACTTGAGCTTAAAACGAAGGCCAAAGGTTCTTCCATCTTTGTTGAGAATAATATCAGGATCGAAGTTACCCCGATCAGATTGGACGATTCTAGCAGTGATACTACGTTTTTTTAATACAAATTTGATGTCACCTTGAGTAAGGGGGAAGATACTCTTACCTATAGAGGAGTTTTCGAGTAAGCTTTTATCTACATCAGATAATGCTACTTCACAGGAGAGGAAAGGAATTTCTTCATCATCCTCTGAGGAAGCTTGCTTAGCGCTTGAGCTCGGTTGAGTAGCACCATGAGCTGCTGCACTTGAGGCTGCTGTTCCTGTTGTGACCTCTAAGTCAGGTGCGGCTGGATGGCTTGTCTGGCCTGAATTGCTTGAACTAGCTGACTTACCAGGTTCATGTGTGATAGGAAGTGAAGCATCTCCAGTATTGGCTGCAGAAGCTAGAGGCGGAATGGTATTTAAGCCGCCTTGCGCTGGATTTTGAGTTTGCTGGACATGGCCTGCGCTTACATCGGCTGCTGTTGCTGTTGCCGCTGCCAGTGGTGGAGCTACTGGATGGCTTATCTGGCCTGTGCTGGGATTCGCTAACTTACCCGATTGGTCCGTGTTAAAGAATAGAGGAGCTAAACCGAAGCCACTTTTGATGAAAGACATGATACTGCCTGTGCTGCCTTGAGTTGCATTTATCTGCCCTGCGCTTTGACCAGCTGATTTACCAGGCTCGGTTGAGGCAGAAAGAGCAGGCGCGTTAGTAGTTGCAGTAGCTGCTGAAGAAGTTGCATCTCGAGACGATTGATCAGCGCTTGGGCCCCTGCTTCGAGCTAAAGCAGCTGCTGTACCAGGAGAAACTGATGCATTTATGGGGGCTATGCCTGCTTCTACGCCGTCTTGGGTATTCTTGAGATTGGCATTATGCAAAGAAGCATCATAACCTTGGCCAGGTTTAGCCATAAGACGTTGTGAAGGTGAAACAGGAATAGCGGAAGCATTTTTTTGAGTAACCTCTAGATTATCGCGCTTATCAGATTTTCTGGAAAAAGATAGATTTCTCAACAGAGCCCTGATTAGAATCACGGGTGGTGTAATAGCGAACACCGTGAAAGACAGAGCGGCTGCGGGAAGGAGGCCAGTTAATTTTAATCCGAGTATGGTACCGATTTTCGTTATAGCAGCAACTAAGGCGCTACCTAAGGGGGCGAAGAAAGGAAGGCTGCCTAAGGAGTGGGCGAAATTGATGCCCGCTACCACAACGCTGCCTAAGCCGGCGGCGTGTAAGCCAGCAAAAAGGAGAGGAGTGGTTAACATGAAAAAAGCTGTTATTGCGACCAAGGCTGCAAAAGTTTGAGGTAGGGCAGCTAGGGTGGCAGGTATGCTGCCTGCTATGGCGGCGATTATTTTGGAGGTTAAAGGATAGGAATTGTCAAATTTACGATCCAAATAATCTTTAGTTTTAGCGTAGATTGGCTGGAAAACATAGCTCGCAGTTTGATATATCGCGGTGAGCGGTGAGGTAAAAGTCTGGCCGATTTTGGCAATAACCCAGGGAATGCGGCTAGAAGAACTAGGATGCAGTTCGACATACAACCGATACCAAGCCAATTCAGTGACAGATTTGATCAGGTTTTTGATAGTTCTTGGAATAACAGCTAATTGTTCGAGCCAATTGTAAGCATTTGCGTCGAGACGATACTCGACAGTGTTGTCCTGGGTGCCAGAATTATTTAAAATTTCAGTGATATTTTGCGTAGTGATATCTTGCTTAGTTTTATACTTGCCTTGCCAACCAGTCAAGCCAGAGATAAGAGAAGACCAGAAATGCCCTTTGACAATAGCGCGGTGGTAAGCTAATTCAAAAGCTATTGCAAATTTGCTGGTATCTCTTTCATAGGTGTTGCTTTGTCTTGCTATCATATATCACCTCGTATTTTATAGCATTCATTAAACTGGTTTAAGCATTTATATACTGGTCATGGATTAGATAAAGCAATTCCTTGTGGATTACCAAGTTGATCAGAAGCAACGGCGTTGCAGTTTAAATCTCCAGAGTTGGCATCAATGTTGCAGATAGAAATGGTATTGTTACCCAGATTGGTA
>Ga0105240_10000391_pt1 | contig 81829 bp, 58 predicted proteins | sample KBSC54metaG_FD_80426 | JGI IMG/M metagenome (GOLD analysis project Ga0105240, IMG submission 80426) | Corn rhizosphere microbial communities from Kellogg Biological Station, Michigan, USA - KBS C5-4 metaG | ecosystem: Host-associated > Plants > Roots > Rhizosphere > Soil | place: Michigan, USA...
GGCGTACTGGCGGTAACCTCGACCGTTTCCGAAGCGGCGCCCACGGTCAACGGGGCATCGATCGCCAGGTTTGCGGCCGGGTCGAGTTTGTTGTGTGCAGTTTCGTACTTTTTGAAGCCGGTAGCTTCGGCCGAGATACTGTAAAAGCCGGCCGGTATATTTGTTACAACGTAGTAACCAGCCCTATCCGTGGTCACCCGCCGCTCGGCCCCCGTCGCCTCGTTTTTCACGGTGACAGTGGCGTTCGGTACGGAAGCGGATGTGGGATCTCTAACGAACCCGCTGATGGAACCCAGATCTGACTGAGCGGATAAGACAAGAACAGCAAGCGCCGCAAGCAGCGCGGCTAGTAGGACGCTTTTCATAATCCCTCCCAAAGGAAAAACCCCGATTGAACCTTGCCCGCCGGCTGGTGATCCAGCCGAAATCTCACGCGTGATGCTAAAGATAGTAAATTAGATGCTGTACTGCAATGGAACCGCCGATGGGGTGGGTGTAGCAAGGGAATTCACAGGGAATTCACGGCGAGAAGTTACTCTTATCGTATGGAAACGCGAGCCGATATGACTTTGTCGTCAGAGGATACGCGTCGGGGGGTTGTGCAACGGGTTACGGGCAGCGTATCCTTTCAACGCTCTCCCCGCCTGCGGGAACTCTTCCTTTATATTTGTGACAGAGCGATTGAAAACAAGCTCGAGGAACTGCGAGAGCAGAAGATCGGATGTAGCGTATTTGGCCGGAAGCCGGACTACAATCCGGGCGAGGACAATATCGTTCGGGTCGAGATCAGACAGCTTCGGAAGCGCCTGGAAGAGTTTTTTAGCACCGAAGGCAAGGACGAGCCGATGGTGATCGTGATCCCGAAGGGCGCGTATGTACCGGTTTTTGAGGCCCGCCGCCCGCCGGTGCCTGTTGAGATCGGGGCAGTGAAACCACCTCCGCCGGTTTCGACACCCTTGAGAAAGTGGGGCTGGGCTCAGACCGCTGTCATACTGGCGCTGGCCATTACGTGTCTTTGGCTCTATCTGGACCGCCACAGCGCGGCACAGGCGGTTGCGAATGCAGCCCCCGTCCCAAAACATCTTGCGCTGTGGCCGTTACTGTTCAATGAAGAGCATCAGACTTTCATTGTCTGCGCCGATTCGTCGTTGGTGGTCATTCGAGCTTTGACGCACCAGGCCATCTCGCTCGAGGATTACACTTCTGGAACCTATCTAAAACAGGATGCCGTGAAACCACTGTTCAAGACACTGGCCCGCGCGCAATTCACCGACATTGCCGATGCCCGATTGGTGCAGCGGCTCTACCAATTGAGTGAAAATCGCTCGGATAAGGTTTCGATTCGATCCGCCAGAACCGCACAGCTCCAGGATTTCAAGAATGGCAACATCATTTTACTGGGGAGCAGCCGATCCAATTTGTGGACGACGCTCTTTGAAGCTGTCTTGAATTTCCAGTTCGATTACGACGAACAACTCCACATACCATTCATTCGGAATAGAGCGCCGGACCATGGAGAGTTGCCGGTATACCGCGCGGCGAGCGTTGGGGGATCCGGGGATGCTTACAGCACGATCGCGCTCGTTCCGAATTTGAGACACACGGGGAGCGTGTTGATGATCGCGGGCACCACCGGGGAGAGTACGGAGGCGACGGGGGAATTCCTAACGAACGGCAAGACTGCCGCGGATCTTCTCGATCGGTTGATCAAGAGAAACAACGGGCGGCTGCCGTATTTTGAAGTGCTGCTCAAATCGCGGGCGGTGGATGGGGTGGCACGGAATCCGGAGATTGTGGCGATGCGGGTTTTGCCGGAGGAGATGCCTCGGGCGGGCGATGAACGGCGGTGAGGTTGGTCTGTTGAGGCAGAGGAGAGTAACGAGGCTCGGGAATACTGTTCGTGATCAGACCGTTACCCAGTCGCCCCGGATTGTTAATCATCCGCGGTCGGCAAAACGGGCGCCGCTTGCGCATGCTTTCGTTCCGAATGGCAGCGCATGTGGAGCGTACGAGGCTGTCCACATGGAGCACTGAGAAGTCTGCCGGATTTGCACTGTCACCGGCAGTAGTTTGGATTTCGTAATAGTTCCATCTCAACTAGCCGCCCGTGCGCGAAACTATCACGCGAGGCGTTGTAATTTCGTCTGTGAGATACTGGCTTCGCTCCTATGCAGCGCCTCACCCGCGACAAGCTTACGCCCGTGTTTGACAGGCGATTACCGCCCGTCCTGCGAGTGGATCAGGGGGAAATATTCCTCGTAGAGACCGAAGATTCCAGGGGTGGCCGGACCCGCGTTCCGGAGCACACCTCGCCCGAGTTCCTGCTGGCGATGCGCAAGCAGGGATATCACGGGAATCCGGTGACCGGCCCGATATTCATCGAAGGCGCCGAACCGGGCGACACGCTGGCCGTGCATATCCTCGATCAGAAATGCGACACGCTCGGTTACATGGGCTACTGGCCGTTCCTGTTCCATCTCGAGGATTACTTCCCGCAACCCAACACCACATTGGTGGAGATCCGGGACGGCCGCGTGATCTTCGCGAATGATATCCGGATTCCGGTGCGCCCGGTGATCGGGACGATCGGAGTTGCGCCGGCGATGGAAGCCATTCTTTCGGGGAGCATGGGACGTCATTGCGGGAATGTGGATGTTCAAGAGATTGCCGCCGGCAGCACAATTTTTCTACCGGTGTACGTGGATGGTGCGCTGCTGTGTTTGGGAGATTGTCACGCGATTCAAAGCGACGGAGAGATCGGCAGCGTCGAGATGCGTAGCGAAATCACTTTGCGATGCGAGGTGATCAAGGGCAGAAGTCCGAATATGGTGTGGCCTCGCGTCGAAACTTCTGATTCGCTAGTTACGATCGGGATCGCCACGCCACTGGAAGAGGCTGCGAGGCAGGCGCTGCGCGAGGTGATCTGCTGGATTGAGGAACTCACCGGCATGAGCAAGCATGAAGCGTACTTGCTGGCCGGTTGCGTGGGCGCTTGGCGGCCTGGACAGGTGCAGGTCCCGAATTATTCCATGCGTTGTATTTTTCCCAAGGGATATCTACGGGAACGGCGATGAAGCGTTTGGCAATGGATTTGCGTCATGTTGGCTTTAGCAACCACCACATCAGTAAGCCGAACAGGCCCCTGCGATGAGCTTTACGACTGCATCGGTGGCAGTGGAATCTAGGGCGGCGGTCACCGTCGACAACCCTCACATCCGCGCGCTCAGGGGCGGAGTCTATCAATGGCGCTCCGTTTAATAGCTGGCTCTTGCCGGCTGGAGCCACGGGTATCAATACGCCTGTATCTGGTTTCGCGGCAACCGGCATCTTGCTGCAAGGCGGGTCGACGCCCGATGTGCTGCAATTCCTGTCCGGACCATATCCCGCGCTACGCCTTCCCGCGTCTTACCAGCGGAGGGCTTCCCTCGAAAGGAGCATCGGATCGCGAGGTGTGGGTTCAGCGGCCTACAATTTCTCGCAGAACTGCAGGGCCGGATTCAGACGGCGCAACTCTGTGCATCCTTGGCGGCAAACCGGGAACTCGTCCTGCTGAAATTGCTCGGGGATTGATGGTCGGATAAAATAATCACTCTGGGCGAGACCGATGCATACTGGAGATCCTGAATGAAGGCGCTGACAGTTCTGCTCGCCGTTAGTCTATTCACGCCGAAGATTCCGAAGACATGGAGTGATCCCGATGTAGGGACACTGGAAGTCCCCCTGGCGAATCCAAATTATTCTCCTGTTCACATTTCCGAGCAGACCTATTACCAGATTCCGGCCCGCGTCATTTACAAAAGTTATCCTGTCTACCATCCGGCCCGCGAGCCGAAGGGTTACATGGAGTGGCTGAAGCAGCAGGAACCGGAAATTGCTTTCGAAGCTGCCACGCTGAAGACACGCGAAGACTGGATCAGAGCCGGCGAATTGGTGTTCAATGCACCAACCTCATTCGGGCCGGTATTCTTCAGCGCTGCGAATGTACGGGATTCCTCTTTCTACAAAGCGGCCGGAATGCCGGTGGCCAAGGACGGCACCGTTCCTTTCGCCCGTTGGATCATCCGGCGAAAGGGAGAAGTCGAATTGGGTTCCATGGGTTGCAACACGTGTCACACGCGTGTGATGGCTGATGGAACGGTGATTCCTGGCGCGCAGGGGAATAATCCGGGCGATCGTGAAGGCGCATTGATGCTGCGTCAGGCTGCAAACGCCGGCGCCTCGGACAAAGTGCTCGAACGTGTTCGTGGATTCGCCCGTCAGTTCGAGATGCCTTGGTTAACGGACGATCCAAACCGGTCTGCGCGCACTATGTCTCTGGATGAACTGATCGCGGCCGGCGAAGCGATTCCTCCGGGCGTGACGGCGCGCAGCAACACGAGCATGTTTCTTCCGCCGCAAATTCCCGATTTGATCGGCGTCAAGGATCGGCGTTACCTGGATCATACGGGACTTGTTCGCCAACGTGACATCGGCGACCTGATGCGTTATGCAACGCTGGTGCAGGACATGACCGCGCTTGATCGATATGGCGATGGTCAGCCGGCCAAACCCGCCATCGGCCACGCCACGCACTATAGCGATGAGCAACTCTATGCGCTTGCGCTCTACTTGTACTCGCTTCAACCGCCGGAAAACCCAAATCATTGGAATGCTGCGGCGGCCAAAGGTAAACGCATTTTCGAGCGCGAGGGCTGCGCCGTCTGTCATACGCCGCCTGTCTATACGAACAACAAGTTGGTGCCCGTGGAGGGCTTCGCGGTACCTTCCGATCACAGGCAACGCTTCGATATTTCCGAAGAGCAGGTCGGCACCGATCCGCGATTTTCCCTGGAGACACGCAAGGGGACCGGGTATTACAAAGTTCCGTCGCTGAAGGGTGTCTGGTATCGCGGGCCGTTTGAACATAACGGGTCGGTAGCTACACTTGCGGATTGGTTTGATCCCGCTCGATTGAGCGGCGATTATGTTCCCACCGGCTATAAGGGGCCCGATGGAAAAAAACGCTCCGTGCAAGGACATCGCTTCGGGCTGAAACTTTCTGCTGACGACAAGAACGCGCTGATCGCGTTTTTGAACACGCTGTAACTTTAGCGCCGGATTCCTACTTTGGCCAAAACGCGATCGATTGCATGAAACACCGTTTCTTCAACGTTCTCTGTATACGGTCCAGGCCTGCCGTAGTAAATCATTGATTCGGACGCTTCATAGCCGCCTTCTCGCAGCACACGTAACGACGGAATGTAAGACATTACCGCGTTGCTGTAACCCGCAACCACCAGATCCAGATTTGGGTGTTCACGTTTTGCGCGATGAGCGTAGTCGACTACTACCTCGCCGCCCAGAGCAACGATTGCCAGGCCGTTATCGAACCGGATGGCCTGCACGGGATAAGCAATCGAACGCATGGGGTGGCCGCGATCATAATCTTCGAGCATGAGTTTCGCCCGGCGCGCCTTGAATGTGTTTGTGCTTTTCGCTTCCTCCTCGAACATCGCTCGCGTGTGCGGAGCGAACTCGAGACTGGTAGTCAAGAACGCAGTCCGGATGCGGGGGTGAAGCGTTTTCATACTGCCACCTAACACTGTTTCTACCGACGAAGCGAGTTCGTTTCCATGTTTTTCGGCGAGCTCAAGTTTACTTCGCGGGTTCGGGTTTTGATCTCCTCCGCAAAGCAGAACAAACATGGCCTGTGCACCCGGATGTGCACGCTCCAAGGCAGCCTGGGCATAGCCTGCGTAGTCGCCGCTTACTTCATAGAACGTTCCGGTCAGCGTAGTATTGTGGCACGCGTATCCGAACAATATGGCACGCAGTTTTCCATCGGGACTCTCGATCCGCAGTACGGGGACGCTATGATCTATCGGAGCGCGCGGGTCGTTGACCTTCATATCTTTAAGCTGGGTTGCACGGCGATTGATTGCGAAGCCGGCCGTGCCCGAGCCATAGGCAATCTGAGCGGGCGACAGATTCTGTAGCGACTCTCGAACAATCTCGAACAATTGACTCTTCAACTTTTCAGCGTATGCCTTTGTCCGTTCCGTATCCGCCGCATTCAAATCGAACAGCGCAGGAAGAATGGGCCACACGATCGGTCCCGAGTGAGTATGGGATGAGTTCAGCCAGAACTGCTCCCGCTTCAGGTGAAGTTCGGTTGTACATCGGGCCGCTACGGCATCCGATACCTCGGGGGGCAAGCCGATGAGGTCAGTCGTAACGATCACAATTCGACCGCCTTTCCCGTCCTCGAGAGCGAGCGCCTTAGCCCAGAGGTCTTGCCGTACGCTGGTACCGGCGTGAGTTCTGGCAGCAAATCCTGACAACCAGAACGGCACCTCCGGAGTAATCTTCGTCCGCGCTGTTCCGGCTCGAAATTCCGCGCCTGAGACCGACAGGGCTGCCGCCAGAAGTGCGATCGCGTATCTGGACGTATGCGGCATTCTTACGGTTTGGAGCTATACGAAAAGTCCACCACCTTGTCTTCCTTAGGCGCCACAGTGACTTCAATATCTTTCGTTCCGTACCGTTCCTGCCATGCTTCGACCGTATACTTTCCAGCAGGCAGACCTTTGATCTTGAACGACCCATCGTCGCCCGTAACGGCAAAGAACGGGTGGCTGACGACGCCGATATACGCACGCATCCAGGGATGCACATTGCACTTCACCGGCATCATGATTTCCTGTTTGGAAAATCGCTTCACGAGTTCCGAACCCTTTGGCGGCTGCGATTCGTTCCACTCCGCATTGATGCGCGGCAGCGGGTGAATATTATGGTTCGTCGGATCGCTGTTCGCGAATTTCACGTCCTGATCAACCATGACACCGATCACATGCGGCTCGTACATACACCCTTTCTGATCGAGCATTACAGGGCCGGAGGGTGGCGCCCATGCTTTCTCGGGTACTCCGGATTTGACCCAGACAAACACATACTTCAGAGTGCCATTGTCGTTGACCACAATCTCTTCGGACTTCACCGGACCGTGCTCTTTCGCGCAAGCCGGAGTGGCCGACATGTCGATCGTTTTCATTACCGGCTTTGTTCCGGTGAAACTCACCTTTCCCGAGATGGTCGCGGCGTTCGCGTCATCAACGCTTCGCGGTGTTCCAGCGGCGCTCTTCGTAGGCTCGTTCTTCGGTGCGACGTTTTCAGACTGCGGTTTCGGCCCACCGCAGCTCGTGAGCAGTAGCGCGGAGACAATCCCACAAGCGATGGAGTAGTTTTTCATGGCGAGTACAAACCTCTTTTCCAGATTCAGTTTTAATGGACTGCGGTAGAGCACATCTCAGCCGCGTTGGCAGCCACTTTAGACAAAGCCGAAACGAAGTCATCCAGATCTTCCGGCTCTGCCAGCATAATCGCGTGCGATACCCAAAACGATTCACGGCACATCCGCAGCGACTCCGGACACTCAGTCAGCCGATATTGGTATCTCTGAAAAACTTTGTTCTCATACAGCGGGTGCGGATAGCTTCCGGCGCCTGGGATACCTTCCGCTGTCAGAGCCTTTAAGAATAAGTCTTTGTTTATGCCGGCCAACCGGTCGAGCCGCAACCGGATGGGATACAGATAATGGCTGTGCCGCGTTACCCGAGGATCGGGGATCAAGGATTCAATGAAATCAGCTCCGCGAAGCTTTTCGTCCAGGTACTTCGCGTTTTCCGCGCGGCGAGCCAGTTGCTCCGGCAGGCGCTCCAATTGTGCGAGCAGAACGGCCGCCTGCCAGCCGGTGAGCCGCTGATTTGTACCGAGGTTATCATGCTCATACCAGGCGCCGCCGGGGACCCGGCCTTGATTGAAGAAAGATCTTGCCGCGTCGATCAGTGCAGAATTGTTACCTGTCAGAATGCCGCCTTCACCCGCGGTCAGGTTCTTTGACTCCTGGAAGCTGAACGAGGCGATATCGCTAAAATTTCCCGCCGGCCGGCCCTTCCATTGTGCGCCGTGCGCATGAGCCGCATCTTCAATAACCATCAGACCGGCTTTGGCGGCGATTTCTGAGATCCGATCCATGTCCGCCGGACGGCCGGCGAAATGTACCGCGATAATCGCGCGCGACCGCTCCGAAAGGGCTTCCTGGATTCGATTTGGGTCGATGTTGTAATCCGGGCCAATATCCGCAAAGACCGGCACCGCACCGACCCGCAACACTGCCGCGGCGGTGGCAATGAATGTGATCGGCGGAACAATCACCTCGTCGCCCGGACCAATTCCGCCGGCGAGGAGCGCTGCCTCGAGCGTTACGGTTCCATTCGAAGCTGAGACAGCGTAGCGGGTTTCCTGGAACCTGGCGAATGCTTCTTCAAACTCTCGCACCTTGGGACTGTAACCGCCCCAAACGCCGCTGTCCAACACTCCGAGGAGCGCCGCCTTTTCGGTATCGCCGAAGACAGGCCATCGCGCGAAAGGTTTCGTGCGGACTGGCTTTCCACCGGCAATTGCCAGCCTTGCCATAGTTCGTTACTGCGCCCCCATATAAAACTTAGAACATATACTTCAAACCAATCTGAATAATACGGCTTCCGCTACCGGTTGTTATCTTACCCGCTGTCGCAACCGGTAAACCACCGTCGCGAGTGTCCGCGATCGTGGCATTTGGGTTGTTCAGATTGAAATGGTTGAACGCGTCCAGGAAATCCCCGCGCAATTGCAGGCGGTGCGACTCGGTAATTGAAAACGTTTTCTGAACACCGATATCCCAGTTCCAAAAACCGGGTCCGAACACGCTATTACGCGACGAATTGCCCCATTGCCACGGCTGGGGCGCAACGAACGCGGCGGGATTGAACCACTGCACACCATTTGTTATGTTGTGTCCGGATTGCTGGCCAGAGTAGATACTCGCGCCGCTAACAGCATCGGGACGCCCACCCCACCATCCGATAATGCTGGAAGGAACGGAGAAGGCGACAGAGAATGGCGCTCCCGTGCGATAAACGGTGATTCCGGAAACGGACCAACCGCCGGCGACCCCGTTCAAGACTTTGTTCCGGATATCGAACTTGCGGCCATGTCCGAACGGGACGTCGTAAAGGTAGTTCACCGTCAGGACATGGTGTGGAATACTGTCGGTGTTTCCGTAGTCGGCGTTGTAATTCTGTACGTTTTGCACGCCTCCAACGAGGGGAACATTGTCCTTGCTATTCGTGTAGGAGTATTCAGCCTGGACAAGAAAACCGGATGCGAATCGTTTGTTCAACTCCATTTGAAGTTGACTGAAGTTGACTCTTCCGCCCGTATGGGTGTCGTTGATCTGTCCCCAAGGCTGATAGGGGCGCTGCGCTTGCAGAGGAACATTCGGCTGTTGAACGCCGGGACGGTTAATATCTCCTGCGTAATAGAGCGCATAGTGCGTTTGTGCTCCGATGTAGGACGCGCGGACTCCCCAGTTTTCGCCGATTTGTTGTTCCAGCGTGAAGTTCCATTGCTGAACCAGCGGATTCACGATATTCTGCTCCGTCATATAGACCAACGGGTTCGCCGCAGGCGCACTGGCCGAGCTCGCGGGAAACGGATTCGAGAAGGTCAAATCCGGCAGGAAAGGCGCCGTCGGATTGCCGGGCAACCGGGAACTGAAGCTCGAGCCGGTGCGCCACGGCGGGTTGAATATATTCTCGTGCTGGCCCACAAAGCCAGGAATGAAGTTGTAGTAAATGCCCCAGCCGCCGCGGACCACAGTCTTGTTGCCGGCGAACGGACGGTAAGCAAATCCAAACCGCGGTCCGTAGTTATTCAAGTCCTTTTTGAAATAACTGGTGGGCCAACCCGCCGCCTGCGTGGTCTCGTAGGGATAGGCTCCCATCAGCGATGGAATTGCCAGCGGAGGCGTAGTTACGGTAGCGGAATTCTCCGGAAGAGCCAGCTTGTTGTTCTTTAAGTCGAGATAGCTCACACGGTCGTCGCGAACGTGCCACGGCGACTGGTAAACGTAACGAAGGCCGTAATTCAAGGTCAACTTCGGCGTGACTTGGAACGTATCCTGCGCGTAGAATTCCCAGTCGCGCGAGTACGTCACAATCTCAGTCAACGGACCGGCGAAGTTTGTCGAAGACGTAGTCCCGAGCAGAAAATCCGCGAAGGCGTTTCCTTGCGAACTCGGCTGCCCCGGCCATCCCTTGTTCCCAGTCCATGCGCCAGTAAACGAAAGCGTCCCGAGCGGATTTCCCAGACTTGCGGACAGAGCCGGTCCGCCCTGCTTGATGTAATTCTTGTAACCAGTTTCGTCACCACCAAATTTAAACGTGTGGCGTCCGACCACCTTGGTGAAGTTATCGATGAGTTCGATGTCGTATTCGGGGAAGGCGTAGCCCTTGCCGTAGTCGTAGAACATCCCCGTGTAACCTGTCGCGGTTATGGTTGGAAGGCCGCCATTATCGCTGACCGGCAATTGAGGGAACAATGACCAGGGCTTGAAATCCGTGTTCTGGCCGGTGCGCACGCTGGCGTGAACCACCCAGGCCGCCCGCAACTCGTTAATCGCAGTCGCGCTGAAAAGATGGGTTTCGGTGCCGCTGATGGCGAAGTCCGTATAACCGTAGTCCGTTTGGTTTCCGTAACCCTGCGGATAGGCCGCACTCGCCAGGTACCAGGGAGAACCTTTCGACCAGTGGAAAACTCCATACACCGAATCTTTGGAGGAGAGCACTCCGTCCATGCGGTAATCAACTCCATTGATCCCCACCTGGTTTCCCTTGGCGACAATGTAGTTCGGCGAACCGCTCGGCAGACTGGCTGAAGTCAGATCCGTGGGTGGCGGCATGAACCCCAGCAAAGTTTTCGACTGCGAAGTAATCAGGTTCGAAGGAATCTGGTTGTTCGGAAACGGATTGCCCGTAAACGGGTTGTACAACTGAGTGCCCTTGGCGCAAGTGCCGGCCACAAACTGAGAGCAGAGGGCGGAGAAGTCGCCATTCCGCATCGCCATCGAAGGCAGTTCTAAGCTCGTGGTCGCCGAGGTGATCTGCCGTACACCCCGGTATGCCCCGTAAAAGAAGAGCTTGTTCTTGAGAAACGCGCCGCCCAAATCTGCTCCGAACTGGTTGAGGTTGTATTGCGGGCGGGCCTGTCCCGTCGCATTCAGCAGGAACTGATTCGCGTTCAGGTCCTTGTTTTCCAGGTATTCATACGCGAGTCCGTGGAACGCATTGGACCCCTGCTTGGTGACCATTGTCACCGTAGCGACATCGCGGTATTCCGCGTTCTGGTTGCCGCTGTCGATCTTAAATTCCTGCAGTGAGTCGGGCGCCGGCATGTTGGCAAGTCCAAGTCCACTCACACCGGAAGTATAAGCCGCACCGCCATTCCCTATGTCGTTCACGCTCACGCCATTTAGCGTGAAGTTATTGCCGCCCCAGTACGAGCTGCCCGAAATGCGCGGGTTATTGCCTGTTGTGGACGCGCCGGGAGCCAACTGAATCAAATTGTCTATCGAGCGATTCGCGAGTGGAAGGTTGGCTAGCTGATTGCCGCCGAGCGAACTTCCGATCGTCTGATTGTCCGTATGGATCAGAGCCGCCTGGGAGGTGACCTCGATGGTTTGCTTCACCTCGCCAACCTGCATCGTGAGATCCTGTCGAAGCGTTTGGGAAGCAAGCAATTGGATGTTCCGAACATTGACTGTTTGGAAGCCTGGTTTCGCTACGGTGATCTCGTAATGGCCGGCGAACAAGTTCGGGACAGTGTACGTTCCCTTTTCATCCACGGTAGCCTCGGCTATCGAACCCGTGTCTAGATTTCGAATCGTGACTGTGGCCCCGGATACCGCCGAGCCTGAAGCATCGCCCACCTGCCCGACGATGGAACCTGTGATGTTTTGGCCGTGCAAGGACAACCAGGAGAAAACGGAACAGAGCAGCAAAGCTAAAGCGCGTAGTTTCATGTCGAGCTCCTCGGTCTCGCCGGATACAGAAGCAAGTATGAGTTTCATTCTACAACTCAGTTTTCACTAGAGCAACAAGAATTTGTCCCAGACAAACACCATCCCAGATCCGGGCGCTCGAAACTGGAGAGGTTTTTACCCAGGAAACGAGCGCGGTTACGGTAGTTTCGACGCAGACGCAGTGAGCGCTTCTAAGTCGGCCGGGGTGAATTCACGCTCATCTTGAAAGGCGATTCCAACCACGGCGCGAACCTCGCCGGCATCATCCAGCACGGGTAGAGCGACCGCAGCCTGCGCGTTCACAGCCTTCGCACCTGGTTTCACGTTGCCCGACCGGTCTTCCTGCAGATTGCATGTCTGGATAGGCTCTTTGCGCTGGAGCGCCAGTCCGGCCATGCCCTTACCATTCGGCACCCATGCAACTATCTGCTGCACCGGAGGCGGAATGTTGACCGAGGCGGCGAGTTTCAACCCGCCGTTCTCAAAGAGATGAACCGTGCCTGCAGCCGCACTGTGTTCGCCAACGAAAGATTGAAGCCAGGCTTGCAGCCCGTTAGCAGGGATCATAAAGTTATTCCGGAACGACCGCGACTGCTTCTATCTCGAGGAGAGAACCTTTTCCAAGTCCAGCCTGCACAAGAGTCGCTGCCGGCGGGTGTTCCATGTCCAGGTAGTCGGCTCGAATCTTTCTCAACTCCGCCGTGTTCGACATGTCGGTCACGTAGTAATTGATCTTCACCACGTCTTTGAAAGTCGCGCCGCCAAGGGCCAAACACCGCTTGAGATCCTCGAAGGTATTCTTCGCCTGCGATGTGAAATCCGCGGGCATCTTACCGTCCGCCCCCACGCCGCCGCGTCCCGATATGAAAACCATCTTGCCGGGCGGGGAAGTGACCACGTGAGTGTAGCCCGGTGGCTTTTCTCCGTTGACGTTGAGGAATTGCTTGGCCAATTTTTTCACCGGAGCCATGGCGAAAGCGGTTGCGATTACTCCCGCGAGAAAAGACGCTGGAAGGATCGCTTTCGCGTTTAGCCGCATTCGGGGGAAGGATATCACAAAATCTGAAACGCTGATAAGATACCGTGCATACATGCGCCTTCGAGCCACTTTGTTTGCCTCACTCATACTGATTTCCGCCTGTTCAAAGAAGAACCCTGAAGAGAAGGCCCTTAGCCCGGAAGATTCGCTAAAGGCCATGCACCTAAGCGACGACTTCCATGTTGAGTTGTTCGCCGCCGAGCCGCAGGTGATGAGCCCGGTGGAGGCCGTCTTTGACGAAAACGGAAAAGTGTACGTCGCCGAGATGATGGATTATCCCGAAGATCCTCCGGCCGGAAAGCCGGCCCGATCCCGGATTCGTCTTCTTGAAGATACCGACGGCGACGGCAAGATTGACCGCTCGACGATATACGCGGATAACCTGCTGGCCGTGAGTGGTCTCATGCCGTGGAAAGGCGGTCTCATCGTTCCTAGCGCTCCCGACATTCTGTACTTGAAGGATACGGACGGTGACGGCAAAGCCGACGTCCGCAAAGTCCTTTACACGGGCTTCCCAAAATCGAACCACGAGACACGAATCACGAACCCGCGTCTGGGCATCGACAATTGGATCTACTTCTCGAATTCCGGCAACGACGGCCGTATTACTTCTCCGGACCATCCCGAAACTCCTCCGCTGCTGGTACGCGGTGCGGATTTCCGTTTCGATCCGATAAGCGGCAAAGCGGAAGCTGCTTCCGGTCCCGCTCAGTATGGTTCCACGATCGACGATTTTGGCGAGCGCTTCATCTCACAAAACACGACGCATATCCGGCACGTGGTCGTTCCCATGCGGTATCTCGTCCGCGCTCCCTTGCTTGAGGTTCACGCGATGGCTCAGGACATTTCGGATCACGGACGGCCGTCCGGGCGAATGTACCCTCTCACAGGCCCGCAGGAGTGGCGAAAAGAGCGCACCAAAATCCGACAGGAACGCTATAACGAAAATAAACTCAATGTCACCGAGCAGGTGGGGGGGTGGTTCACGGCGGCATCGGGCGGCACGATTTATAACGGCGATGCGTTTCCGAAGGAGTACGACGGTAACGTCTTCACCGGCGATGTCAGCGGCAATCTCATACATCGCGACGTTCTTCGGGAGGACGGTCCAACCTTCGCCGCCCATCGCGCCAAGGACGAAGTCGAATTTCTGGCATCGACAGATGTTTGGTTCCGGCCATGCAATTTCGCGAATGCGCCCGATGGCAATCTGTACGTGACGGACATTTACCGGCAGGTGATCGAAACGCCGGAATCCATCCCCGAAGAAATCCGGCGCAAGATTAATTTTTACAACGGCGACACTCTCGGCCGCATCTACCGCATCGTCCCCAATCATCCGCTGCGCAAGGGAGACCTGAAGCCGAATCTGGGAGCAGCCACCACAGCCGATCTCGTCAAGCAACTGGCGAATCCCAACGGCTGGCATCGCCTCACGGCGCAACGCATGCTATTGGAGCGTCAGGACAAATCCGCCGTCGCCGATCTTAAGGTTATGGCAGTGAATGGAGCTTCTCCGGAAGCTCGTATGCACGCACTGTGGATGTTGAATGCACTTGCGGGCCTAGAGCCCGGCGACGTGCAGACGGCTTTGAAGGATTCCGATTGGCGCATCCGCGAGAATGCGATCCGCCTGAGCGAAAGCTTCCTGAATAAATCCGCGCCACTGGCGACTGCCGTCATTGCCATGGCTGCCGATTCCGATCCGCACGTGCAGTTCCAGGACTCGCTCACACTTGGCGAAATGAAGGACCGAAGAGCGCTTGGAACGTTGGCGGAATTGGCTCATGCCCGGTCCGCCGACCCATGGTTTCGCGTCGCGATTCTGAGTTCGGTTGCGGATGCCGCATCGCCGTTCTTTCACATGGTTCTGGCCAAAGGCGAGTCGTGGACGGATCCGGAACTTCTCGTCGAACTCTCGGCGCTCATCGGCGCGCGCGGGGACAAAACCGAGCTCTCGCAGTGGTTCAATGCATTGCCTAAATTGAACGCGCCGGACAAAGATCTGGCCGGGCTTACTCGTGGACTGAAGTTGGCCAACGCGCGAAACCTGCAAGTTGCGGGCGCCGAGCAGGCTCTTACGAAGTTACTCACGTCTCCGAGCGAACCCGTTCAGCGTGCGGCCTGGGAAGCGTCGAGATACTTCGAATTGGCCGGTCTCATCCGCCGCGCCAGTCAGGATGCAACGAATCTCAATTTGCCCGAACCGAAGCGCATTATGGCGGTTCGCGCGTTGCGTGGCGGACGTCTCGACGGTGTTGCGCCGGTTCTGGAGAAAGTGGTCCAGTCCCATCCGTCGCCGGACCTCGAGGCCGCCGCTGTCGATTCATTGGCAGCGTTCGACGAGCCGGCCGCCGGAAAAATTATTCTCGATAATTGGCGCGGCTACAGCCCACCCGCGCGGAAGCATGCGGTGGACGCGCTTCTGGCGCAAAAGAATCGCGTTCCCATGTTGCTGAAGGCTGTCGAAGATGGGCAGGTGGAGCGCTCCGCCCTGGATGCCGGCGCCCGATCGCACCTGTATGAAGACCCGGACCCGGCAATCGTCAAAAGAGCTCATGCCCTACTCGAGAGCACGAATAGCGACCGGGCAAAAGTCGTTGCCGAATATCACGATGCAGTAACCCTTTCCGCCGATGTGACGCACGGGAAGAAGTTGTTTGAGGATACCTGTGCGCGCTGCCACATGCCCAGACGGCAAGGCGGACGTGTCGGTCCCGATCTATCGGGCATCAACAACAAGACCAAAGAGGAATTGCTCACTTCGATTCTGAATCCAAGCTACGCAATTGAGCCCCGATTCGTGAACTATGTCATCACAACCAACGACGGGCGTATGTACGATGGCGTCATTGCCAACGAGACCCCCGGGTCCGTCACACTGCGCGGCGGAAGCGACGAGGGCGATCAGACCGTGCTGCGAAAGAATATTGCGGACATGCGTGCCTCGTCTGTCTCGCTCATGCCGGAAGGTCTCGAGAAGGACTTGAAAAAGCAGGATATCGCGGACATCATCGGGTATCTGCGGGGTGGTCTGTAAGAGCGAAACTTATCGGCGGCGGTAGGCGAGCCATGCGAATCCGGCCAGGATGCATAACGGCGGAATTCCCAACAGGAATATCCCTTCGTTCAATATGCGAGCGCGTTCCAACTGCTGCGCCGCCGCCGTTCGAAAACACATGACACACTGTAAAGCCAGGAACATGCTAATTCCAGAAGTAGAACAGACCCAGTAGATAGATCCAAAGTCCGCTGAGATAGTGCCAGAAATAAGCGGCGCGCGGGTGGCGCAGCAGTGCTACTACTCCGCCAACTACCGAAATCAGGAAGGCGCCACTCATTACGTAAAAGAAGGCTGCGGCCGGGCTTGAGGCCATTGAGACGCCGGACTGAATTAGCTTTTGCCATCCCCATAGTTGTGCGAGCGCGAACAATACCCCCAGCCCCGCCGCCGCGTTCATGTACCCAAGTTCCACCATTACGCTACCAAGAAGCAGGATCGCCGCGCCGGCCCAAACCGTAGGTGGAAACGGCACTGTGGTCCAATCGCTGGAGATCCCGTGGCGGACAACATACGCGCTGGAGAAAGCGGCAAACAACATGGACACCGCGGCCACTACTGCCAGGAAGCCCGCAGATACTCCAGACCTCGCGGCGCTATTACCGGATCGCAGAGCGGCGCCGTCCGTCCATTCCAGAGTTTCAGCGCGCCAGGGGTTTGTACCTGCTTCGGGTCCTCGCAAAATGGTCAAGATCAAATTTGCGAAGAAAACAATCTGCGCCGACACGGTCAGGAAAGCCGCCCAAGTCATAAACTGGTGCAAAGGAAGCAGGGGCGTGAGAAATTCGAAGTTCGTGAAATCGGCGTATCGTCGCGGGTTACCCGCAATACCCACTACGTGCATCGGCAGAAAGAGCGCGTAGACCCCCACCAACGTTGCAAAGAAGTGAATCTTCCCAAGAGTCTCATTCAGCATCCGCCCGAACATCCGCGGAAACCAGTAGAACACTGCGGCGAAGATGCCAAAAAGAGCAGCCACGCCCATGATGAGATGGAAATGCGCGAGGACAAAGTAAGTGTCGTGAAAATAGAGATCAAGCACCGGTTGGGCGAGAAACATCCCGCTCAGTCCGCCTGTCACGAAGACTGAAACGAATCCAAGTGCGAACAACATGGCCGTCGTCACCCGGATTCGACCTCCCCACAGCGTACCCAACCAATTGAAAGTCTTGACGGCCGACGGCACGCCGATCGTCATTGAGAGAACTGCGAACGCAATGGAGGAATAGGGACTCATTCCGCTGGTGAACATGTGATGGCCCCATACCAGCAGTCCTAGAAAGCCAATCGAAAACGTGGCGAAAATCATCGCCGTCCGTCCAAAGATCGTTTTTCGCGAAAAGGTGGAGATGATCTCAGATGTCAAACCCATCCCCGGCAAAATCGCGATATAAACTTCCGGGTGTCCGAAAAACCAGAACAGGTATTGCCAGAGAAGCGGCGACCCTCCTTCGCGCGCAATGACGTGATCGCTCACCAGCAGACCGCCCGGCACAAAAAAGCTTGTACCCGCGCTCCGGTCGAGCAACAGTAGAACGCCCGCGGCCAGCAACACGGGGAAACCCATCAGACTCAGAATGGCGGTCACGAACCAGCTCCAGCAGGTGAGCGGCATGCGCATCATAGTCACGCCGGGGCCGCGCAGATCGAGTGTGGTTGCGATGAAATTCACGGCCCCGAGAGTAGATCCAATGCACAGGATGGCAATACTGCAAAGCCAAAGCGTCTGCCCCATACCCTCGCCTGGACCCGATACGCCGCCGACGGCGCTCAGGGGCGGATAAGCGGTCCATCCGGAGAGTGGCGCGCCTCCTGGAACAATGAAGGCAGCCATCATCACAACAAACGAGACCGCGGTGGCCCAGAACGAAACGCTTGTCAGGATGGGGAACGCCATGCCGCGCGCGCCGATTTGCAGAGGCAGAAAATAATTTCCGAATGCACTTTGCGGCGTCACGGACAACACGAAGAACACCATGATGGTGCCATGCATTGTCATCAGCGACAAATATAATTCGGGAGTCATTACGCCGCCCGGCGCGCCGGCAGGCCAAACTGTCTCGAACCACGGAATCTTCGCGTCAGGATTCACGAGATGGAAGCGCATCAGAAGAGAGAGCGCCATCCCCACAATGACTGCCACCAGGGATAGCCAAAAATACTGCAGGCCGACCATCTTGTGATCCGTGGTAAATAGATAACGCCGCACTTACTGCGCCTGCTCCCACTCCCGCTTCCAGCGATCATAAGCGTCGGGCGGCATGACGATCATGGTGGTGTGCATCTGCGAGTGCCCTAACCCACATAGCTCCGCGCACGGAATCTCGTACGTTCCGGGGATGTTCGCCAGGAAGTGAATTGGAATCCGCATCCCCGGTACAAGATCCTGCTTCATACGCAATTCCCGCACGAAAAAACTATGAATCACATCCTGCGAGGTGAGCGTCAGTTCCACGCTTCGTCCACTCGGAACGTGAAGCGTGGCGCTAACGATGTCGTCTTTCCCGGAAGGGTCGTCGGGGTCCAACCCGAATGAATTGCCCGCTGCATCATTGACGAAGCGGATGTTCGTCCGGCCGAATCGCCCGTCGGGGCCCGCATACCGAAAACTCCACGCGAACTGTTTTCCCAGCACTTCGATCTTCTCTGCCCCCGCCGGCGCGGCTGTAAATTGCACGCCTGCCCAGATCCGTCCCCCAAGCGCCAACAAGCCTAGAAATACGATCGCCGTTGCCGTGGTCCAATAAAATTCCAACCGGCTGCTCTGCGAGGTTTCGATTTTGCTCGCGGCCGTCCCCCGGTCACGGAAACGCCATACGATGGCTACGAGGGCCGACTGTGCCGCTATGAAAATAATCGCGGCCACTACAAGCGTGCGCGTAAACTGCACGTCGTATGCGACCGCGTGCTGCGAAATGGCCACGGGAAGCCACCATTGCCCCACTGACTGTAAGATCGGCATACGGACATCAGGAGCGGAACTTCAATTCTCGATCACAACGACTTCGTACTCATCGAGCTGCGGCAGAACAAAACGCGTCTTGCCGCCCGGAAGGGTTTCCATTGGCAAATTGGCCGGCTTGAATAACGAATAAATGCGCGATGGCCGCGCCATCCCGTTTAACGTCACCTGCACATTCGTCAACGGCAACACCTTCTGGATCGGCCTGGTCATCTCACCCGTGTAATTTATCAGATGAAGCAGCAGGCGTTTGCGTTGGCTCTGCGATCGCACAACTACTTCCACCGACGATGGCGCGTTCTGCACTGTCACTTGCGATGGAGCAAATTCACGGACGGTATTGCCGATAAGCTGTAAATGCTCGTACAGATGAAAGGTTTCGATAGCATTGCCGAGATCGCCAGTGAAGTAGATAGAGTGACCTTTTCCAAATGGATGCGACATCAGCGCGGGATCTTCCGACAGTTCGGGGACGCCATCGTAGACGCCGGCCAGAGGCTTGGTGTAGCGCGTGACTTCGCGAGCCTCACCGGCTTTCACCCGGAGGTGATACACGGGCGACGAAAGAAATTCCCGGCCGATCCCCGTCAGGAGGTTCGATGGGGTCACCCGTTTCATGTAATCCCACCGCGACGGACCGGCTATCGACGCAGTGGCGGTTGCGCCAAACACATCGGCTAAGGCAAATTCCTTGCGCCGAATACCCGCGTCGTTGTAAAGCGATGTTTCGAACGTTGAGAACAGAACTCCTCCGCCGCGCACATATTCTCGAAGACGCTGCGCCGTTTGATCGCTCATGCAGGCCACGTTTGGAAGGAAGATCGTCTGATACCGGCTGAGATCCCCCTTGTCGAGCGATATATCGTCCAGCACATCAAAAGGAACGAGCGTTCTCATCAGCGCCTCTGAAACGCCTGAGAACTCGGCATCCAGGTTGCCAACCGCGCTGCGCTGCGCCACGCGATCCATTTCAAGCAACTGCGCATCCGATCCCGAATAGAAATTCGCCGTCACGTCCGACCACACCACTGCCATGCGGGCCTCGGATCTGGTCTGGTGGTAATACTCCTGATTGTTAGCCAGAAATTGATTCATCTCCGCCAGCGTTTTCATCTCGGGCTGGGTAAATTCCGAAGGCCACAGTCCGAACCAGACGCTAGCTGCGTTGGCGATGGTGGCCCCGTACATCAGCCGCAATTCAGCCGCGGGCAGAACGGAGAATGTCCACGGCTTGTGACCCGCGGCCGAGAAGATGACACGGGGCTTACCACCCGACTGGCTCTCGAGTAGACGCGCCGTCAGACTCGGTTTCCAGAGCGAAGTGCGTGTGAGATCTCCGCCGATGAATCCACCTTCGCTACCCAGCAGGTCCTGTTCCTTAATGAGTACACGATTCAGCCGGGCTGTGCTCCAGTTGCCTCCTCGAACACCGCCGTTCATGTAAAGCGCGAGGCCGGGACTCTTGGCTTTTAAAATCGTCCGCGTATCGCGCAAGAAATCGGCGATGCTCTGAGCCTGAAACGCGAGAAGCTCCTGTGCCCCTGCTCCCCGGCGCTCCTTCTTCGAAGGCAAGCTTTTCCCATGCAGCTTTCGGTACTTCTCCTGGCAGTATTTGCAATAACAGGTATCCGGGAAAAAGATCGGTCCGTCGTAGAAGATCCCGTCGATAGGGTAGGCCGTTAAATCGCGGACGATCTGAAACACCCAGTCGCGCCAAGGGCTGTTGACGCAGAAATCAGTACCCGTCTGATACACGCCGTCGATCGGCCGGCCATCTTCGCGGATCTGAAGCCAGTCCGCGTGCTGCTTGCCAAAATCCTTCTTGTACCAATGGACGTTAAAGTAGATCAGCACCCGCAGACCTCGGCGCTTCGCTTCCGGAAGATATCCAGCCAGGAAGTCATTCTTCGATGGCGCTACGCTGGTCTTGAAAAAGAACCCGCGGTCGTCGAGCCCCGCGTTGAGTTCCATCACTTCCAGGTGCTCCGCGTTGTAAAACTGATCGGCCTTCAGATCAGCTTGTTTGACTGTCGGCTGATCCTCCGCTCGGCCAAAGGAAGTAACAAGATCGATGATGCGGAGGGGCTTCTGTTCCCACCATTGCTCAGCCGCGCTGCACGGCGAAATGAAGCCTACAATACCAGCTACAAGGGCCATTCCGAGCAAAAGACTAGCCGAATGTCTACTGAAATGACTCCGGTTTCTCATTTGTTGTCACTGGAAGAATACGCCAAAGGTCTCCGCGTTGGCAACTTTGCTAAGTCTGCTTGACTATACATTTATATGGGCGTAATCTAGCTCCATCTCGCTTCGGTCGGGAAAACTTATGCCAACACATCTCAAAAACTTAGGAATTCATCGGACCACCAAATCAGTTGCTTGGATGGTCCTCACTCTGGCACTACTGATGCCTGGAACTTTCGCACAGAATATCACTAGCTCCATTGTCGGCCTGGTAACCGACTCCACAGGAGCAGCTATTCCCGAAGCTCAGATCAATGTCACGAATGAGGGTACCGGGCTGGCGTTCAAAACGATGGCAGACTCTTCAGGTGTCTATTCCGTGCCCAACCTACTGCCGGGCACTTACACGGTCACCGCAATCAAGAACGGCTTCCAAACCAGCCGTTCCACCGGCATTCAGGTGCTCGCGTCGCAGTCGGTGCGCGTTGCGATCCAAATGCAGATCGGCGATGTGCAGCAGAGTATCACAGTGCAATCTGAAGCGCCGATGATCAAGACGGAAAGCCCGACCATTGGCGGCAGCCTCACCTCCCGGCAGATCGCCCAGTTGCCTCTGGCGCAGCAATCCATCGACGCGTTGATGGCGTTAGTTCCGGGTGCCCAGGTAAGTGGCGCAAGCCCTCAGACTGGCGGCGGTACGCATTGGGGATCCACCAACTTCACGATCAACGGCACCCAGGCAAACGATATGGGTAACGGCGCCGGCGCCTATTCTTACAACCTCGGCCTCATCAGTCTGCCCAATACGAACTCGCTTCAGGAGTTTAAGGTCGAGTCGTATAACACCAACGCGGAATATAAGAATCTGGGCACCATCACCATGGTCACCAAGGGCGGCACAAACGCGTTCCACGGTGATGCCTACGAATACAACCAGAACAAGAGCCTGAACGCCAACACCTTCCTTAACAACGCGACCAGCCACCCGCGCGCGCCGTTCTTGCGCAACCAGTTCGGTGTCGATATTGGTGGGCCGATCAAGAAGAACAAGGCCTTCTTCTTTTTCGATTACTACGGGCTCCGCAACACCACTTACGGCGCACCGGTGCTCACCATCCCCGGAACTGCCATGCGCCAGGGCGATTTTTCATCGCTCTGTTCCATCTACGTGGCAGGAACGTGTGCCGATCCGAAGGGCACGCAACTTTATAATCCTTTCACCGGCAACCCATTTCCGAACAATATAATCCCTTCGAACCTGATTACGCCGCAGGCTCAGGCGCTCAATAAGTTTCTTCCGGCCCCCACGCAGGCCGTAAATGCCGCTGGTGTTCCTGGCGCCGGCCCGAACTATTACGGACTGGTTCGCACAGCGCAAACCGTCAATTCCCTGGATGCTCGAATCGATTATCAGATTTCCTCCAAAGACCAACTTTTCGGCGTCTATACGCGCAACATCGGCGATCCAATGAACGTGTATCAGGCATACCCATCCACCTACGGCCAAGGCGGGAATTTCGGCTATAAGACCTTCGGCTACACAGTCGCCGAGACACACACGTTCAGTCCGTACATCGTCAACGATCTCCGCCTCGCCTGGTTCGACCATCCGAGCATCCGCCAGGGCATAAACCTCGATTTCGACCCGACCACGCTCTTTCCGCAGTTGACAAAGAGCCCAAACCGCGGTTTGCCAACGATGCTCATTAGTGGCTATACGGGCATGTTCTACGATTACGGGCAGGGCTATTATGGGCACGGAGCCGACGCGGAGTTGAGCGAGAACCTGACCTGGGTGCACAACAATCACACGTTCAAGTTCGGAGCCAACATCACCACCTACAAGACCTACGGGCCCAATACCAACGCTCCGCTGGGAACGTTTAACTTCAGCGGCCAATGGACTGGCAACAAAGGCTGGCCGGGTCAACCGACATCGCAAGGGAACGCCTACGCGGATTTCCTGTTGGGGGTTACGGACAAAACCACCACTGGTTTAGCCGGCGTGTTTGAGGCGGTCTACGGTTCATGGGATTCGGAATTCTACGCCCAGGACACCTGGCAGGTGAACTCAAAGATGACCGTCTATGCCGGTCTTCGCTACATGTACCAGACACCCTGGCAATGGCAGGATGGTTACTCCACTTATTGGGATCCGAAGACGAACAAATTAGCTCTCCCGCAGGATTCTGCAACGCCTACGTTCCCTCCGGTCGGCGCTTCGGCGGCGATGTTCAACGCCTACAACTTCACCACAACGCAAGCCCTCGGAATTCCGAAAGACTACATGATCCCGGATAAAAATAACTGGGGACCGCGGTTGGGTATCGCCTACCGGCCCTTCAAAGACACTGTGTTCCGCACCGGCTATGGAGTCTATTACAACTTCAACCCTTCCTTCGCGGGGTCACGCGACGACGTACTCAATCCTCCGTGGGTGGGCGGTCTCGGAGGCTTCGCGGGTTCAAACTACAGCACCCTAATCACCGGCAATCTGAAGGCTCCGTTCCTGCCGGACATTACTTTCGCTAATCCATTCCCCGCCAGTCTGTCGGCAGGAGCCGGCGTATCTGCGAACCCGACGCTCTACTCCATGCAGCGTGACTTCAAGAATGGTGTGATCCAGCAGTGGAACGCCACTCTCGAACACCAGTTCACCTCGAATTGGGCCGCGCGCGCCACCTACGCCGGTAGCCAGTCGCACCATCTGCAATGGTTCTTCGGCGACCTTAACGTGCCGATGAAACAGACTCCCAACGTCAGCATCCAGAATCAGCGGCCCTATCAGCCCTGGGGCGCAATCACTGCGACCAGAAGCGGCGCATCTCAGAATTTCAATCAGCTACAGCTCGAGCTCAACAAGCGCTTTTCCAATGGCTTCATGCTCCAGGTGGAATACTCCTGGACACGTAGTCTCGACAATTTGGAATCTTCGGGTGGCCCGCAAAACCCGAACTTCCCGGGTCTGGATTACGGCAATAGCACCAGCATCCGTCCGCACTCGCTGATTTTCAATTACGTGTATGAATTACCCGTTGGCCGCAACAAGCAGTTTCTAAGCAACATGAATAAGGTGGCCAACGAAATAATCGGCGGGTGGCAGGTGTCCGGAATCTCCACCTATCAATCCGGTGTGCCCTTTTCTGTTTCCTTTGCCGTGCCCTCCAACTACACCGGTTGGTGGGGAGGCCGTGCGGATCGCGTAGCGGGTTCGGACGCGTACTCCAACCAGGGCAGCGGTCACGACATTATCTCCGGCGTCCAATGGTTTAATCCGGCCGCGTTCGCCCCCCCAACGCCTTGGACCTGGGGAAACAGCGCTCGCAATTCCGTATGGGGACCGGGCCTATGGAACTGGGATATTTCCCTGTCGAAATCCTTTTCACTCGGTGAACGTGTACGTCTGCAATTGCGTGGCGACGGTTTGAACGCGTTCAACCATTTCAATCTTGGTAACCCGAGCGCCACGATTGCCGATACACGGGACGGCGGAGTTCCCAGCACCACAGCCGGCAGGATTTATGGCGGCACCGGGAATAGCCGCGTGATCCAGGTGAGCGGCAAGATTATTTTCTAGGCCGCGAGTCACGCCCACTCGCTACTGGGCAGCAGTCGAATCTGTTGCGAAATCGCCGCGGCGGCACTTTGTAGCGTCGCGGCGATTCCCTTTATCCGCTTCGTCGTAATGCGTGCAATCGGACCGGAAACGCTGAGTCCCGCCACGGGGCTCCCCAAGTGCAGAATTGGAACGCCGATGCAACGGCCGCCCTCCATGCTCTCTTCTTCGTCAAGAGCGTAGCCACGCTCTCGAGTAAGTAAAAGTTCGCGGTCGAATTTCTTAGGGTCGGTGATGGTCGAAGGCGTCAGCTTGCGCCAATCCGCTAAGACCGGCCGGCGCTCCGGCGGCAGCCACGCCAGAATCGCCTTCCCAATCGCGGTCACGTGCAGAGGATCTCGAATGCCAAGCGACGCAGAAACGCGAAAAGCATGTTCGCTTTCGACGGTTTCCAGATAGAGAACAGAGCCTTCGCGCACGCGTCCGAGATTAACCGTCTCCCCGAGCTCATTTCGCAAATTCAACATGAAAGGTAGCGCGATATCCCGCAGAGACTGGCGTTGACGAACCGTGGCCCCCAGTTCCAGTAGTTTGAGACCGAGCGCGAAAGTATTGGCGCCGGCGCGTTCCACGTAGCCTCGCGACACAAGGTTGAGGAGCAAGCGATGGGCCGTGCTTCTGGCAAGCCCGGTGGCGGCGACGAGCTGATCCAGGGACCTGGGCTTGTCGGCCGCCTGCAGCGCCTCCAGCAGGTCGAGAGCTTTATGCAACACAGCGATGTTGCTTGACGGTTTTTCAGGAAGATCGACCATACTCCATTTGGCTCTTGACAACCGCTCCAAAGGCGGGTTAAATCTAAACATCCCTGGATGTGAGACATCGTACCACGATGTGGGATATAGAAATGGGAATCCGGGATTCGGCCATCATGGATCGGCGCACCCTTATCAAGGGCTTGCTGATGGCTTGCGCAAGTACCCAAATCAAGGCAATGATTCCTCTCGATCTTTCCAGCATGCGGTCTCAATACCGCAAAGATTTATTCGACGACTACCTGCCGTTTCATGAACGATTCGTAAACGATAAGGAGTTCGGCGGTTTCCACTGTTCCGTCCGTCCAACCGGAGTGCTGGTGTCGGACGCGAAAACGGTTTGGTTCGAAGGGCGCGGCATCTGGGTTTATTCGTTCCTCTATAATCACATCGCTCGCGAACAGAAGTATCTCGATATTGCCGCGCGATCCGTAAAGCTGCTGGATCGCAGCAAACCCAGCGGCGATGAATTCCGTCCGAAGGCTTTGAAACGCGACGGCTCGCCCGTTGGCCCTCCCGACACAGAGGTTTATAGCGACATGTTCGTCGCGGAAGGCTTGGCTGAGTTCTCGCGAGCCACGGGAGAACGCAAGTATTGGGATGAGGCCCGCGAGATTGTCCTCAAGTGCGTACGGCGTTACGACCAGCGCGATTACAACCCGGAGATCGGGAAGACCTATTTGGGTCCGGCGGCAAAGCCGTTTCCCGGAGCGCGAGTACAGGGCGTATGGATGGTGCTCGCGCGCACCACTACCCAGATGTTGGCGGCGCGCGAAGACACCGAATTGTTGACGATATCCGGCCGCGCGATCGATGGCGTGCTGAATCACCACTTGAATCCCCGATTCGGACTGATCAACGAGCTGGTCAACCATGACGGCTCCCGGCCGAAAGATGAGTACGAGCAGTTGGTGTACGCGGGCCACGCTATCGAGACCCTTTGGATGTTGATGGACGAAGCATTGCGCCGGAAGGACTCCGCACTTTACGAGAAGGCCGAAACGCTGTTCAAGAGACATTGCGAAGTTGCCCGGGATCGCGTCTACGGAGGATTGTTTCGCAATCTGACGAACGTGGATCAGAACATCTGGACAATGGACAAAACTCTTTTTCCGCACCAGGAGGCGCTGATTGGCTCGTTGCTGATGATCGATCAGACTGGCGATCCGTGGGCAAAGGATTTCTACGGCGAGATCGACCGTTATACGCGCGCGAAGTTTCCGATGCGCAGTATTCCGTCGCCATTGTGGCAAGTGATTGGCGACAGGCAAGTCACCCCGACCCCGGAGATGACCCGTGCGGAAAACTATCATCACCCGCGATTTCTCATGCTGAATCTGCTGGCGGTCGAGCGCTTGATCGCCAGGAAAGGAGCGCCGGTACATGCCGGCTGAACTACTGGCCGGCGCGGCGTCCGTAATTGTCACGCCTGATTTAGGCTGTCCACTGGCAGGGTTCGACGCACGCAAGGGCGTAGCGGAAAAGGTTCACGACGATCTGTTTGCGCGCGCCGTGGTGCTGGACGACGGCGTCACGCGAGTTGCTTTGGTCAGCATCGAAGTGCTGGGCGTCTCGAAGCTTTTCGCCGATCGTGTGCGCGCGGAAGTCGAGCACCGCACCGGGATCCCAGCCGCCCACGTGATTCTCTCCGCAACGCATACGCATTGCGCGCCCGTTACATTGAATCACTTCTTCAACCAGGGGCAAGCCCTGGATGAAGTCTACTTAGACCGCCTTGCGTCAGGCATCGTCGCGAGTGTGGTTGGCGCTTACGAAGCTCGAAAGCCCCGGCGCTTGCGCACTGGATTCGTGCCGGTGGAAGGTGTCGCTGTGAACCGGCGCACGCAAGACGGGCTGCCGAGGGACGATTCCGCGGGCGTGCTCCTCGTGGAAGAACTCGACGGGAAACCGGCCGCGGTTTCCATCTTCTATCCGTGCCACACAACGACGCTGGGTCCGAACACGCTCGAGATTACTGCCGACTTCCCGTACTACACGATTCAGAATTTGAAGCAGAAGCTCGGGCCGAAAGTGGAGATCCTTTATTTCAACGGAGCGGAAGGAGACCTGAGCGTCGGGCACAAAAGCGATCTCAGCGCGGTTGGAATCATCGCTCCAAATCGAACGTTTGAACGCGCTAAGGAATTAGGTGACCGGCTTGCCGAAGCTGTAGCCACAGGTCTCCCGAGTCTAATGCCGGAGACGGGCGTCTTGCGCGTGGAATCGACAGAAGCGCCGCTTCCGTTGAAGCGATACGCGTCAGTTGTCGAGATGAAATGCCGGCGCGAACAAGCCGGCGAAAGCATGCGGAAGGCGGAGCATCAGGGGTTGCCGGATCGCGACCAGATACTCTTGAAGCAGGCCAGCCTCTTCAGCCGCATTGAGGAATACTATGCGCTACTGGCCGAAGGCTTGCCCGAGCCAGCACTGCTAGAGGCCGAGATCACAGCGATTCGTATCGGGAGCACGGCGCTGCTCTCGCTCCCAGGCGAAGTGTTCGTCGGTATTTCACTTTCCATTCGTAATCGTTCCCCGTTTGCGACAACGATGTTTCTGGGCCTTGCCAATGATTACATCGGCTACGTGCCAACTAAGGAAAGCAATGCGTCCCTGGGATACGAAGTCGTGGCTTCGAGAGTCACGCCCGAAGCTGATGCGGTTCTCACAGAAGCGGCAGTCGGATTGCTGGAGCGGCTGAATCGGCGATGAGTCAAAAGCTTCGCATTGGAGTAATCGGCCTTGGGATTATGGGCGAGCAGTACGTCCGAATTTATCAGCGTTATCCGCTAACCGAGGTGGTGGCCGTAGCGGCGCGAACGCAGGAAAAGGCAGCGGGGATTGCCGGGAAGTACGGCGTGACCCATGCCTGCGCGTCGTGTCAGGATCTACTGGCACTCGATGACGTCGACGCTGTGTGTATCGCAACTCCCGACGGCCAGCACTTTGAGCCCGCAAGCCGTGCGATGCAGGCAGGCAAGCACGTGCTGATCGAAAAGCCGATGACCACAAACCTGGCCGAGGCCGATGAACTGGTCCGGATTGCCCGGGAAACAGGCGTTAAGGTGCAGGTAGCTTTTAACCATCGCTGGCTTGCGCCCTATCATCATGGCCGCACGACGATCGAAAGCGGCGCCATAGGGAAACCGATCAGCGCCTACGCCCGCAAGAACGACACAATCTACGTGCCGACGGAATACATTTCCTGGGCGGCGCAAACAACTCCCGCGTGGTTTCTCAGTTGCCACGACATCGACCTGGTGCGATGGTTTTTTGGCAGTGAGCCCATAGAAGTCCGGGCCTGGGGAGTCAAGCGCGTACTGGCCGCGAGAGGAATCGATACATGGGATACCATCCAGGCGCAAGTTCGTTTCGCCTGCGGCGCCATCGCGGTATTTGAGTCCGCCTGGATTTATCCAAACACGTTCCCAACAATCGTCGACTCGTTTGTGGCGGTGACCGGGGAAGCGGGCCACCTACACTTCGACCGCAAGCGCGAAAGCATCGAGTTAAGCACCAACCAGGCGTTCACCTATCCTAAGAATTTCCTCACGAGCGATGTCTTCGGCACGCTGCGGGGCGCTTTCCCGGCCTGCCTCGAAGACTTCGCCCGTTGCGTATTGGAAGACCGGCCCACGGCAGTCAACGCGCAAGACGGGCGCCAGGTGACCGCCGTCCTGACATCACTCCACGAATCGCTCGCCACCGGCCAAACGGTTGCAGTCCCACCCGGGAGAGACACAGAATGATAGATCGATACACACAGTCGCGAGCTTTGCTGAAACGCGCGGAAAAATCGCTTGCCGGAGGCGTCAGCAGCAACGTCAGGCGTGGCGACAAACCCGTTCCCATGTATTTCGACTCCGGAACAGGCTCCCGCCTTTTCGACGTAGACGGCAACGAGTACATCGACTACGTTCTCGGTCGCGGGCCCCTGATTCTAGGCCACACGAACGCCGAGGTAATCGAGGCGACGTGCCGTCAGTTGTGGATGGGACAGGTTTACGCGGCGCAACATGAGGGCGAAATCAAACTTGCGGAAGCGATTGTCCGCCTGGTACCTTCCGCAGAGCGAGTGCGATTTGGCATTTCCGGCTCCGAAGCTGTTCACGGCGCGTTACGATTGGCACGCGCGTTCACCGGACGTGAATTGATCGTAAAGTTCGCAGGGCAATATCACGGCTGGCTCGACAATATTCTGTACAGTCTTTCCCCGCCGCCCGGCGCCGGGGAGGAAGGTGTCGCGGAGAGCCGTGGACAGTTCCCGGCGCGCGAGAGCCATATCGCCGTACTTCCCTGGAATGACACGGAGGCGGTAGGAAGTTATTTGAGTAAGCACGGACATCAGATCGCCGCCATCATTACGGAGCCGGTAATGTGCAACACGGCAGTGATCGAACCGAAGCCCGGCTATCTGCAGTTCCTGCGCGAAATCACCAGCAGGTACGGGATACTATTGATCTTCGATGAGGTGATTACGGGCTTTCGCTTATCGATTGCGGGCGCGCAAGGCCACTATGGAATTCGTCCGGATCTCAGTATTTTCGGCAAAGCTGTCGCCAACGGTTTGCCGATGAGCGTGATGGCGGGACGCGAAGACTTGTTCGCGCTGATCGCTTCCGGTCAAGTGGGCCATGGAGGTACTTACAACAGCCTGCCGCCTGCCATTGCCGCAGGTGTGGCAACTCTCGGCATTCTCGAGCGTAACGACGGCGAGGTTTATCAGAAGTTGCAAGAAACCGGTACTGCTCTCATGGAAGGAATCCGGGACCGGGCCGCCAAGATGGGCGTTCCCGTCATTGTGCAGGGCCACGCATCGATTTTCTTTGTCGGCTTTCCATTGCCGGGCAAGGAGAGAGTGCCTATAGTCGATTACAAGACTTCACTCGGCACAGACAACGATCTCTACGCGCACTTTGTTTCGGCGATGGCAGACAACGGCGTTCGCATCATCCCTCGCGGAAATTGGTTTCTCTCGGCCGCACATACGCTGGCTGATGTGGAGGAGACGTTGGCGGCAGTGGAAGAGTCGCTTGCGCAGGTGGTTGTACCGTATTATTCAGCGGTAGGAAGCGCTCGGTGATGATTTCCACCAAGGATTTGCGCCTTCTGTTGCTGGTCGCGTTGGTTTCCTGTTGCTGGGCCGCGCCGGTAGGGCCGTGGACACTCAAGAGTGATTTCGAAAACGGAATGCGCCAAGGCTGGGAAACTTACCCTCTTGCCGAGGATGCAGGCTATGACCCCACGCTCGGTCCCGTGATGTATCAGGGCCGGAAAGCATTGGAGCGTCACAAAGCGCCCAACCGCGATGGAGAATTCCGGTTGGGCTTTGTTCGAAAAGCCCGCGTGATTGCTGGTCCTCATCCGCACTTGAGTTTTTCCTACTGCGTTCCCTCGCCCGGTCCGGTGCGTCTGGAAGTGGGCGTTTTCTCCGGGGACACGCCGAAGCTAATTTCGCTAATTGCGAGGACGGGCGCATGGGCGCAGGCGTCGGTCGCGCTGCCTGGGATAGCCGGCGATGCCACAATACGGGCGATCTCGATTACAGCCGTGTTTGCGGCAGCGCAGGAAGGCAGACAGGAACGCTTCCTGATTGACGACGTCGAGCTATCCGCGATGCGCGAAAAAAATCTGGAGATCACCCAGCCTACGAATCTTTGGGACGAGGACCGGCGCCTGCACTACGTACGCCGGTCATATCTACCTGGTCAGGAACTAGCGGTAACAACGAACACTTCACAGGTGAACGTAAAGTTATTCGATCCGAAGAACCGTTTGGTCGAGGAACACCCGGCCACCGGCGCCATTCATCATTTCTCGGCGAAGGACGAGCCGGGTTTATGGCGAGCAGAACTAGCAAGCGCAGACGGTACCGCGACGCTACTATTGCTGCTGAGAGGCACTCCACATACCGGGTTGCTGTTCGACGACTTGCCGCCAGTGAACAAAGAACTCCTTGATCTTATGAGAGAGCACACTGCGGCATTGCGCAAGTCGATTCATCCGGAGTTCGGCCCCAACATAGCGGATTTCAACAACCGATGGCTCCTGCCGGCCTTGCCCGCGTATTTCAATCTGCTGCAACCGCCGGCGGAGTCCGCATTGTTCGAAGCACTCCAATATCGCTATGACGGCGACGCGCAGGCGTTATCGAATGCGCGAAAGATTCTGCTGTCAATGGCGTCTTGGCCGGCGTGGGTTCACCCTTGGTTTACGGCGCATGGGTACGGTACGTACTACCCGGTCGGAATCGCGACGGGGCACCTGGCTCTGACGAAAGATTTGATCCGGTCGAAATTATCTCCGGAAGACCTGAAGACAATCGACCAAGGCTTGCTCGAGAAATCGATCGTTCCAGCATTCAACGAATACGTGTTGAACGACCGCATCATCTTCCACACCAGCAACTGGATCGGACACGCCGTGGGTGGTGCGCTACTGGCGGCACTTGCGTTGGACGATCCGGATGTCGCCGGCTACGCATTGGGTCTATACACTAAACAGCGCGACCACCTGGACGCGACGTACACCAGCGACGGCAGCTACGGCGAGGGTACGAGCTACATGAAATTCGACATGCAGACAACCTCACTAGTGGCAGCCGCTTCAAAACGCCATCTCGGCCAAAATGACGATGCGCCGCTGATCCGTTCGTACAAATATCTTTACTACACCTCATTTGGAAAAGGCGAGGCGCTCGACCACGGTGATTCACACGCGTCGCTGCATCCATTCGGCGTGTTCGCATATGCGGCGTCCCAGAACAGCGACGCGCTATTGAGCCGGATTTATCTCGAGAACATAGATCATGGTATGGGTTCGCTGCTCTCGCGAATTTTCTGGGAAGCCGCAATTCGCAAATTGCCGGAGGCCGCGGACCTGCCTCGTTCCGCCGTGTTTCCGATCCGAGGTGGCGTCGTTCTGCGCAGCGGTTGGAAGCCGGACGCCACCGTTATCGACATGCGCGCCTCGGCGAACTTCAACCATAACCATGCGGATCAAGGTAGCCTATCGCTCGCACATCTGGGACAAGTTCTGATGAGCGAAGCAGGCTATTCGGATTACTACAAGGATCCCTATTATCAGCCGTACGTGATTCAGGCGATCGGCCACAATACGTTGCTGGTAGACGGCGATCCGGAGAGTCAGGAAATACCAGGCAATCATTACCTCGACGGTCATCCAAAAATAGTGGATAGCTTCCTCGGTGACGCGTTCGATTACGTTAAGGTGGACCTCACGCCCGCGTATGACGCACGTCTGGAACGCTACACACGTACTTTGCTCTATCAGAAAGACGGAGCCTTGATCGTAATCGACCGAGTGAAAGGATACGGAAGGCACAAATACTCAGTGGTATGGCATCCGGTTGCCATGCCGCAGTCGCGCGAGGGCAACGGGTTGATGGTCGTGCATGGTGACGCAGCGCTCGACCTACAGGTATTCGGCTCCAATCCCGTGATGCCAACGTCCGAAATTGCTCCCCGGCTTTTGGCTGAGTTGGAGAAGATGGATGTTAAGACAGACTTCCCGCTGCCGATTTTGAGATACACGACACGTGAGTCCCCTGGGGAAACGATCTTCGTCTCAGTTCTACGGCCGAGAGCCGCCAGGCAACCGGCGGCCGATTTTTCATGGACGCGTAAAGACAGCGGGTATGAGTTGAAGGCCGCGGATCTCACTGTCCGGCTCGGAGCGACGGAGTCACTCGGTCTTAGTGCAACCAGCGGACGCACAGGAGTGTTGATTCACGGAACCCAATGGCAGAATGGCGATCGATCGATATCCGCGACCACTCCAGTGAGTCTTGAGGTGATGGAGAAACGCGGTAGCTCGGCACTCTCGATCCAAACAGAAAATCCTTCTGAACTGCGTCTCCGCGGGCTCGCCGGTCTCCCGGATCGAATTGCCGCACCAGCCGGTCCAAGCAAGTGGCCGGCCGCGCAGTAAGCTCACGGCGTAGTGCGAAGCCGTGCAGCCATTTTCTCGAACTGGCCTTCGTCGTATAAATGCTCAACCGCGCGTAATTTCTGAGGTTCACCGGAAAGGGCCTTCCGCAGCCGCGCGAAATAGCGATCACGCGCAACATCCTGATAGAATCGCGTTCCTTCGCGGCTGTCGTGGATCCTCTGGCCCACTCCTTCCGCGCTCCGATAGCTCGACAGTTTGTCGCGATAGAAAAGCTCCGCGTCATCCTCGCGAAAGTTCGTTTCCAAATGTTGAAGTGCCGATTTGAGCGCCGGAATCGCGATGGCATTCTTTGCCAGCGCGTCGGCCACCACCGATTTGTACCGCGCTGAGAGAACCTTGTACTCCAACGGCACAGCTTCGGCTTTTCCGCGCAAGTGTGTGACGCGATCAAAAACGCCGTCGCCATCGAAATCCGTCGACCAAGTATCGATCATCCCGTCTTTATCGGTGTCCTCATACCGGACCTGGTAGTCGACCTTACCGTCGAAGTCGTAGTCCACCTTGAGCCATCCCTCATCGGCGCCGCGCAAATGGATGCGGCGGTCGAACGGCGAGTAATACAACTTCATATGCCCACTGTTGTCGAGATCGGTCTCATACCGCGTATTGTAAGGACCAACCGGAGGCCCGCCGACCTGCGGGAAGTGCTCCGTGGGGCTGGCAATGACACCTTCCCACCGGCTGTGCGGATCGCCGCCCGGGTGCGAGTCAACATTATTGTCATTCTCCACCCATGCCATCAATACGCGGCCCCAATCCGCGTGTTCCCCAAACGCGCGCGCCTTTGACCAGGCCAACACAGGGCCGGCATCGATACCTTGCAAACGAATGCGTTCCGTTAATGCGGCCGGCAAATCCAAAGTCCGGCCGTCGTTATCTTTCCGGGACGACAGACAAGTAAATCCGAAATCGTAGTTGTGCTGAGTTGCTCGGGTCGCATCGTTATCCGCATCGAAGCTATACCGCATACTCTCCACCTGGCTGCCCGATCCCGAAAAGCGAATGGCCACCTCAGCCAGCTTGTCGCCATCTTCGTCATAAAATGCGAACGGGTTCTCCCATCCCGGAACCCAGAGATTATTGGCTGAATCGAAAACATAGTTGGAGAAAATCTCGTCGCCGTTAAAGTCGCATCGAAATTGGCATTCCTTCTGCTGGTAGCGATAATTGGCGGTTTCCCAGAGGCGATGATCGTGGCCGACGTCACGTGACCACCAGACTTGAATCGTATCCGTCCCGAGATTCTTGTTATTCGCCGAGTACGAATAAATGGCCATCTCGTCAAGGGCATTGTCGTGGTCGCGATCGATGTACTCCACAACGGAATCGACTGTGCCATCGCCATGCAGATCCGCCACGTACAAGTCGCTATCTTGATCCGGACCGCCGTCCTTGTCCATATCTCCGTCACGATCGATGGTTTTCACCACAATTGGGCCGAGCGCCGGATCGTTCTTCGGATCGGTATCGATGAAATACATGGTGTCGATCTTTCCGTCGCCATTCGTGTCGAGTTTTAGCCGGGTTCCCGGCGGCAATGTCTTCAGCTTCGCCACAGCCGCGGGATCGAAGCGGCACACTTCAGCGCCGAAGATCCGGCGAAATAGTTCCTGGTCGCGACGCGATTGTTGAGCTGGAACGATGGTCAGAGGCAGAATCGCAATTACCAATGCCCACGCACGCTTCATTGGGGCAACCCGAGCAGCTTCGCCAACTCGCCCGCGCGGTCTGCAGCGGCGGGAATTTCTCCGTTGTCATAGGCTGTGGCGAAAGACTCAATCAAGCGGGCAATTTTCCAGTACGCGAGGGTGTCTCCCAGCGTGTAGCCGCCATCGGCCGAGCCCGTTGTGAATGTTCGCGAACCATTTTTGGCGGGCGGGTGGTTCAGATAAGGGTTCGAGGCGTTCCTCGCATAGAACAGATCGCGCGCCCTCAAGAAATAGAATTCACGAGCAACATCGAGACAGAAGCGCTTTCGCTCGGCGCTCTCCGCCTTGCCTGCCTCCGTTTCGTAGGCGGCTGCAAGTGGCGGCTGCACCAGCTTCTTAAGAACGCCTATCAGTACTTCGTCGTCGTGAATGGCTGCGGGGAGAATGCGATTGTTGTACTCGTCCTGCATCGCCTCGCGCTTCAGTGTGACGGGGTGAGGGCGAACATCGCGTACACGGCTAACGCGGACGGGAACCGGATTGGTGGCTTCGAAGACTTGTGTCGTATCGAGGTACCCATCCCCATCGGAATCGAAGTAGCGGAATTCAAGATCCTTCGTTTCGTTGACGAGATGTCCGATCTCGAGCCAACCCTCGTGCGCGCCTTGCAGATGATAACGCTTGTCCACGCCCGAGTAATACAGTTTGCGCGTGCTCGCAGCGTCCGGCGAGTATTCCCGCCGCATGTTCCAACGCATAACCGGTCCCCCGGTATTCGGCATATACTCGCGTTCAAAGATCCAAAACTGCCCCTCCCAACGGAAGACCGAACGAGCTTCATCCCATGAGAAACCCGTCTGCTTTGCCGGATAGCTCATAGCCACTTGAACCCCGAGTTTGCGAGGCAGCCGTACCACGGTCTGTGGCGGACGCCGCCGTGGATTCGTATATCGCATACCCGGATAGTCATAAGGCTGCGCGCCTACCAGGTTGAACCCAAACGTGAAGTGAGGTTTGTCTACCGGCTCGTTCCGCTTGTCGGGATCAAGATTGAAGCTGAAGCGGACATTCATATTTCCCGTCTTATCCAGCGGCGTGGCTTCCGGCGCCCACATATAACTGAAGTGGTTCGCATAGTCCGGATCTTTTCCTGAATTGCTATCCAAGGGCGCCGCCGACACGCGAAGCACCATATCGCTGTGCCCGTCATGGTTGGTATCCCAAAACGTAAACGGACATTCGGAAAGCGGAACCCAACTGTTCGTAGCAGGGTCAAACTTATTCAAATAGAAATCCCGATTGCCACGAAACTTGTTGCGGAAATCATCACCGCCAACATAGCTCCAGTTCTTCAACATGAACACCTGACCGCCAACATGGTCGTGATCTTCTGTAAACCACGAGTACCGCAAGTATCCATCCTGAAAATGGCGTATCTCAGTCTCATCGGCCTTCCCATCCCCATCGTCGTCGATGAAGACAACCATGCGATCCACCAACCCAGTGGCCTTTAAGCTCACCACGTAAGCGGCGTTCGATTCATTCGTCGCCAGGTCCTTCGCTTGTCCGCCGTCGTCGATAATCTCGACGATATTTCCGTCCTTCTTCTGGATCAGCGTATCCGGACGCCCATCATGATTCAGGTCCAGAGTAAAACTCCCGCCTTCAGGCAGGGCCTTCGCTCGAGGCCACCACGGCTTATTCAGAAAGGTAAGACGGCCATCCGCGGACATAGCTGTCTCTTGCATGTACCAGGGCAAATCCGCCGCCATCGTCATGCCGATCGACGACAACACCGCAACGCAGAAACATGCTTTCATGACGAACTACCTCCGCAAATGCGACGCCACCTTCGCGATGGCATTCGCGATCTGGTGAACATGCAACTCGCTGTAATTTTCGTTCCAGTGCAGGGCAATCACCCCAGATAACGCGCGTTCGGCGTTAGGACAGAGCCCTCTTGCAAAAGTTTGACCGGGCCATTGCGAGAACGGATACCCGGACGTTCCGTACGTTTTTTGCTCGGCAAACAATGGTGAGCAATACAGCGGGTCTACGATGTACTCCACCCAGCCCGGCACGCCTTCCGCAAGTAGCGCCTGGCCGAATTCTTTCGCCGATACCCCTATGACATGAAGCATGTACAACCACCACGCCGGATCGGTGCCCGCCGGCACACGCGGAGCCGACACGCCAGGGATATCCGCAATCAATTCCGTGAGCAGCGCCGCGCGATCCCGTCGGCGATTTACGATGTCTTCCACTTTATCGAGTTGCCCCAGCGCGACCGCGCCTTGTAGTTCCGACATGCGGTAGTTCTGTGAAAGAAACAGGAAGCGCCAGGCTCCGAGCGCCGCAGTGTCGCGAGGCCATGCTTTGTCGGCGAATAGCAATGCGCGGCGGGCATACTCGCTATTCGAAGTGGCCATCAGCCCGCCTTCGCCGCACGTGATGTGCTTGCTCTGCTGCAGGCTGAAACACGCAAGATCCCCGAGAGTGCCCGCCAACTGCCCGTTATACTCGGCCCAGTACGCCTGCGCGCAGTCTTCGATAAGAACAATACCGTGGGTATCCGCCAAGAACCGCAGCGCCCTCATGTCACAAGGCTGGCCGGCCAAATGTACGGCCACAATTGCCCGTGTGCGGCTGGTGATCCTGCGCTCTACGTCTTCCGGATCGATCGTCATGGTGTCAGGATCAATATCCGCGAACACAGGAATGCAGTTCTGCCAAAGAATCGGAAGAATGGTGCCGAGATCCGTAACGGGCGGGACAATGAATTCATCGCCGGGTTCTGGATCGAGCGCGGCGACGGCGAGATGCACCGCTGCGCTACCGGACGAACACGCGACCGTGTGTGCAGTCCCCAGCTTCTTCGAAAAAGCTGCTTCGAGACGCCGCACCATTGTTCCACCATTGCGAGTGAGACATCCCGAGTGCAGCGCTTCCAGCACCAGAGCTTCCTCTGTTTCACCAAAAGTGCGGCCATTGCTGTGAAGAAAATCCGGCAGCGCAATGGGCACGGCTCGAGGGCCGCCATGAAGTGCGAGAATTTCCGTTGTAGTGGTCATCGCATTAAAGAAGAATTTTCCGCTGTTCGGCGGCCGATTGGTAGGCTGCCAACGCAATCTGTACGGCAGCGCGTCCATCCTCTCCGGTAACGGCCGGCGGCCGCTTTTCTCGAATGCTATTCAAAAACTCCGTTCCCTGTGCCGCGTATGCCTCCAGCCGCACGGGATCGAGCATGCCTTTCCCTTTGAAATCGATAGGCGCCTGTTCGACAATCGAAGTCCACGCACCGTCCCGGCCGAGCCGAAGAACTCCGTAGGCGTCGAGATCGAGTATACCCGTATCGCCAACCACTCGCGCGGAGAATGCGCTGTGCGGAATGCCGGGGGAGGGAATTGTCCAGCTCACCCAAACGGTCGCCATAGCGCCTCCTTCCAGACCAAGTACCGCCATGGTCGAGACCTCGTTGTTCGATGGAGACTCGCGCTGAATCTCCGCCGAGACGCTCAGCACCCGCTTGCCGGTCAGCCAGCGCACCAGGTCGATATTGTGGATCCCATGGCCAAACAAAGTACCCAGATTCTCAGGTTCGCTTTGCCAGGCAGGCAGCGACGCCAAGCCCCCGGAGTTCAACGCGTACGCGTGAATCTGGCGCACCGTGCCGATAGCGCCCTCCTGAATCAGCCTATAAGCCTCGCTGTTCACTTTCCGAAAGCGCTGGCCGAACATGATCATCACGTTGACGCCCGCCCCTGCCGCCGCCGCGATAATGCGGTCGCAGTCAGCGACGCTCGCGGCCATCGGCTTATCCAACAGAATATGTTTACCGGCTTCGGCAGCGGCCACGGCTTGCTCGGCGTGCTGCGCGTGCGGAGTGCTGATGAATACCGCATCCACGTCCGGGCGTGCGAGCAGCGACGGCACATCCGCGGCAGCTTCGACGCCGTACTCTTTCGCGAGCGCGGCAGCGCGGGTTCCGCCCGCAATGCCGGCAAGCGTTGCGCCTTTCAAATAGCGAACGATAGTTTCGGCATTGGTGCGGCCCATAAAGCCGGACCCGATCACGCCAATTCGTATTTCATTCATAATTTTTCAGTCAACTTAAGTAGACGCCGGGCATTGCCGGCAAAGATCGCTTCCCGGTCGGCGTCGGAGATCCGGGCATGTTCAATCTTGCTGACTCCCGCTGCTGCGTTCTGCAGCGGCAATCCGGTACCTAGCAGGATTCGATCGCTACCGATCTCCTGAACAACTTTCGCGATCGCCTCAAAGCCTTGTATGCATGACGTCTCGATATGCACGGGCGGGAAGCGGCGCATCAACGCCAGACCAACGCGCAGTTCCTGGAAATAGTTAAGCCCGGTCAGTATCCACGGCGTCTTCGGATGCCGTTCGACAATCGCCACCATCGTTCCCAGTTCCAGCATCGGCATCCCCCAGTTCATCAGCACACGGAGAGGAAGCTGCACGGGAATGCCAAGCGATGCGGCTTGCTCACAAAGTTCGTCGATGAAGGGTTCGTATAGCAAATGGTAAGTATGAAACTGAGGTGCGAGGCGAATGCCGCGCACGGAAGGTTGCTTGCTGAGATCGAACAGATTTGCATCGAGCTTATGGCTAAGCTCAGGAGGACCGACGCATGCGAACGCGAGAAACCGCCCCGGGTTTTCGGCTTCTGCCTGCGATGCCTCCGCGTTACCGTCGCGCCAATTCACGAAGAGGCTTCGGGTCGACGTGACCACTGCCGCATCGATGCCCGCGTGGTTCATCGTTTCCAGCACTTGAGCCGGAGTCGATTGCGGTACGGGCCAGTAGGGCCAGGCGCCAATGTACGCGTGCACGTCGATGCGCATCAGGTGAGACCGGCGAGGCGCGCGATGTTGCCGCCGAGAATCAGATCAAGCGATTTGGAGTCGATTGAAGTCTCACGTATCTTCGCCATCTGTGTCCAGGGATCGAGCAGCGGCATGTCGGTTCCGAAGATGATTTTCTCCGGCCCCAGAATAGAGACGGCCGTCTCGACGAAGTTTGTGTCGATAGTTGAACTAGCCGTTTCCAGATATAGGTTCTCAAAGCGCTGCGCCGCCATGATCGCCCGATTCCAATCGCCCTTCGCAAACGGTTGGCCGCCCGCATGGGCCATCATAAAACGGCATTCGGGTACAGCTTGCATCAGATACTCGCACTCCGAGGGCGTCGTGTGCGCCAGCACGACGAACTTCAGGTCTACGCACTTTTCGAGGATCGGAATCATGGCGGGCTCTGCAATGGAAGCTTCGGGTGTCGAATAAATTTTCAAGCCAACCATGCCGTACTCGTCTCGACATCGCTGCAACTCATCCAGCGCGGCCGAGCCAAAGCGCGTGGAATGCAGACTCGCATAGCCGATGATTCGCTTTGGAAAGATCTTCATCTGCTGGTACAACAGACGATTGCCTTCGAACATGTCGTAGAAGAGCGCCGTCAGGTCCGTGCAGAAGATGCGATCGATCCCTAACTCATCCGCAGTTCGGACGAGAAACTCACCAGTTATATCAATCTGCAATCGGGCGGACTTGCCGATGTGGACATGGGCGTCGGTAAGCATCGGGATATGACCAGTAAAACGCCGCCGCCCGGTTTTGTCAAGAGCAAATTGAATTTGACTTAGTCAAAGTGGGTTTAGCGGCGGCGGCCTTGATTATTGCTTTCGCCGCCGGGGGAGGCGCTGCAGTGAGCTTCGCGGCGATTGCAGCGGCGGCTTCCAGCAGTGCCGCGGAAACAACCTCGACATGCGCCTGATTGAGCCGCACATTCGGCGCCGCAATGCTCATAGCGGCAATGGGATGGTCATTCAAATCCAAGATTGGTACCGCGACGCAATAACCGCCAAGCATGCTTTCCTGATCGTCAATTGCGTAACCCCGCTCCCGCGTCTTCTCCAGGTCGGCCTTCAGAGCGCTTAACGTTTCGAGCGTATGATCCGTAACACGCGGCATTCCGTATGTCTTGAGAAGCTCTTTTACCTGCGTGTACGGAAGGTATGCCAAGTGTGCTTTGCCCAGAGCTGTGCAATGCAGGGGATCGGTTCCGCCTACTTGCTCCGCCAGACGGAATCGCTCCAGGCTCTCGCGCACTTCGACGTAACGAATGGTTCCCTCCATCATCACGCCGAGGTTCACCGTCTCCCGGAAACGCGCCAGCAACTCGTCCATATAGGGACGAGCCAGGCTAACCAGGTCCGTGTGCCGCATCTTCGCGCTTGTCAGGTCAATCAGTTTTGAACCAAGTTCGTACTGCTTGTCCTTCTTGATGACGTATCCATGTTTGCTGAGCGTATAGAGCAGACGGAACACGCTATTCATTCTCTGATCGAGCCGGTCTGCGATTTCCTTCAACGAGAGCTGCGGCTTCTGCTCATGCACAAACACTTCGAGGACATCGAGCGCGCGCCCGACGACCTCGATGTAGTACACATCTTTACCGGATGTTTTCATCAGTTGTACAACCTATACTACTGTGCTTCTGCATCCACTTTGTCTGGGCGCGGAGTGGTCTGAAACCGAAACCCGCCTATATCCAGGCGGGCGCCAGATGCCTTGCCGGCTGTCCCAAGGAACGAGCTCAAATTGGAAATTCCGCTCCCGCTCCAAGCCCCCGCAACGGAATAGTCCATCGTCACGGCTCGGCCCGGTGTTAGCCTGCTTCGAGACACCAGTCCGTGATTCGTACCTTCTTGCGTACGAACGCTCGAAACTGGACCAAACGCCGCCGCCTCGTAGAACAAACCCAGGCCAATGTCTCCGTCGCGTTGATTCTGCCGGCCGGTCACAATCAACTGTCCAGGCGTATTCGTCACCGCACCCGCCGGAAGTTCGCGGACGCCAATGCCGACCTCATAGTTGCCACCTGAACCCGTCATTTCGAAGGGAACAACCTCGATGTGACAGCGGACGTTGGAGGTTCCCGCGTCGATCGAGTATACGGCGCGGATACGGAATCTGTCTCCATCTGGAGCCCAATCGTCTAAAGTGGCTTCCACAATCGCCCTCAGGGGGCCTTGCGAGATGACTTTGTAGTGAGGAACGATTGACGGCGAAGGCTTGTGAGCATAGCTCGGAATGTTCATAGGAGGCTGCCATACTTTCCCGTTTCGCCGAAGGAATATGCCTCCCAACCCGAGCGTACCGCCGATGTGGAAAACGTCGCGTCCGGCGCCCAGATCACGGAACACCGGGACGTAGCCCGCGAGATCGTTGTTTAAGCCCGAGAGCCCTGGCGAACGGCCCATGATGTCGAGAAAAAATCCGCCATACGTCCGGTACCCAACCAGTTCGGACTCCAAAGCTGCTACTTCCCGGTTGTACCCGTAGGAGTGCTTCGCGTGAACTCGCTTGGGATAGGAGATAGTGTCGTCGAGCGTGGTTGAGTAATAGATATCCACTTGCCGTCTTTCATGGGCCGCCAGTTCAACGGGAAACTCAAATTGATCCGGCGTTCCGTCTCCATCCAGGTCATCGATCTGTAAGGGAAGAAATGTGGCTGGGCGATCCTTGCTTGTGGGATTGAGCAGAAGCGCAAACGCCAACCGGCCAGGGAATTCAAGTGCAACCTTTCTTACGTCCGCGATTGGAGTAGTAGCCAGCATTTTGACCGGCTCGGACGACGGGTTTGAAACCTGAATTGTCAGGCGCGCAGCAAGGTTTGGCAGCAGCCAGTCGCTGACAGATTCCGCGGCCCGGACCTGGACAGTGAGGGCAAAGGCAAACGTTGCGATCCATCGGAAGAATTTCATACGGTTTCGGATACCCTGATCTTCTTTCTCAAAAAACTAAGCCCGAAAAGCGCAAGCCCCAGCCCGCATGTGATGTCGGTCCAGCGCGCGCCGTTGGATGTTGCCAGAGTACCCGCTAACACCAGCAGCGATCCCACGACGATAGTTGCCGCTCCCAATGCGGGGCGTGAAGAGTCACTCCCGGAGCCACCAATCTCTGATGATTGAACTGGGGTATCGAGGTCCCGGAAAAATGCGGCTACCTTAGCCCGTTCTGCCTCGTCCCGTTTGGGGAGAATGCTGCCCAACCACATTCCAAGTGCAGTCATCAAGATGGTGGACACGATGGAAATGCTCTCAAAACGGTACGAGGCCCATGTTCCCTGCATTCCGGGAATTCGCGCAAGATACCAGGTCTTCAGGATAAAAGCGATGAACCCGGTAGCAAGTCCCGCGATGAACCCCGCGAGTGCTCCGCGCCAGGTCAGCCATCGAACAGTTAGTCCGGCGAGAATCGGCAGCATTGTCGGTGCCAGAAATAATCCAAAGATCGTAACCATCAGGCCGAACAGCGATTGCTGCTGGCTGACCGAGATCCACACTCCGAGGCCGGTAATGATAACTCCGAGAACGAGGGTGAAGATCCGGCCCATCCGGACCGATGTGCGGTCACTTGCGTTCGGATTGAGCACCCGTTGATAGAAGTCTCGCGTCAGCACGCTGGCGATCGCGTTGAGATCGGCGCTAATGGTAGCCATAGTGGCCGAGAACATAGCCGCCACAATAATGCCCACCATGCCGACGGGCAGAAGTTCCAAAACTAACAGCACGTATGTATCGGCCGTTCTGTGCTGCGCGACAAGGTCCGGCAGAAACTTGCGGCCGATTATGGCAGGCAGGAGCATCAATGGCGTACCAACGAAGTTGAGAGTGGCCGCCAGGTAAGCCGCCTTGCTCGCGGAGGGCTCGTCGGGAACCGAATAATATTTTTGCGCGAGCGCCCATGTCGCGTTATAGCTGATGGCGATCAGGGCCGTAAAGGCGAGGAGATACCCCCAGTTATAGGGGCCTCCAGTAAAATGCAGAAACCGCGGCGGCAGCCCCGTAAATGCATGCGAAGGACCACCGACGCGCCAGATCGCCAACGGCAGCAGCAGAAGCATAGCCGCAATCTTCATCAGGAATTGAATGTAATCGGTAACGACTAGTGCCCACAAGCCACCGAGCAGAGTATAGGTCACAGTCACGAAACCGCACGCAATGATCGCAGTCTTCAAATCTACGCCAATCCCGGTAGAGAGAATCAGCGCGGTAGCAAAGATTTTAAGTCCGTCGTCGAATATTTTTACCGGTATGCCGGCCCAGGCGAACAATTGGCGCAACGGCGCGTTGAAGCGCTTTTCGAGAAACTCGACCGGCGTAATGACACGCGCCCTCCGCCACCGCCGTGCAAATATGAGGCCGCCGATGGCACACGCCGGGGTTGTCGTCCAGAACAGGGAGATACCAACCCAGCCGTACGTATACGCGATCTGAGAGTAGGCGATGAACGTGAACGCGCTGAAGCTCGACATGTAGTGGGAAATCCCGGCGAGCCACCAGGGAACTTTGTGTCCACCGGCAAAATAATCCCTGGCCGCCGTTTGCTTCCGGTTGAAGTAGATCCCGACGAGAACCACTACCACGAAGTAGCCGAAGATGACTACATAGTCCGGCAGCGTGAGACCGATCCTGGTCACCTCTCCGCCTGGACCCGGTTCCGCAATGAGCCAATCCCGTCGATTTGGCAAAGCACCTCGTCCCCGTCTTTCAGCGCCTTGCTTCCAGATCCCAAGCCGGCGCCCGCGGGCGTGCCCGTAGCGATCATGTCACCAGCTTCCAACCTGGTAATCGAAGAGATGTATGCAATTTGTGCCGGCACACTGAACAGCATCGCCCCGGTTGAAGACTCCTGCCGCAATTCCCCGTTCACAAACAGCCGGATGGCCAGCCTATGCGGATTCGGGATTTCATCGGCAGTAACGATCCAGGGCCCACACGGAGCAAAGCCGTCGAACCATTTGCCGGCGAGCCAATCGAAGAATCCATCGGCCTCACGCTTCCGACGATTCTCAATCCGGCTATTCAACTTTCGCTCGGAGATATCGTTCAGAATCGTGTATCCAAACACGTGGTCAAGGGCATCCGCTTCGCGAATGTCGCGGCCGCCACGGCCGATGACGACCGCTAGTTCCACCTCCCAGCCCACCGCTACATTGTTCGAGTGAAGAGGGATTACCGCGCCATCCGCAATCAGGCAGGTGGAAGGTTTCAGAAAGACTTGCGGCGTAATAATGTCGCTCACCTCCGGGGCGGCGTATCCGCTCTCGATGATATGTTCCCGATAATTGCCAGCCAGGCAGAGAAGCTTACTCGGGTTGGGAATCGGAGGAAGCAGACGATTAGAGTCAAACAAGATTGGCTCCCCGCGCTTTACAACTCCAAGTTCACGCCCGCCAATCAGCGAACGCAGATCCGCGGCAGTCTCAAAGAGCTCCAGGTAAACTGATCCACCGGAGTGAATAACGATTCCTGAGCGAATCCCTTCTTCAGTTTGTATGGTGGCGATTTTCATTGCCTTCTCCGGCGTGAGGCAAGAGCACCACGCCGTACCGTCAGTTCTATGAACTTAACGCATTAAGCCGGATAAGGTCAAGAAATATTTGATTGTGGCAATTATGATTTGTGCATAACAAATCTATCGCGCGCCCGGCGAAGAGAGGAGCATCGGTCCGGATGAAGTCGTCGCCTTTGCACAGCAGTGGCTCACCCAGATGGCGGCTGCATACGAGAAGCAATCCCCATAGTTGAGTCCAGCGCGATGACGTCCCTTGCCGAAGCGGCTGAAAGCCGAACGGCCAGTTGGCCCTGTTCCGCATCACAGCGATCAGTTCGATACTGGCGCGGGAGATGAATCGGTCCAGATCACGCAATCCCTAGGCGCCATATCTCGACTCGATGACAATCGAGCTCTCAACAAACTCGCAACGGACATGCGAGTCAAATCGGCGGGCTCGATTGCCTCAAGAAAATTACGGCGTTCGGATTCCCGCTGTAGGATCAGCGTGGCAAACCGGCCTCATCGTAACCCAGGATCTCTTCAGCCCGCCGGCCATCGAGCACCGGCAAACTCGCGCAGTGTTCACCGAGTTCCTCTAATTCATCAACTAGCCGGTGCTTTGTGCGTTCGCCCCGCACTCGGGCGAGACGGTCCCGGAGCGCTTTGGTGACGGCGCTTCCGTTTTGCTTTCACCGGTCTGGCGGGCAAGTGCCGCCGCCAGTCGCTTAGCCTTTGGATCACGAATATTGAGAGCTATTATGTGCGTGTAGCCTCTTAGGACAATTATCTCCATGCCCCGGCAAGACCCTGCGCGAAACGACGCTCGCCCTCTCGAGCACCCGCTCGCGTGATCTCTACGGCGTCCATCTTTCCCTTCGCCGCGAAGCCGCCGTCGGCGACTTGATGCGGCGTGCCCACGCCGTCAAGGAGGGGCTGAACCGCACTCTCGCGCAGGTTTTTGAGGCGTCGTCCCGTCGGACTCATGGTGGGTGACGCGCAGTTCGAAGATGCCCATACGATCGGTGTCCAGAGCGGGGGCTACATCGAGGTTGATACGCACGGAAAGGATCTTGATTTCCACAGGCTCTTCACCACATCGCCGGACCGGCCGCTTCGTTCGACAGGCCCGGCACTACGATTCGGATACCATCCTTAAATACCGCGTGTACCGTTTAGATGGAGGTGGTACAATCCCGAATAAAAATAGGGCCATGAAGACGACCGGGGGGATTTTGCTCGAAGACCGCAAAGCCGCTCTGAGCGCAGTTCTGGAATCTAAAGAATTTTCCAGAGCTCCCGCGCTCGCCAAGCTTCTGAAGTACCTCTGCGAGAAGACCTTTGAAGGCCGTGTTTACGAGATCAAGGAATACAGTATCGCGACGGAACTCTACGGCCGTAGCGGGAACTTCGGCGAGAAGCGCGATTCTGTCGTCAGAGTGGAGATGTCCCGGCTGCGTAAGCGGCTTGTTAACTACTACGCCGACGAGGGTTTGCAGCAGCCATTTCGTATAGTAATCCCCGCAGGTACCTATGCTCCTGATTTCGAGCCGCTCACCGTGAGCGTGCCGATGCCCGCCGAAATGCGGCCGTCTGCGCCGAGTCGCTGGAGGACGAACGGTCCTGCTGCTGCCACCGTGGCAGTTCTCCTCGTGGGGACCGTCGCAGTGATTGTTTTCCGCGCTCCGCACCCAACGCCGGCGCCTACTGCGCCATTCCGCACTTCACCGGATCGCGTCCCTGGCGTCGCTGTCGGTGCCGCACATCCGGTGCGTATCCTCGCGGGCTCTTCCATCGAACGATCGGTCGACCGTTTCGGAGTCGAGTGGGCCGGCGACCGCTACTTCGTCGGCGGAGAACAGAATCACTGGCAGTTCGGCGGAAAAGAAATGGGGGTTCCCGTCCGTACCATCCGCTATGCGCCGGACCAGTTGTATTTCCGCAGCTTCCGCTTCGGGAACTTCTCCTACCGCATCCCGCTGCCAGCGGGAAAATACGATTTACGCCTGTACTTTTCCGAAGTCATCTTTCTTCCGACGGAATTTGGCGATGGGGTGGAGAACCGGCGCATCTTCGACGTCCTGATGAACGGTCAACCTCTGCTCTCCTCATTCGACATCGCGGCCGACTCGGGAGGCGCCATCACAGCCGATATTCGAGCTTTTACCAACGTCTCGCCAGTCAACGGATACCTGACACTGGACTTCCGGCCGATTCTGTCAGGAGCATGGCTGAATGCGATCGAAGTGATCCCGAACAACACTGGCAGGCCGCTGCCGATCCGGATCTTCACCCGCAATGGGAACTTAACTGACCATGCCGGTAATCTGTGGGAACTTGACCGATACTACAGTGGCGGCCGGCAAATCTCCGATGGCGAGATCGTCGGCGGCACCCAAGACCCGGAGTTGTTCCTTTCGCAACGCTACGGAAACTTCAGCTACCGCTTTCCGGTCCCGCCTGGACGGTACACTCTCAGGCTACTGTTCGCCGAGACATTTTTCGGACCTCACAATCGCGGAAAAGGCGGACCCGGCAGCCGGATTTTCAACGTTGTCTGCGGCGGCTCGACGCTGCTGCACAACTTCGAAATCTTTAAAGAAGCCGGCGAGCGGCGCGCGGTCGAAAAGGTTTTCCACGGACTCGCGCCCAACCCGCAGGGGCAAATCGAGGTGACGTTCGAGCCGGTGGTTCAGTATGCAGTGGTAAACGCGCTTGAACTGACTTCCGAAAAGTAGCTGTAACCACTTCTTCCCGAAGCGTCACCATACTGTAACCAAACTGAATCCAAAGCAATTACGCCTTTAGCCGCAGATCTCTCCAGTTGCTAGCGGCAATTTCTTGCGCGCGCGCTGCATTTCCTTTAGTGTCGGACTACTCACAAAACGCGCTCTCGCGCAAACAGAGGGGGGAATGCTATGTCGCATAGATCTATGAGGATTCGTTTGTTCCTGGCGGGGTGCCTCTTATTAGGAAGCCTCGGACTTTACGGGCAAACACTGGGGTCGATTGCAGGTCAGGTAAGGGACTCCAGCGGAGCGACCATTCCGGAAGCCAAAGTGACTGCGACCAACACCGGAACCAATGCCCAGAGGGTGGCTCTCAGTAATGAGGCAGGAGATTACGCCTTTCCGCTACTCCCGCCTGGAATCTACACCGTAACGGCCGAGCGGCCGGGATTCAAAACACTGGTCCGCTCTCAAGTGGAGATCCAGGTGCAGCAAAATGCCCGCATCGATTTCGAACTGCAGATCGGCCAAATCTCCGAATCGGTGGAAGTGGTGGCAAACGGAGTGATGGTCACCGAGAATGCCACGGTCGGCACCGTCATTGAGAATCGCCGCATCGTCGAACTGCCGCTCAACGGCCGCAACTACCTGCAACTGGTCTCACTCGCGCCGAACGTCTCGACCGGCTTTTCCACGCAAGGTCAGGCTGGTGCACGGCAGGGTGGCATCCGTGCGGCACAGACGATCTCGGTCTCTGGACAGCGGACGAATTTCAACCATTACACTCTGGACGGCGTGGAGAATACCGACCCGAACTTCAACACCTTCGTGGTCATGCCGTCAGTAGACGCGCTGCAGGAGTTCAAGGTGCAGACGGGAATCTATCCGGCCGAGTTCGGCCGCCAGACCACCCAGATCAACGTGCTGACCAAGTCCGGTACCAATCAATATCACGGCACCGCCTTTGAATTCCTCCGCAATGACAAGCTGGACGCCACAAGCTATGCGTTCACCTCGCTGAGGCCGGTGAAGGACCCCTTCAAGTGGAACCAATACGGGTTTACGCTGGCGGGGCCGGTATGGCTGCCGAAGATCTACAAGGGCAAGGACAAGCTGTTCTTCATGGGCAACTATGAGTCGTTCCGCAAACGCGGAAGCACAACTGGATTATTCTCGCTCGCTCCGGCCGCGTTTCAGGCCGGCGACTTCTCCGCGCTATCCAACCGCATTTACGACCCGCTCAGCAGGGCACGCGCGGCCGACGGTACGCTTACAGGAACGACCTTCCCGGGCAATGTGATTCCGGCGAACCGCATCAGTCCAACGTCCAAAAAGCTCCTGGAGTTCTACCAGACTCCCACGCTTGGTGGTCTTACCAACAACTACGTGCAGGCTCTCTCACGGCCACAGAATCGCGATCAATTCATCCTGCGAATGGATTACATTGAGTCGCAGAATTCCTCATGGGCCGGACGATATAGCTGGGGCGACGAGAACGAGTCGACCCCGGGCCTCAATCAAAACGGCGGCAAGCTGGTGACCAACCTCGAGCAGTACATGGGTTCGAATACGCGCACGCTTTCGCCGGCGGCTGTCACGGAAACGCGCTTCGGCTACACGCGATTCTATAATTCGGTGGGAACGCTCCTCGCCTTCCAGCGCAATGTGGTGGATGAGTTGGGAATTCCCGGCCTCAAGGGCGGCGATCCGGTTTCCTGGGGCATCCCATCGATCGGAATCCCCAACTATACCGGCATCGGCGACAGCACGGACGGTCCCTTCGAAAACAAGAACAGCACGCTGCAGTTTCTCAACAACACTTCGATTACGCGCGGCAAACACTCGTTCCGCTTCGGCGGCGAGGTCCGCAGGGATCAGTTCAATCAGGTGGGCAATCAGTTCGGTCGAGGTAGTTTCACCTTCGCCATCACCCCGACGCAAGATCCGCGCGCGCTGACCGCGGGAACAGGTCTCCTCGCCCAGGGCGATGCCTTCGCGTCATTCCTTCTGGGCAATGTCACCTTGACCGAAGTAGCCGCGCAGATCGCTGCGGCGCAATTCCGCGCCACCAGCTTCGCCTTCTATGTGGATGACGTCTGGAAGATCAGTCCACAGTTGACGCTCTCCCTTGGCCTGCGCTACGAGAACACGCCGCCATGGGAAGACATCTCGGGGAACCTCACGACTGTCTTCTTTAACGCGTTCGACAGCACTCCGAACGTGGCGGATCAGAGCCGTTATCCGATCTTCCTCCGCCAGGGAAAGAGTTCCGGCGATCCCTATGCCGGCCTGCGAGTACGCTGGCCCAACATTCCTCTGGTGCAGGATGGGCGCCTCGGTGACCGTCTGGTGAACCGCGATAACAACGATTTCGCGCCCCGGATCGGCATCGCGTGGAGCCCGACCGCCAAGTGGGTGGTCCGCACGGGGGCCGGCATGTTCTACAACCAGGACCAGGGCAACCCGCGTTTCGATGTCGCGCGCAATGCTGCCGGCCGCACCCGTAATGACGACAATCCCGATTTCCCCTCGGAGACCTGGGCGAATGGCGCGGCAGCACTGAACGGTTCCGTGGCCAATATCCTTACCCCGCAGGCCTTCTCCAACAAATTCGATCGCCGCACTCCCTACTCGATGCAGTGGGTTTTCAACCTGCAGCGGGAACTGAGCAAGGATCTGTCCTTCGAAGCCGGTTATCTCGGATCGATCAGCCGCCACTTGGAATCCTACCGCGGAGTAAGCGCGGCGGTACCCGGACCGGGAACCGTTGCCAGCCGCTCGCCTTATCCGAATTGGGGACTGCTCGTGCTCGTCGAAGACGGGGGCCGCGGCAGCTACAACTCGCTGGGCACAAAGCTGACCAAGCGCTATTCCAACGGCTTGACCGCGCTGGTATCGTACACGTGGTCGAAATCGATCGACACCACCAGCGGCATCCGCACATCGGATAGCGACTCGCTGTTCTCGCAGGATGGACGCTGTATGCTGTGCGATCGCGGTCTCTCAGCCTTCGACAATCGTCACCGGCTGGCCGTCTCGGGCCTTTACGATTTGCCGTTCGGCAAGGGACGCAGGATGGTGGTCAAGAATCGGCTGCTCGATGCTGTGATCGGCGGATGGCAGGTGGGCGGCATTAGCACCTGGCGCGCCGGATTCCACATCAATCCCAGCGCCGGTATGAATCGCGCCAACACCAACATCAACGTGGATCGGCCGGACGCCACCGGTCAGCCCGTCAGTCTGGATACGCCGACCACGTCGCACTGGTTCAACACCGCCGCATTCGCGCTACAGCCCATCTACCAGTTCGGGAATGCCGCGCGCAATTCGGTGCCGGGGCCTGCCGGCTTCATGCTCGATTCCAACGTTCAGAAGAGCTTCCGCATCTTCGAAGGGCACGATCTGCAGTTCCGATGGGAGTCGTACAATCTGCTCAATCATCCGGTTTGGGGCTTCCCTAATTCAAATCTGAGCAGTCCCGACTTCGGCCGGATCACGTCCACGGCAGTCAATATGCGGCAGATGCAATTTGCCCTGAAGTACGTGTTCTAAGTCGAACCCATGCTGACTTTTTCGGTCCGCTGCGCTCTTCTTGCCGTATTCGCTCTTGGGAGCGCAGCGCAAAACTCCAGTAGCTGGACTGAGCCATTTCCGGCGCATCGCATCGCCGGTAATTTGTACTATGTCGGCTCGAGGGGACTTGCCTCCTACCTGATCACCACGCCCGAAGGGCACATCCTCATCAACAGTAGCCTGGAAAGTTCCTCACCGCTGATCGAGGCCAGTATTGGGAAACTCGGCTTCCAACTCTCGGATGTGAAGATCCTCTTGGTCAGCCACGCACATTGGGATCACAACGCGGGTAGCGCAGCGCTCAAAGAGCGGACCGGGGCGAAGTACATGGTGATGGAGCCGGACGTACGCGTAACCGAAGACGGCGGCAAATCCGACTTCTTCTACGGCGAATCGCCGGAGTCACTGTATCGACCGGCGAAGGTGGACCGCATCTTGCATGACGGAGACCAAGTGAAACTTGGCGGCTCCGTCCTGACCGCCCATCTCACCCCTGGACACACCAAGGGGTGCACCACATGGACCATGAAGGTCAGCGAAGGCGGCAAGACCTATGACGCGGTGATCGTGGGTAGCCCCAATGTGAATGCTGGTTTCCGGCTCGTGAATAACGCGCAGTACCCACGGATCGCAGAGGATTATTCGCGAACCTTCGAGGTTCTGAGATCGCTGCGGTGCGACATCTTTCTGGGTGCCCATGGCGACTACTACGGGCTGGAGCGCAAGTTTCGCCGCTACCCCGCAGAGGGGCCGAGCGTCTTCATAGACCCCGATGGATATCACGCCTATGTAGCCGAACGAGAGAAGGCCTTCCGCCAGGAATGGGACCGGCAGAAGAAGTAAATCGCACTCACCCGCTTCTGCTACCACTCTGCCACCGATGCGTCTTTGTGGAAGACGCGGGCCATCGGCCTTGTGCCGGCGAATGGATATTTCTTCAGCGCGTCCATCTGACCATTGCTAGTCTTCCGGAACTCAGCGGGGTGAGGGAGTCGAATACGGTTCGTAGCGCTTTCTTCTTCACAAAGCACCTCCTTGACGAAGCAGGCGATCCCACATCTCGATTGTGGTGTCGTGCCACCGAAGCAGTGGCTTCAGCTAGTTTTGGTACCGTATACCCTGGTGGAGCGCTCGTAGAATGTTGCGGTTGCATTACGGCACTCGATTAACAGTTAAGAGGCGTTAGATATCGCAAAAATCTAGGGCGCGTCTTCCACGACCTCGATGCCATTCACACAAGCCATTCCGACGTTCGGAACAAATGTAAGAAGAATCTTGCCCTGGGCGTTGGGCCGGATCCCATTAAAGGTCCGGTCGATCGGTTTTCCCTCCCCGCCGGCCTCCTTATATATGTCGAAGTTCCGCATCAGGGCCACGCCGTTGCAGTAGACGTCGAACAGACGGCTGCTCTCCCCACCGATGCCCGTATTGCGCTTCCCGTAGTGACCTTCGCAAAACTTCAGGGTCACTCGATATCTGCCGTCAGCGACCGGTAGCGCGTAAGAGAAATGCCCCCAGCGCTCGCTCGCATATAGGGCCATATCTGGCGTTATCGAGTTGCTGCCCTGTGCGGGATTCGTCGTCCGGACCAGGGCGTTGCCACCCATAAAATAGGTGTCGGCCCGCCACGGCTGTCCGGCCGGATCCTGCCAGGAGGTCGTCCAACCGGCCCGGATACGAATCGGTTTCACCTTGCCGGCGCCGGCTGGAAAGAGTTCGATCCCGTTCAGCATGGCAGTGCTTCGCATCGCATTGAAGCTGAGGTGCAGGAAGCCGTCTTCCGCCGGTGAGATATTGCGGAAGACACGCTCATCCGCGACGTTGGATCCAGCCGCATCGGCCACAACGTCGAAAGCAGTCAGGATCCGCTTCCCGTTGGCAGAGACGCGAAACACACGCTGGCCCTCGCCGCTGGATTCCGCGCTGATGAAATCTGACAGACCGGTTTCGGCAAAATGAAGGTGCAGCTCATAATTCCCCGCCGATAGCGGAATATCATAGCGGAAATCACCGCTGCGAACGTGCCGGTAGATATCGGGGTCCAGAGTTCGAAGGATCTTCTCGGACGGTCGCACGAGAACGTTACCCCCGATGAAAAACTGGTCCGGCCCCCACGTTCGGCCGCTGCGATCCACGTACGCATTGGTCGAGCCCGCGATCATACGCAGATCGCCGCTGACCAGCGCCACACCGCCGGACCCAGTAACCACAGGTGATTTGGCATCGACGATGATCGTCTGCACCGCATGCGTCCGCCACAAGACAAATGCTCCCACTAGGAGCAATATCGCTGTGCCGGCGGCGATCATCGCGCCGCCGAACCACTGCTTACGGGCCGCCTCGGGTGCAGGAACAATCGCGGGAGCGGGAATTTGCACCGGAGGCGGCGGCGATTCCCATTTGAAGTCGGCACTGTACGATCCCGGCGGCAAATGGATTTTGAGGGGATGATACGTTCCGTTTTCCGCCATGTAGTGCTGAGCGAGCTTCTTGCGGACCTCGTTCGCAGTTACACGGACGATGGTGTGCTGGCCGGTGTCGAAATCCTGAGGGAGTTGGAAGACTTCGACGCCGATCCAACGCTCCTTAAGCGTGCCGCTCGGACCGGAAATTGTGTGCTCAACGATGTACTCCAGAAACTCCCGGCATCGCTTGCTGGTGCGAAATGACGGGCTCTCCAGCAGGCTGTTGAGTTCTGCCCGCACCTCCTGCGTCTGTAACTCACTCAGCGTGGCTTGGCCTTCGCCCATCCCTGGTGCCCCGCCGCATAATATCACAGCAGCCATTGGCGCGGTTTCTAACCTGCCCAACTAACCGTTAGCCATCTCGTTACGGCGCTCCAGAGCGTACATCCAACATCAACAATCCATTAGGCCTCTGGCCCGTTCACTGTACCAAACCTGTTCCCTCGCAGGATGTTGGTGCTACCTTATTCCAAAGCCAGAGTCGGCCCCGGGCGGCACTATGCCCCCCAAGTTCAAGGAGGGAGTTCGTGAGAGTCAGGCGCTCTTTCTTCGTTGTGAGGACCGTTACAGCCCCTCCCGCAATGTCGATTTTCGCCCAAACGTTCGGCGAAGTGACCGCGCATATCCGTGACTCCACCGGGCCCGCCCTCCGGGCGCGAAGGTCTACCTCACCAACACGGCTACCAATGCAATCCGGGAAACACTATCCACGGATTCCGGCGACTATACCATCGCCGCCGTTGTGCCCGGCATGTACAAGATCCGGGTGGAGCAAGCCTCTGTCCGTCCCGGACAGTTCGGCAACCTCGGACGCAATGGACTCGACGCCGAAGTCCATCAGCAGTTCCGCATGCCCTGCAGCGAGCACCACACGGCTGCAGTCCGCTTTGAGGTGTTCAACGTGATGAACTATCCGAACTGGAACATGCCGGGCCTGAACATTCTTTCGGGCGCGGCGCAGCTTGGCTTGCCCGGCACGGCAGCGCACGCCGACTTCGGCGTCGTAACCGGCACTTCCGGAAATATGCGCCAGCTCCAATTGGGTGTCAAGTATTCGTTCTAAGGAGACTTCATGAAATACTTCCTCTTGCCGCTGATACTCGGCGCTATGTGTTGGGGAGAAGGCGCTGATGATTGCAAGCCGTCCTCACTGAATATTCCAGGGGCGCCGTATCCCTGCGTGCATGCAGATCGCAGTGTGACATTCCGCGTGGCGGCTCCAGACGCTCAGAAGGTCCAGGTTCGTTTGGGCGGCGCTCACGATATGACAAAAGGCGCCGATGGATTGTGGATGGTCACGATCCCTCCGCAGGTGATCGGCTTCCATTACTACACGATTACGGTAGATGGCGCGGTGGTGGCGGATCCGGCCACACGCACCTTCTTCGGCTCGGGATGGGACAACAGCGGCATCGAAATTCCGGAGCCGGATTCCGATGCCGCCTATTACGCGCGCAACGGCGTGCCGCACGGACAGGTGAGCCAGCGCTGGTATTACTCCAAGGTCACCGGCAAATGGCGCCGCTGCTACGTCTACACGCCCCCCGAGTACGAGGCCAATTCGCGCATGCGGTATCCCGTCCTTTACCTGCTGCACGGCTGGGGCGAGAACGAGCAGGGATGGCATACCCAGGGCCACATGGATCTCATCATGGACAACCTGATCGCCGCGAAGAAGGCCAAGCCGATGATCGTCGTGATGGACAATTTGAACGCGGTGAAGCCAGGCGAGGATGCATCGCTCTACGCGGCTCGCGGCACGATCGCCAGAATGACGGCGCCTCCTCCCGCGCCGCCGGGCGGAGGCCGCGGCGGCTTCCCGAGCAATTGGGGGACGGCGTTCACGGAAATGATGTTCACCGATCTCGTCCCGATGGTGGAGCGGACCTATCGCGTATTGCCGGGGCGCGAGCATCGCGCCATGGCGGGACTCTCCATGGGCGGCATGCAGTCCTTCATCACTGTGCTCGGCAACATGGATAAGTTCGCTTATCTCGGAGGATTCAGCGGCAGCAGCGGCGGTCGCGGTGGCTTCGATCCAAAGACCTCCAACAACGGCGTGTTCGCCGATGCGGAGGCGTTCAATAAGAAGATGAAGGTGCTGTTCCTCGGAATAGGCTCCGTGGAAGGTCCCGGGACCAAAACTTTCAGCGAAGCGCTCACCAAGGCCGGAATTCACAATGTGTATTTTGAATCGCCCGGCACGGCCCACGAGTGGCTGACCTGGCGCCGTTGTCTGAACGACTTCGCCCCGAGACTGTTTAAGTAGGCCGGACGATCGGTTGATGCGGTGTGCGTTCCTAAGGAGCGGTCGCAGTGAATAATCATTGGTTTTCGACACGGCATTTCTTTTATGGGAAGCTGTTCGCCGGCCCGGCAACGGCGCCGTTTTCGCCGGCGCTGTCCGATTTTGCGGTTGCCACGAAATACATCGAGTGGGTGTCGCTGGGAGCCATCGCGCTGCGTGTCCCGGGGAAGCTCATGTGGAATCCCAACAAGCGGCGCTTCAGCAACAGGGGCGAAGCCAACAAGCTGGTCAAGCCGTTCCTTCGCATGGGTTGGGATCTGAAGGTTTAGAATAAGCGCACGAATATGAGAACCACTATCATCGGAGGCCTGCTCGGCGCAGCCCTCGCCTTCATCCCGCCGATCTTCGCCGCCTCGCGGATCAAAGTCATGCTACTCGATGGTGAACAGGCCGGCGCTTACCACGCCTGGCAGGAGACTACGCCTTATCTCAAACGAATGCTCGCCGATGCGGGCATCTTCCAGGTGGATGTCGTGACTGCACCGCCGCCTGACGCGGATTTCAGCAGCTTCAAACCGGACTGGAGCAAATACCAGGTTGTGGTGAGCAACTACGACGCCCCCGACGCACGCTGGTCCGGCAGTCTCAAGGCTTCCTTTGAAGAATATGTTCGCAACGGCGGCGGCTTCGTCGCCGTGCACGCGGCCGACAACGCTTTCCCGCAATGGAAAGAATACAACCTGATGGTCGGCGTGGGCGGCTGGCGTGGGCGCAACGAAAAATCGGGACCGCATTTCTTCTATCAGGACGGCAAGCTGATTCCCGATCAGGCCCCGGGCATAGCCGGGAGCCACGGCGCGCGCAATCCCTTCAAAGTGGTCAATCGCGTCACCGATCACCCGATCACCAAAGGACTGCCCCAGGAATGGATGCACGTTGGCGACGAACTCTACGCCAACCTGCGCGGACCCGGCGAGAACATGACGATTCTCGCCACCGCCTGGTCGGATCCCGCCAACCGCGGTACCGGCCACGAAGAGCCGATGCTGATGGTTATCGCGTACGGCAAGGGGCGAGTCTTCCACACCGCAATGGGCCACGATCTGGCTGCACTCAACTGCGCGGGATTCATCACCACCTACCAGCGCGGCGCCGAATGGGCCGCTACCGGCAAGGTTACGCAGGAGGTCCCTTCCGATTTTCCGACCCCCGGCAAGACCAGCACCCGCCGCGAATACGATCTACCCGCGGGCTGGACCTCGCCCGGAGCCAGGCCACGCCCGCAAGCCAAGTGAGCGCCCGAGCAATACATGTATCCGATTCATCTGTGAAACTATGAAATACGCTCTTTTGGCAACAGCTCTGGTTGCGGGGTCGATCGCCTTGGCGCTCGACGGCCAGGTCGGTATTCACGACCCGTCCACCATCGTCCTGTCCAATGGCAAGTTCTATACCTACGGCACAGGCGGCAACTCTCTGGTCTCCGATGACGGCTGGACCTGGCGGCGAGGGACCGCGCTCCCGCGCCGCGGATTGGCCCCCGATGTAATTCACATCGGCGACCGCTACTACGTCTATATAGCCGCAAACATCGGCGCCCAGCCCAAAGCCGCTGTCAACATGATCTGGAGCAAAACCCTCGATCCCGATTCGCCCGGCTACAAGTGGGAAGAAGGTGGCGTAGTCGCCTCGTCCAATGGCGTCGAAGACGCCAACGCCATCGACCCCGGCGTATTTCTCGATCCCAATGACGGCCGGCTCTGGCTCGTCTACGGCTCCTACTTCGGCTACATCCGGCTCGTCGAACTTGACCCAAAAACCGGCAAGCGCAAGGACCCGAACGACAAGCCGCGCGACCTCGCCATCAACTGCGAAGCCTCCGACATGATCTACCACGATGGCTGGTATTATCTGTTGGCAACCCACGGAAGCTGCTGCCGCGGCGCGGACTCCGGTTACAACATCCGCATGGGTCGCGCAAAGAAAGTCACCGGCCCATTCCTCGATCGCGAAGGCATCGACATGATCCAGGGGGGCGGCAAGTTGTTCGTCGGCTCAGGCGGGCGCGTCGTCGGCCCCGGACATTTCGGTCTCCTCGACCTCGGCGATGGCGTGCAGAAGTTCTCCATGCACTGGGAAGCAGATCTCGACCGCGGCGGCGCCAGCGTGCTCGATATCCGTCCGCTGCTTTGGAAGGATGGCTGGCCGGTCGCTGGCGGCAACCTGAATCCCGGCACTTATGAAATCGAGTCCGTCCGCACTGGCACGGCGCTCGAACTGAGCGTCGAAGGCATGCCCGTCGGTGGACGGCGCGCGCGAGGCGGCGGTGGCGGACCCGGCGGTGCGGGAGCACCTGGAGCAGCGGCGCCCGGTGGCGCTCCGCCCGCAATCGGTGGACCTGGCGGCGGAATCTTCGCCGGCACCGGCGCTCCTATTCCCGAGCAGGACGTCGCCCAAGTTTCCAAGAATTGGCCCACCGGCAACATCGACGTCCGCATGGCCAACTACTTGTGCCAGGCGCAGCAGAAGTGGACCATCGCGGCCGCGCCCAATGCCGGTGGCTATCCCGGCTCGCCGTATTTCAAGATCACCATCGCCGGCACCGAGCGCGCGCTGGCCGCCACGGCCGACTCTGAACTTGTCGTGCTGCCCGCCTTCACCGGCGCGGCCGAACAGCTCTGGCGCATCGAGCAACTTCCCGATGGGGCGTGGCGCATCATGCCAAAAGTGGTGCCGAACTCGAACCAACCCGTTGCCCTCTCGGCAGTCGGCAGCAGTTTCGCCACGCTTTCCAGATTCGATCCCAAGAGCGACAAACAGCGCTGGTCGATCAAAACTCCATGACCATGCATCCCACATCATTCGCGTTCCTGCTGGCAATCGGCGCCGTCGCTGCAGCCCAGGTGGCGCCGGTTACGCTGATGCGCCCCGCTACGCCCGATAAGGCGCCCGCCCCCGATGGTTTCATCCAGCGCTGGCTCGTGCTGGAACCCATCCGCGCCAACGGCCTCACCGACAGCGCCGTCCAGGCCATCGTGAAGAAGGAGTATTTCCCCAACCAGTTCACTGTGATTCCGCACGATGGCGACAAGGTGACCGTGGGCGACACTCAACTCACCTGGCACGCCGAAGACACCAGGCTGTATAACCTGAACCTCTATCACTTCGCTCATGCGTTGGACAAGCCGACGACCAACGTTCTGTTCTGGGCCCTCACCCTCGTTAACTGCCCGCGCGAAATGCCCGGCGTCCGCCTGGCCATAGGATCGAACGCCGCTTCGGTCTGGTGGGTGAATGGCCAGGAGGTCATCGGCATCTACGGTGATCGCCAGACAGTCATCGATGACGGTGTCTCCAAACGCCTCACGTTGAAGAAGGGGCAAAACATCATCCGCGCCGCCATTGTCAACGGCGGGGGCGCCACCGATTTCTGCGCCCGCTTCCTCGACCAGGACGACAAACCCCTCAAAGGCTACACCGTAAGTCTCAACGAGGTGCGCAAATGAGGTGGATAGCGCTGTTTCGGTAGAATCTGTCATGACTCGCCACTGTACCGGTTTCGTCTTCGCCCTCCTGGCGGCTGCGCCGTTCGCCCTGGCGCAGCGCGGCACGCCGATCGAGCAGCAACTTACGTTTGCGCCCTATCACGCCAGTGGCATCTACGACGTCGGCGAAACCATCGGCTGGACTGTCACGCCCGGAACTGTCACACCCACGTACAGCTACAAGTGGACCATCCGCCGCAATAACGCCATCGTTCTTAAAGAAGGCAAGCTCGATCTCTCCTCCGGATCCGCCAAAATCGAAATCACCGGCGATGAGCCCGAGATGATCTACGTCGCGGTCGAGCCTGATTCCAAGCTCGCCACCGATGCAGCCGCACAGGCGCCGCCCGCCGGCACCGCAGCCGACGCCGGCAGGAGCACCAAGTCCCCGTACCTGGGTGGCAACACTGGCCGCAACAACGGACTCTACGCCGTCGGCGCCGCCGTTGCCCCGCAGAAGCTCGGCCTTTCCACGCCCCGCCCCGCGGACTTCGATGCGTTCTGGGACGGCAAACTAGCCGCTCAAGCGGAGGTCCCGATCAACGCCGAACTCACGCCGGTTGAAACCGCTGTTCCCGGAGTTGAGCTAAACATGTTCGTTCTGGATGCCCTCGGCTCAAAGGCTCATGGCTACCTCGCCAAGCCGGCCAGGGAAGGCAAGTTTCCGGCGCTGATCCAACTCCAGTACGCCGGCGTCTACGCTTTGAACGCCCGCGGCGCCGCACAGCGTGCTGCCGAGGGCTGGCTGGTCCTCAACGTCGATTCGCACGACAAGCTCCCGTCCGATGCCTCCGGCAACATCCCCCGCCCCTACCAGGCCGTTGGCAACACCGATCGCGAGAAGTCGTACTTCCTCAATATGTACCTGCGCGACTCGCGCGTTCTCGATTATCTGCTCACCCACCCCGATTGGGACGGCAAGACCATTGTGCTCACCGGCGGCAGCATGGGCGGCCAGCAGAGTCTCGTACTTGCCGGCCTCCGGCCCGAGAAGATCACCGCCGTGCTGGTCTGCGTCCCCGCCGGCGCCGATGCGAATGGCGATTTGCACGGCCGCAAAGCCGGTTATCCCAATTGGCCTTCCGGCAATCCGGACGTGATGAAGACCGCGCTCTACTTCGACACGGTGAACTTCGCCTCGCGCATCAAAGCACCGGTGATGGCCGGCATGGGTTTCATCGACACCATCTCCCCGCCCGCCGGTGTCTGGACCGCGCTCAACCAAATCACCAGCCCCAAAGAGCCTCTTCCCATGATCGAATCCGAGCACGACAACCTCACGCCGCAGAAAGGTCGTGCCTGCCCCGCACGCACCGGACAACTGCTCGATGTTCTGGTGAAGGGCGGCGAATTCCATCCCACTGGCATCAGGCAATGAAACTAAGGAGGTCACCCATGCGATTCCTCTTCACCGCAGCTCTCTTCGCAGCCACGCTCTACGCTCAGCGAGGCGCCGCACCTTATTACGAGAACACCGACAACGTTCCGGTCTCGCCGGAAATTCAGGCCGACCGCAGAGTCACGTTCCGTCTCTTCGCCCCCAAGGCCAGCGATGTCGTTCTAATGGGATCTCCAGGCATTCTGGAATTCACCAAAAAGCCCATGCCGCTGCAGAAGGACGATAAGGGCGTCTGGAGTTTGACCATCGGTCCGCTGCCTCCAGGATTCTATACGTACGGCTACGCCATTGATGGCGGCTTGCGCATGCCCGATCCCTCCAACCCCAACCTCGAGCTGCGCCGCTGGGGATCCACCAGTTCTTTCATCGTACCCAGCGGCGAGAAGTCTGTTATCGAAGAACGCCACGTCCCTCACGGGACCGTCCACGTCGAGTTCTACGACTCCAAAAACCTCGATTCCGAGCGCATGGTCTACGTTTACACACCGCCGCAATACGAGACCAGCAGGGTAAAGTACCCGGTCCTCTATCTGCTCCACGGCAATGGCCAGATCGAAGCTTCCTGGACCTGGACCGGCCGGGCCAACGTCATCCTCGACAATCTGATCGCCGATGGTAAGGCCAAGCCGATGATCGTCGTCATGCCCTACGGTCACATACCGCGTGAAATCAAAACCGCGGCGCCGCCGCCCGCCAATGACCCCGGTGCCATCGAGAAGGAACTTCTCACCGCCGTGAAGCCCATGGTCGAATCGAAGTACCGTGTGCTCACCGATCGCCTTCACCGCGCCATCGGCGGCCTCTCCATGGGCGCAGCTCAATCGATGTCGATCGGCCTCCACAACCTCGATCAGTTCGCCTATATCGCCGCCTTCAGCGGCGGAGGCAATCGCACCGATTGGGAGAAGGCCGATCCCGGGATGCTGAATCAGAAGCTCAAAGTCTTGTGGATCGGCTGCGGTACTGAAGACCCCGGCTACAACGGTGTCAAAGGAATGGATGACCTGCTCACCAGGAAAAACGTCAAGCACATCTGGAACCAATCCGGCGGCGGGCATAGCTGGCCCAACTGGCAAGTCTATCTCTCGAAATACGCTCCGCTCCTGTTCCAGTAACGCCACTTCCGACGAGCAAGCGATGTCACTAAGGCTCCCAATCGTCGCCCTACTCGGTGCTACCCTCAGCCAGCGGGCGCAGCCACGTACGCAGCCGAAGCCCGTCCTCGGCGAAAACGTGAAGGTCCCTCGCCGTAAACTAACGCCCGTATCCGGACATAACTGCGGTAGCATGATCACACTGCTAATACGCTCGGCTCCGAAAAGGACATCATGAAGCATTTCGCTATCGTTTCCACTGCACTCCTGTTGGGCACCCTCGCTCTGCGCGCCCAGACATCCGCCGCGCTCAATATCGAGGTGAACCAGGCCAAGTCGGCTGTAAGTCCGACGCTCTACGGCCTGATGACGGAAGAGATCAATTACTCGTATGACGGCGGGCTTTACGCGGAGCTGATCCGCAACCGCACGTTCCGCTCCGATTGGTCGGGCATCCTTAACTGGTTCCTGGTGGAGAAGGGATCGGCCGCAGCGAAGATCGGTATCGATTCCAAGGAAGGGCCATCCCCGGCCTTCACCAACAGCGCCAAGCTCGAAGTCACCAGGGCGGACGCAAACAGCCCCGCGGGAATTCTGAACGAAGGCTACTGGGGTATGGCCGTGCGTCCGAACACGCGCTACGCGGGATCGTTCTTCGCAAAGGCGGCGTCGAACGCCGCACTACCCGTGACGATCGCGCTCGTCGCCGACTACTCCGGACAGGTGCTTGCGAAGACGTCGGTCCCGGTCGGCGAGGCAGCGTGGAAGCAGTACAAGTTCGAACTGCAGTCGGGGAATGCCGCTGTATCCGCCGAGAACCACTTCGAGATGACCCTCGACCGGCCGGCGACACTCTGGCTGCAGATGGTCTCGCTCTTCCCGCCTACCTACCACAGCCGGACCAACGGCAATCGCATCGACATCATGGAGAAGCTGGCCGCGATGAAGCCGGCGTTCCTGCGCTTCCCGGGCGGCAACTACCTGGAGGGCAATCGCATTGAAACGCGCTTCGATTGGAAGAAGATGATTGGCCCGCTGGTGGATCGCCCGACGCATCCCACCACCTGGAGCTATCATTCCTCGGACGGCATGGGCCTGCTGGAATTCCTGGAATGGTGCGAAGACCTGCGCATGGAACCGGTGCTCGGAATCTACGCGGGATATTCGCTGGGTGGCCAGGTGGTGAAGCCGGGTTCGGATCTTGACCCCTACGTGAAGGAAGGGCTGGAAGAGATCGAATACGTCACCGGCGGCGCCGATACCAAATGGGGCGCGGTACGCGCGGAGAACGGGCATCCGGAGCCGTTCAAGCTGCGCTACGTCGAGATCGGCAACGAGGATAATTTCGACCACCAGCGAACCTACGATGGCCGCTACGCGCAATTCTACAAGGCCGTTAAGGCCAAGTATCCAAACATGCAGATCATCGCCACCATGCCGGTGAACGGCATGAAGCCCGACATCATCGACGACCACTATTACAAGCGCGAGCAGGGCATGTTCGAGGAAGCGCGCCACTATGACCAGACCGATCGCAACGGTCCGAAGATCTTTGTCGGCGAGTGGGCCACGCGCGAAGGGTCGCCGACACCCAACTTCGGCGCCGCGTTGGGCGATGCCGCGTTTATGACTGGCATGGAGCGCAACAGCGATGTGGTCATTATGTCGGCCTACGCGCCGTTATTCGTGAACGTCAACCCCGGCGGTATGCAATGGACTTCGGACCTGATTGGTTACGACGCGCTGAATAGCTACGGCTCACCGAGTTATTATGCGCAGGTGATGTTCTCTTCCTGCCTGGGCGATCACACGGTGACCTCATCGCTCTCAGACGCCGGCGGCAAGTTTTTCTATTCCGCGACCGCCGCGCCGGGCAAGCTCTGCCTCAAGCTGGTCAATGCCAGTTCGGCGCCACAAACGTTGAACATCGCGCTGAATGGAGCGGGCGCGGGAACGCACGCGGTCCAGGTCCAAACCATGAAGGCAAACACGCCGTGGGCCACCAACACTATCATGCAGCCCGAACGCATCGTGCCCGTGAAGTCGACGACGAAAATCAAGGGCGAGCGGGTGCAGCATTCGATGCCCGCCTACACGATTGAGGTGATGCAGATCGAGCTCAAATAAGATGACTTGCCTTGCGCTGATTCTCGCCGCGGTTGCCATGGCGCATGCAGCCGGCATGCGCCGCTCCTGGGCGTCTGACAACGGAAACGGAACCTACTCGAACCCGCTGTTCTACGATGAGTTCTCCGACCCCGACATGATCCGCGTCGGCTCCGACTATTACCTGACCGGCACCACCATGCACGCCATGCCTGGTCTGCCGATCCTGCACTCGCGCGATCTGGTGAATTGGCGGTGGATCGCTTATGCCTTCGACCGCCTGGATCTCGGCCCCGGCTTCCGGCTGGAGGGCGGCAAAGAGATTTATGGCCAGGGGATCTGGGCGCCCAGCTTCCGTTATCACAAAGGCACGTACTACATTTTTGCCAACGTGAATCGCTTTGGACTGCAGGTGTTCCGCGCGACCGATCCTCGCGGCCCGTGGAAGCACAATCGGATCGAGAAGGGGCTGCACGATCTCTCGGTGCTATTCGACGATAACGGCAAGATCTACGCTGTGTACGGGGCGCGCACTATCCGGATCGTCGAACTGAACGCGGGCTGTACCGGGCTCGTCGACGGAACCGATCGCGTGCTGATCGCAGAGGATCAAGGCATGGGCGAGGGCTCGCATATCTATAAGGTCTACGGCAAATACTACATCGTCAGCGCCGTTCCCGGTGCACACGTGCCGATGAAGTGCGCCCGCGCCGGGAACATCACCGGACCATGGGAAGTGATGACCATCAGCGAGAACGAAAGCCTCGGCATCGGCCAGAGTTACCGGTTGCGCGGACGCCCTTCTGCGCCGCCGTTCGAAATTACGCCGCCGAATCCGGCCGAACGTGCGAGCCTGACCTTGCACCAGGGCGGCATCATCGACACGATGACGGGCGAATGGTGGGGCTTCTCCATGCAGGACCACAACGCGGTGGGCCGCAACACGTCGCTCTCGCCGGTGACGTGGGAGGACGGCTGGCCCTACTTCGGTCTGTCGGGAAATCTCACGCGCACCCCATCGCTCTGGGTGAAGCCCAACACGGATCACGTCGAACCGGTGATTTCTCCCTATGATCGTAGCGACGATTTTTCCAAACCGAAGCTGCAACCCGTATGGCAGTGGAATCATCTTCCCGATGACGCCAAGTGGTCGTTGACCGAGCGCCACGGATATCTCCGCTTGCATTCCCTGCCGGCGGCGGAATTCTGGTGGGCACGGAATTCGCTGACGCAGCGGGCTATCGGGCCCGAATCGACCGCAACCGCGGAACTCGATACCGCCGGTATGAAGCCCGGCGATGTCGCGGGACTAGCGCTCCTCAATCTGCCCTACACCTGGATCGGGATCAAGCGCGAGGCCGGCGGGCTGACGCTGGAACAGTACGATCAGGGCACGGGCGAGTCCGTGCACGAAAAGCTGAGCCGGCCGCGCGTGCAACTGCGCGTGCATTGCGATTTTGATACCGACATCGCGCAGTTTAGTTACGCAACCAAGGGCGTCGCGTTCAAGGCGATTGGCGGCGAGCTACGGATGCCATTCCAGCTCAAGACTTTTCAGGGCGTCCGCTACGCACTGTTCCACTACAACACGGGCGGCAGCCCCGGAGGGCAGGCGGATTTTGATAACTTCACCGTCGACGAGCCTCGCCCACGCGGATTGACCAAGCCGATCCCGATCGGCCAGCGCATTGTGTTCGAGAATCTGGCAAATGGGAACGTGCTGGCGTTGGTGGATGAAAGGTTGCACTCGGCCACAAGCGCTCCAACACCATTCAGGGTCGTGGATCGCGGACGCGGCCGCATCGCATTGCAGACCGCGTCCGGACAATACCTTTCCGCCGGAGAAGCCGGAATTGGAGTGATGTCTGCGCAGCCGGGTGACGCCGAGACGTTCCAATGGGTGGACCTACAGCGTGGCGATACATTGCTGCTGTCGTTGGCCACCCATCGCTACGTCGTAGTTCCGAAGACTCCCGGGCCAGCCGGCGCCGATCATCCTGGACCGGCGCCCGATCGCAAAGATGGTTCCTGTTTTCACTGGAGGATTGCAAAATGAAGAGTCACCAAGGTTGGGCGATTTCGCTGGGGTTGGCGCTCTGCGCCGCGGCGCAAGTTAAAACCGAAGTTCCGCCGGTGGTACCCGGCGCCAGGCCGGTCGCGGTGGAGCGAATCAAAGTTCACGGAGCCGCGTTGGAAGGTAATCTGGAGAACGATGCCGTCGACCGCGACGTAATCGTCTTCCTGCCGCCCAGCTACGCCGCCGGGAAGTCCCGGCGCTATCCGGTACTCTACGCGCTTCACGGCTATTCCATTGGAGCGGCACAGTGGTCGAAGGAGATTCATGTGCCGGAGACGATCGAAGGTGCATTCGCTCAAGGCGCTCAAGAGATGATCGTCGTCCTGCCGGATTCGAAGACCGTGCACAATGGATCGATGTATTCGAGTTCAGTGACCACGGGCGATTTCGAGCGCTTCATCGCGCACGATCTGGTCGCGTACATCGACGCGCATTACCGCACCATACCCAAACGGACAAGCCGCGGGCTGGTTGGGCACTCGATGGGCGGTTATGGCGCCAGCCGGATCGGCATGAAGCATTCTGACGTGTTCGGCAGCCTGTATATCATGAGCCCCTGCTGCATGTCCGCCCGCGGGGCCGGACCGGTCAATCCCGAGAACGAGAAAACTCTGGCGGCCGTCAAGACCCCTGAGGATTCCGCGAAGCTGCCCTTTGGGTTGCGCACGCAACTGGCCTCCGCCGCGGCGTGGTCGCCCAATCCGAAGAACCCGCCGTTATATCTGGATCTACCGGTCAAAGATGGAGCGGTCCAGCAGGACGTGCTCGCGAAATGGGCGGCGAACGCGCCCCTGGAGTTCGTCGACCAGTACATCGGAAACCTGCGGCAATACGGGGCGATCGCCATCGACGTGGGCGATCAGGACGGTCTGCGGGCTGGCGCAGCCAAGCTGCACGACATCCTGGACAGCTATGGCGTCGCGAACACGTTCGAGGTCTATCAGGGCACCCACACCAGCGCAGTAGCGGTCCGGTTTCAGAATTTTGTCTTACCATTTTTTGGCAAGAATTTGTGCTCTGGTAAGAATTGCATGTGAACCTCTTAAGGGCACACATAGGCGGTTTTTGCCTCAGCCCGGCTACGAGATTCTGCTGGCTTTAACCGGCAGACTCCGTACCGAACCCACACCATGGCGGCGGCTCCTGTTAGATGGAACTCCGGTTCACAAGGGCAGTCAACAATCTACACGACTTCGCGGACATTGGCTGATATAGATTTGCTCTGCATCGGCAACTGAGAGATCTTCCCGCGTTGAAACTTTTCATCAACTATTTCGTGCCCGCTTCGGCTGGCGCACTAAGCGTCGGACGAAACCATCTTTCGAGCAATGAGTCTGGTGATGAAGTAGGGGCATGAATGAAGAACAGGTGTGCGTAGTAGGGCGCCGGCGGAGCCGGAAGGAAGTCGAGCAGGTACTTGCAGAATGCGAGTCGAGCGGATTGAGCCGGATCGAGTTTTGCCGGCAGCGCGTTCAAACGGAGTCACCGTTTTGGTTTCGTCGATTGCGGGCACGCTTACTCACTTCCGCCGCGCCTCCAAAAGGATGTCGATAAGCGGACTCAGTTCTTGAACGGTTCCATCAATTCAAGGGTGTCCATCTCAAAGGTGTTTCGGTCGATTTCAATCCATCCCTGCATCAGAGTCAGTGGGCCATATTTCACACTCACGTTGGGCCAGGTGTTGTGTGTGGCCGAAAAACCCTTTCTGAAGTCGATGGCGAAGTCTCGACTCGTGATCGAATAACCTTCCAGCTGTCTCAGTTTCAAGGCATGAATGTTGTACATCGCCCGCCTTTCCCTTACGGAATCTTCATTCATCCAGATTGAAAAGAAGATTCCCGATTTGTTCTGCATCTGATCCATATGGTCGTTCGTCCAGGACGATTTGTGGAGCTTCAATACCGAACAGGCGGCGTAGAATCCCTGCTTATAGATCAGCCCGTCGGGCTTGCGCTTGCCAAAGCGGCCCTTGATCTTCGCGAATACCGAATCTAACTGTTGCAAGTCCTTTGTTCCCATTGGCCACTCTCCTTCGCGACAAATCAGTTGAGCTATGGTTTGCGAAGCCTCAGTCGAAGCAATGCAACGAGCCGATATTCAATCTGCTTCGGAAAGCTGAAAAACGTTTCCCTCCGGGTCTCTTGTGTACCGGCGCCCGGGCGAACTCGATACAGTCAGTCTGCCATTTATGTGTGCCGCACGTTCGCGCATCCCTATCAGGCCGAAGTGACTTCCTGGTTTAGTGGACACGAAAGCCGTATCGAATCCCTTACCGTTGTCGCGCACCCGAAGGATCAAGTTGTCCAGGTAGGAATTGCTTCTTGGCCGATGCTATAGACGTGGCCCCGTACGATGGGATGCATTTCCAGGCCGGAACCTTCCGCTATGAGACGCTGGTTGGGCTGGCCCGACCACGCCATCGGCTACCGAGCAGGTCGGAAATGCTTTGTTTCAGAAAAACACGGCAAAAAGGAGGTCCGGCTCCGAGCTGCCCGGAGCAACATAACGTCCAAAAGCAAATCGCTAGCTAAATAAGGTCCGGCTAGCGATCTATAACTGTTTTGAAATCTATGGTGCGGAGAGGGGGACTTGAACCCCCACGAGATTGCTCCCGCTAGCACCTCAAGCTAGTGCGTCTGCCAATTCCGCCACCTCCGCAAATTCGTGGCAACTCCCTGCCTGCTATTTCTTCGCCGGCGCAGGAACTGGAACCGGGGCCGTTGTCTTCGGCTGCGATGCGCCCTTCTGCGCCGCCGGCGCCGTCTGGTTTTCCAGAATCGAACGCGAACCGGACGCACGATTGGACATAATCGAGAGAGTCAGCGAGGTTAGCATAAATACCGCCGCCGCCACCGTTGTTGCCTTCGATAGGAGAGTCGCCGACCCGCGCGGACCAAATGCGGTCTGCGAGCCCATACCTCCGAATGCTCCAGCCAGATCAGCCGCCTTGCCGCTTTGCAGCAAAACGACGATCACTAAAAACAGGCACACGATAACGTGCAGAGTTGTGATTACGTAAAACATACAGGGATTCCTTTAACAGTATAGGGGACAGCCGGGCGGCATCGCAAACTTATGCTTCGGTTTCCATCCCAACGACGGCGATACCCGCAGCGTTCGCCTCCTCGAGCATCGCGTCACGATCCAGCAACAACGTGCGCCCCGCGTCGACGGCGAGCACCGTTGTCCCCGTCTCCCGCATCACGGGAATCGTGTCCAATCCGGCCACGGGAACATCAAACAATAAATGCCCTCTACGTTTTGAGCTCTTCACCAGACGCAGCGGCTTCCCGCCCACCAGGCTCGCCGCGCGGCGCAACATCGCGTCCGTGCCCTCCATCGCTTCCACGGCCACGCAAGCTCGCTCCGCGATCGCCACGCTCTGGCCAATATCGAAGCCCGCCAGCGCGTTCGCAACCCGGCGTCCATAGGCAATGTCCTTCTCTTCGTCCTGCGTCGGCTTTCGTTTGGTGAGCGTGCCCTTTCCCGCCAGCAGCGGCTTCAGCAAGCGAGTCGAATCCGCCAGTCGAATCCCTTCGTCAGCCAGAATTTTCGCCACACCACCGATCAACGCATCCGTATTCTTGGCTGAAAGCGACAGAAGCAATTTCGCCAGCCGCCAATCCGGCACGATGGACGAGAATATCTTCACGTGCTTCACCTGGCCGGCCATCAGCACCTCGGTGATGCCTTCGCTCTTGAGAATTTCGATCAGCTTGCTCAGTTGGCCGAGCGAAATCCAATAGCAGCGCGAAGCATACTGCTCGATTTCGTTCGAAGCCTCCTCCTGGATTCCGATCGCCACCACTTCGTGACCAAGTTTCCGGGCTGTCTCGAGCGCCAGAATCGGGAAGCGGCCACTCCCCGCGATCAATCCGTACTTCACTTCACGAACCCACGCTGCGATGACTGGATGAACTCAAGCAATTCAATAATCTCCGCAGTCTGCGGCACTTCCTCGCCGATCCGCTCCATCGCCTGCGTGGTGTTCAGGCCCGCGCGAGTCAGCAACCGGAACGCATTCTGCAACGCTTCAATCGAATCGTTCGAAAAACCACGCCGCTCCAGACCAATTCGGTTTGCGCCGAAAACCTTGATCTCCCGTGGACTCACTGTCGTCGAATAAGGCAGCACATCTTGCGTCACCACGCTATACCCGCCGATCATCGAATGCCGCCCAATGCGGCAAAACTGATGGATGCCGCTGTACGCGCCCACCACCGCGAAGTCGCCGATCGTCACGTGTCCGCCCAGCGTCGCCCCATGCGACAGGATCACATTATTGCCGACATTCGAATCGTGCGCCACGTGCCCATAAGCGCTGACAAGGTTATCGTCGCCAATGCTGGTCAACATGCCACCGCCCTCGGTGCCGCGATGGATCGTCACAAATTCGCGGATCTTGTTTCTATGCCCGATGCGCGTTTCGGAGTGCTCGCCGTGATACTTCAGATCCTGCGGCGCCACGCCCACCGTGGAGTATGGATAGAGCAGATTGTCGTCGCCGATGGAGATGGGTCCTTCCACGAAAACATGCGCCATCAGGCGAGTGCGCGCTCCGATCCGTACTTCGGGTCCGACGATACAGAACGGTCCGATCTCCGCCGTCGCATCGATCTGCGCTGCTGTATCGACGACGGCATTGGGATGGATCGCCATAACGGCGTCTTACGCTTTCGCGGGCGCTTCCGCGGCGGCCTTACCGCTAAGGGTACAAACCAGGTCGGCTTCGGCCACCAGGGCGCCGTCCACGGTCACTTCGCCATGAATTTTCGCCACGCTGGGTTTCAGCTTGTGGAATACGACTTCAATCCGCATCTGGTCGCCCGGAACCACCGGTTTGCGGAATTTCGCCTGTTCGATAATGGCCAGGAAAACCAGTTTCTCCTTACGATTCTGGATCCGGTTGAGCACCAAAACACCAGCCGCCTGCGCCATTGCTTCAATGATCAGCACGCCAGGCATCACCGGGAAACCCGGGAAGTGTCCCATGAAGTGCGGCTCATTCATGGTCACGTTCTTGATGGCAACCACGCGCATGTCTTCCAGTTCTGTAATCCGGTCGATCAGGAGGAATGGATAGCGATGCGGGAGCACTTCCTGAATCGCCTGTATATCCAAGATGGGCATTCGAACGGCTATTATAACAGGCGATGGATCAAATACTTGCAAACGTTCGCCGGAAACAAAAAGAGATGATTGCGTTTTTGAAAGAGCTGGTGGAATGTGAATCGCCGAGCAACGATCCGAAGGCGATCCGCCGGTTTTGCGAGCTCTTTTCGGGCCGCATATCCGATATCGCCGATTGCCGCTTCATCCCCGGCGGTAAGTTCGGTCCCCACCTCCAATGCGATTTCCGGCTACCCGGCGACAGGAAAAAAGGTCAAATTCTGGCCCTCGGGCATTCGGACACGGTCTATTCCATGGGCACTCTGGCCAAGATGCCGTTCCGTTCCACGAAAGGGCGGCTGATGGGCCCGGGCGTGCTCGATATGAAAGCCGGCCTCGTCTTCTTCGTCTCGGCTATGCGGACTCTCCGCGACTTGAACATCCCCGTCGCCCGCAACGTTCGGTTGCAACTCAATTCCGATGAAGAAGTGGGTAGCGAAACCTCTCGCCCACTGACTGAAAAAGAAGCGCGCCGCAGCGTGGCAGTGTTGGTTCTCGAACCGGGGCAGGGAATTGAAGGGAAATTGAAGACCGCCCGCAAGGGCGTGGGCGATTACAACATCCTGGTGAAGGGCAAGTCCGCGCACGCCGGTGTCGATTTCGGTGCCGGTGCCAGCGCGATCGTGGAACTCGCCCGGCAGATAGAGCGCATCACAACGTTCACCGATCTGAAGCGCGGCATGACTGTAAATCCCGGAGTGATTTCCGGCGGCACGCGCACCAACGTCATCGCCGCTGAAGCGCTGGCGGAGGTTGATATCCGAATCGCGCGTTTGAAAGACGCCGCCGTATTGGACCGCAAATTTCACTCGCTGCGCCCGTTCGACAAGCGATGTTCCATCGAAGTGTCCGGCGGCCTGAATCGCCCGCCCATGGAACGCAGCGCCGGCATCGTCAGCCTGTTCCGTAAAGCGCAAGCGCTCGCTCTCGATCTCGGCGTGAAACTCGAAGAGTCGAGCACCGGAGGAGGTTCGGACGGCAATTTCACCGCTGGCGTCGGAACGGCAACATTGGATGGTCTGGGCGCGGTCGGCGAAGGTGCGCACTCGCCCGGCGAATATATTCTGATTGAGCGAATCGCCGATCGTACTGCATTGCTGGCAAAATTGGTCCAAGCAATCTGAATGGCCCGGCCTTATCCAGTCCAGTACGTGAAACGCTGGCGGCTCGAGGACGGAACCGCGATTCTCATCCGCCCCATCCGTCCGGAAGATGAGCCGCTGATGGTACATTTTCACGGAACGCTTTCCGAACGCAGCGTCTATCTGCGATATTTCCACTTCAGCCACCTCGACTACCGCGCCTCGCACGAGCGCCTGAAACGCATTTGCTTCATCGACTACGATCGCGAAATAGTTCTCGTAGCAGAACGCCAGAACCCCGAAACCGCGGAACGCGAGATTCTCGCTGTGGGCCGATTGGCCAAATCGTCTGACGCAAACGAGGCGGAGTTCGCTCTGCTGATCAGCGACGTTTTCCAGCATCACGGCTTGGGCACCGAGATGCTCCGGAGCCTGCTGGAGATCGCAAAAGCGGAGAAACTCGCGCGAGTGACGGCCGATATACTCCCGGAGAATGAGCACATGTTGCAGCTTTGCAAACAGCTCGGATTCCGGCTCCAGTATTCCACCGAGGAGCGCGTGATGAAGGCTGAGTTCAGGCTCGAAAGCGCGATTGTAGAGTAAGCTATTGTTCTTTCTTAGCTTCTTCCGGCGGCTTGATCGCCTGCTCGATTTCGGCCAACTGCTTCTGCACCGTCGGCGCATCGGGTGAATCCGGCGCGAGTCTCAGATAGGTTTTCAAATTATCAGCGGCGCCAGGAAGATTTCCTTTCTGCGCCAGGATCACACCCATCAATTGATTGATCCGCGGAGACCGATGCTCGCTATCCATCTTGAGCGCAGCCTGGCCGCTCTCTTCCGCCGCATCCAGATTTTTCAGGTTGTAATTCGCCACGGCGTTATAGAAGTATACTTCCGGCGAGAGATATGGATTCAGCTTGATCAGCTTGTTGCTGTACTCCACTGTCTGCTGCCAATCCTGATTCTTTGCGGCCATCCTGGTGAGTTCGGCGTAAGGGTTCACATACTTGGCGTCCGCTTGCACCGACGATTCGAAGGCCTTGTGCGCCTCTTCGTTTTTCTTCTGGCCCTCATAAATGAGACCCAACTGATACCAGGCCACCGCATACTTCGGATAGGTCTCAACTGCTTTAGTGAAGTTTTTCTCGGCCTCTTCGGTCTTATGTTTCTTCACCGCGTCGGTTCCCTTCTCGAAGGCCTTTCTGGCATCCTTTGGAGCATAGGCAGATGTGGCGCTGAACGTGAATCCATCTACTTTGGCCAGACGATGAAGAATAATCGTGCCGACGTCCGGATTATCCAACGCCCGATGACCGCTCAGATTCACGCTCGACGAAGTGAAGCCCGGCAGCGATGCGCGTAATTCGCAACCCATCAGATCGCGGTCGCTCGAGCCACCGCGGCTTGAACCGAGCATGCCGCCGCTATTGCTCTGGCCCCCGGTACGGGAATTGCCGAACGTGCCTGGGTTCGACACACTGGCATCCGCCATGGCAGCCAAATTTTGTCCAAGTTGAAAGCTGAATTGGCCTTTGGAGTTCGTATATCCTTCCGGTCGCCCGCGCCCGTTGCAGACGCGCTCGATCACCACGCTATCCGGCGGCGAGGAGCCGTCTTCGAGCATGACTTTTCCTTCCAGATAAACGTTCCGCTGCATCTGATCGCTCATGTTCGGATTCTGATTCGGATCCGTAGGTTGCCGGCTATTGGGATTCGTCGTCGACGGGGGCGTATTGATGCCGCCGGTTCCGACGCCCGGACCAGGAGCGGAGCCAGTCCCCGACCCCAATCCACCGCCTGCGCCCGTGCGGGGAACTTGTCCTGATGCCAGCGGGAGAGACACACAAACGGCCATCGCCAAGTTGAGAAGGCCGTGAATTCGAATCTTGCTTTTCATGAGGCACCCCCAGGGGAAACCGCTGCTCGAATTATGTCACACACGGATGAGGGTTTCCAGGGTAGCTTGACGCCGCAGTGGTGGGGGGTGGGAATGTGGGTCCAAGGATGTCAGTAAAGGTAGCTATCTTCTACACTTCTCCTGTCGCGGCCTGGGCATCGGCACGAACACGCCCGATGGAAGCGCTTCCATGATCGCGCCGGGAACCTACGCGACGTCAGCACGAACCCAGCTGATTATCGAAGTGACGAAGCTGTGAAAGCGAAGGATCCTTCCATACGCAGCGGAATAACACTTTGCCTGATCCGGCAGTGTTACTCGTCATAAATGAAGCGGATCGGCTCACATGGCAGGGCTTAACCAGAGGTGGAGCATCTTTGAGCATGGACGCATCGGGCTGGTTCTGACCAGAATGCCCCGCATCGAAGAGCGTCTGACATACTGCCGCAATTTTATTTGGCCCACCAAGAAATTTCCCGAATCGTTGGATGCAGTTGGGCGCACCCGGGGTCTGCCTTCCGCATTCCTGCTTAGGGCCGCGGCTCGGGCCAAACCGCTTACTTGGTGTGACAAGTAGTCCGTGTGTCGCAGGAAAAAAAAAGCGCGCTCTCGCTAGTCCATCGCCAACCCAAACTCACGAAGCAAATCGCTCTTGACAAGGGTGTGCAACCTAACCCAGTACTGCCCCGCGCGAAGCCGGTCCGGGATTTTCACCGTCAGCTTATCCCCCGACGCGGGCGCTTTGTAAGTGCCAACCGGGTTGCCGGACGAATCGACGACTTCCACCACATATTGACCGGACAAAGGCGCCAGCCCCGTGAGATCCAGTTGCAGCGTAATCGGAACTTTCGCCTTCCCGTGGACCGCGGATTCCCCGCCGCGGGTTGCTGCCAGCGAGATATCCTGTGATCCCGGGTTCCGCGATGGGATAAATATGACGAACATCGCCGCCGCTACAAAAGCCAAGGTCCATGCGACGCGGGGGCTACTGATCGGCATGGACCAAAACGAGTCCCGTCGTGGCGGCTGGTGTTCCAACTCGTGTGCAGCTTCTTTGATCGTTCGAACGAACATGTCCAGCGCTTCGGCACAGCTCTGGCAGTGAACGCAAGCTAGCAGGTGCTCCTCAAAAGAGTCGAGTTCGTCGTTTGATAACTTACCTCGGACGTAACGTTCGATGGTCTCCTCGGACGGATGCATCTGTGGCGAGGGATTCATTCCGCCTCCTTCTTGGGACTTAGTTTCATGTAGTACCAATATTTTTCCTTTCGCTAATACTAGTGGTTTGCGCCAGCAATTGTTCTCACAAAAAATGCAGCGAAAGTTTTTTTCTTGAGTTGTTTTCTCCCCATCTCACCGAATTTGGCCTTGGCGCGTGACTTCAGTAGCCGAAATTGCGTGTCCGTCAGGTTCATACCCTCGCAGATCTCCTCTTGGGACTGCTCGTGGAGGTAGAAACGGGTCAGAATATCCCTATCTCGCTCCGGCATGTTTCTCAGGATATCCGCCATCAGGGCGACTTCCTGCTTGCCGATCACTTTCTCTTCCGGATTTCGCTTGGCGTCGATCACGCTGACACCCGATTCAATCTCAGTCACATCGCGGCGAGTCTGCACCGCAACTTCAATATACGATGCCACCTGCCGGCGCACAATCGTACGAACAAACCCCATCAGCCGCACAGGCTCGCGTAATTCTCCTCGCTGAATTGCTTGCACAACAATCAGAAAGGTGTCATGCACCTTATCATCCAGTTCCTGAGCTCCAAGCTGCCGGCAGAGATAGAAGCGGATACCACGCGAGAAAACGCGATAGAGTTCGGCCATACCCTCGGGGTCGCCCACTTGAATCTTTTCTACTAGCGGAGACCAGTCTTCGTAAACGGGACCCTCATTCCCCGAGGATGGTTCATCGTCCGGGATATTAACGGGCTCCATATACTCTGGCATTGGAAGATTGAGTGACAACATATACGAAACAATTCCAGTTTGCAATCCCACCTACATGATCAGTCGCGGCCAGTTAGAAAAAATGCGGCCCAGTACACGGGTTTTGCCCGCCACCCGCCAGCGCGCAACATGTCGATCTGCCCAGCCTGTAAGGCTTCCGCGGCCGAGGCCGAGTTCAGTCCGGACGCACCCGCTCGGTAATGCGAATAGAACGCTTGCATCAGCGGTCCGGCATCGTCGGCGATCGGCCATCCGGTGGCGGCCACGGTACGAGCGCCCGCCAGAAGCCAAGCACGTGTAAGGCCGAACAGACCCGCCCCCGGCAGCGCTTTGCCGAGACCTGAGCCGCAGCCACTGAGAACCACGAGTCCGGCTTCGTACCGCGATGCCGAGATTTCTGATGTCGTCAGATAGTCTGCCTCGCCTTCCCGATCGAGACCGATAGCAATCATGCTCTGGTCTTTCTGCCGCGTCTGGACGACGTGAGTTGCGAAATGAATGACGGCCGGCCGGGACGCCAAAATCCGGGTCAGATACTCCCGCCGCGTCTGCGCCCCTTCGAGAAGCAGAGCCGGCTGAGACGAGGACCACGCGCGCGCGCAGGCCTGGATCTCGGCCCATGTCGCCGGCAGCCGTGGCAAATCGGCCGGCGATCCAGCATGCGCTTTCCAAAAAAGTGCCCAGCGCGAGGGCCGTTGCCCGTCCCATCGGGAATCGGCAGTATTGAATATTGGATCGCTGACACCGACAAACCTCCCCCGAGCCACGGGTAATGGGGCACGGCCTGGCGGTATTGCCAGGAATTCGGCAGAAGGTAGCACGCGCAGCGCGTTCCGCTCGATTAGATACTGCAGGGAACCGTTGCTGTTCCCGGTAACCAGCGCGGCGAAAGGCAGTTCGAACAGCGCGTCCTCGATCACCAGAACCCAGTGCCGTTTTGTGGCCACCCGTGATTCGAGCCCGCCAAACAGGCTCAAATAAAGAGCGGCGCCCTGAGAGGCCCCATCGGCGGTCAACCCGCCGCGGACAGATTCCCGAAACTGTTGCACCATACCAGCCAGCTGAGCCCGGCCGCTCAACGGGACGACTTGGAAATTTTCGCGCGTAAACGCCCACAGGTAAGATTCCTTTTCGCCTAAATGGAAGCTGAGTAGCGCCTCCGTTGGTTCAATCGAATTCCTATATGCCGATAGTGAGAAAACTGACCGATTCCTCTCATTTTTCCTATGAGAATTTTTCGCCGAGAAGTACCAGGACCCTGCGGGTAATTGTAAGTTGTTGAAACCATTGAGGGCCTCAATTTCCGTTAAACGCAATCTAAGCTGATCGACCGATGCTCTTCCCTGCAGCGTTTCGTTTCGGAACGCGGCCCCTTCGGCTTTGCGCAGGGTACTGAGAGCCTGCCAGTACGCTATCGGCAGATTGCGGCGTGCCTGCAGACGTTCGCGGAAACTGAGTGATCGATTCTCCTCCGCCGCCAGAAAAAGGCTGAAGGCGAGATCTTCGTTATGGGTCTTTTGATACAACTTCATTCCCGTAGCGATATAGCCTTCGTAGATCTGCTGGAGTTCGACTTCAGAACCGGTGGCGGTGGCATCGGCCGATGGGACATCCGCGCGCCACTGCCGCGCCATCTCAATGGCTGTTTCGTAATCCCCGATCGCCTCGGTCAGATTTCCCAGGGCCGCATACGCCCGGGCCCGCTGATGGAACGGGAAAAACATCGGCAATCCTACGGGTTTCTTTGCCGCCATTTCGAGATCCACGCTCAGAAAACGGATCGCCGCCTCTGGTTCGCCCTGAGCCAGCCGCACGGTGGCCAGAGCCAGGTACGATCCTGCCAACCCGCGCGGAGCCAGCGTTTTGCGGATGTAAAACGCCCGCGAGTGAGCTCGATCGGCGGCCTCCACGTCCCCCTGCAGCAAATAGTGGTATCCGAGCCCGCTAAGCCCCTCGGCGGCGATATCCCAATCACCAGCCATTTCAGCAGCCTCGATGCCATCCCTAAATAGTGGAACAGCGCGCGCGGCATGACCGGTTTGGCTCTCCGCTTTTGCCGCGTTCAGCAGGAAAAAATAACGTTGGGCGGAAGAGGCATCCGTCCTCGCCAGCCGCACCGCTTCCTCTGCCGCTGCACGCGCAGCCTCGGACTGCCCCGTCCTGCCGTAAACGTTGAATAAGTTGCTGGCCACGATTCCTAATAGCTCCGAATCGTGCTCCGCAGTCGCGATCGTTTGAGATTTCACATAATTTTCGAGGGCCTTACGATAGTCCATCGACATGAGAGCGCAGTTTCCGATCCCAGTCAGAAATCGGCCGGCGGCTCGGCGGTTCCGCTTCCCGGTTGCACGCTGCAAGCCTTGCTGATATGCACGTTCGGCAGCCGGGTAGTCGGCTTTTTGAAAGATCTGATTCGCTTGCTTCTTGATTTGTTCTAATTCGACGTCTGCTGGAGCGAACAGAGACACCCTGTCGCGGTCGCCGCGAGCGGCAACTGACAACACGAGCATCAGCGCGAGCCAAACAAACTTCATTGCCAAACTATCGGGCGGAATAGGAAAGTTGAGGACGCAACGGCGTGCATCCGGGTGAGATGTTCTGCGAACCGATCCCGAGGGCATAGTACCAAAACCCTGGCCCGTCAAGCATTCTGTGATTCCGGGAAGCCCGCAGAGCAAGCAGCTTCCCGGCCACAAAGATATTTCCTCAAGACTGAGGAATCTCCCCGATCGGGGATTCTTTTTCAACTTTCATACGGGTGCGAGTCGCTCACACCTCGATCAGCATCAACAGCAACTACAGCCAGATTGGCGGAATCGGTAACGGATAATCTTGGTCCATGTCTTCTCCTCGTCTTCGCCTGGAAGAATAAGATCTCTTCCTGCGACTAGAGGCTAAAGTCCAAGGAGGGCAGTTGGACCCCACAAGACCATTAAATTATTGAAAATGAGCGTGATAGATGTTGAAGATTTTTGTGACTCCCCGACGGGATGTTTCACATCCCCACCAGGACGGATGAAAAAAGCGCTCCGCGCGGCGGCAATTTTCTCGGGGCCCGCTCCGGGGTGCATTCTTGGTCAAGTTGCTGATTCGACGGCAGCTTTAATTCGATATTTTTCGTAGGAACGGATTTCCAGGTATTAAAACGGGCTGATCGTCAGGGTATTCCTGGTCACTCGTGGCCATTAAGTGGCAACGTGCGAGTCTCTCGAGGCATTATCCGAAAGGAAAGAACGCGGTAGTACGATTGCGGGTGCCCGATTAAATCAATTACAAGCCATCCTGGGCTCAGCTAGCTGAAGACACCTTCGAGCCTTCCTCAGGCCGAATATTCTGATTGACTCGGAAAAAATTCTTCGAGTCGTACTTCGCTTTGATGCTTGCGAGCCGGGCGTAATTGTCGCGGTACGTAGCTCGAATACGATCGTCACCCTCTTCCATCATGAAATTCACATACGCTCCGCCGGAGCTAAACGGATGGAGAGCATCGAAATACTTTCTGGCCCAGTTGGCGATGAGATCTTTGTTGGCTGGATCGGGGTCTACGCCGACAATTACCTCGCTCCAAACGGCGTCACGATAACTCCATGGCGTGTCGTGGTTCGATACTTTCTTAGCGGCGCCGTTCACGGGATACAAATGCATGCTCGAGTGCATAGTGGGAAGTTGGGAACCGTGTTTAATGTGTTCGGCTATGGCCTCGTCATTCAGTTCTTTGAAGAAATCCCCTTTCCAATACCACTGCAGGCCCTTCGGATACAGGCCATCGAACATGCTCTGCAACATTGGATACGGCATGGGCCCGAACAGCTCACAGGCCGGAGGGTGAAGCCTCCGCAGCGGTTCGAGAATCTTCGTCGCCTCATCCATTGGCAACGTGGAGCACCAAACAATCCCGCACATTTTCTTGAGGTGAAGTTCGGGCGGGAAGGGTGGCCCAGGAGGAACGATCAGAAAAGCGAAGAAGCCGGTGATATCGTCTGGCGCCGTCACGATGAATTCCCGATACCACCTCATGATGTCGGCCGCCTGGTCCATTTCCCACAACATGGGCCCGGCCGAAACAATGCTGACCGGATGGGCCTGAAACAGGAACGACGTGACGACCCCAAAGTTGCCGCCGCCACCGCGAATGGCCCAAAACAAATCGCTATTCTCGTCCGCACTGGCCACCACGAAGCTTCCGTCGGCTAGCACGACATCGGCAGCTAGCAGGTTGTCGATGGTGAGCCCATGTTTCCGTGTCAAGTGCCCTAGTCCGCCGCCTAGCGTCAAGCCTCCGACTCCGGTGGTAGAGAGAATCCCGGCTGGGATGGCCAATCCGAAGGCGTGAGTTGCGTGATCGACGTCGCCCCATTGACATCCCCCTCCGGCCCTCACAGTGCGGGTTGCCGGGTCCACTCGGACGTATCTGATCGGTGACAAGTCGATAACCAATCCGTCGTCGCAAATTCCCAACCCGCCGGCGTTGTGTCCTCCGCCACGGATGGAAACCAGTAAACCGTTCTGCTGGCCAAATCGAACGGCGGCAATTACGTCGGCCACATCCGCGCACCGCGCGATCAATCGCGGTTTCCGGCTGATCATGCCGTTGTAAACCTGGCGGCATTCTTCATAGGCGCCATCTGTGGGCTCAATCAATTCTCCACGAAATTGGCCCCGGAATTGAGTAATGGCTTCCTGCTGCAACATTCTTTCCCCTCCTAGGGTCTGGCTTCGAGCACAAGGTTGAACGGCGTCTCGGCAGCCCGGCGAAAGCGCGTAAATCCCCCCGCGAAAGCCACCGCGCGGAGCCGCTTCTCACCAGCTTGCGCACCCAGCGCAAGTCCGACCTCCTGCGCCTTGGAAGCCGGCGTACACACCATGGTAGACGCACAGTAGCAAAGCCTCCCGATAGGATTCAGGTTGTTCTCCAAATTGTCGTTGGCGAAAGGTTCGACGATGAGCCACGTCCCGTCCGGCTTGAGTGCGCGGCGAATGTGAGCGGCGGCGCCGGCGGGATCGCCCATGTCGTGCAGACAATCGAAGA
>Ga0105240_10000394_pt1 | contig 81599 bp, 69 predicted proteins | sample KBSC54metaG_FD_80426 | JGI IMG/M metagenome (GOLD analysis project Ga0105240, IMG submission 80426) | Corn rhizosphere microbial communities from Kellogg Biological Station, Michigan, USA - KBS C5-4 metaG | ecosystem: Host-associated > Plants > Roots > Rhizosphere > Soil | place: Michigan, USA...
CCGCACATATTTTCAATAATGAGACGCCGCTCTTCAATCGACTGAGCGGCATGGAGTTTGGTCTCGAAATCAAGCATGCAGATCTGTTCCTGCAGGATGAGCCGGAAGAATCCGCTCGAAATCGTCCGCACGGCCACATCGAACTCGTCATAGTGCAACTCCCGAATTCCGATCCAGGCGATCAAACACGCTACTGCCAGCACGATGCCACCAGCATAGCGATAGGGCAGCCCCAGCGCGATCGAAAGTACGGCCGATATGCCGCACATGGCGTACAGCCTCATGGCCGCGGACTTGGGCGCCAGGCCGCCGTCTAGAAGCCGGTGGTGGATGTGCCTCCGATCCGCCCCGAAAATGGCTTGCCGCCGAACATAGCGGCGGCCCACCGTGAGGACTAAATCAACCAGCGGAACAGCCAGCGCGATAGTGGGCGCGAGCATCCCCGGGAAGCCGGCCAATTGACCGCTCCACGAGATCGAAAAAGCTCCCAGCAGAAAACCAATCAGGAGACTACCGGAGTCGCCCAGAAATATGGATGCGGGAAAAAAGTTGTAGCCCCAAAACCCGATGAGGCAGCCTGTCAGTGGAACCACGACCATCGCCAGTGCCCAATTGCCGCTCATCAGGGCTCCCGCCAGAATCGTACAACAGGCGAAAAATGCGACACCGGCGGCCAGTCCATCCAGTCCATCGATCAGGTTGATTGCATTCATGCAGGCCAGTAGCCATAGGACGGTCAACGCGATTCCCAGCCAAGGGTAAAGATAGACGCCGCCCAGAAAAGCGATTCGAACTCCCAGCGTCGAGACCAGCGTTGCCGCGAGAAACTGTCCGATCAGCTTTGTCCAGGGTGAAAGGCCCGCGATGTCGTCCATCAATCCGATCAGAAAGACCATCCCGGCCGCTGCCAGCATGGGCATGAGCATCCGTGCGGGATAACCGGTCGGAAAGAAGACGTAAAGCAGCGCCAGCGAGCCGCCATAGGAGATCGCCAACGCAAGTCCGCCACCGCGGGGGACCGGACGGGTGTGTACCTTGCGAGCCTTGTCGGGTTCGTCTACCAGGTTCAGGCGATTGAAAAGCGCCCGGATCAGAGGGGTCGCGATGAGAGACAAACTCAACGATGCGATGCCCGCCAGCAACAAGGGAATCATAGAGCCGCTCGCCGGGCGGAAATCCCGGCCCGGAGGCGTGCCCCACTCAATTGCCTGCTGGTTTTGTTCCCCTCCAGAGATGATGTTCTCACGGCGATATCTATCAAGAATACATCGACCGCCCAGCTTCCGCTGAGACCGTCCGCCGAATGACGGGAAAGCCTTGGGGCTCTGGTGCAAACGGTCGCAGAACTGCCAATGATGAATAGATGCCACAATTCGTATCCACGGGCGTACTGTTCAAGGGCCGGCACTTTGACCGGGAGATTGTAGTGCTATTCGTGGGGCGGCATTACACTCCGGAATTCGAAAAGCGATGGAAGCGATACGCACGCACGATTGGCGGGTCCTGGCGGATGGATGAAACGTATGTGAAGGTGCGCGGCGAATGGGTATATCTGTTTCGGGCGGCCGACAAGGCTGGGAAGACCGTCGATTTCTACTTCACACCGGGCCATCAGCGAATTGAAAGCGATGGGCGAGTTACCGAAGCGAGTGCGAGTACGGACCAGCAAGTACCTGAACAATGCAATTGAACAAGACCATCGACCGGTGAAAAGCGGCTTCGCCCGATGCTGGGATTCAAGAGCTTCCCGACCGCAGCAGTCGTGATCGGTGGCATTGAGTTGGCAGAGAAGATCAAGAAGGGACAGTTCAAGCTCGGCAATCTCGGCGGCCGCACAGCAACGATGCCGGAAATCTGGCGAGCTGCATTGGCTGCTTAAGCAGAGTTACCTAAAATTGAACGACGGAACGAATCGATTCAGGCTTACCTTGAATTTGCACCACAGCCTTTGAAGGCAAGAAGAGTTTGGGCAAAGAAAACCAAAGTTTGGGCAGAGAGGCTACGAGTAAGAATCAAACTAACTGAAAGCAAAGAAACTGGGGTGGCTGGAGGGGTTCGAACCCTCGGCCACCGGAACCACAATCCGGCGCTCTACCAGCTGAGCTACAGCCACCGTGTTCTTTTTCAGTCTATCATGCACGGCTAAGAGAACTTCGCGGCGAGGTCAGCCAAACCCCCAATCACCTGCGAAATCGGGTCCCCCCGGAAACCATACACAGTCAGCCCAAGAGCGATATTCGTGTAATTCGTAGGTATTCCCCTGAATTTTTCTTCCTTGCTCATCTTGCGCCAGGCCTTGAGCCCGTCCATACCGGATTTTCCCTTGCCGGCCATCCCCGCAAACCCCATCAGAAGAGGCAGTTCGTACGAATTGTCCGCCGTGCAGATTCGCTCCAACTGGAAGCTGATCCCGTTGCTAATCGCCGTTTCGGAAGTGTCTCCGGTGTTCGACCGCGGAAACACCAGGTAACTCACGAAGAAATTATTGTTCGGCGTGTGTCCGGGCTGCTTCTTGGGGCCCCCGAGGTCGAGAAACAGCTTATAGGAGCACTCGCCAAGCGCCTGGGCAGTATAACCCTTGGTCCCGCCCACGTCAGCGAAGTAAAATGCGCTCTGCAGCGGTTGATTGTGCCGGATCGCCAATCCGAAGTCCTTCAGTTGAACACCGCCGATCGTATTTAAATTCCCCGAAAGAGCGGCGAACGCAACTGACGAAGCATCGATATAGCTCGACTGTTCAAACATCGGGCCATGATGGTGCGGCGTCGCTGAAATGTAATAGCCTTTGTGCGCGCCCGTCTTCTGCACCACGGGACATCGTCCTTTGCTATCCGGATAACGTGTGTCCAACTCCAGATGATAGGCGTCTTTCACCAACGCCCCTTTGGTGCCGATAGTAAACGACTCGAAGCTGTTGTCGTTGAAATCCCCAGCGCGGGCTTGCGGGTGAATAGCAAGGAGGCCATAATACCAACGCGGATAACCTGCATTCTGCAAACTGTCCAGCGTAATTTTTCCGGGTGGCCCATAGGCATCCGCCGCGCCATCATAGTCGATGTTCACATGGCACGTGTACAGCAGCGCCGAAACACCCGGAGGGCCTGTGATCTTAGTCACCTCTACCTTGCCGAAATCATTGCCGTTGTGCCAGTGCCCAGACAGGGGTTTGAAGTCGAGATCCGCCACGCCGATTCCCTCCGCTACCGGAAAGTGTAACAGGCGGCCCTATCGTTTCAGTCCGGCTTTCACCCAGAGTTGGTCCACACGACTCTGAACGTCCGGCGACATCTTAATCACGTCGGGCCAAGGCCGCGTAAACCCTTCGCCCGGCCACTTCTTCGTAGCATCCACACCCATCTTCGACCCATAATTCACCAGTCGGCTCGAGTGATCGAGCGAATCCACCGGCCCCATCACAAATTGAATATCTCGCTCCGGATCGATATTGTTCAGAGCCTTCCAAGCCACTTCGCTCACGTTCTGAACATCGACATCCTCATCCACCACCACAATGCATTTGCTGAACATCGCCTGCCCCAGGCCCCAAATCGCGTGCATCACCTTCCGCGCGTGTCCCGGATACGATTTGCGGATCGAAATCAAAATCAGATTATGGAAGATTCCCTCGGCCGGCATGCAAACATCGCGAACCTCCGGCAACTGCATCCGCATCAAGGGCAAAAAAATTCGCTCAATCGCCTTACCCATATAGAAATCCTCCATGGGCGGCGGGCCGACAATTGTCGTCGCATACAGAGGATCTTTACGCTGCGTCACGCAAGTAATATGGAACACCGGATATTCATCGGCCAGCGAATAGAATCCCGTGTGGTCGCCGAAAGGCCCTTCCGTCCGCATCTCCCCGAGTTCCAGATAGCCCTCCAACACAATCTCCGCGTTTGCCGGCACTTCGATATCCGACATCTCGCACTTCACCATCTCCACAGGCTTCCCGCGAAGAAATCCTGCAATCATCATCTCGTCCAGATCCGGAGGCAGCGGCAGAATGGCCGAATACATCGTCGCCGGATCCGCCCCGATCGCCACCGCGACATCCATGCGTTTCTTGCCCGCCGCAATCAACCGGCGATGATGTTCCGCGCCCTGTTTATGCGTCTGCCAGTGCATCCCCGTCGTGCGGTCGTCATAGACCTGAAGCCGGTACATCCCACAGTTCCGCTTGCCCGTATCCGGATTCTTCGAAAACACCAGAGGCAGTGTAATGAAACGTCCGCCATCCTGCGGCCAACAGTGCAGAATCGGATAATCGCTCAGCGCAAAGCCGTCTTTCTTCACCACTTCTTTGCAAGGACCATCGGTAACGATCTTCGGGAAAAACGCCCCGATTTCCGCCAGCTTCGGCAGCATCTTCAGCTTGTTGATTAACCCCTGCGGCATACGCATCTCGAGAAATTCCGTGATACGTCGCGCCACTTCGTCCACCGAATCCACTTCAAGCGCGATCTCCATCCGCTTGCTGCTGGCGAACGCGTTGATCAACACCGGAACGCTGCTGCCCTTCGGCTTTTCAAAAAGAAACGCCGGGCCGCCGTGCTTCACGGAACGATCTGCGAATTCAGTGATTTCCAGATGCGGATCAACCTCAAATGGGATACGCTTCAATTCACCGGCTTTTTCCAGCGCGCGAACAAACTCGCGCAGATCGTTATAGGCCATAGAGGGTAGTCGTTTTATTATGAGTCAAATGGAACAACGAGTCGCATTCGTGAGCGGCGCAAGCCGCGGCATCGGGAGAGCATGCGCACTTTTGCTCGCCAGGGCAGGCCACCGCGTGATCCTCGCCGCGCGAAATCTGGAGAAGCTCGACAGCGCTGCCGCGGAACTTCGCGCCAACGGACACGAGGCGTTCACCGTCGAACTCGACCTCGCCTCTCATGAATCCATCAAGTCGGCGTTTGCCAAAGCCGTGCAGAGCGTCGGCCCCATCGAGATCCTCGTTAACAACGCGGGCATCACGAAGGATGCCCTCGCTCTTCGAATGAAAAAAGAAGATTGGGACACCGTGATCGACACCAACCTGACCGGCTCCTTTCTCGCCACGCAACAAGTGCTACACGGAATGATGAGGGAGCGCTGGGGCCGGATCGTAAATATCACCTCGGTAGTAGGCGAAGCGGGCAACGCGGGACAATCCAACTACTCCGCTTCGAAGGCTGGCCTGATCGGCCTCACCAAATCATTGGCGCAGGAAATGTCCAGCCGCGGCATCACCGTAAACGCAGTCGCACCCGGATTCATCGAGACCGATATGACCGGAATACTCTCCCCCGAAGTGAAGGAAAAGGTGCTCGCCGGCATCCCGCTCAAACGGATGGGAACGCCCGACGACGTCGCCGCGGCCGTAGCATTCCTGGCCAGCGAAGAAGCCGGTTACATCACCGGTCATGTGCTCGATGTGAACGGTGGAATGTACATGTAACCTTTGGCAGCAAGTATGATCAATAATACGCCAACGGTCCACATGAGCGAAGCAGAAGTCGCCCGCGACCTGCACTCGGCGCTGGCGAAGGTGCAACATGGCCTCGAAATCGTGATCGAACAGGATCACCGGCCGATCGCCATTCTCAAGCCGCCTCAGCCGGGCGGGAGGATGATCTCGGAGATCATCGCCGATCTCCGTGCCAGATGCTCAAACGCCATCATGGATGACGACTTCGCCCGGGACATTCAAGAAGGCATCGACGCCCAGCGTGAGCCATGGCATCCACCATCGGATTAGTGCTCGACTCAAGCGTGTTGATCGCCGCCGAGCGCCGGAAACTGACCGCTGTCGAAGCCATCGAGAACGTGCGAAAGACTATTGGCGAAGTGCCAGTCGTAATGTTTTCGCTAACCGTCGCAGAAATCGGCCACGGTATTTATCGCGCCAATACACCCGAGCTACGAGAACGCCGCCGCGCCTTCCTGGACGAATTAAAAGCCACAGTTCCGGTCGACCCGTGACGGGCGCCACAGCCGAGATCATCGGCCGGGTCGGTGGGGAGCAAGCAGCAAAGGGCGTCCACATTCCCTTAGCTGATCTGATAATCGGGGCATGCGCGCTGGAACTGGGATATGGTCTGGGCACTGGCAATGCCCAGGACTTCAGCCGCATCCTGGATTAAAACTCGTTTTTCTTTAGACATACTCCATAGGCGCAGTGCATGCCGTTCGATTCGCATACCTCCGTTACGACGTTACGCGCATTGACACCCGGGGTTCGAATTGACTATACATGAAACACGCCGAACAGCAAAACTGCCGCAACATACAAGAAAAGGAATCCAATGACCGTCAGCAGAAGGCGATTACTCCAGTCTCTCGCGCTCACCGGCGGCACAGCCGTTGCGGCGCCCGAATCCGCAGTCACACTCGACGTTCTTCGCAACGTATCCGCCGCCCACGGGACCAATTTGACCGACGACCGGCTACGCGTCGTCAAACCAGTCCTCGAACACAACCTTCCCCAATTGCGGGAACTCCGTGCCTTCGAAATTGACGATGCCATCGCGCCGACGCAAGGAATCCTGGACCACTAAACCATGGCTGCCTCTGAACTCTGCTTCAAGTCCGTTGCCGAGTTGGCACCGCTACTCAAGGCGCGCAAGCTCTCGCCCGTAGACCTGACGCGCGCCTTCCTGGATCGAATCGAAGCCGTCAATCCGAAGGTGAACGCCTTCATCACAATCACAGGCGAACAGGCGCTACAGCAGGCGCGCAAAGTGGAACGAGACATCGCCGCCGGTCGTTATCGCGGACCGCTTCACGGCGTGCCCTACGCTCCGAAGGACCTGTTCGCAACCAAAGGAATCCGCACCACCAACGGCTCGAAGGCAACCGCCAACTGGATACCGGACCACGAATCCACCGTCACCGCCCGCCTCAACCACGCAGGCGCCATCCTCATCGGCAAGCTCAATCTCCTGGAGTTCGCAATGGGCAGCGGACAGTCCGGACTGATCGGACCCGCCCGCAATCCCTGGGACCTCAACTACTCGCCATCAGGCTCCTCAAGCGGTTCCGGCGCAGCGCTGGCTGCCGGTATGGTTCCCCTGGCAATGGGAAGTGACACCGGAGGCTCCATTCGTGGTCCTGCAAAAAGTTGCGGCATTGTAGGTCTGAAGCCGACCTACGGGCGAGTCAGCCGCTTCGGCGTGACGACGCTCAGTTGGACGCTCGATCACGCAGGGCCAATGGCCAGAACCGTCGCCGACGTCGCGTGTATGCTGCAAGCCATCGCCGGTGCGGACCCTCAAGACCGCACCGCGGCCCCCAGCCCGATATCTGACTACACTAAAGCGCTCAGCGGCAATGTCAAAGGCGTGCGCATCGGTGTACCAACCGAGTACTTCTTCGAGCACGTCCACGCCGAGACAGAGACCGCTCTCCGCCGCGCCCTCTCGCTGCTGAAGGACCAGGGGGCCGTTTTAGTGGATGTCAAAGTGCGCAACGCTGCCCTGTGCGGCGGCGCATCGTCGATCATTCTGGGCTCCGAGTCCGCCGCATACCACGAGAAAAGACTCAAAGAGCACGGAGATCTCCTCGAGCCCCTGGTTCGCGAACGCCTCGAAGTCGCCACATTCAATTCCGCCGTCGACTACATCAAGGCCCTGCGCCTTCGCACAATCCTGATGGAGGAAATGCAGCGGGTCTTCCAGACTTGCGACGTGTTGATGCTTCCAGCCGGCAATGCCGCGCCCAAACTGGACGCCGAAATCGTCGGCACCGATGCTCCTTCCGATCCGCCGTCAACGCCGCGCCCCGACTCCTTCAACATCGCCAACTTGACAGGCATTCCCGCCATCGTGCTGCCTTGTGGGTTCACCGCCGGCCCTCCGTCGCTCCCTCTCGGCATCCAGTTCTGCGCCAAACCTTTCGACGAAGCAACGCTCTTCCGGGTCGGCCACGCCTATCAATCGGCGACCGATTGGCATACACACAAACCTCGGCTCGACGCCTGACACAGGAGAACAACTCATGAATTTCGCATCTTGCGAGGAAAATTGACGCGACGAAAATTAATTCAGGGAATCAGTGCGGCCGCGCTATCGCCAGCCGCTGTGTTGAGCGCCGCACTGCGTACCGAAGGCCCCGGCACGCCAAAACTCTGCATGAACATCTCGCTGGCCAACCTGAACGAAGCCGGCATGCGTCGAATCAAGCAACTCGGAGTCGACAACGTTTTGCTCGCTGACTCACCGCCGATCCCATGGGACGAAGCTACCATCCGCTCCATCATGGAAAAACTCAAAGCCGGCGGCCTCACCCTCGGCAACATGATGATCCCCTGGATGAGTCCATCCGGAACGGCAAACGCGTCCTTCGCCAAAGCGATCTACGGCCTGCCCGGACGCGACGAGGAGATTGAGAAAGTCCGGCAGTCGATTCGCGCCGCCGGACGCGCCGGTCTCCCAGTCGTCGAATACAACTTCTACGCCCATCGCATCACCGAAGGCTATTCGCAGGAACCCGGCCGGGGCGGAGCCGGCATGAGCCACTTTGACTACAATCGCGTCAAGGATCTGCCTCCCCGCCCCGAAGAGGGAGCCCACAGTCTCGATGAAATGTGGGCGAACCTGACCTATTTCGTCAAAGCAGTAATTCCCGTCGCCGAAGAATCCAACGTGCGGATGGCCCTCCATCCAAACGACCCGCCACCGCCGATCAGCCGTGGCTCCGGCCAGCCCATGGGCAGTTTAGAAGGTTGGAAACGGCTCATTGATATCGTCCCAAGTAAATCCAACGGGATCACATTCGATTGCGGAGTGACAAGAGAATTAGGCCAGGATCCCGTAGAAGTCTGCCGTTATTTTGGATCGCGCGATCGCATCAACCACGTACATTACCGAAACGTGATCACCGAAGTGCCAAGAGAGAAATACACCGAAGTCTTCCCGGACAACGGCGAAGTGGACATGCTCGCAGTGATGAAAGAACTGGTCCGCCAGAAGTATCCGCGCCTGATATACCCCGAGCATCCCCGCGTGCTGGACGCCGATCGTGACCTGCCCAAAAGCGGCTCGTACACCGGTTGGATCTACAACGTCGCATATGCACGAGCGATGCTGCAAGCCGCACTGGCCAATCAATGATGGTTTGACAAGATGGGGCGCCCCCGCAGTGATTTTCGTTTTGGCGTTCAGCGGTCGGCATCGTGGCGATCAGCGATACGGTGAACCGTAATGGTGTTCTCGCTTTCGTCAAAGAGTATGCGACGGTTGCCAGTTCAGAGCCTGAGCAGGCCCTCGAGGCGGCCGCTTCTCGATAGTCCGGATATCGGCCGGAACGTTTGGCCGAAAGCGGATCCTCTTCACATCGAGGCTCTCAGTCGCCCCTGTCACATCCCGAGACCAATCGAGAGCCGTAAGCAATAGAATTAGGGCAACATGAACAGACGCGATCTTCTCAAGCTTTCCGCCACCGCGGCGTTTTTCGGGCAAGCCACCGCTCAGAGTGCGGAGTCAACACGAAAACCCATCGACGAATTCGATCCCGCAAACATCAAAATATCCCACCGCGTAAGTATTCGTGTCCCGGACGACGATCTGCTGTTTCTCAAACAGATCGGCTTGCGCTATTTCCGCGCCGAAATTCCGCTCGACGCGTCGCTCGACGAGATCACGCAAGCGCGAGACCGATTCGCCCGTTTCGGTCTCTCCATGTATCACTGCGCCCACTACGCGCATCAATCGCCGGATATCCTTCTCGGCATTCCAGGCCCCAAGCGCGATCGGGACATCGACACTTGCCGTACTGTAATCCGGCATCTAGGCCGGCTGGGCGTATCTGTAGCGGTTCTTGATTGGTTACCCGCCAACACCTTCACCACCGCGCTGGTAGAGCACCGCGGTTATCAGACCCGTGAATTTGATCTCGCCACCTTCCGCTCGAAGGTGGAAAAGCGCCGCTTCGAACGCGAGTACTCCGAAGAGGAAATCTGGAATGCCTTCGTCTATTATCTGAAGGCCGTGCTCCCCGTCGCTGAAGAAGCAAACGTGAAGCTGGCCATGCATCCTTCAGACCCGCCGGTCATCGAGAAGATGAACGGAGTCGGCAGAATCTTCCGGAATTACGACGGCTACCGCCGCGCGGAGGAACTCGCCGGCAACAGCAAGCACTGGGGCGTTCGCCTATGCGTCGGCACGTGGTTCGAAGGCGGAGATCAGATGGGCAAAAGCACGCTCGAGATGATCAACGATTTCGGCCGCCGTGGCAAGATCTTCGATATCGATTTTCGGAACGTAACCTCGCCGCTCCCGGTTTTTCAAGAGACGCTTCCCGACGAAGGCTATGTGAATATGTACCAGGTGATGAAGGCGCTGCGCGAAGTGCGCTACGCCGGTCCAATGGTGCCGGACCATGTCCCTGCACTTGCCGGTGATACGGGCTTGAACCGCGCGGGCACGGCGTATTGCATCTCCTACATGCGCTCCCTATTGCGGCATGCCAATGAGGAAGTCGAACCGGGAACAAAGAAAGTCTCCGCTGGCAGCCAAGACTAGAAGCCTTCAACGCGTTCAACCGCCACAGTGACCGGAAACCGAACAGTGCAGCTGGGAACCCGAATCGACGTCTAGCCCTTGTTTTTATTGGTGTTCATTCGTGTGAATTCGTGGCCAAACGGGTTTTTACCAAAGTAGCCTGAACCCAAGCCGAATTTGCCGCTGATCCTGCTCGGCAGCCGTGATCTGCATGAAACTCGCGCTATTCACATTCGCATTCGGAGCGTCGAAATGCGGCGTATTTAAAGAATTATACGCATCGGCATGGAACTCAAGCCCGAGCCATTCCCGAAACTGAAACTTCCGGAAGACGCTCAAATCCAAATTGATCCAATTCGGGATGCGCAAAATATTCGGGCCGGTGTTTCCAAACCGCGGCTGGTTCACCGGCGCAAACGCCGTCGGGTCGTAGTAGTATTGGCCCGGCCCGGTGCCTCCAAGTCTCTTCACATCCGTTTTCACCTGGTCCGCGGTCTGCGTATTATCCGGAGCATTGAGCGCCGCCCCCGAACCCGTCACCGTAAACGGTTTCCCGGTGATCGCAGACAGCACACCGTTGACTTGCCAACCCCCAAGCAGCCACTTCGCCGCGCCACTGCTCGCGTACTTCTTCCCCTGACCAAAAGGCAACTCATACATCGCCGCCATCTGAAGGTTATGCGGAATATCAAAACCAGCCACAGCGCGATTGCGCTTCAGATCCGGTAAATAATTGAACAATACCTGGGCCCATCCATCATCATCGGTGGAGTCGATTGTTTTCGAATACGTATACGCTCCCTTCAGCGTCAAGCCATCCGCCATCCGGCGATTGACCGACACCTGCAGCCCGTTGTAGTGCGAGCTCAGATACCCGTTCCAAGCCCATGTGATCGCCGAGCGCCCATAGAGAGCATAGAGGGGTTGACCCGCCGTACCTCCTCCCGGCACGCCGGCATTCACATCCAGGTCCGCAAACAGATGCACCGACTGCGTACCGACATACCCGACCGACGTCAGAAAGTGCCACGGCAGCTCCCGCTCGATGATGAAATTCCACGACTCCGTATAGCCCCTTTTAAGCTCATTCCCGGAGATGTATCTCACCTGTGCAGTAGTCGGCACCGGCAGAAATGCCTGAGTCTCATCGGGAGCGGGAATCGCCGGAATGCCCTGCGCAATCGGTTGGAACGGAGCGAACGAATTAGCCGAAGTGAAGAGGCTCGAAACAGTGAGCGGGTAGAAACCACGCAACGGCCGAGCCAGCGGCATCGGGTCGATCGTAATCCCAAACCCGCTTCGGATCACCGTCGAGCTACCCACACGATAGGCGAGTCCGACTCGTGGCGCGAAAAGCTTGTGGCTGGTCGAGATGCCAAGATCCCTTGGGTTTCCGCCCACTCCTCCGAGTGCGATCAGATTCGTGCTTGGGTTGTATTCCTCAATTCCGCCGCGGCCGGCCCGGGTCATCAGCGGATAGAGCTCGTACCGGACTCCAATTGAGAGAGTGAGCCGCGGCGTCACCTGCCAGCGGTCGCGCACGTACAACGCATAATCGGAATTGTAGGAAGTGAATGGCTCGTATTGGAGAGTCTCTTTATCCGTTTGCGGCAACCCCAACAGGAACGCTGCGTAGGCGTTGTATTGGGTCAGCGAAGGCCCGCCCTTCAGGCCGGTGATGCCGCCGGTGAAGTCAAACTGCCCCTGCGGTCCGCCGCCACCTCCGCCATCCGGCGAGTAGAAGTTCATTTTGTGCCGGACGCCTTCAAACCCAAACCGGATATCGTGCGTTCCCTTCGTCCAACCGAAGTTCTGCGAGGTCGTGAAAGTGTCCTGGTGGTAGAAGTACGGCCGGGTGTCGGTATCGCCGCCCAATTGCGCGTAGCTCGCTCCGGCGTCGATGACGAACTGCGGCGCTCCGCTGTTGCGAACGTCGTTGTTGCCGCCATTGGTGCCGGGGATGCCCAATGTGGTGAGCGGCGTCGATTTGCCGTAGTCGAGGCCTGTCACGTTGGTGCCCATGCGCGTGTAACCGATCAAACCGTCCCACACAAATGTCGGCGAAAATGTTTTTGTGTGGCCAATAGTCGCAACCTGGGTCATCACGTCCGAAACGCCGATGTTGCTGCCTTGGCAAAGCGGCACGCCGCCGGCCGGCCCCAGACCGCCGACGCACGCGGTGCTGGCTGGCATGATGCTGTATTTTGCCCAGATCGAATGGGTGTCGTTGCGATTCCAGTTGACCTTCACATCGTAGTTATCCCGCGTCAGTGACTGCGGCGCCGCATTCGTGTAGTTTCCAACCAGGCCAGGAAGGTTTGGCAACGGCACCAGCGACTGTATTTTTTGCGTAATCGCACTCAGCCGGTTCTGCGGAATGAGATTGCCCGCAAACGGAGTCCGGCCGGTCCCGTCCGGATTGCCGGTGAGAGGGTCGTAAATCGTCGCCTTGTACGCACTGAAATCTCCCGCACGTTGATCGGCCGTCGCAACGGTCATCAGGGCGTTGTAACCCAGTCTCTCGCGGTTCCCCTCCCAACCTCCAAAGAAGAAAAGTTTGTTCTTCTTGATAGGCCCGCCCAGCGTCACGCCATCGATATTGTCGTTCGTCTCGGGCTTCTTCGCGTTGTTGAAAACGTTCTTCGCCTGCAGCACAGCATTGTTGTTGAACGCAAAGGCTGAGCCGTGCAGTTGATTGGTGCCGGACTTGGTGACGACCGTAACTTCCGCCCCGCCCGCCAGCCCCTGCTCGGCATCAAAATTATTAGTGGAGATATTCACTGTCTCAATGGTCTCCGCCGGCGGCACGTAAGCGGCATGATGCGGAAGCCACAGATAAATGCTCAGCGCGCCATCGATGCGAGTAGCGTTGTTGTTCCGGTTCACGCCGTTGATATTCGTGCTCAGCGCGCGCTCGGGCGAAACCTGGATGCTGTTTTGCAGCACGCCCGGAGTGGCGCCAGGCACCAGGTTGATCAGGCTCTGATAATTGCGATAGTGCGGCAGCGGAAGATTCTGAATGATGTCCGAATTCAGATCGGTATGGATGTCCGTTTTATCGGTTTGAAGAGCCAGCGCCGAGGCCTGCACCGTGACATTTTCCGTCACCTGCCCGAGTTGCAGCGTAATGTCCTCGCGCCGGACCGTATTCACCGTCACCTGCAGACCGGTTTGCGTATAACCCCGGAAACCGTTCGCCGAGACCTTCAACTCGTAACTGCCTTCCAGGACGTTCACGAGCGAGTAGGCGCCGGAGGAGCCTGTCGTCGTGGTCAGCGTTTGGCCAGTGCCGGTATTAGTAGCAGTCACAGTCGCGCCCGGCACCATCGCGCCGGTAGCATCCTGTATCGTGCCCACGATTGACCCGTACAGCACCTGTGCCTGCACTTCAGGCGCAGCCACCGTCAAAAGAAAGATAAGCAGAACAACAATGGAACTGTTACGTAAGGAACTGTTCGCCATAACGGGAATGCCCCCTGTTTATGCACTGATTTTAAAGTCAAATTCTTTTGCCGTCAAAGGTGTTGTTAAGGGCGCAAACCTTACGCCGAAGGCCGACCGAACGCGCTCGACAGAAACGTGGACGCCTATGCGTCTCTTTCGCAACCAGCTAGCTCGCAAAGGCCCGTCCCGCCCCTCAGTGTTCGCAAGCATTCTCGCGCGTCCATCAGTCGCATCTTGACACTCATCGTGTCCTCGATGGCGGCTCTTTCCTTTGCAATATCGGGATTTGCTGATACTAAGTCACCGGCGCGCTTGCGCCGGCTGCACATTCTCTTGTATAACCAAAGCCCTTAGGTTATTACCAGACATGGCGAAAACAATAGATGAGCGCCTGGAAGCGCTCACTCAGACAGTCGAAATCCTAGTGGGAATACAGCTCGCAAGTGAAAAACGGATCGACAAGATCTTAGATGCCGTTCAGCAGGACGGTGAAAACATCCGCTCGCTCGCGCGAATCGCGGAGGCCCATGAGCACCGGCTAGACGGGCTGGAAGGGACGCACTGATGTGGGCGGCGCAAGCCGCCTCTGGTCCAAATAACCCGAAATGGAGGAAGCATAGATGGCAAAGAATTCGCCGGCCGCCGCCCTGGGCCGGGGCGGCGGCCGCGTCACATCGGACGTGAAAGCCACGGCGGTACGCGAGAACGGCAAACTTGGTGGGCGCCCGCGGTTGCCACCCTACGCCAAGTGCGGCGCAAAAATCCGCCAGGCGGAGGAGCACATATGCTAGTAAACGCGTCAGGACGCACAAATCGTTGCGCTCCCGTCCGTACAAGATTTGCGGGATGGCTGACCAACGCTACCGCAACTCGTGCGTTTCACATGCACGCTCATGTTCGACGCGGTGAAGCCCGGCTCACCTCTCTGGTCTGATCCCTCGATCTCTCTCCAGCACATCGGTTAATCTAAGGGTTTGCTCGAGAACGTCAATCTGAAACGCAAGCTGTCCCGCAAGGAATACAACCGCGACATTTCGCGCTTGCAGCGCTGCGGGCGATTGTAGCTGGGCAGTCTGTGCCTCGGATATCAAGGCTGAACCTCCCGGCGAATCCGGCTCGTTCCGCGCACAGCGAAGACCAGCGTATCCCCTTCGGCACCCACCAAGATGTCATTCGAAGATCGCGGGACGGTCTTCCACGATCCACTTGTGCGATCGAGCCTCAGGATTCCGGGGCCCTGAATGTATACAGCGCCGCTATCAGTCATAGCCGCGGGCCCTCCACTTGGAGACATCGTCCACCGCCCAAGCTCTTTACCCGTGAGATCCGCTTCCAGCCATAATCCCCTCTTGCTCTCGCCCGCCCGGCTCAAAGCGGCTCCGATACGGCCGTTGGCGATCCGAAGCCCCCAGAGCCCCAAGATGACCTGACCCGGATTGATGTCCGCGGGAAACGACGATCGCGGGAAAAACTGGCCAAGCAGCTCGCCCCCGTGCGAATAATGTTGCAGCAGAAAGTAATCGGCCCGATCACTGGTGGGTCGCAAGTCTTCGTTCCCGAGAATCCAGATTGAGTGGTCGGGCGCGAAGCAGACCTGCGACGGCTGGTACGGGCCCGTGTCGACCTGTCCGGCTGGCGAGCCATCGGGACTGAAAGTCGAGATGGCTCCCGTGTGTGGACTATGCCAGTTGATCGCAACCGCTACGGAGCCGTCGCGGTCGATGTCTGCATTGACTATGTTCGCGCCCACCGGCGCGGCAATCCTCATCGCGGGTGACCCGTCCGGCGCGTACACGGCGATGCCGCGATTTTCGTAGACAGCCAGATAACCGTGATTGAATGTCGGAATGATATGGAGTGGATAGATATCTCCCTGAATCACAACTTCTCCGCCGGCGGCAGTGCTTGCCTGGAATATCAGAAGACAGATGAGCGGCGCCAAACGACGCATGCGCGTGATCCTCCTGTGGGAAATGACGAACGCGGAAGCAGGAAGCGTGCAGCGAGATCTTGCACCCATGCCTCGAGTGTCATCCCGTCGGCAACGTCCAAAAGTTCAGTGGCCGGGTTCAGGGCATCTGATCTCTCATGATTTTCACGGTGCGTTAATCTAAGGGTTTGCTCGAGAACGTCAATCTGAAACGCAAGCTGTCCCGCAAGGAATACAACCGCGACATTTCGCGCTTGCAGCGCCGCCTCTACGATCTCGAGAAAGCATGCTGGGATCACAAAGTCCCCTCAATGATCGCCGTCGAGGGTTGGGACGCATCCGGCAAGGGCGGCGCAATTGCCACGCTGACTCAGCGGCTCGATCCGCGTGGCTTCAAAGTGCACTCCATCCAACTCCCTCGCACATTCGAGCAGAATCGTCCCTGGCTTTGGCGTTTTTGGTTGCGAGTTCCTAATTGCGGCGAGATGGTGATCTTCGACCAGAGTTGGTATAGCCGAATCCTGATCGAACGCGTCGAGAATCTGATTCCCGAGATGGCTTGGCGCGCGGCCTACCGCGACATCCTCGATTTCGAGCGAATGCTTTCCGACGACGGAACCGTGATCCTGAAATTTTTTCTGCACATCACCAAAAAAGAGCAGGAGCGGAGATTCCTGAAAATCGCTTCCCAGCCGTTAGAGGCGTGGCGTGTGGATAAAGACGACTGGGCGCGCCACCGCAAATACGATCAGTACGTGGTCGCTACTGACGAGATGCTGGAGTTGACGGAATCGGAGTATGCGCCGTGGACCATCGTCGAAGCTACTTCACGGCGGTGGGCGAAACGGAAAATCTTCCAGGCAATCATCGCCGCGCTCGAGCACCGGCTTGGCCGCAACGCTCCGAGTCGCGACACATCCGACGAATCCGCCGCGATCGACGCCGACCTCCGCACAGCGATGCACTCGCTCGATCCCTCCGAAGGGAACTACTGATGCTCGAGACGTTGGATCTCTCGCTCTCGCTTGCTCGCGAGAAGTACATAAACGAGATTACGCGGCGGCAGATCCAGCTCCGCGAACTTGCGTGGCAGGGTTACGTGCAGAAGCGGCCGGTGGTGATCGTTTTTGAAGGATGGGACGCAGCCGGCAAAGGCGGCGCCATCAAACGCATCACGGAGAAATTGGATCCCCGGGGCTATGTTGTGTATCCAATCAGCGCCCCGCAGGGTGAGGAAAAAACGCGCCACTATCTGTACCGATTCTGGCGGCGTCTGCCGAATCGCAACGAGATCGCGATTTTCGATCGCTCCTGGTACGGGCGCGTTCTAGTCGAACGCGTGGAAGGATTCGCCGATGCGAGCGAATGGAAGCGCGCTTATAAAGAGATCAATTCGTTTGAACGCCAGCTCCGCGACTTCGGAACGATTTTGGTGAAATTCTGGATCCACATTTCACGCGATGAACAGTTGCGCCGTTTCGAGGAGCGCCTCCGCATCGGCTACAAAGCGTGGAAGCTGACGGAAGAGGATTGGCGGAATCGGGAAAAATGGCCGCTGTACGAGGAAGCAGTGGAGGAGATGCTGCTCAAGACGAGCACCCGCGCAGCGCCATGGAATCTGGTGGAGGGGAACGACAAATACTGGGCCCGCGTAAAGACGTTGACGCGCCTGGTGGAAGTTCTGTCCGACGAGCTCGCCTACGATCCGGCCGATCCCTTGAAGCGGAAGAAAGGGTCGGTCGGCCATCCGCGGCGCAAAGAAGAATCGCCGAAAGAGAAAAGGCGATAACGGATTCCTGCCCATCCCTTACACTAGGAACAGAGCCCCGATTTGCCCGTAGAGCAGCTTTATAACGAACTGGAATTGAAGGTCCGCGCATTGCGCCCGAACGAAGATCTGACGCCGTTGCTGGAGGCGTTCGAGTTCGCCAACAAACAGCACGAAGGCCAATTCCGCGATTCCGGCGACCCTTATATGGCGCATCCGCTGAATGTCAGCCTGATTCTGGCCGACATGCAAATGGATATGGTGTGCCTGCAAACGGGCCTCCTGCACGACGTCGTGGAGGACTGTCTGGTCACGCAGGAAGACATCTCGAAACGCTTCGGAGCGGAAGTCGCGCGTTGCGTAGACGGCGTCACCAAACTGAGTAAACTCAGCCTGAATTCGCGCGAAGAGCGGCAGGCCGAGAGCATGCGCAAAATGTTGCTGGCAATGACCAGCGACATTCGCGTAATCATCGTGAAGCTCGCCGACCGGCTTCACAACATGCGGACGCTCGGCAGTATTTCCCGCGAGCGCCAGCAGCGCATCGCCCAAGAGACGCTCGATATCTACGCGCCGATTGCCCACCGCCTCGGCATGGGCAAGATCCGCGGCGAGTTGGAAGATCTGTCGTTCATGCATTTGGAGCCGGAGGCATATGGCGACCTCGTGCGCGAGATGGAATCGCGCCGGCAGACTAACGTAGAGGCGCTCGAGCGCATTCGTCACGATGTGGAGATCAAGCTCGCGCGTGAGAACATTCCGGCTCGCGTCGAAGGCCGGCTCAAGCGCGCGTTTTCCGTCTATCAAAAACTGAAGCGGCAGAAAATCAATATCGACCAGGTATACGATTTGATGGCCCTCCGCATCATCACTGACTCCGTGAAGAATTGCTACGGGGCGCTGGGCGTGATTCACAACGAATGGCATCCCATTCCCGGGCGTATCAAGGATTTCATCGCGATCCCACGCCCCAATCTTTATCAGTCGCTGCATACGTCGGTAATGGGTCCGGGCGGCCTTGCGTTCGAAGTGCAGATTCGCACCGAAGAGATGCACCGCATCGCGGAAGAAGGCATCGCCGCGCACTGGAAATACAAAGAGGGTAGACGCGGGCCGGCCGAGGACGATCAGCGGATCGCGTGGCTTCGGCAGCTTGTCGAATGGCAGAAGGAAATGGGCGATCCCGGGGCGTTTATGTCGACGCTCAACATGGACCTTTATCCTGAGGAGGTCTACACCTTTACTCCTCTCGGCCGCGTGATCGTGCTGCCTCGCGATGCCACGCCGATCGATTTCGCATACGCGGTGCATAGCGACGTGGGCAACACGTGCGTCGGCGCGAAAGTAAACGGACGCATCGTTCCCTTGAAGTACACGCTGAAGAACGGCGACGTGGTCGAGATTCTCACGCAGACCGGCCACCTTCCGAGTAAAGACTGGCTCGCGCTGATCAAGACTTCCCGTGCGCGCACGAAAATCCGCCACGTGATCAACGCCAGCGAGCGTTTAAAAGCGATCGACATCGGCGAAAAATATCTGGAGCGCGAAGCGCGGCGTCTGGGTGTCTCATTGAGCCGTGTGTCGAAGGGCGATTTTGAGCGGGTGGCGTCCGAGTATGGCGTCAGCAAGATGGAGGATCTCCACGCCGCGCTGGGCTTTGGAAAATATTCGGCGCGGCAGATGCTACACAAGCTGGCGCCGGATCAGGTTCCAGAATTGCCCCCCACGGAAGAGGGCGAAAAACCGCCGCCGCGAACATCTCACGACGACTACGTGGAAGCTGCTCGCGATGGCCGGCCGGCTGATGCAGGCGACCTCGTCATCAAGGTGAAAGGCGTCGACGATCTGATGGTGTATCGCGCGAAGTGCTGCAATCCGATTCGGGGAGAACCCATCGTCGGCTATGTGACGCGCGGCAAGGGCGTCGCCGTCCACTCGAAAAATTGTCCGAACGTAACTAGTCTGATGTACGAAGTGGAGCGTCAGATCGACGTCGAGTGGGCGCGCAGCACGAACGAAGCATTTCCGGTGAAGATGGTGGTCTATACCGACGACCGGCCGGGCATGCTGAACGAGTTGACCTCGATTCTGTTTCACGAAAGCAGTAACATCCGCAGCCTGGAGGCGCGCGGTGACGATAAGCGCAACGGCGACGGCGCGATTGTGGAAATGACGGTGGAGATGAAGGACAAACGCCAGTTGGAAAAAGTATCAAGTGCGATCCGCCGTATTCCAGGAGTGCGCGACGTGGAGCGCGTTCAATGAACGATCCGGAACACATCGCGATTTCTAAATCGAAAGGTATCAAAATCGACTGGAAGGATAGTCATCATAGCGAGTATACGCTCGGCTATCTACGAGACGAGTGCCCCTGCGCTACATGCACGGGTGCGCACGGGACGGAGCCGCAGAAGACAAATTACTCCGCACAAAATGCCACGCCGTTTCAAATGTACAAGCCGGCGATCAAGATGCTCAACGTGGAGCCGGTAGGAAATTACGCAATCAAGATTTTCTGGAACGACGGGCACAGTTCGGGGCTATATTCATTCGATCATTTGCGGGCGATCTGTCCTTGTGAATCGTGCCGGGCAGCGCGCTGAACGTCAGGCCCGGATCTCTTGCAGGATTTTCACCACCTCGGCCTTGGGATCGTCAGCGCGAGTCACTTGGCGGCCGATTACCAGGTAGCTTGCACCGCTACGGATCGCGTCCACTGGCGTCGAAACGCGCTTCTGGTCACCAGCGGCGGCTCCCGCGGAGCGGACTCCCGGCGTCACAAGTATCATTTCCGGACCAGCGATTTTTCGCACTCGAGCCACTTCGAGCGGGGAGCAAACAATCCCATCGATACCGGCAATCACGGCTTTGCGTACGCGCAGATCGACGAGATCGGAGATAGTGCAGGGGTATCCAAGATCGGTGAGATCGGATTGATCGAAGCTGGTCAATACGGTCACGGCGAGCAGCTTGAGGCCAGTGTCGCCTCGTCCTTCGACGGCGGCCTTCATCACCGTCGAGCTGCCGTGGACTGTCAGCATCGACACGCCGCTGCGAGCTACCTGTGCCACCGCTCGCTTCACCGTCTCTCCGATGTCGTAGAACTTCATATCGAGGAATACGCGCTTGCCCTGCGCCAGTAACTCGCGCACGAAATCCATTCCGCAGGCTGCGTACAACTCCATGCCGACCTTGTAAAAATCGACTGACCCGCCAAGGGCCGCCACCAAATCACGCGCCTGAAAAGGCGTTTCCAGATCGAGGGCAACGATGAGAGGATTTTCCGTCATGAGATGTGAATCGGCTTCCCTTGCCGTTCCAGCACGCGGCCGATGCGATATGCGGCGGGGAATTCCCGCATCAGCGTTTTCGCGTCATTTTCCGGTAATGAGACGAGCAATCCGCCGGACGTCTGCGGATCGTAGAGCAGGCTTTCGATTTCCGGCGCGATGTCCGTTTTCATCTGCACGCACGAAGACGCGAAATCCCGATTATTGTTCAGTCCAGTCGAGATCGCTCCCGCCAGCGCGTAGTCGATAGCGCCCGGTAGCCATCGGATAGCGCCCTGCTCAATCTCGATCGTGACGTTGCTACCCATGGCCATCTCTCTCGAGTGTCCCATCAGTCCGAACCCGGTTACATCAGTGCAACTGTGAACATCGAGACTCGCCAGCGCCTCCGCGGCGGCGCGATTGAGCGTCACCATCGATTGAATCGCCGCGTTGATGTGCTCTTGCGCAGCCATACCGCGCTTGAGCGCAGTGGCGACAACTCCGGTGCCGATGCGCTTCGTGAAAATCAACGCGTCTCCAGGACGCGCGCCCGTGTTTGTCCAATAGCGCTCCGGATGCACAGTGCCGGTGACGGCATAACCGAACTTAATCTCGTCGTCACTGATGCTATGGCCGCCTAATATTACGCATCCGCATTCATGAATTTTGTCCGCGCCGCCCGCAAGGATCTTTTCCAGATCGTCAAGATCCCCCTTGCCGGGATAGGCGAGAATCGACAACGCCGTGATCGGCCGGCCACCCATGGCGTAGACGTCGCTAAGCGCATTGGCCGCGGCGATAGCTCCGAACGTGTAAGGATCGTCGACCATCGGCGGAAAAAAATCCACCGTCTGAACCAATGCGCAATCCGCACTGATACGATAAACACCCGCATCGTCCGATGTGTCGAAACCCACCAGAACACTATCGTTCCGCATGCGCGGGACCCCGGCCAGCACAACGTCGAGGATGCTCGGGCTCAACTTCGCGGCGCAGCCCGCGGACTTCACGTGTGCCGTTAACTTGCGGTCAGACATTTTAATCTTCAGTCTATAAGAGTAACCATTGTGAAACCAGGTTTCCTGATCATTCTACTTTTCGCGGCGTCTTATTGCCGCGCCGCAGACGTCAAAGAGCACGCGCTCGATCCCCTGACGGAGCACGAGATCGATACTACCGTCGAAGTCCTGCGTGCAGCGGGAAAAGTGAATTTCTCCACGGTGTTCCCCGAGATTGCCCTCCGGGAGCCGGACAAGCAGGCCGTTCTTAGCGGACCCGCCGTTCCTCGACGATCGTTCGCCGTCGTTTACGACCGCGACGCGACTAAAACCTTTGAAGGCGTGGTGGACGTGCGCCAGCGGCGCTTGATCTCGTGGCGTGAGATTCCGGGCGTTCAACCGGCGGTGCTCGGCGACGATGCCAACCTCGCCGACCGCATCATCCGCTACGACCCGCGTTGGAGAGACGCGATGCGCAAGCGCGGACTCACGAATTTCGAGAGTATCGCGATCGACGTGTGGAGCGCTGGATATTTTGGATCGCCGGATGAACTGCACGGTCGCCTGGTGCGCGGGGTTTCCTACTATCGCGGCAAGAATTCAAACTACTACGCGCGGCCGATAGAGGGTGTGGTGGCGTATGTCGATCTCACCGCCAAGCGGGTTGCCCAATTCATCGACACGGGCGTGATTCCGCTGCCGAAAGAAAAATTCGATTACGAGGACACTGTGCTGACGCACCACCGCGGAGGTCTCAAGCAGTTGCGGATACTGCAACCCGGAGGACCGAGCTACGAGATGGAGAATGGCGAGGTCCGATGGCAGAACTGGCGCTTCCGCTTTTCGATGCATCCGCGCGAGGGACTGGTGCTGCATCTCGTTCGCTACGACGATGGCGGCCGGGAGCGTTCTGTGCTGTATCGAGGATCAGTGGCGGAGATGGTGGTCCCTTACGGGGATCCCGGCGCGGGCTGGTTTTTCAGGAACAGCTTCGACGTCGGCGAGCTCGGTCTCGGAAAAGCTGCGTCACCGCTTCGGCTGGGCGCCGATTGTCCGGAAAATGCGCAGCTATTCGATGCAGTCATCGCAGGCGACCGCGGCGAGCCGCTGCGGCTGCGCCAGGTTGCCGCACTCTATGAAGTGGACGCCGGCATCGCGTGGAAACACAACGACGAAACACGCCGCGCGCGCAACCTGGTGCTGATGTTCGTGGCGTCGGTCGGCAATTACGACTACGAATTCTCGTGGATTTTTCACCAGGACGGGACGCTCGAAGTGAAAGTCGGACTCACAGGCGTCATGTCCGTGAAAGCGGAGAAGGATCACGATCCCGCCAACGGGCACATGGTGGCGCCGTCGCTTTCCGCCGTCCATCATCAGCACTTTTTCAGTTTTCGCCTCGATCTCGATGTGGATGGGGCGGTGCCGAACCGCGTGCTGGAATTGAACACCGAAGCAGAACCGGCGGGCCCGAAGAATCCTTACAAGAACGCATTCCACTTGATGCAGACGCCGCTGAAAACAGAATCGGAGGCGAAGCGCCATTTGAACGTTGCTTCGAGCCGCCGCTGGGCCGTCGTGAACACGCAAGCGAAAAACGGTTTGGGCCAACCGGCTGGTTATCTGTTATTACCCGGTGAAAATGCCGAGCCGTTCGCCGCGCCCGACTCCTGGGTTCGCCGAAGGGCCGGATTTCTGAATGCGCAGATCTGGGTCACGCCTTATTCTCAGAACGAATTTTATCCGGCCGGAGACTACCCAAACCAGAGCCGCGGCGGCGATGGCTTGCCGCGGTGGACAGCAGGCAACCGCCCGATAGATGGGAAGGATGTGGTGGTTTGGTACACCATGGGAATCACCCACAATCCGCGCCCCGAGGATTGGCCGGTGATGCCGGTTTATGAAGCTGGCTTCAAGTTAGTTCCGATGGGATTCTTCGACACGAATCCGGCCATCGATCTCTCGCCGGCCCGGTGAATTTTGGAGTGGGCCTCCGGTACTGCCAGGTTTGTGCTATGGTGGCGTAACTATGAAAACCATGCTAATGCAAGGCGCAGCACTAGTAGTGTTTGCCCCCACGGCCCTGGCTGGCGCAGTGCCCACGCCCGAACCTACTTCGATTGTGATGCTCGGTACCGGGATAGTGGGGCTTGTGATACTTGGCAGCAAGCTTCGGAAAAAGTAGGCAGCCTATGCGATATTCCATCACTCAATCGTTGATTCTCCTGATGGGTTGTTGCGCGGTCGCTTTTGCCGGTACCGTGCCGACTCCTGAACCGAACACGGCAGCTCTCATCGGCTGTGGAATAGCAGCCGCGGGCGTGATGCTCTGGAAGCGAAACCGCCGAAAGTAGCGCATGAAAAAGACGATCGTTCAAACCGCTGTTCTCTCAATTTTCTTCGCATCAAATCTGATTGCCGGACCTTCCAGCTCAACGCCTGAGCCCGCTTCGATCCTGCTCATGGGCACTGGACTCGCCGGGCTCGGCATCCTTGCCAGAAAGCTCCGCAAGAAGTAATTTCGCTTCTCTTTTGGATTCGGCTCGCTTATACTGTGGCCTATGCGAATTGCAGCAATTCAGACGTTGATCCTCTTGATGGGTTGTTGCACGGTGGCTTTTGCCGGCGTTTTTGTACCAACTCCTGAACCGAATACAGCGGCGCTCATCGGCTGCGGCATAGCAGCCGCGGGCGTGATGGTCTGGAAGCGAAACCGTAAGAAATAGTAATTACTCGCGATCGGAGGGTCGCCCAATATGAAATATTCAGTTGCAAACGCATTGTGTCTGGTAATGAGCTTCGGCGTCTTGTTGAACGCTCAGACTCAGCCCACGCCGGAACCCGGAACCATCATGATGATGGGCGCAGGTCTGCTAGGGCTTGGCGTGGTTGCCTGGAAACGAAGCCGGCAGAAGTAGCTGGCTGAGTACAAACTGTTTTATGCAAAGGCCGGCTGCTCCAGTTGGCCTTTTTCTATTTCTCCCACTTTTCGCTTCCTAGATTTATTCCATCCCCTCATCCAAACCAATATCTGAAACGTAAGAAACGGTTGAGGGTCTAACGTGACCCGTTGGGCTACTCAATCAATTAGGAGAGAAAATGCAAACGTTTCGTGGTATTGTTGCCATGCTCGTGGCAATGTGTCTAGCCATGCCAACACCGTCGTTTGCCGCCAATCATCGGGAAGCGCCAATCACTGCGCTTGACCGGGCGGCCGACATAACGGACTGGTACGCTTTTGTCAGTTACGACGACGGTTCCAAAGTCACTTTCATCCTGAACGTGGACGGGTTGCAGGATCCGGGAAACGGCCCCACCTATTTCCCATTCGACCCCGATATCGTTTATTCGATGAAGGTCGATAACAACAACGACGCAGTTGAAGACGTCACTTTCGAGTTTCGCTTCCAGACTGAAATCCGCGCCCCGGGTGTTTTTACCTCATACGTCGGCGCCGGCAGTGGCATCACCGCACCTGGTAATGCGCCTGCCGCGCTCGATGGCACGGCTCAGGCCGGTAAGCCAGTGGTTCCACCCGCCGTTACCTCACTCGATGGCGCTGGTTCGGCCGGCCTGAATCTCCGCCAAAACTATACCGTCACGATGGTCCAGGGAACCGGCGCTACCGCGGTTCGCACCGACCTCACCGGCGGGCAGAAACTGTTCGTGGTGCCGGCCAACATCGGTTCGCGGACAATGCCGAATTACGCCGCTTTGTTCAAACAGGGCATCTACAGTTTGGGCAATGGCGTCCGCGTATTTGCGGGCACCGTCGACGATCCGTTCTACATCGATCTTGGCGGTACATTCGATAGTCTGAATCTTCGCGGCATGTTTACGTCGGGTGTCACCGGCGTGCTCACGGCCGCGCAGGATTCCAACGATACAGCTAACATCGCTCCGGACAGCGTGGCGGGATCGAACGTGAACTCGATCGCCATCGAAGTCCCCATCTCCATGCTCGTGCAGGGTGGCAAGAAGCTTCCGGCCACCGATCCCCACGCCACAATCGGCACGTGGGGCGCAACCTATCGTCCACGCGTCACGGTTCGCACCGCGCCGGACGAAACGCAATCGCCTACTCCTGATGGCACCTATCGCCAGGTTCAGCGCATGGGCAATCCGCTCATCAACGAATTGATCATCGGCGTAGGCTCCAAAGACCGGTTCAGCATGAGCCAACCGAAAGACGATGCGCAGTTCGCGTCTTTTGCCTTGGACCCAGTGCTGGCCCGCGTGCTCAACGCGATTTACGGCATTGCAATTCCGGCGCCTCCGCGCAAGGATTTGCTGCCGCTGGTGACGTACGCTCCGCCGATCGCGGCGGTGGGAACGCCCCCTGGTCCTGTGTCGGATCTGTTGCGGCTGAACACGGGTGTCAATCCTACGGCGAAAGCCTCCCGCAGCCGTCTCGGACTGCTGGCGGGCGACGCCGCGGGTTTCCCGAACGGCCGCCGGCCCTCCGATGACGTAGTCGATATCTCTCTCCGCGCAGTTGCCGGCGTGCTGGCCGGGGCTCCGTTCAACGGATTCCCGTACAATGCCCTCGGCGACGGAGTGAACGTAAACGACAACACACTCGGTGAAACGTTCCCCTATGAAGCGCCTGCAAACAGCGGGCTTCGGGTTCTTGTACCACCACCGGCTGCGCCTGCACCTACTCCGCCGAAGAACCTGGGCTCGTACGATTGTGTGCGCAATCCCAACTCCTGCACCTAAACCACCGCCCGAAGGCCGCTCCTTGTTTTCGAGGGGCGGCCTCCCCCCACGGACAACCATATGAAACTTCAAATCACGACTTTCGTTCTCTTCGCCGGCTCGGCCCTTCTGGGGCAGACGCCAAGCATTGTTTCAAAAACAGCCGCCGAAATTCGCATCGATCAGGCGAAAACCGCCATTCAGCAGAATCCAAAAAAAGGCGACGGCTATGCTGCGTTGGCGAATGCGTTGCTCCGCCGCGAGCTGGAAACTTCCGATCCGAAGTATCGCCGTGAAGCGGAAGCGGCGATCGAAAAGGCGCTGGGGACCGAACCCGATCACTTCGAGGCCCTCAAGGCGCGCACTATGATCCTGTTGCGCGATCATGAATATTCCAAGGCCCAGGAACTGGCGCGCAAGCTGAACAAGCGAACGCCGGACGACGTTCCAACTTATGGCCTCGTCGCTGAGGCGTCCGTTGCGCTCGGCGACTACAAAGAGGCCGAAGAAGCCGTTCAGTGGATGCTCGATATGCGTCCAGGCAATCTTCCAGCGTATCTGGAAGGAGCGACGCTCCGTGAGATGTTTGGTGAGGTCGACGGAGCTCGAGATTTTCTTTCGCAAGCGTATCAGCGAGTCCGGCCTGAAGAGGCGCAAGAGCGGGCGTCCATTTTGCTGCGGCTCAGCCATCTGGCGCTGCTGAACAACAATCCGGTTAGCGCGGATCGATTGGTCGAGCAGGCGCGCAAGTTGTTTCCGGCGTACCCGGCCGCGACGCTCCAATTGGCGCGTGTCCGGATGGCGCAGAAGAATTATGCCGAAGCGGCGGACCTGTTCCGGCTGGTGAACACTATCGCACCGCGGACGGAATACCTGTTCTACCTCGCGGATGCGCTGGAGAAAGGAGGGAACGTTCAGGAAGCATCTGGAATTTTCGCCGAATTCGAAAAGAAAGCGATCGCGGAGAGCGAATTGGCGGACAATGCGAACCGGGAATTGATTCGCTATTACCTGGATGGATCGAAGAATGTTCCAGACGGGCTACGGCTGGCGAAAAGAGAAGCCTCTGTCCGGCACGATTCCTACACACTCGATCTTTATGCCTGGGGCCTTTACGCGAGTGGGCGGAAGGCCGAAGCGAAGACGCAATCCGATCGGGCGGTGACGGTTGGGTTGCGGGATCCCGATGTGTTGGCGCACGCGAAAATAATTGCGAGTAATTAAAAAGCTTGTTATTTCGTCAAAGCGTCAAAGCTCTGCATGATCTGCATCGCCGCCGGTCCAAGCGTGACCAGCAGAACCGCGGGGAAGATCAGGAAGAACACGGGGAAGACCAGCTTTACCGTAATCTTGCGAGCCGCTTCCTGTGCTCCCTGACGCCGGCGGATGCGCAAATAGCGTGCGTGGGTGCGGAGCGTTGGCCCGAGGGAACTTCCGAATCGATCGCTATCGATAAAGATATTCGCCAGTTTGCGGATTTCCGGATCGTTGTTGCGCTCGGCGAATTCGCGAAACACTTCTTCGCGGCTGCGGCTGGCCCGTAGGCCAAGGTGCACGGCAGATAATTCCTCCGCCAGATCCGGGTAAGGCCGGCGGATTTCGCGGCCGGCATCGGAGATCGATTGATCGAGCGCCTGGCCCGCTTCGGCGCTGAGCACCAGAAGGTCCATAGCGGTCGGAAGAGCGGCTTCAAGCCGCCGCATCCGGCTTTTGATCCGCATCCTCAAGACGCGGCCCGGCAGCATATAACCCAGTCCGAATCCACAGATAGCGGGAGCGAGTGCCCCTGAAAGGCTGCTCTGCGCCAGAAGCATATAACCGCCGAACACCAGGCTGAGGAAGGCGGCCGTAGCGAAGGTGATGCCGTTGAAGACGGCCGGCGCATCGGGCGACCGGTAGCCGGCCCGGATCAATAGCTTTCGCAACGCCTGGTCCGGCTTGACGGTTCCTGGCAGAGCAAGACCGATGGTCCGCAGCGTCTCAGCCAAAGCCTGAGTGACGCTCTGCTCGTTATTGCCGGCGAAGAGATGGGGTTGTTCTTCTTCCTCGGCCGGCCTTAACACGAGATAATAGCCGGCGGCGACGGTACCCGTCATCACGGCGCCGAAAAGATACGCAAATAAGAGAACGTGATTCATTTACTTCAGGGACGAATATCCACGATCTGGCGGATGATCACTTGTGCCAGGATCAAACAAACGATTGCCGCGCCGATGAGATTCCGCCCGAGCGTACTGTTGACCAGAATGAGCATCTGGTCTGGATTGACGTAGAACATCACCAGCGCAATTCCGATCGGCAGGGTGGACAGCACGAGACCAGTGGTCTTTCCGTGCGCCGCCATGGCACGTACTTCACCCTGAATCGCGCTACTCTCTCTCATGGATTCGGCCAGCCGCGAGAGCACTTCGCCTAACCTGCCGCCGGTTTTCATCTGGAGCTTCACGGCGGCGACAAAAACGTACACGTCGGTTAAAGGCACTCTCTTGGTGAGGTTGTCGAGCGCCTGGTTCCACTGCATTCCGAGCTTCCATTCGTCCAGAGTTTTCCGCATTTCGGTGGCGACCGGCGGCAATGCCTCCCCCGCCAATACTTCCATGCCGGCCGCGAACGGATGGCCGGCCCGAACGGCGCGAACCAGAGAATCCAACGCTTCCGGGAATAGTTTTTCGAACTTCTCAAGTTTGCGGGTACGGAGGTGCAGGATGTAGAAGTACGGCGACAGAGCCGCAAGCATACTCAGGAATGCAGTCGCGGCCATCGGTATCCACGAAAAACCCTTGAGTATGGCGGCGGAAATTGCCCCGCAGAGCAGCATCATCGCGCAGACGCGTCCCACCGACCAATCCAGATCGGCTTCGGCCGTCTTTGCGCGGATCACCTTGATGAAGTCGAAGTGCTTAAGAAAATAGCCAAAGATGGAGATAGAGCTGACCTCATCCCCTCGAAGCAGCAGCGGAGAGTTTTCTGATCCTGGAGCGCCGTCAGTCTCGTCAAGCGATCTTTGCTGGCGGTCCATGATCTGCGACGAGACCGCGACCGCGATCAGTGCAATAAGAAATACGAAGACGAAGAAGAATGCCGTAAACAAAATAGCGGCCATGGAAGCTATCTCGATGACACCAGGGTTGAAATCTTCTCTCCCGCAGCCGGCTTCGAAGCGGGCGCGAGCCGGAATAAGGTGCTGGCCGGCAGGTTCCCTTGCGATTCGTGGCCGTTATCGGCGGGGTTGCGCAAGACCAGCCGGACGCGGCTGATGGAATCAGCCAAAGCAAGGGTCTCTGCCTGCGCCGGTGTTGTGAGCACGTTCACAACCGGCCGTCCGTTCTCCGTACCTCCCACGGCCAGCACTTCGACGCTTTGCAAGAGTGTGCGCAGCGTAGCATCGCCGTGTTCATTGATCACCTGAATGTCGATTCTGAAACCGGGGTGCAGCATCGAGACGATCCCAGCCGAGTCGGAGGCATGTATCGACAGAGCTCGCATACCAACGGGTACTGCCCGTTCCGCGGTCACGCGCGATTCCAATAACGGATCGTTGGCTGGGATTTGTTCCAGAACAGTGAGGCCGGCCACGAGTTGCGGAGACGAAAACGCTCCTTTCGGCGCGGAACCATCAATCCAGACCATCTTCACATCCGCCCGTTGAATAACGGAGCCGCGTTCCAAGTCATGCGCCGCCGCGACGACCGTGGAACGGCCGTTTCCAGGCGACGAAGGCAACCTGCTAACGAAGAGCCCGTAGAAAATGCCCGTGGAGATAAGGGCCACTACGAACGCGATTCCAAGCAATGGAACTAGCTTCTGTTTCATAATTCGGTGGCGGGGGAGCCTACACCCACTGTTCTTTTATCGGTTGCGATACCGAATTTCATTAGAATAGTTGCGTTACGAGCAGCTTGCCGTATGCTGAGAGTTAAATCTCCATGGCCCAGATTTGGTATTACGCGCTGGATCGCCAGCAACTCGGTCCGGTTTCGGAAGAGGAAATGGACCGGCTCGCCGCCGCCGGCACAATCCGGGGAAATACCCTTGTTTGGCACGCCGGAATGGTCGGCTGGGAGCCATACAATGCCGCCCGCGGACCGGAAGCCAACGCCGGCGCCCTCGGATTTTGCAGCCAATGCGGCGCCTCGCAGCCATTCTCCGAAATGGTTCGATTTGGAGACGCCTGGGTGTGTGCCGCGTGTAAGGAACCTTTCACTCAGCGGCTTCGCGAAACGGGGTTTGTGGCACAAAAGTTCCGTTATGCGGGCTTCTGGATTCGGGTGCTGGCCAAGCTGATCGACAGCGCGATTCTGATCGCGGTTTACATGCCGGTCAGCTATCTGACCTCGCCAATGCTACTTCGAACTGCCGGATCAGGAACCTTAACACCCGGTTTCTTCCTGTTGGAGGGTGGCCTTCTCCTGTTCCAGATCGTTGGCAGCGGCGCCTACGACATATTTTTCGTCTGGAAGTACTCAGCAACACCCGGCAAAATGATCTGCGGCAAGAAGATAGTGACCGCCGAAGGCGGAAGGTTGACGCTGGGCAGGGCCACCGGACGCTACTTCGCCAATTATCTCAGTTCGCTTATTCTTGGCATGGGCTACCTGATGGTCGCTTTCGACGACGAAAAGCGCGCCCTCCACGATCGCATTTGCGATACAAGGGTTGTCGATAAACTAGACAGAGCCAAACTGGACGGAGCCAAACTGGACGGACCACGCCCGTGATCGCCGTTCATTGTAGCGACTGCGGCGCACCGGTGCCCGAGGAATGGCTTCATCGTCCGGATTTCTTTCACTGCCAGTCCTGCAGGAGTTCGCTTCAGGTATTCGTATTTCCGGCCGCACTCCGGGTTCCTGGGCGAACTCAATCGGGCGCAGCCCTCAGCGAGGGCGAATCGAGCTGCTTCTATCATTCGCATAAGCGCGCCGTCGCGCCTTGCGATCAATGCGGCCGGTTTCTGTGTTCCCTTTGCCGGGTCGACTTCGGCCAACGCATATTGTGCCCGCAATGTATTCATTCCGGCTCCAAAAAGGGCAGTCTGACTTTAGTCGAAAGCAGCCGCCGGCTCTACGATTCCATCGCGCTGGCACTGGCTGTGCTGCCTGCATTTTTCATCTGGCCGACCCTGTTTACCGCGCCGCTGGCGATTTACTTATCGATTCGCTATTGGAATCGGTCGTTGAGCATCGTTCCCCGCTGGCGATGGCGATTCGTGCTGGCCATCGTGGTCGCCCTGGCGCAAATCGGAGCCTGGGTAGCGTTGGGAATCTTCTTTTTCAGACCGCAATGGAGGTTCCGCTGGTGAGCCGCGAAACCTACCGTAGACTGCCGGGCGTGTATCGCACACCCGCGAGCAAATGGACGCTTTGGATGGCCACCGATCATCTGCTTCTTATCCGGTCATCGCGCATCTCGGAGCAATATAGGCGGTTCTATTTCCGTGATATCCAGGCCATTGCGCTATGCAAGCGGGACGGCGTCTCCGACCAGCCGGTGATTCGATACGTAGCTCTGTCGATCTTTGCATTCCTCTTTCTAGTCAGCTACCGAAGCGCTTTCGGCGGGCTCTCCTCATTGTTGCTATTCACCTATCTCTTTTGGTGGCTGCAACGGAGGGATTGCGTATGCCATATCCAGACAGCTACGCAAACCGAGCGAATCCCGCCGCTTTCCCACTTGCGCGTGGCCAGCAGGGTGATTCGCGAGATACGATCGAAGATCGAGACCGCACAGAGCGAGCACCCCGCAGGAGCAGCGTCATCGGCACCTCAGCCACCACCGCCCATCGTCTAGTCGCGCAGCGTTGTTTTCACCACGAAACACGCGAGGCAGTGGCGCGGTGCCCGGGGTGTTCCCGCTTTTTCTGCCGCGAATGCGTCGTGGAACACGACGACCGCCTGTTCTGCTCGGATTGTCTCAAGCGCGAATCCGCGGGAAAAGGCCGACGAAGTTCCCTCGCGGCTCGATTCCTGACGCCGGTGGGTGTCCTAGGCGGAGTGCTCCTGGCCTGGATCGTTTTTTACTGGCTCGGTCAACTTCTTTTACTGATTCCCGACGAGTTTCAGCGATGATGGAATCAGGGCATGGATCGTTTTGAGGATCTCAGCGGCGAGTTTGACGCCGCTATCATCGGGGGCGGCATCGTCGGCGCGGGCGTGGCACGGGACGCCGCCCTACGCGGTCTGCGCGTAGCGCTGTTCGAAAAGAACGATTTCGGCAGCGGCACCACTTCCGGCTCCACACGCCTGATTCATGGCGGTCTGCGGTACCTGGAAATGTTCGATTTCGGTCTTGTCCGCATGGACTTGCGCGAACGCGAAACCCTGCTCCGAATCGCCCCGCACCTGGTAAAACCGCTGGAATTTTTGGTTCCTTTCTATAGCCGAAGCCTGTTTTACCGGGCAAAATTGCGCGCCGGAATGCTGCTTTACGACGCGCTGAGTTACGACAAAACACTCCCCAATCACCATTTCCTCAACGCAGCGGACACGCTCGCCGAGGAACCCGATCTCCTGCCCGGCGGATTACAGGGGTCGGCCGTCTATCACGATGCGCAGGTGCGTTCACCCGAGCGGCTTTGCCTGGAAAACATCATTGAGGCGCGGGAATTCGGAGCCGTTACGTTGAATTACGCAGAGGTCACGGGCGCGGTTTCAAATGGCGGCAGGATTCAAGGAGTCACGGTCCGCGATACGCTGAATGGCGCCGAGACCGAGGTGCGCGCCAAAGTGGTAGTGAACGCCTCCGGCCCGTGGTTCGACCGCGTCGCCGCAAGAGTCGAAGTGCACCCGGAGCAGCGAGTGCGCACGACGAAGGGAATCCACATCGCGTGCGAGCCGGTGAGCCGAAGAGCCGCGGTTTTGTCCTCTAAGATCGACGGACGGCTGTTTTTTGTAATTCCCCTACTCGGCTTCAGTTGGATCGGAACCACCGACACGGACTTTTCAGGCGATCCGTCGACAGCCCACGCGACCCCAGAGGACGTCGAATACCTGATGCAATCGGCCTCGGAGTTTTTTCCCGCATTGCGGTCCAAAAATATTTTCTGGAGCAACGCCGGAGTGCGAGCTCTCGTGAAAGAAAAAGGCCGTGAATCCTCGGTCTCGCGGGCACATCACGTAGTGGACGCGGACGGTCTGATCTCCGTGATTGGCGGCAAAATCACCGGTTACCGTGCAATCGCGGAAGAAGTCACGAACCTGGTGTGTAAGAAGCTGGGTGTAACTAAGCCTTGCCAGACCGCCGACCTTCCCCTGCCTGGCGCGAGAGACACAGCTCCGGACTTGAACACTGCCGATGACACGCTATATTATTTGCGTTCTCTGTACGGCGATCGCATGCGGGACGCTCTGCAGCTAGCGGGTACCGATGCACGGCTCTTACAACGGCTCGCGCCCCAGTATCCGGACATTGTGGCGCAGGTAATTTTCGCGGTCCGCGAAGAGCAGTGTCTCACCCTAGCCGACTTTATGCGGAGGCGCAGTTTATTAGCCTTCACCCCCGACCAGGGAATGAAGGCAGTCCCCGCCATAGCTCCATGGATGGCAACGGAACTCGGCTGGCCCCCCGCGGAAACGGCTACCCAGAGGGACGCATACCAGAGCTGGGTCGAGGAAACCCAGGCCTTTCGCAAAACTTTCCCCTTGACCAAAATGAACTGAACCGTTTAGTATTGTTAAATCATGATCCAAGTTGAGAATCTCGTGAAGAAATTCGGCGAATTCACAGCCGTCGACCATATCTCCTTCCACGTCGCTCCAGGCGAAATCTTCGCGTTTCTCGGGCCAAACGGCGCGGGAAAGACGACCACGATCAAAATGCTCACCACACTCCTGCGGCCCACCGGTGGAACACTAGAGATCGACGGTTTGGACCCCAATGAACATCCGAATGAAGTGCGAAAGCGCTTCGGGATCGTCTTCCAAGACCCCAGTCTGGACGGAGATATGACCGGATACGAGAACATGGAACTGCACGCCATCTTCTATCACGTGCCGCGCAAACTGCGCCCGGAGCGAGTAGAAAAGCTACTGCGTCTGTTCGAGCTCTGGGACCGGCGCAAAGACCAGGTAAAGCTTTTTTCAGGCGGCATGAAACGCCGGCTGGAAATTGCACGCGGACTATTACACACGCCGAAGATCCTGTTTCTCGACGAGCCAACCCTAGGCCTGGACCCCCAAACCCGGAACCAACTCTGGACGCACGTGAAGCACCTTAACCAAACCGAAGGAGTGACGGTTTTTCTCACCACTCATTACATGGACGAGGCCGATCGCGTGGCACACCGCATAGCAATCATCGATCACGGCAAGATTGTGGCGCAGGGAACGCCCGAAGAGTTAAAGCAGCAAACCGGAGCCAATTCCTTGGAAGAGGCTTTCCTGGCGCTGACCGGATCGGCGATTCGCGACGAAGCTGCCACCTCGGCCGACCAACTTAGGCAAGTTGCAAAGATGTGGGGGAACCGCCGATGAGCGTAATTTATGGCCTCTGGTTGCGCGAATTAAAACGCTACGTTCGATCGCGAGCGCAGATCGTTGCGTCGCTCGGGCAGCCACTGCTTTATCTGTTGGTGCTGGGGTTTGGACTTGGGCCTGTGTTTCAGAAGGCAGGCCAAGGCAACTACGTGCAATTCGTCGCACCTGGAATCATCGCCATGACCGTGCTGTTCAGTTCGGTTTTCTCCGGTATGGGCCTGCTTTGGGACAGGCAGTTCGGGTTTCTGAAGGAAACGCTGGTAGCGCCGGTCCCGCGGATTCAGGTGATGTTGGGCCGGACATTGGGCGCCGCTGCGGTTGCCGTGTTTCAAGGTCTGCTGGTAGCCGCCGTATGTTTCATCGCGGGTTTCCGGCCAGTCGATATCAAGGCGCTTCCGCTGGTGCTCCTGCTCATGGGTCTGATCGCGTGTTTATTCGCGGCGCTCGGTACGGCGATCGGCTCCGTGATAGAGAATATTCAGGGCTTTCAACTTGTGATGAACTTTCTGGTTCTGCCGATCTTCTTTTTGTCAGGCGCCCTCTATCCGTTGAATAACCTGCCGAAAGTTCTCGGCGTCATTACGAGTCTCGATCCGCTCGCATACGGCGTAGACGGTCTTCGTACTATTCTCATTGGTATGTCGCATTTCGGTCTGGCCGCCGACGTCTCAGTCCTGGTTCTTGTCGCCACTGCATTCCTCGTCCTCGGCAGTTATCTGTTTTCGAAAATTCAGGTCTGACGATGCCGCGAACGCGGAGCGCCAGCGCCCACCAGAAGGTCTTAGACGCCGCAATTGGATTAGTGGCGGAACACGGCGTGGACGCGACGAGCATGGACGCCGTAGCCGAAAGATCCGGTGTCAGCAAAGCAACCATTTACAAGCACTGGGCCGGCAAAGACGCTCTGCTGCTGGAGATGATTGCGGAAATGAACGGTCTGCGTGCGAGACCTGTTTTCGATTCAGGCAATACACGTTCCGACATGATTGCGGTGCTATCGTACAGACCACACGAAAACGTAGACATGCGAGAGCGGATTATGCCTCATTTCGCGGCGTACTCCGCTCGCAATCAGGCGTTCGGCGCGGCGTGGAAGAACCTGGTGATGGAGCCTCCCCGGCAGGAACTGAAGCATTTGATCGACCTTGGCATTGCGAAAGCCGAACTGGCGCCGGATCTCGATCTAGATTTGTCTCTCGCTTTACTTCTTGGCCCGATCATTTACTGGCACGTTTTTCTGAAAAGAACATCAGAGAATCCGCAAGCTTTGGCAGAGGGGGTTGTAGAGGCGTTCTGGAGAGCATTCGGATTGAAGAAGAACGAGACTCAGTAGTACGGAAGATATAGAGCGACATTTTCCAGCTATCCTAAACCCATGACCCCGAACATGCTCGGCGCATACGGCGAATGGGCCGCCCAGACCATGCCGGATCCGCCGCGCCTCTCCTTCCGGCAACCAATCTTCACCAACGTCGACGCCTGGCGTGCCGTCGCTCGAGGGCGCTACAAAGAATTGCTCCTGGGCCCCGGAGGCGCGGCCACCCCGATCCCAGCCGTCCAGCACCACTTCGAATTCGACGGCCTGTACATCGAGCACCTCCAATGGCAACTCCCCTACGGACCGCCCACCGAAGCGCTCGTCCTCAAACCCGCCGGAGCCACCGGCAAACTACCCGCCGTAGTCGGACTCCACGACCACGGAGGAAACAAATACTTCGGACTGCGAAAAATAACCCGAATCTCGAAGGACCCTCACCCGCTCATGATCGCCCACCAGGATCACTACTACGGCGGCGCCGCCTGGGCCAATGACCTGGCCCGCCGGGGATACGTCGTCCTCGTCCACGACGCATTCACGTTCGGAAGCCGCCGCATACGCCTCGCCGATGTGCCACCTAACATCCGCAACAACCAGATCGAAGCCAACCCCGAAGCCGAAGACGAAATCCAGCGCTACAACCAATTCGCCGCCGCGCACGAACACATCATCGCGAAAAGCCTCTTCAGCGCGGGAATGACCTGGCCCGGAGTCTTCGTCTTCGACGATCAAAGGGCCGTCGACTACCTCGCCGCCCGCCCCGACGTAGACGCCACCAGGATCGGCTGCGCGGGTCTATCCGGAGGAGGCCTGCGAACAGTAATGCTCACCGGAGCCGACGACCGAATCCGCTGTTCATGCTGCGTAGGAATGATGACCACCTGGCGTGAATACCTGCTGAACAAATCCTATACACACACCTGGATGTGCTACATCCCCGGACTCCCCCGCGACCTCGACTACCCCGAAATCCTGGGGCTCGCCGCCCCCAATCCCGTGCTCGTCCTAAGCAACCGGCAAGACCAACTCTTCACCATGCCGGAAATGGAACGAGCCGACCGAATCCTGACCGAAGTCTACAAAAAAGCCGGAGCCCCCACCCACTACAAAACCAGTTTCTACGACGGCCCGCACAAATTCGACCGTGACATGCAAAAAGAAGCCTTCGCCTGGTTCGACCACTGGCTCAAGACTTAAACCGTCCTCCCATGCGGTCACAATCTGTGACCGCATCCCGCCTCACCCACGGGACTCAACCAGTGACCGATAAATGCCACGCGGCATCGCACGCGCGTTGTTGCTATGCTCCTTGTACAGTCTTCTAGTCACGGTCAATATCAAAAAGACAACCCCGGTCCGCTGTCCAGCGGGTCGCGGTTCCAATCGAGTTAATCGAGCGCAAAATTCATTTCATACGCGGCGAGAAGGTTATGGTTGACGTCGACCTAGCCGAGCTGTGTATGGTACCGACAAAGGTTTCAACCAAGCCGTAAAACGGAATCTCGCCCGCTTTCCCGCCAACTTCATGGTCCAACTTTCACTAGAAGAAACCGCACCATGCGGTCACAACTGTGACCGCATCCCGCCGCAACCTTCGGTTTCAACCATACGTGTTTACTGAGCAGGGCGTGGCCATGCTCTCATCCGTTCTCGGTAGCCGGCGAGCTGTCCAGGTAAACATCGCGATCATGAGAGCCTTTGTAAAGTTGCGCGAAGTCATAACTAACCACAAGGATCTCGCCCATAAGATTGCCGCGCTCGAGCGCAAGTACGACGAACACGACGAAGAGATTCAAGTAATCTTCAAGGCTATAAAAAAGCTGTTGGAGCCATCACGGTCTCCCCAGAAGCGCCGCATCGGTTTCAAGACAGAACAGTAGCGAATCGCCGATCTGAGACCCTATGGAAGCGAGTCCGTTTTGCGCGAGTTCCTCAAAAAGCGCAAAGGCCGCGAAGGCGCGGCGCCAAATTGGAGAGGAACACGCAAGCCCAGGCCGCCGCAGCGAGTCCGTTTTGCGCGTGTTCCTTAAAAGAAATCGTCTACCGGCCGGAATTGGTCCCGCGGCTCTTCGCTTCGCTCACGCCCTCGAAATTCATCGCTTTCACCAACTCGCTCCAACAACGGTAATCACGCACCCGTCCTCTTCAAGCGCCCATTGGCGAAAAAGGTCGTCACTCATTGAATAATCGTTCATGATGGTCTCCTTCCAACAAATTCTTTGACCCGATTTTCGCTCATCTCGAACTAGCAAAGCTTCTCAACATGAGTCGGGTCGACCCCAAGGTCGTCCATGTAACGACGATAGAATGGCTGAGATTGAGGCAACGAATAAAGCGCAGTACAGCCGGCGGTTCTTGCGCACAGCATGTTTAGGCGCTACTTCAAATAGCAAAAGGAGCTGGCACAACTATCTCTGCTGACACGGCAGATCCTCCTGGTGCACTGCTTCTCTTCATCGCACTACTCGGCGCGTGCTCTCTGTTTTACACGAATGAATTGCTCGGATCGGGGGCGTTGAGCCGTGTCGCGTTGACCGGTTTCGTCATATCCTGGCTGTCCCGATTGGTGTTCCAGCTCTTCATATATGATTCAGCCATCTGGCGAGGACGGCGATTCTACACGGCCATGCACGTGGTCTTCTCAATCTTCTGGATTTACGTCGTGGTCACGTACGGTGCTGCGTTACGGATTGCCTGGAAGGAATGAGTCCCGGACGGCCTACGAGCAGCGCTCTCACTTCTCCCACCAGATAGAGCGATCCAGTGACAAAGATCACGTCGTCCGGACCCGCCTCGCGCGCCATACCAACCGCCGCGCTTAGATCATGCGCAACCCGAATGTCCGGATGATCCGCCGCGTTCACTAGTGTTTCCGGACGCACCGCGCGAGGCATCTTCGGAGCCGTCACAATCACGTGCTGAGCCGCCGGAAACAGAATTTCCGTGATCTCCTGCACCGATTTGTCGCGCATCGCGCCGTAGATCAGCCAACGAGTCCGATCGGAGAAAAATTGCCGCGTGTATGCGGCCAAGGCACGCGCGCCCGCCGGGTTGTGCGCGCCATCCAGAATCAAAGTAGGACGCTCGCCCATGAACTCCAGGCGCCCGGGCCAGTGGGTGCCGGCGATACCGGTAGCGATCGCCTCTTCCGGCGTATGCAAGGCGCGCAACGTGGCCACGGCCGTGACTGCATTTTCGATCTGATGTTCACCTGCGAGCGGACATTGAATCTCCATCCCATCCACCAGGAAGCGGCTTCCGCGCGCGGTAACTTCGAGTACCTCGACAGTTCGCGCACTCGCGCGCAGAACGGGAACATCCAGCTCGACGGCCCGCGCCTCCAACACGGCTTCTGCTTCAGCGCGCTGTCGCGCGAATACCGCCGGCACACGTGGTTTCAGGATGCCTGCCTTCTCCATGGCAATCTGCTCGATACTGCCGCCGAGAATTGCTTCGTGGTCGAAATCAATCGGTGTGATCACCGAAACCACGGGCATCAGAACGTTGGTGGAGTCGAGTCTACCGCCGAGTCCAACCTCGATAATGGCCGTGTCCACACGCTGATCGCGGAAGAGAAGGAACGCCATCGCGGTGACAGTGTCGAAATAAGAAGGATGCAGTTCCAGCCTGCCGGCCGCCAATAGTTCTTCCGCAGCCTGGTGGACACTTTGGAATGCTCCGGTGAATTGCGCGGGCGTCACCGGGACTCCGGCCACCTGGATTCGTTCCGTCGGCTCCATCAAGTGCGGCGATGTATAAAGTCCCGTTCGTATTCCCGCGGCGCGAAGCCCCGCCTCAATCATGGCGCTGCTGGAGCCTTTCCCATTCGTGCCGGCGACATGTACGGAGTGGAAGGCCCGCTGCGGATTCCCGAGTGCACTGAGCAGGACCGCCATCGCTTCCAGATCGAGCTTGAGAGTTTTCGATTCGTTTCCGAGTGAATAAAGATACTCAACGGAATCCGGATAGTCCATCGTCATCGCCATGGTACACCAGGGAAAACCTGGGACATAAAACGTTCAATGGCGGGTCACTCTACTCCGATAAAGAAGGTGGGAGATTCGTCAAGCAAACGATGCGGGAAATAGAAACCAGCCGGTTCGGACCTTTGCGTTACGAGGATACCGAGAGTATTGAGTTCCCGAAGGGGCTGCCCGGATTTGAATCGGAACGCGAATTTGTTCTGGTTGAGCGTCCTGAAAGCCGCCCTTTCCTTTTTATGCAGAGCACCACCAGTCCGGCGCTGTGCTTTGTTACCGCCCCTGTTGCCTTGCTCGTCCCCAATTACGCATTGGGACTTTCAGCCGATGACATGTTGACGCTGAAGACTGACGAGAGTGCTGGTTTGGATGTACTGGCGATTGTCTGCGCGATAGAAAATCAGCCGCCTACGGTCAATCTGCTCGGCCCCGTCGTGATCAACAGGCGCGCGCGCCGTGGGGTACAGACAATTCGGGACGATGACCGCTATTCGGCGCGCCATCCCATCTCGGCCAAGGATTCCGGAGGCGGATCATGTTAGTCATTCGCAGGCGGGTCGGTGAATCGTTCTGGATCGGCGAGCAGGTAGAAATCGAGATCCTCCAGATCGGGGCTTCGCAAGTAAAGGTGGGCATTCGCGCACCGAAGGATATTACAGTGTTGCGGACAGAAGTCAAACTCATTCAGGAAGCGAACCTGGAATCCGCACGACAGCCCTCAGCCGAGGCGCTGCAAAAAATTGTGGATTCTTTTTCAGATAACCCAAAGCCCGACCGATAAGCACAAATGACAGCCGGTAAGCAGCATCGCCGGCCGGCCGGAATGGATTTCCGGTTCAGACAAATTCAAGGAGAGAAGAAATGTCATTTTCCATCAACACTAATATCGCTTCATTGCAGGCGCAGAACTACCTGCGCCAAAACAGCGATTTCCAACAGAAGACAATCAGCCGGGTCACCTCCGGTCTGCGCATCATCTCCAGCGGCGACGACGCAGCGGGTTTAGCTGTCGCCAACACCCAGCGGTCCGACGAAGCCGTGCTCGCCCAAGGTATCCGGAACGCCAACGATGGCATCAGCCAGTTGCAGATTATCGATGGCGGCATTAACAACATTTCCCAGTTGCTCGACCGGGCCAGAACGCTAGCCACACAATCGGCTTCCGGCACCTTCACTGGCGACCGGAACGTTCTGAACAGCGAGTTCCAGAGTGTATTGGGTGAAATCGACCGGCAATCGCAGGCGATCGGTCTCAACACCGGTGGGGACTTCGCGAAATCGCTTTCCATCTTTGTGGGTGGCGGCCGCGGTTCAACTGGCGCGGGTGCGATCGCCAACGGCGCCGTAGGCGTCGATCTCCGCGGTTCGACTGTGGATTCCAAGAGCCTGGGACTGAAAGGCGTCCAGGCTGCCGGAGTATCGACGGTCGACATTGGAACGGGATCTGCGGCCACCAGCGTTTCTGCGATCGTGGCGAACGCGACCAACCTTCAGTCGGAAGTAAACCCCGGTTACACAGACTTTTATTTCCGCGGCCCGGGATTCGGCGATGCCAACCGGACGAGAGTTTCGGTCAATTTGGCCGGAGTAACCGACACCACGACTCTGGCGGCGGCGATCAACAGCGCCATCACGACTGCGGGCGCCGGTGGCAGCCAGGGAGCGACGGCGTTCTCCAATGCCGGTATTCGCGCGGTTGTGATCAACGGCACAAACGGAACTCAGCAGCTTGGCTTTACCTCCAGCAGCACCGCTTTTCAGGCCGAATCAGGGGATCGCCTCTCAAATGCCTTGCTAGGCAACGTGACCTCGGCGTCCGATCCCACGGGGCTGACGCTTGCTAACACCGTCACGAGCGGAGTAGTTACCGCAGCTACAACGACGGCGTTTGGAGCCTCCGGGGCGGGCACTCTCACGGTACGCTTTCAGGGAGACAGTCTGGCAAGCCCGGTAGATATCCATCTGACTGTGACTGCCGCCACCACGATCGACCAGGCGTTGGCGTCCTTGACTTCTGCTGTGGCACAAAATTCCTCGCTGCAGGCGGCGGGAATCACGGCTCTGCCGGCGACCCCAGGCGCATCGCTGGTGTTCGGAAACAATCGTGGCGAGAGGTTCGACGTGCAAGCCTCAGGAGATGTCAACGACCTGCTGGGTCTGGGCTCGTTCCAGAGCAGCGCCGAGGCGAGTGGAACTTTCGACTACACGTCTGTCACCGGTACCGGTGGAACGTTCCCGGCCACTGCCGAGACGCTTGAGTTCTCGGTCGGCGGGGGCGCGGCGATCTCTACAACGATTACGCCCGCGGCTGCTACCGTCGGCGCAGCTGTCAACGCTCTGAATGCGGCGTTTGCCGCGAGTTCGCCCTTGGCTGCGGCAGGTCTGCAAGCCAGCATATCCGCGGGCCAGATCCAAATCACCTCGACCAATGGCACTGCGTTCCGGATTAACTCCGTAGGCGCCACGAACAAGCTCGGCTTTAACAACGCCGGAGCGACCGGGGTTGCAGCCACGGCGCAGACTCAAAGCGCCTTGACGACGCCGGCCACTTTCGACTCGGGCGGCTCTCAGCAGACCGACGTTTTTGCCTTTTCACCGATCCGCAATGGAGCCGACGACCAGACGGTTACTCTTTCGGCCGCGGATAGTTCGGGCGCGACACAGTCTCTCGCTGTCGTTCTCCGCAACGATGCTACCGCGCGCAACGCCGGCAGTCTCGATCAGGCAATCGACACCATCAATTCGGCATTGCTGCAGTCTAACAATGCCACGCTACAGAAGCTCGTCGCGGTGAAAGAGCAGTCCAGCGGCGCCGAGGGAATTCGTTTCATCAGCACGCTGAACTCCTTCTCTGTTTCCATTGGCACCAACGCCTCCGGCACCACAGGTTTCGGCAGCCAAGGCACGGTACAAACGTCCACCGTCGTAGGAACCGGCAGCACCTCCGACGTCACTTCTCAAAGCTCTGCGCAATTGGCCGTCAGCGCTCTGGCTACGGCCGTTGCGACTCTGGGCACGGCGCAAGCGAACGTCGGTAAAGGGCAGAATACATTCAACTACGCGGTCAACCTCGCACAATCCCAATTGACCAATCTCGCGGCATCCGAATCGCGCATTCGCGACGCGGATCTGGCGCAGGAGGCTGCCAACCTGACCAAGGCGCAGATTACCCTCCAGGCCGGTGTCGCGGCGCTGGCCCAGGCCAACTCCGCTCCACAGGCAATCCTGACCCTGCTTCGCGGTTAACCCATTCTGAGCTAACCGGTCTCGCAGGTAACTTGCAGCCGGGCGCGGCGTATCCGCTTCGCCCGCGCATTTTTTTTGTCTGGTCCTTAGGCTATTACTCCAATGGCAGCTATTCATCGTTTGTTTTCAACGGCCGTTTCTCATCATCGGGAGGGACGCCTCCACGAAGCGCAATCCGGCTACCTCCAGGTGCTCCATAAGAACGATCGCCACGCAGACGCACTCCATTTGCTAGGGGTTGTTCTCTCGGAGGCCGGACGGCACGATTTGGCCGGCGCACTCATTCGAAAGGCCATCTTGGTGAACGGGCCAACGGCTGAGTTCTGCGGAAATCTCGGGCTCGTTCTTGCCAGGCAGGGTAGCGCGCCCGCGGCGATCGCTTGTCTCAGGAAAGCTCTTGAGCTTGATGGAAGCAACGCAGCATGGCATTACGAGCTGGCCAATCTGCTTCACCGGCAAAGCGCGCTCGACGAGGCCGCATCGCATTACGAGGCAGCTATTGATGCGCATCCGGACCATATCGCGGCCCATTTCAATCTGGGCGTCACTCGAATGATGCAGAGCCGTCTGCAAGAGGCGCTGTTGGCGCTCGAACGAACGCTCCAGCTTCATCCCCTCCATGCCGAAGCGCTGAATAACCTCGGGATCGTTTTGCAAGCCGAAGGCAAGCTGAACGAGGCTTCGGAACGCTACGATCGCGCACGCCAGATCCGTCCGGACTACTTCGACGCACATTATAATTTTGCCCTCGTCTGTCAGGAGCTCGATCGCTTGGAGGAGGCCGCCGAGGTCTATGGGGAACTGCTCTCGCGGCGGCCGTCACATGCGGAGGCGCACAATAATCTGGGAAATGTCCAGCTGGCCCTGGGGAATTCGAAACAGGCTCGCGTCTGTTATCAACAGGCGGTCCGTTACAACCCTCTGCATCACGACGCCAACTGGAATCTCGGCCTGGCCGATCTGCTGCACGGGGATTTTGCGGCGGGCTGGGTCGGATACGAGTGGCGCCTGCAAGGCGCTGCGGCTGCCACGTTGCCGGTTTCCGGTCAGCGCGTTCTCTTGTGCGCCGAGCAAGGCCTTGGAGACACCATTCAATTCCTCCGCTACGCGCCCATGGTGAAGGCTCTAGGGACCCATGTAACTCTGCAATGCGCGTCCGAATTAACCCAACTGGCAAGGAGCGCACGCGGAATTGATCGGGTGATCGCTCCCGCGGACGCTGCCAAATACCGGCAGGACTTCGACTGCAAGCTACCCTTGCTCAGCTTGCCCCGGCTCTTCGCGACCACCACCATCGATCGAATCCCGGACTCCGTCCCCTATCTCTCGCCCGATCCAAAGCTGGTTTCCGTTTGGCGCAAACGGCTGGGCCCTGCGGGTTTCAAAGTCGGACTGGCATGGGCCGGCAATCCCCTGCATCGAAATGACAGAAATCGTTCCATCCCGCTCGAGGCTCTTGGCGATCTCGTACAAACTCCGGGAGTCCGGTTTTTCAGCCTGCAAAAGGGCGGAACCTTGCCGGGCGCAGAGTCTCTGGGACCGGCACTCGCCAATTTCGCCGAGACGGCCGCCGCCGCTGCCAATCTCGACTTGATCGTTTCCGTCGACACCTCCATCGCCCACCTGGCGGGAGCGCTTCATCGGCCGGCATGGGTGTTGCTCCCGTTCGCCCCCGATTGGCGTTGGATGCTCAATCGGAATGATTCTCCGTGGTATCCAGGCATGCGTCTTTTCCGCCAAGCTCGCCGAAAGGAATGGAAGCCCGTGCTCGACCAGGTGAAATCGGAGTTGGAAAAACTAGTCAGCCAACACAGTTCACATTCGGAGGCCGTTTGACGCCAGCTAGCAGGCTGGACACCAGCTGCGTATCCCGCGCTAACGACGCCAGTTCTCTCAACGTGGCCTGCCGTGAACCGGACAGCCGGGCCCAAACAAGCTGGCCTTCGGAGTAAATTTTTATCAGGCGTGTCAACTGTTCCGCCGAACACGCACCCTCGGCCGCAAGTTGTTCCAATAAGTGAATCGCTTCGCCCCGCCGCCGCAATAACTCCGTCGGAGGTTCTCCATCGGCCGCCATTAACCGAACCTGAAGTTCCTCCAACTCTCCCACTACATGATCTAATTCAGAAATCATCCCCGCCCACCTTGGGCCACGAATGAACACGAAATGAACAGAAATAAGCATTTTGTTTTTATCCGTGTTAATTCGTGCCCATTCGTGGCCAATCTGGCTCTAACTGCCCGCCGGCTTCCCATAGAGCGTGAAGTTCAAGCTGCTGATGCTGGCGGTCAAGACCGTCTGTTGCGAGGTCAACTGCGCCAGCAAAGCGTCGGCTGATTCCAGTTTCAACGTCAAATTCGATCGCATCGCGCTGATCCGAGCGTTGGTAGTCGCCAGTTCGTCGTTCAGCCGCCTATCGGTCGCTGTGTATTGGTCCGTTTGGATCTTGATTAATCCCGAGATCGGATCGCTAATCTGGTTGAAGTTCGCAGCAAGACTGCCAAAACCGCTGGTGGAAGAACTAACGAAAGTGAAACCGGAAGCGATCTGGCTATCGGAAAGCCCGTTGAACGTGTCTTGGTTGAACGACAACGTCCCGGTTTGATCCAGGGTCAGGCCGAGATCCGCGAAGCTTTTGATCGCGCCGCTATCTGTAAAGTTCGTCAGTTGCCGCAAATCCCCTTGAATCTGCCGGACGAGAAAATCCCCGGATAGCGCACCCGCCGAAGGGCCAATCTGGGCATTCACCTGAGATGATAACGAGTTGAAGCTGGTGACAAAATCACTGAGCGCCGATGAAAGTCTGCTTCTGTCCGAGGCGAGCGAAATGGTCACTTGCTCACTGCCGGTCGTCGTCCCTTGCAGACTGAACGACACGCCAGGTACCACATCGTTGATCGTGTTGCTCGATTTGGTCACAGGAACCCCGTTCAATTGGAAGCTCGCATCCGAACCCGGGTTACTGCTGGTCAATAGCGCGGTCGCCGCGCCCGTCGGATCATCCGTCAGTTTCAGTGCGGCGGCTCCGTCGGCCGTCGACGTGATCGAGAGATAATTCGGGTTCGCCCCGGTACCCGTAGTCAAAATCGTAGCGGTAACTCCCGCTCCCGATTTGTTAATAGCGTCGCGTAGTCCAACCAGGTTGTTCGTTTGGGAGGTCAAGTTAATCGGATAGTTCGTCGACCCCACCGAAAGCTGCAGACTCCCCGTCGAGGAAACACCCGTGGTGTTCGAATTCGCATAACCAGTGAGTGACGTTTCCGAAGCTGCCGAGGCCAACGAAGTGATGTGGCTGATAGCGTACGTGGTTGGGCTGGTCGCGTTACTGTTCAGAATGGAAATCTTAGTGGTATCCGAACTGGTTGCCGCCACGCCGGCGTTATCGCCCACCGCTCCCAATGCAGTTAAGGTGCCTGCCAGATTGCTCACGGCATCCCCGAGACTCGTGGCGACCGTTTTCTTTTGAAGCACATCCGAGTCTTGATTCTGCAACTGCGTGGCCGGAATTTGAGCGATCTGGACAGCGCGCTGCAAAATGGACTGGAGGTCGCTGGAGTACTGACTGACGCCTGTAAATACCAGGGGTGCGAGATTGGTGCTCGTGGTGCCCATACACGGATCTTATCGGCCCTTGCGCCGATTCCCTGAACTCAGATTATTACCTAGCGATCCCCCGAGGCTTCCTGTATTCTGAATAGTTGGAGGATTCCGATTGAAAGGCGTCGTGTTAGCCGGGGGGACAGGCAGCCGCCTCTTTCCCTTGACCAAGATAACCAATAAGCATCTGCTGCCGATCTACGACAAGCCGATGATTTATTATCCTATTCAGACCCTCGTTGACGCCGGCGTTCGCGACATCCTGCTGGTGACCGGCGGACGGAATTCCGGCGACTTTCTCCGCCTTTTGGCCAATGGCAAAGAGTTTGGATTAGCCCATTTCAATTACACCTACCAGGAAGGCGAAGGCGGCATCGCCGACGCCCTGGCATTGGCCGAACACTTTGTCAACGGCGAAAAAGTCTGTGTAATTCTAGGTGACAATATTATCGAAAAATCCCTCAAACAAGCCGTGGATGACTTCGAAAAGCAGGAGCGCGGGGCGAAAATCCTGCTGAAGGAAGTCCCAGACGCCGAACGCTTCGGCGTCGCCGAATTCTCCAACGGGAAAGTCATCGGCATCGAAGAAAAACCCAGTAAACCCAAGTCGAATTATGCGGTTACCGGGGTCTATCTCTACGACGGTACCGTTTTTGAAAAGGTGCGCAAACTCGTGCCCTCCCGCCGCGGCGAGCTCGAGATCACCGACGTGAACAACGCGTTTATCGCTGAGGGAACAATGACTTACAGCTTCCTCGACGGATGGTGGACCGATGCCGGTACCTTCGAGTCGCTGCTGCGTGCCACCAACCTTGTCGCATCCTCGGCTCCCGGCGAAAAGTAATGGCACCTTCACCTCAACTCTGGTCGGACGTGCTCGAACTGGATCACCCGAAATGTGAAAAGGGCATTGGCAAAGTAATTCTCTCGCCAACCTCCCCGGACATCATTGAAGGAGTGCAAGTCCAGCCGTTCGCACTTTGGCCAGACGACCGCGGCTATTTCCTCGAAGTCGTGCGGATGGGGCATGGGCTGCCCGCCGGGTTTCCCGCGGAAACGACGCAGGTCTCGGCCGCATTGAGTTACCCCGGCACCATCAAGGCCTTTCATTATCATCAGCATCAAACCGATTTCTGGGTGCCTGCAATGGGTATGTTCCAGGTTGTGCTCGTCGATCTCCGCAAGAAATCCCGCACTTTCGGCGCCCGCAACACCTTTTACGTCGGATCGCTGCGCCCATGGCAGATTCTGATCCCGCCAGGCGTCGGACACGGTTACAAAGTAGTCGGCAGCGAACCCGGAATGCTGGTTTACGTCACCAATCGAACGTACAATCCGAAGGACGAAGGGCGCATTTCGCACAACCATCCTGACATCGGGTACGACTGGGAGCTACAGCACAAATGAAGATTCTGGTTACCGGAGCCGCCGGATTCATCGGCTCCTGCTTTGTCCGGCTCAGCATTGCAGCCCGTCCGGCATTCCAAATCATGGTGCTCGACAAGCTCACTTATGCTGGAAATCTGGAGAATCTCGCTCCGGTCGCCTCCGACCCCCGGTTCCGATTCGTAAAAGGCGACATCTGCGATGCCGCGCTGGTCGACAATCTTTTCAAGGAATTCCGGCCCGACGCCATTGTTCATTTCGCCGCCGAATCTCATGTAGACCGCAGCATTCTTACGCCCCTGCCCGCCTTTGAAACGAATCTTAGAGGTACATTTACCCTGCTCGAAGCCGCACGGACTCACAAACTGGCCCGCTTCGTTCATGTTTCCACCGACGAAGTCTACGGAAGTCTGGAAGCGCCGCTCGAAGCCGACGAAACCTTCCCGTTGAAGGCAAGCAGCCCCTATTCGGCCGCAAAAGCGGGATCGGACCTGCTGGCGCTGTCATATTTCGCCACCTACAAACAGCCAGTGCTGGTGACCCGTGCCTCGAACAATTACGGGCCATATCACTTTCCCGAGAAACTGATCCCGCTGATGATTTCGAACGCACTCGAAGACAAATCACTGCCCGTCTACGGAGACGGGATGCAGATCCGTGACTGGCTCTACGTCGAAGATCACTGCCGTGCCATTCTGACCCTGCTGGAGAAAGGCCGCGACGGCGAAATCTACAACATCGGAGGGAACCGGTCGCTGCCGAACATCGAGGTTGTGCAAAAAATTCTAGCCGCAACGGGAAAGCCGGAGAGTCTCATCCGCTACGTCACCGACCGCCCCGGTCATGACCGCCGGTATGCTTTGTCGAGCGAAAAAATCATGCACGAAACAGGTTGGGAGCCTCAGACAAGTTTTGAAAAAGGACTCGCGCTCACGGTCGATTGGTACCGTAATCATCAGGACTGGGTGCGGCGTGTGAAATCCGGCGAATACCAAAAATTCTACGACGAGAATTACAGCGGCCGTCGCGCGGAACCGGCATTCACGGCATGACGCGCAATTCTTCGCGGGCAGTTAATCCATCGAACGTAGCGGTCATCGGCCTCGGCTACGTCGGCTGTGTCACCGGTGCATGTCTGGCGGAAACGGGGCACCACGTCACAGGAGTCGACCGCGACGAAAACAAAGTCCGGAACGTGCTCCAAGGCCGCGCGCCGTTCTTCGAACCCGGCCTCGAAGACCTCGTCAAATCAAATGTCGCCGCCGGCCGCCTGACCGCGACAACTTCTACCGAGGAGGCGATCCGCCACGCCAATATCGCTCTGATCTGCGTCGGCACGCCGTCGGAGAAAAACGGCAACCTGGGTCTCGATCAGTTGCGGCGCGTGGTCGCCGACCTGGCGGTATACGCGCCGGAGCTGACGCGCCCGCTCATCGTGGCGATCCGCAGCACGGTGTTCCCTGGCACCTGCGAAGAGATCGTCGAATCGGCGCTGGGCAAGTTCTCGGACATCAAAGTAGTGTCGAACCCCGAATTTCTGCGGGAAGGAATCGCTGTCAGAGATTTCATGGAGGCTTCCCTTGTGGTCGTCGGCGGCTCCGATCCGGACGCGGTAAAGAAAGTGGCCGCGCTCTATGATGCCTTTCCGATCAAGCCCTGTCTGGTCTCGCTGCGTACCGCGGAAATGATCAAATACGCTTGCAACGCATTCCACGCCGTGAAAATTTCCTTCGCCAATGAAATCGGAGCGCTCTGCGGTGAATTGGGAATGGACGCGCAGGAAGTAATGTCCACACTCTGCACGGACAATCGCCTCAACACATCGGCGGCCTACCTGAAACCCGGCTTTGCCTTCGGAGGCTCCTGCTTACCAAAGGACCTGAGAGCGCTGACGTTCCGAGCGAACCGTCTCGACCTGAAATTGCCCCTTCTCGAATCAGCTCTGCCCAGCAACCAACGGCACCTGGACCGCGCAGTCGCCGCCGTGCTCGATCTTCCAGCCGCGCGCATCGGCGTCGTCGGGCTGGCGTTCAAAGAAAACACCGATGACCTCCGTGAAAGCCCAGTCATCACCTTGCTCGAAAATCTAATCGGAAAGGGCTGCGACGTTCGCGTCTTCGATCCACACATCCGCATGGACGAAATTTACGGAGCAAATCGCAATTTCATACTGAACGCGATTCCCCATATCGGCCGCCTAATGGACCCGACGCTGGAAACATTATTAGGATGGGCTCAGTCGCTGGTAGTAGCACAGAAGCCCTCAAAAGAAATCGCCGAAGCCATCACCAGGAGCGGCCTCCCCGTCCTCGATTTGGTAGGTGCAGGACTTCAGGCGTTGCATCTCAGCGGCTCCGCGTGAAGGAAAGCGCACCAGGATCCGGCACAACGCTTGGGTGTGAAGAAATCATGGGTGCGCAAGATCGGGCAGAAACTCCCGGGCGACGTTTTTCAGAGTGTGATATGCCAACCCGAGAGTCCCTCGCGTTAGCGCGCTCCCTGTAGTGTTGTGCCCAGTCGGTTCCCAAGCATTGGCGACGAAGGCCGCACCGAAGGTACCACCAATTTCTGAAACGTTGACCATTTTGCCGCCGGAATCTTTGTTCGCGATGAAGGTCTGGCTAATCGCGTTGCGCATACGGGGCATGAATTTGCCTTCGCGCAAACGGTGGTAACGGGGATCGGTGTGAAGGGTCAGATCGAATCCCAGAGCGATGAAATTGTGAGCCGCCGTGTATCCTTCAGCCGACCCAAAGCGGCGCGCATAGCCTTTCATGCCCTGTCCCCACTGTTGAGGTTCGTTCTGAAGTTGGCTGAAACCGGCGCCGATCGCTGTGCTGATTATGCTGACCGGTTCCACCAGCCGCAGAACTCTCCGCTTCATTTTTTGTTCCGGCGTCAGTGGCTCTGGTAATGTCGCCTGAGCCAGCATCAGCGTGGGAAGGGAAAGCAATAATCCCAGATTCATTAGCATCATCTTGATTAAGCGCCTCCATCGCATATCCAATAGCACGAGTATTGCTATCAACGGATAGGACCGTTGGTCTGGTTCGGTTTCGGTTGTCGCGGAAGAGCGCCGGAATCTACGGTCTGGCCAGTCCGCGATATGGTTTGAAAATTAAACGTGTCGCCCGCAATTTCCACCAGCATAAAAGTACGGTCTGTGTCGAAACCCTTGATGGTGTCCGGCGAAGGCCGCAAATCATGGAACCGAAGTTCGCCCGAGTTCCCCAGGACGAAATAATAGATACCGTTCTGGGGCTTGATCCTCTCGTAGACGTGCTGGTGACCGGTCAACACGACATTGACCCCGGCTTTTTCGAAGATAGGTTCAATCCTGGTTCGCAAATCCACGTCAGCTCCATGAAATCTGGCGTGGGTATAGAGCGGATGATGAAAATAACAAATATTCCAAGCGGAGCCGGACTGCGAAAGTTGCGTTGTGAGCCATTCCAGTTCCGCAGGGTCCATATAATTGCTGTCCAGCGCGAAAAAGCTAACGTTGCCCTTCTTGAAACTGTAGAAGCGCTGGCCACCCATATTGAAAGGCTTATAAAGCCGTTGGTTAGGATTATCGTGGTTCCCCAAACACGCGTAAAATTTCACTCCCGCATCCAGCAGGGGTTTATACGGATCTTCGAACTTCCTTTTCATATCGGCCGGCGTCTCCGAGCCATAAATGTTGTCCCCCATCATCAGGACGAAGTCGAAAGGAAAGCTGGCATGGTATCTCGCCATTTGTTCGCCCACTTCGTATTGAGCCCTATCGCCAGTGCCGCTATCGCCAATGACAGCAAAGCGCACTGAGTTCGCGGCAACAGGTAACTTAAGCTCGGGGGCCGGGGCTTGCCCTCGCGCTACAACTAGAATGGCCAGTACCGATAAGAACGTGAAACGACGCATCGTACAGTACCGTTCAGGGAATTGCATTCGGAATGAAATCGACAATCAGATTCGATTTCGCATCCCGCAGGACCAAATTGTTGCCCACCACACGGTAGTCGATGTCCGGTGGTAAGCGAGGCAAGTTCATCAGCAATGTAGGCGGCGTAGACTGCAACGGAACGCCGGACGGATAGGGCTCGTTGACAACAAGTCGCACACGCACCGGTTCAGCATGCTGAAGGCTTTGATGGACATGGCTCGCGTCCTTCCCCTGCATCGCGAGTCCAATCAGGCGGCGAAACTCCGCGGCCACGTCAGGAGTGAAGATATTCCCCTGCGTGGCCCCATGCCGCTCCTTCCGAACTCGCTCGGCAAGTTCATGTTCGTGATGTTTGATTGCTCCCTGTGAGCCGGTCGGCTTCAACGCAGGCAACGTTCCCTCGACTTGTTTACGCAGCTTCACATAGTCGTTGATGCGGGCTTCAAACTCTTCCACCAAGCGCGCATCCGGATTCACTTTCTGAGCCCGGCCGGAAATCATTACTATCAGGAAAAGGACCGCCGTCCCCGTAAATGTCAATTTCATTTAGGCTCCGGGATTGCCTGCTCCACGGCATCCGCAACAGTCTCTTTGATCGCGTGCTTGACTGCGTCTTTGACGGTTGCTTCCAACTCCGCCGGATTCAGGGCGACCTCCGTTTTGGGCCCGGCCACTTCCTGGACCACGACCTCCAGGACAGGCGTTACAGGCGGTAACTCCTCAACCACCGCCTTTGCAACTTTTTTCGCGACCTTCTCCAGAGAGCGGATCTTATCTTCTGTTTCGGGTTCCGCGTCATTCTCCTCTTTATCTTTTGCCTTGAGAGACTCCTCCCAATCGCTCTCAAATATGCTGGCCAACTTTGCGACGATCTTCGGCTCGCTGAAGATCAGGCCTACTTCGCGCCGGGCATCCAGTTCCGTCGTGCGAAGGCTCTGGCTGCCGAGAAACGCCTCCGCGCGATCCCGAACAATAGCGCGTGTGTGCAATCGCATAAATAGTTTGTGAGACTCGAAGGCGGCGCCCCGTCGCGACACCCGGCCGAGAATTTTGATCTCAACTCCGGCCTTGGAACGGTCCTGGAGAAGACGAATCATTGCCGGATCGGACAGATCGGGATCGTAGATCAGCAACTCTTTTGTCGCACCCGCGATAAAATTCGAAAGCTGCTTACGCGCGTTCGCTGGGCTGACGACAAATGAGTCGAGTCCGGGTGTGTATGGCAGCCGCTTCGAGTCCGCGTCGAACAGATTTGCAGCCTCCTGCACGATCTCCGGGTCGTCGACGAGAAGGCCGAAGCTGCGGCTGCGCTCGATATCAAGACCGGTAAAATTGAAGGCCAGAAGAAAGAGTTCCCGGCCATCGATAATGATCATTTTGGCGTGATAACGCACCAGATCGCCTGCGGTGCGCGCCACCGTAACGCCGGCCCCGAGAAGCCGCATTTCGAGTGCCCTGAGACTCTTCTCGCCACCCCGATTTGTATACGCAATGAGCGCCCGGACCGCCACGCCGCGATTCACTGCGCTCACCAGCGCTTTTTCTATCTCTATCCGATCGAAACGAAAGACAAGGATGTCCACGCTCGTTTTCGCTTCGTTAATTTTCGTGACCAGCGGAGTAATGCCGTCACCTGGTTGAACTAACAGTCTCATCCAGCGGGTTCGGAGCAAGTTAATGACCAACTTCATCAACGAATGGCACCGTTATTGCTCAAAGTTCCCCATGGGCCGCTGGAAAGGGCCAGAGGAGAAACGGTCTTGCTTAAAAATCCAAAAAAGCTCACGTTTTCAATCGCATTCGTCCTTTTCAGCTTTCCTTCAAGCGGCGCGAATGTAAAAGCTACTGATTCGGAGCATTCGCGCGCAGAAAATGCACGCAGAGAGTCCGCGGTGCTCTGGCGCGAACCCACAGACATACACACGCGGAACTTGTTTTATGGACAGGGCGGTGAGAAGGACCAGCCCCGCGGCCCTTTTACATTTGTCGAAGAGGACCTCAGCGGTACGAATCCCAAATACATTATTCGCGACCGGCAGAACGTCAAGTGGACGGTCAAACTGGGCATGGAGGCCAAGCCTGAAACCGTTGCGTCGCGATTGGTTTGGGCCGCCGGTTATTTTACTAATGAAGACTACTTCATCTCGGACTTACACGTAGAACAAATGCCAACTCGCCTGAAACGGGGCCGGAAACTGGTCGGTCCCGGAGGATCCATGCACAATGCACGCCTTAAGCGGCATGTGGAAGACCAGAAGAAGATCGAAAACTGGAAGTGGAAGCACGATCCATTGACGGGTTCGCGAGAGCTGAACGGACTAAGGGTAATGATGGCCCTGATCAACAACTGGGATTTAAAGGACGACAACAACGCTATCTACGGCGGAAAGAAATCCCCCGGGCAGGTCTATATGGTTAGTGATCTTGGCTCGAGTTTTGGAAGCACAGGGCTGGCATTTCCATTCCGCCATTCCAAGGGTTGCCTTAAATCCTACACTCACTCGAAGTTCATTGCCAAGGTCAGAGCCGCTGATGTGGATTTTCGGGTTCCCAGTCGGCCGTCCCTTGTTTATATCCTCAAGGTCCCAAGTTTCATCAGGCGGATCAGGATGGAAGATCTCGGTAAGCACATCCCTCGCGGCGATGCCCGATGGATTGGTCAGATATTGTCCGGTCTCTCAACCGAGCAAATCCACGATGCGTTCCGCGCCGGTGGATACACACCGGAGCAAGCCGAAGCGTTCACCAAAACGGTTCAATACAGAATCGCTGAGTTGAACAGCTTATAAAGCCGCCTACTTTGCCGGAGTCCGCTCCGGCTCTTCGTCCGTCTGAAATTGCAGTTCATAGAGTTGAGAATACAAGCCACCTAATTTGACTAGCTCGTCATGCTTGCCCCTCTCAACAATCGCACCATCCTTGATGACGAAGATGATGTCTGCTCGTTGAATGGTCGCGAGCCGGTGCGCTACGATGATGCAGGTTTTCGCGTCCATAAGCCGATCCAAAGCCTCGAACACTAGCCGTTCGGAAGCCGCGTCAAGTCCCGAACTCGGCTCATCGAGGATAAGAATGGGAGTGTCTCGAATAATGGCGCGCGCGATGGCGATTCGCTGGCGCTGGCCGCCGGAAAGCGTGACACCTCGTTCGCCGACCAGAGTGTCATAACCGTCGGGCATCTTTTCGATGAATTCCTTCGCGTTGGCAAGTTCCGCCGCCCGCAGGATTTCGGCGCGAGTCGCATCTGGTCTGCCGTACGCGATGTTCTGCCAAACCGGCGCATGAAATAACAAAGTGTCTTGCAGCACGAAACTGATCTGCTCGCGAAGCGACTTCTGCTTGAAGCGCCTGATATCCTCGCCGTCGATCTTGATCACTCCCGCGCTCGGGTCGTAGAAGCGGGGAATCAGATTGATGATCGTAGTCTTCCCCGCTCCTGTGGGGCCCACCAGTGCCGCAACCTGTCCGGGTTCAATCTGGAAGCTCACATTCGTCAGCGTGGGGTTATCTGGCCCGTAACTGAAGCTCACGTTCTCAAATTCAATGTGCCCGCGAAAGCGTGGTGCGTTGCGGGAGCCTCGTAGATCCCGAACGTCGCGCTGAGTCTCCAATATCTCGCGTATACGTTCGTACCCCACCGCCGCCTTGGAGTACGCGTCGGTCATCTTCGAGAGCTCCTGCATCGGTTTATACATCTTTCCCAGATACCAGATGAACAAGATCAGCGATCCAGGCGACAGGTTGCCCTCCAGCGCCATGCGCCCGCCGAACCACAGCACCAGAGCCGTGCCGGCCGCGACGATAATTTCCACGATTGGAGAAAGCCGCGCCTTGAGACCCCGGGCCCGTAAAGCCAGATCGACGCTTTCCAAGCTCTGTTCTTCCAAGCGATGCTGTTCATAATCCTCTCGTGCGAAGGCCTTGACGACGCGAATGGAGGTCAGGACTTCCTGAACCACCGAAACAATTTCGCCTTCTTTTTTTCGCACCTCACGAGATGCTTTCTTGATGAGCCGGGTGTACCGGTAGACCACGAAAAAAAGCACGGGGGCCACCGATAGAGCGATCAGCGTGAAATGCCAATTGATGTAAAACATCACGGCGACCATTCCCACCAGGGTCAGGCAATTGATCAGCGCGCCAAGCAACCCGGAGGCGATAAAGCTCTGAACCGCGTCGATATCGCTGGTCACGCGGCTGATCAGGTCGCCGGTCTGCGATTGGTCGTGGAACGCAAGAGACATGCGCTGAATATGCGAATAGAGGGTTCGGCGCAGGTCGTGCATTACCCACTGGCCGACGTTGGTGGTCAAGTATTTTTCAGCGTAAGAGCAGAGTGCGCCCAGAACTGCGATTGCCACAACCGCCAGCGCAGCAAACTCCAGCACCGCCAATTTGTCCGTGCCGGCGATCGATACGACCAGTGGATTCAACCAGCCTGGAATTGGCCGCGACTTCAGAACATCGTCCAGAACAATCTTCAGAGGCCAGGGTTCCATCAGGCTCGCGGCACTCTCGCCGATAACCGCGAGAAGCCCAAATGCCAACGCCTTCGAATGCGGCCTCAGAAGTTCCCCGATACTCCATCCCCGAGGCTTTTCGGGTCGGCCCGTCATTGGATGTTGCCCATTATCTATTAGATGCGTGAGTGCGAAGATAGCGAACAGAGAATTTGGCCGTATGTAACGAAGTTCACAGGCGGCTCTCTAACAGAAGTGGTGGGCTCGTGAGACAGGCAGCTTTGACCGTCAAGATAGCGTCACCGGTTGAATCGGCTTCTGAGGCGGGTCTATCGTACGTAACGGGGCTGGAGTCTGGCATTTCCCGTCGTCCCTACCGGAACGGATTTCGCTACCACGACTCCAATGGGAAAACTATTCGCGACGCGGCAACTCTCCGCCGGATTCAGTCGCTAGTGATCCCACCAAACTGGAGAGACGTATGGATCTGCCGGGATCCGAACGGCCACTTGCAGGCTACTGGACGCGACGATAGAAATCGCAAACAGTACATCTATCATCCCCGCTACCGGGCAGTACGAGAGCAAACGAAATACGGAAAGATGATCCTGTTTGGACACAAGCTTCCATTGATCCGGAGAAAAGTGCAACAGGATTTATCGCTGAGCGGTCTGCCGAAAGAAAAGGTACTGGCGACGGTGATTCGTCTCATGGACCTGGCCCACATACGAATAGGAAACGAAGAATACGCACGGCAAAACCAATCTTTCGGACTCACTACCATGCGAGACCGTCACGTCGATATCAAGGGCTCGAAGATTCATTTTCGATTTCGAGGCAAATCCGGTAAGCTTCACGAATTCGATTTAGAGGACCGGCGGCTCGCCGCAATCGTAAAGCGATGCCGGGATCTACCTGGATACGAGCTGTTCCAGTACATCGACGAAGGCGGATCTCATGTAGCGCTCGATTCCGGAATGGTCAATGAGTATCTGCGGCAGATGACTGGTGAGGATATCACGGCGAAAGACTTCCGCACCTGGCACGGCACCGTGCATGCGGCGGAGCAATTGACCGCGTGCGGCGCGTCGTCGACGGAAACCGAGGCAAAGCGCAACATCGTGGCCGCAATTAAGGCGGTGGCGGAGCTTCTCGGGAACCGGCCCGCGACGTGCCGCAAATATTATGTCCACCCCGTTGTTTTGGAACTCTACGTTGCTGGCGCGCTCGCAGAGTCTATGTCCGAAAGATCCCACAGCCGGAATTTGCCGGGCCTTGCGCCGGCTGAGCGGTGTGTCCTCGAAATCCTGCTGGCGAACTCTCCAAAACTCTCCGATCTTTGCGCGTCCGCGTGAAATAAGATAGCATTCAAGTGGCCATGTGTCGCCGTGCAATCTTAGCGCTCGTAGCTGTTTCCGGAATCGCCGCAGCCGCGCCGGCCGCCGATCCCGCCGAACAGTTTGAAATCAAAATCCGTCCCATCCTCGCGAACCGGTGCTTCGCCTGCCACGGCTCTTCGGGACTGGGAGGCCTGACGATGACGAGCCGCGACGGGCTGCTGCGCGGCGGCAAATCCGGTCCGGCGCTCATCCCCGGCAAGCCAGAAGAGAGCCTCATGATCGAGGCTGTTCTCCAGACCAACGAAAAGCTCAAAATGCCCGCCGGTCAGGGAAAACTTCCCGACACCGAGATCGCGCTCCTCACTGCCTGGGTGAAAGCCGGTGCCTACTGGCCGGAACAAAAAGCAGCCGTCGTCGATCCGAAAAACAAATACGTAATCACACCGGAGCAACGCGCGTTCTGGGCTTTTCAACCGGTGAAGAAGCCGGCTGTCCCGGTCGTAAAGAACACCGCCTGGGCCGCGTCGCCGATGGACCACTTCATCCTGCAACAGCTCGAAGCCAAATCGCTCCAGCCAAATCCACGCGCCGATAAACGCGATCTCATCCGCCGCGCCTACTTCGATCTTACTGGCCTGCCGCCGTCTTACGCTGAAACCGAGGCTTTCCTAGCCGACAAATCGCCTACCGCGTTTGCAAAAATTGTAGACCGTCTGCTAACCTCGCCCCGATACGGAGAACGCTGGGCGCGCTATTGGCTCGATGTCTCCCGCTACGCTGACGACCGTCTCGACAGCGACGTGGAACTGCCCTATCCGAATTCCTTCCGCTACCGTGACTGGGTGATCAAAGCTTTCAACGACGACATGCCCTATGACTTGTTCGTCAAAGCGCAAATCGCCGGCGACCAGATCGACAAGAACGATAACCAGTTGGCGATCGGCCTCGGCTTCTACGGCCTCAGCCCTGAGCTCACCGATGACCGCGTTGACGTCACCACCCGTGGCTTTCTGGCCATGACCGCCGCCTGCGCCCAGTGCCACAACCACAAGTTCGACCCCATCCCGACCAAGGATTACTACGCTCTGCAAGGTGTCTTCGGCAGCACCAAGCGTGCGGAACTCGAGCTCGCCCCAGCGGACGAAGTGAAGCGATGGAAGGCCCAAAACAAGAAGCTGCAAGAGGTAAAAGCGCGCATCGAACAGTTCCTCAAAGCGCAGGCCGAAGAACTCGCGCAAATGCTCGCGTCCGATTCACCTCGATATATCCGCGCCTCGCGCAAGGTCCTCGGGACGCAATCGCAGCCGCTGGCCGAAGTCGCAGCCGCCGACCATCTCGATAAGGAAACTCTCGAGCGCTGGGTCAAATATCTGAAAACCGGCCCGCAGGAAAACAAGTACCTGCACGGCTGGCGCGACGAATCTTTCGACCTCAGCCAATTCCGTCAGGAAGCTCTCTCGGTTCTGATTGAGCGCAAGGAAGTCGATCGCCGGAACCTGACTAAAGCGTCGAACGATCCGGAGAACAACACTGCCACTACCGCCCTGCCGCCGGACCGTTACTACCTCTGGCGCGATCTTTTCTTCAACGATTTCTACGGCAAGGAATTCAAACAGGAAGAAGACGGCATCCTCTGGTACGGCCCCAATCGCGGCTACCTCACATCGGACGGAACGGTCGACCGCTTCCTCGAGGGCCGCTGGAAAAATTACCTGAGCGACATGCGCTCGGAATTAAAGGACCTGCAATCCGCCCTGCCGCCGCAATACGCATTCGCACACGGCATCAAGGACGTGTTGCCGGCTCACGACGAACGCATCCAGATCGGCGGACAACCCGACCGCCTTGGCGAAGTCGCCCCGCGAGCGTTCCTTTCGATCTTGTCCCCGGGCGATCCGGTCCCCTTCAAAGACGGCAGTGGACGCCGAGAGCTAGCCGAAGCCATCGCCAGCCCCACCAATCCGCTCACCGCGCGCGTCATGGTGAATCGCATCTGGCAGCATCACTTTGGCGAAGGCCTGGTCCGGACCGTCAGCAATTTCGGCCGCATGGGTGAGACGCCAAGTAACCCTGCGCTGCTCGACTATCTGTCCGCGGCGTTCGTCGAGAACGGCTGGTCCATCAAGAAACTGCAGCGCGAAATCATGTTGTCTTCGACCTATCAGTTGAGTTCCGATTACTCCGCAAAGAATTTCGCCGTTGATCCGGACAATCGCCTTCTCTGGCGCGCCAACCGCCAGCGTCTCGACGCCGAGGCCATGCGCGACACACTGCTGTCGGTCACCGGTGAATTGGATACGAAGGCAGGCGGAGCCCCCGTAGCTCTAGAACAGGAAGACAACCATCGCCGCTCTGTATACGGCTTCATCAGCCGGCGCAAACTCGACGGCACTCTCTCGCTCTTCGATTTCCCGAATCCGAATCTCTCCGCCGAAAAACGAATTTCGACCGCGACGCCGCTGCAACAACTCTTCTTCCTCAACAGTGGCTTCCTCGAGAGTAGAGCCAAGGCGCTCACGCAGTCGGTAGCCGGAGCGCCATCGGTCGACGAGCGAATCCGCAAGGCGTACCGCACGGTCTACGGCCGCGATCCCAAGCCGGAGGAACTCAAGCTCGGCGAGCAGTTCCTTTCCCGAGGCAAAGACGCGATGCTGCCATACGCACAAGTGTTATTGAGTTCCAACGAACTCCTGTTTGTGAACTAGGAAATCAAATGACGCGACGCGAACTACTCAAGACGACGGGAACCGGTTTCGGAATGGTCGGCTTAGCCAACCTCCTGGTGAAACAAGCCCTGGCCGAAGCCGGATCGCTGGCCCCCAAGACGCCGCACTTCGCGCCAAAAGCCAAGCAAGTAATCTTCCTGTTCTTAAACGGCGGCCCGTCCCAAGTCGACACCTTCGATCCAAAACCTGCGCTCGCAAAATATCACGGCAAACCGATGCCAAGCGACTACGCAAAAGCAAAACAGGAAGGCGGAACGGTCATGCAGTCCCCGTTAACCTTTAAGCGCTACGGCCAGAGCGGTCTCGAAGTCAGCCAGCTCTTCGAGAAAACCGCCGCGCACATCGACGACATTTGCGTAGTCCGTTCCATGCATACCGACTTGCCCGCGCACCCGCAAGCCATCCTGCAAATGAACGTGGGGCGCATCATCCCGGGATTTCCCTCCATGGGATCGTGGCTGACATACGGCCTAGGCACGGAGAACCAAAACCTGCCAGGCTTCATCTCCCTATGCGCCGGAGTCCCGGACGTCGGACCGCAACTCTGGAGTTCGGCCTTCCTCCCGTCGGTCTACCAGGGGACATATGTACCAAGCGACGAATCCGACCCCGAGAAAATGATCCAGCACCTGCGCAATCGCACCAGCGACTCAGCCGGACAGCGCCAGCGCGTCGATCTCTGGGAAAAACTAAACCGCATGGACCTGGAACGGCGAGGACCGGACGCGCAATTAGAGGGGCGCATCCAATCGATGGAGGTCGCCTACCGGATGCAAGCCGAAGCGCTGGACGCATTCGACGTGTCGAAGGAGCCGGAAGCGGTGCGCGAGCGTTATGGAGTAAATGCGCAGCACGATGACACCGAAATGAAAATTAAATCCGCCACCAAGGACGGAGACTTCGCCAGAGGCTGTCTGGTAGCCCGCCGCCTGGTAGAAAGAGGAGTGCGAGTCGTACAGGTCTACTTCGGTAATGACAAGCCCTGGGACAGCCACCACGACATCGGCGTACATCGAAAGCTGGGATTCCAAGCCGATCAACCAATCGCCGCGCTTCTACAGGATCTAAAACAATCCGGCCTGCTCAAAGAGACACTCGTCATAGTAGGAGGCGAATTCGGAAGGCGTCCCTGGACCGAAGTAGCCGGACGAATCAACGTCCAAAACGGAAGAAATCACAACAACGAAGGCTTCACATACTTATTAGCCGGAGGCGGGGTAAAAGGCGGAACCGCCTACGGAGCCACGGACGAATTCGGCTACCAGTCAGTAGAGAATAAGGTTCACGTACACGACCTCCACGCCACCGTACTCAATCTGATGGGACTCGATCACAAACGCCTGACCTATCCCTACAGCGGCCGCAATTTCCGCCTGACCGACGTAGCCGGCAACGTAGTCAACGACATCATCGCCTAACGCAATCCGGGACCTTCTGGGCCGCGGAATTTTCCGGCTTGCGAGAAAACTCACCCAAGTGGGATCGCGGCTCGCGCCGGTACGTCGCGAACCAGACCGGTTTCACAATCAGCGTTCATTTGCGTTTATGCGCGGCCAAAAAGCCTTCCCTAGAACACAAACCCGACATGCGCCGTCACACTTCTCGGAGTCACAAAGTGTGTTCCGCTAAACGTCGACAGAAAATTGTACAACGCCACTTCATTCGTCAAATTGTCGATCGCAATCGACGCGGTGATTCGCTTCTTTCCCTCACTGTGAAGAAGGTTGTCCGTGCCAATCCCCAGATTAAATAGATTGCGGGCCTTCACGCGATCCGGGTTGTGGTCGTCATTTTCCTGGCCCGCCTGAGGCAGCGTCAGAAGCTTCGATGTGACAGTTCCGCTGCAATCGTTAATCGGATTCGCGACAGTAGCGAACGTTCCGCCACACGCCAAACCAATCGACACTTGCTGATTTGGAGTAAGTGCGATGGCGGCATCGGAATCCGGAATACCGCTGACAACCAATCCACTATCGTAACGATAGGTGAACGCGACCCACTCCGCATTGTGAGGGCGCTGGTAACGGAGGTTCACGGTCGATTGGAATGCTTGATCGTGATCGATTCGGAACACCCCACCGGCTAGTGGTGATCCCTGCGGCACCAAGCCGCCCGTCTCAGGAGGGAAGTATCGCGCCCGCGTATGGCCAAAGGTCCAATAAGCCTGAAAGCCATGTAGATTCGTGGTGCTCACCCGTCCCGTAACGCCATCCAGCTTCGAATTGTGCCAGGCGATCGGAAACGTGATCGTAGTGTTCAGCAGCGTACTGAAATCATATGCGTTATGGGTATATTTCCAGAAATAATCGACGTCAAGCACCAGGAATTTGCCAACCGCCTGCTGCAGACCGGTATTGAACTGGTTCCGGAAACCGGGGTCAATCGGTACTCCCGTCGATCCGAAGACGTTCTGAGCCAGCCCGCCCACTCCGGTGGCGCTCGAAAGAAGGAGATTCTCGTTGAACGGTGTCTCGAATGTTCGCGCGTAAGCGGCCCGTAGAACAGTTCCGGTTTTCTTGACGTTGTAGGACACGCCAAGCCGCGGCTCGGGTCCTGTTTTCGTCACCAGGCCATCGTAGTGGTCCAAACGAAATCCAACGTTGAACAGAAAATTTCCTGCCGTGATCGCGTCCTGCGCATAGAAGGCGTATTGGTTGATATTGGCCGTGGAGTGATAGTTAAACAGACTTCCGCCGCGAGTCAAATCAAAAGGAAGAAGGCCAGGCGCGAACGGCGATGTTGCGTTGGGATTATCGCTTGTATTTGGTTGGAGTCCGGTGCCAGAGCATTGGCTCGGGTTAGTCAGCGTCGTGTCATCAGTAGGATTTCCGCCCGTATCGATGCACGGCGAATTGAACGTCGGATCGGTGACGCCGAACTGGAAATTCTCCAGCAATCGCGTCTGCTTCAAATCCACGCCATACTTCAAATTGTGCCGTCCTTGCGTTGTGGAAATATCGGCCTTCACTCCCCAGTTGAGCAGTTGCCGTTGCTGGCTCTGCGTTGCCGGGGTATCATCGTCGAGAAAATCGCGGCTCGGGTAGTAGTTGAACTGATCTTTCCGAATGTATGGATTAACGGTCAACAGCGTATGGGAGTTGAACGTGTGCTGGTAGCCGGGAGCGAAAGTCCACGTCAGAACTCGTTGCCGCTGATCCTGAGGTAATTGATCTAAGTCGTTCGGAATCTGGATCCAGTTCCGCGCCGCAAACAGATTAAGGTGAAACGCATCGGTGGCGCTTGGCTGGTAGTCGAGACGATCGAAAATCGTCTGATTGTTGCCGATATCGTGGATCGGTCTAAATTCAGGAGTATCGAGAAAACGCCCGCTCCGAACTCCTTCCACCGCTAGAAAGTTCCCCAACTTCGCGTTGCCGAACCCTAAACCAACGCTGCCGCCAGTTGTTCCAAAACTGCCGTACGACGAATCGACGTTTCCAAAGAATCCACCCGCGCCAAGGCCCGACCGCGTCGTCGCCTGAACAACCAGGCTCGTTTTGTCGCCAAATTCCGCACTCGGATTCCCCGTGATCAATTCCATGCTTTGAATCGCACTAACCGGCAGTTGCGTGGAAAACACCTTGCTCTGCTGATCGCTGATCGGCTGTCCGTCGATGACGAAGCTTACCTGAGCGTGATCGCCCAACGGATGGAACAGTCCGTTCCCATCCGCGGCCACGCCGCCGGTACTGTAAGTAATCGCCTGGGTTAACCCCCCGGCCGGATCAGTAGACGGAAGCTTCAGGAGCTGGCTTCTGTCCACATCGACGTGAGCCGACGGATCGTTCTCCAGCACGTCTGCGCCGGCAGCCTCCACCTGGATTGTCGTGGCGCTCCCCGCCACCGCCAGAGTCGCCTTGACCTGAATCGGAACGGAGCTGCGAATCGCAACATCTTGAGAAAACGTATTGAACTTAGGCACGCTGACTTCGAGATGATAAGGATTGGGAGGCAGGTTCACCAGCCGGAAGGCGCCGGTCGCGTCGGACTTCGTATTCTGCGAGTAGCCGGTAACGGCGTTGCGCACCGAAACCGCGGCTCCAGGTATCGCTGCCCCGCTCGCATCAACCACGGTACCTTCAATTGTTCCGGCATTTCCAAGAGATTGAGCCGCCAGGGGAATAGAAAGTAAGCACGCCAACAGCGTCAATAGTACAGCCTTGGGTTGATTCACGTATCCAGTATGTGAACCAACAAGCCGAAGCCCTAGGTCAATCTGGCTGACGGGCTGCGGCGACCGGTGAACGGGCGGTCAGAGCGCGTGAGCGGACTCACCGGTCCTGCTCACCACTGAAGCATTGTACGAACGTTATGCGCCAGCCGCTTGCTCACTATCAGTTCGTGCGAATTGCTCAACGTCAACAGCCAGCGTTGGCTGCTCAGCGCGCTCATCTTCTTCACATGATTGACATTTACAATCGCGTTCCGATGAACCCGCTGAAACGGAAATGATTTCAGTCTGGTCTCAATCTGGCGAAGCGACTGTGTAGCGAAGAACTTCTGTTTAGCGGTAAGAATCCAGACGATCTCGCCTTCCGCCTGGAACGCCAGCACCTCGTCCAGATCGAGTAGAAAGTATTCCTGCCCTGTGCGCCCAACAATCTTGCGCCCCTTCGGAGGGCTCGGTACGTCGCTCACCTCGGCAAGCTGCGCAACGCCTTCGGCACGCTCTGCCGGCTTGTTGGTCAAAGTCCTCGCTCGTTCCACCGCCTTTTTCAAGCGAGCCTCGTTCACCGGCTTGAGCAGGTAGTCGATCGCCCCCGCTTCGAATGCCTCAATGGCATGCCGGTCGAACGCCGTCACGATGACGACCGCTGGAATATGCGGACCTCGCAGGTTGCGAATCACCTCGAAGCCGCTCATCACGGGCATCTGCAGGTCGAGGAAAACAAGGTCCGGTTGCAGTTCCTCAATCTTACTCAGCGCCTGCTTGCCATTATCGGCTTCACCCACGATGCTGACATCGGAATAGGAATCCAATTCTTCCCGCAATACCCGCCTGGCGATCGGTTCGTCGTCTACGATGAGAGTCTTCATCCCGCTACACTTCTATCTCTACTGCTGTACCGCCGAACACGCACAACCGGTAAGAAAAACTGGCAGGCGGCCCGTAACAAAGAACGAGCGGGCGGTTTCCAGCCATTAACGGCAATCACATCGCCACGGCGACGGAGGTAAGCGGCACAGCAAAACTCACGATCGTCCCTTCTGGTCCCGAAACGATCTTGAGATCGGCACCCAAGCCGTAGCACAGGTGAAGCCGGCGCGTGACATTCGCCAGTCCAACACCCGTCCCGCCATTGCCGAAACCCTCGTCAGGATTTATGCCCGCTCCCGTGTCTTCGACGCGGATGAGAAGCTCTTCTTGAAAAATCTTTACTTGCAGACGCAGCAGGCCGGGCTCCGCCCTTTGCGACAATCCATGCTTGACGGCATTCTCCACCAACGGTTGAATCGAGAGTACCGGAATCGGAACGGACAGCGCGGCCTCATCTACGTCGATCTCCGTTTCCAAACGCGCACCCAGCCGCAGCCGTTCAATGTCGAGATAGGCTCTTACAATCTGCATCTCTTCCGCCAACGGAATAAATGTCCTTTCCGATTGCAGGAAATAGCGGAAAATGTCCGCCAAATTCATAACCGTCTTTCTCGCGCCGGTAACCTCCCGCGGAATAATGCCATAGAGCGTATTCAATGCGTTGAAAAGGAAATGCGGGTTGATTTGAGATTGCAGCGCGCGCAGTTCCGCCTGGGAAACCAACCGTTCCATCTCGGAATTCCGCAATCGGTCCACCTGCTCCGCCAATACGGAGGCCAGCCGGCTCAACAACTGCAAGTCTTCGCTCAAATAGCGGCGTCCGCCCCGCCGCCTTCCAAGCAGCACATACCGAATGTCTCCGTGCGAGAGCCGAAGTGGAATCACGGCGTCTACCCACTGAAAATCCGGCGAGTGTCGCAGGCCAGGGATGTCGCTTCCCGGCAGCGGGAACAGAAGATCGAATCCCTTCAGCGTGCGCGCCAGCCGACCCTCGGGAACCACTGCGACTTCTTCCGTGCTCATGAACTTTGCAGTCTGTTCGGCCGCCCACTCCAGGAACTCCGGCTCGCTGCTGAAAAGCGCGGCGCGAACCTGTACCTCTTGAAGCGCCTTTTCGATGTCGGGCCTGCGAAAGATCACTCTGGTCAGCCAGCGCTGCAATTGGCCGCGCAAGACTGCGAATGTGGCCAGAAGGAGACAAAAGCCGATCAAAAGAAGCGTTGTATAGACCGGGTTGTCGACCACCACCGCATTCACGTGCACAAACGCGCCGGCGGACCGGATCATCAGAAAAGTTAGCGCCGCCGCGAGCAGCGCATTGGCAAGGAATCGCACGAAAGCATCGAGCAGCACAAAACGGTAGTCCTGCAGCAAAACAAATAAGGCGAGCGGGATCCCGGCATGATGAAGCGCCAACTCGCTCGACCACGCATGTGCCGGATGCGCCGATCCGAAATGGACAAACGACATCGCGAACAAAGCCGCGCACATCGCCCCGGACATGCGCGACATTTTCCCTCGCCGATCAGGCTCGCCCCGCAGCGCCAGAAAGGTCACAGCGGCCAAGGTAAGAGCGCCAAAGCCAAAGGTGATCAACAACAACGCGCGATGCTGATATCCTCGGCCCAGCTGAACTAAATCCCAGAAGTGCAATCCCACGGCAATCGCGCTCAGAGCGTAACCGGCGCCAGTAAGAGGCCAATATTTTCGGTCCAGGGACAGGTGCAGAAGGATCGCCGGAAGTACGCTCAGCACCGAAAAGCTAAAGGCGATCAGCAGACCCGTCGCAAAGGCATTGTTATTCGTAGGTGTGATCAATACTGCGACGGAACCCAGGTTCCAGAGGAATGCGCACCCCGCGGCCGACACAGAAAGCCAGCTTCCGCGAAGCCGCGCGCCGACCCGATCCCGCAGCAGAAGGAAAAGGAAAATCCCGAATATGACAGTCCCGGCGAAGTGCCCGATCGTATTGACCAGCAGCGCCTCGTGAATGTTCGTCACTCATTCGTATTCTCATCTGTTTGGCGCCGGTTCACAAGTACGGGCGCGACGGGATTTACGCGCTTGACCAATCCAATCGATGTTTCCTGCTGTGAGATTCTGGCGTCGCAATTTGCGCGATGCCGGTTACGCCTCGATCGATGCCGGCTCCATCTTCCACCGCGGCGCCGCTTTCACTGCAGGCAAAAGAGCAACACTACGGAACTCTCGTCTGAGCATAGGTTTTAGAAAACCCGTTTCGGCTGTTGGTCACCGTGAAACTGCCGTCGCGATTCGCCGAAAGCTTCAGCCAGCGCGCCTCACAAGCTGTTTCCAGGTTCGCGTTGAAATCATCAGGCGGATTCTTGTCCTTCCCGCCCAAAACGGAATAGTGAACCTGCCATATATCCTCGAGTTCCGGCGACCCTCGCAGAATCGGCCATGATTCCGGAGCGCCGCCTTTCTTGGGACCGTTGTCCATCAGGATCACACGCGGATGGAGCGCATGTACAAGCGCGGGCGATCCGGCTTTCGGCTGCGCATGGACGCTAGTGACATAAACGCTAGCAGTACCAACCGGGTTATTAGGACACATCAACCCCCGCTCGGCATCCCATTCAAGATCGGCCAGATCCACCATCCGAAATTTTCCCAGCGTATACAGCAATCCGATCGACATGTTGTCCTCCTTGTCTTCGGGGATAGCCGGCCGAACTTCAGACGTGGCGCAAAAAGGATTCCGAGCGCCGGTGGATGGAATATGTTTTCCGCCCGCCGTGATCACGCGAATCGAGACGCCTCGTACCGGCAGCGCGCCTCCCGCGTGAACCTCCGTATGCGGGATCTTGTTACGCGCCTCAACGTAGCTTTTGTATCTCTGCTCAACGCCCTTGCCCGATGTCCGCAGCGGTCCGTTATCCAGAATGTGCCGGATCGGAATCTTCGACATCAGCAGCGGCACATCGCCCATATGGTCGCTGTCATAGTGTGTGATCAACAGGTAGTCGATTCGCTTCACGCCCGCAGCATGTGCCGCCGCGACGATTCGATCCGAATCCCGGCCGTTGAACCCAGGAAACCCAACATCCACTAAAAGCGATTCGCCGGAAGGCGCAATCGTCAGCATCGCCTTTCCGCCTTCGACGTCGACCAGATAAACATCCAACGTCCGGGCGCACACGCCGAAGGAAAACAGAGCGAGAAGCAGAACTCGCCTCATACTTTACCGCCGGTGAACTTTGATCAAGCTGCGATCGATAGATGCAATCGAAGGCCGGCCGCAATGCCCCATATCGCGAGCCAACTCGCCTTGCAGCATTTGAAATACCACCTGAACTCCATCGGCTCCATAGGCGCCAAGTCCCCACATCGCCGGACGGCCAATCATCACCGCACGAGCCCCAAACGCCAACGCCTTGAGGATGTCAGTCCCGCGCCGGAAACTTCCGTCAACTAACACGGGAATCTTCCCGCCAACCGCATCGGCAATCGAAGGCAGCATCTCGAGCGGCGCCGCCAGACCCGTAGAAAAAAGTCCGCCATAGTTCGAGACCACAATTCCTTGAACGCCGCGCTGAACCGCCGTCTGCGCCTCTTCGGGCGTCATGATCCCCTTCAACACCAGCGGCACCTTCAACCGTTTGCGCCACCCTTCCACCACATCCCAATTCATATGAGCACCGCGATACGGTGTGCCTACCGTCACACAAACCGCCTTGCACCCGGCGGCAACAGCTTGTTCCACAACACCGAAATCCGCATCCGGAAAAACTTGAAACCACAGTGGACTCTTAGCCGCGGCCGCGACCTTGTCAATCGGAACGCTCGACCGGCTGCTGACCACCATCAGAGTCTTACTCGCCGCCGCCCCGCGCACTGAAGCCAGTTCGCCATCCGGATGGAATCGCAGTTGATCCATCATCGGGCCCATCACAATCGGACTGAATAACTTCTCACCAAATAAATCGACGCCCAAATCCAACTTCTGCACATTCACCAGCATCCGCGGACGGAAAGTGATTCGCTCGAACGCCGCGCGGTCGCCGCCGGAAATCGTCGAGAAGACCGTACTGGCCAGCTTCCGCTTCGCCATCGCCTCCACTTCAAACACATCGATCAGATCTTCTTTGGGAGTAATGCGGCCAGCCGGCTCGCCAATCAGCTCCTGTCCACGCAACAGTGGCGAAGCCGCGACGAAAGTTCCAAAAGCCTCCAGAGCCCGCCGTCTGCTCCATCGGATCGCGCTCATGGAAAATCCGTCCTCACGCCATTGCGACTAACAGCATCCAAGGTGGCATAACCGGAAATCGCCATAGCCAGGCGAAGTTCCGTCTGCAGAATCTCCAGCACCCGCTGCACACCGGGAGCGCCATATGCCCCCAGCCCCCACCGAGGCACGCGCCCAAGGCACACCGCCTTTGCGCCCAACGCCAGAGCCTTCAGAACATCCGACCCGCGTCGAAAACCACTATCGATCAGGACCGGAACCTTGCCGCCGACCGCATCCACAATTTCCGGCAAAACCTCCAGAGTCGACGGAGCATAATCCAGATATCGAGCGCCATGGTTCGAAACAATCACACCGTTCACACCATGGTTCGTAGCCTCTTTAGCATCCTCACCGATCAGAATTCCCTTCAGTAGCAGAGGAAGTTTGGTAATCGTACGCAATTGATCCACCGTCGACCAATCCACATAAGGAGTCTGGCCACGCGCACCATAGGGATTATCCATTTGACTCGGTTCGCCGGCCACCCTGCGTGCCCTGCGAGGGTTCGTATTCACCGGACCACCACCGGCGCCCGCCAGATTCCTATCGTGCATAGCCCGAGGCCGCAGCGACAGATAATGCGAGTCGACCGTAAGAACGATAGCCTGGCAGCCCGCTTCCTGAGCGCGTTCGATCAACTCCCGATTGCCATCCTCGGTGTCGCGCGCATAAAGCTGCCACCACATCGGCCCTTTGGCTGCCGCCGCAATCTTATCGATCGGGAAGCTCGCATTGATACTCACAATCATCGGAGTCCCCGCCGCCGTAGCGCCGCGATGCGTGGCCAGTTCGCCGTCCGGATGCAGTTGGCCGTGCGCCGCACTAGGCGCAACCATAATCGGACAGTCCATCTTCAAGCCAAGCACCTCGGTGGACGTGTTCACCGAACTCACATCGGCGATCGCACGAGGGACCAGTTCCACCCATTCGAAAGCCTGCCGATTGCGCCGAAGAGTGAACTCGCCGTCCACCGCCGTCGCCATGTAGTTATACGCCTCGCGCGGCACTTTCGTGTACGCCACCGGCTCGAAGTCGAGCGCAGTAACTAGTTCGTCCATGCCCGGCACGCGGCTGTGATCGCGAAAAGGATCCTGCTGTGCAAAAACCTGGTGCGACCCAGCCACAAATCCAGCAAGTGCACCCAGAGCCCGGCGCCGACTCACACTCTCGCGCCAACGTTCTTCAAGTTTCACAACGAGGATCGTACAACAGGCTGTGTACGGAGAGCAAACGCTTAACTCGATATAATAAGGCCGGATGCTCCAAATCCGAAGATTGATTTCGTTCCTTGCCGCGGCTGCCGGTCTGTTCGCCGCTGAGAGCCCAACCCGCACCATCAACTTCGATCGTCAAATTCGCCCGATCCTCTCCGACAACTGTTTCTCCTGCCACGGACCCGACGAGAAAAATCGCATGGCGAATCTCCGTCTCGACATTGCCGATGGCGGAGCCTACACGAAAACCATCATCGTACCCGGTGATGCCAAACAAAGCCGCCTGTTCGAACGCGTCAGCGAAACGAATAAGGCGAAGCGAATGCCGCCGCCCTACGCCACCACATCGCTCACGCCGCAGCAAATCGAGCTCCTAAAAAACTGGATCGACCAGGGAGCAAAATGGGAGACCCACTGGGCCTTCGCCGCGCCGAAACGGGTCACACCGCCGGACGTCACAGACAAATCGCGCGTGCGGAATCCAATCGACAACTTCGTGCTGGCTCGTCTCGAGAAAGAGAATCTGAAGCTATCTCCTGAAGCCAACAAAGAGACGCTCCTCCGCCGAGTCTCCTACGACCTCACCGGCCTGCCGCCCACTCTCGCGGAACTGAATTCCTTCCTCGCAGACAAATCGCCGGACGCCTACGAGAAGCGTGTAGATACGCTGCTAAATTCGCCCCGCTACGGCGAGCGAATGGCCATGCAATGGCTGGATCTGGCCCGATACGCCGACACGCACGGCTATCACATCGACAGTTCGCGCGAAATGTGGCACTGGCGCGATTGGGTGATCTCTGCGTTCAACCGCAACATGCCGTTCAACGAATTCACCATCGACCAAATCGCCGGTGATCTCCTGCCGAACGCCACCGTCGAACAACGCGTAGCCAGCGGTTTCAACCGAAATCACATGATCAATTTCGAAGGCGGCGCGATCCCCGAGGAATATCAAACGGAGTACGTCGTCGATCGTGTGGAAGCCACATCGAACACGTTCATGGGCCTCACCATGGGTTGCGCGCGCTGCCACGATCACAAATACGACCCCATCTCGCAGAAAGAGTTTTATCAGTTCTTCGCCTTCTTCAACAATATTTCCGAAAAAGGACTTGACGGCCGCACTGGCAACGCGCAGCCGTACATCGAACTGCCCTCCACTGAGCAGAAGCAGCGGCAAGACGAACTCAAGGCCGCGATCGCCGCGCACGAGAAAGCGCTTCCCGAAGAACTAATCTCGAAGCAGCAAGCCGCATGGGAGGCCAAGGAACTGGCAAACTTCCCAGATGCGCCCCGCGAAGGTCTGCTGGCCCATTACGAACTCGACGGCAGCCTCGGCGATGCTTCCGGTCATTACCATTACGCGCGCGTCCTAAAAGGCGACCTCACCTACGGACCCGGAGCAGCCGGCAAGGCAGCCGATTTTGACGGCGAGACAGCGGTCACTTTCGGCCACGTCCCCTCCTTCGAACAGAAACAGCCATTCGCCCTCTCCTGGTGGATGAAGGTAAACAGCAAAGTCCGCATGACGGTGCTGCAACAAATCAGCGACGCCGTCTCGCACCAAGGCCTGGAAATTTATCTCGACGATTTCGAGCTCTCCGGAATCCAGCAGCGCGTCCCCCGCGTCTACATCCGCCTCGCGCAAAAGTGGCCGCAAAGCGCTATCGAAGTGCGCACCGCCGATCGAATCCCCTGGCCAGACAACATGAACCATCTAGCCCTGAACTACGATGGCTCAGGCAAAGCAGCCGGTCTCCATCTTTACGTTGCCGGCAAGCCAGTCAAGCTGGAAATTCTCAAAGATTCGTTGACCGGATCCACGCACGCCGACGCGCCGCTCGAGATAGGAAGCCTCCAACCCGGTACACCTTTCAAGGGACGCCTCGACGATCTCCGCATCTACCATCGTCCCCTCACGCCAGGCGAAATTTCTCATCTCCAAAATCAGGAACCGCTCCGAGCGATTCTCGCCACGCAACCCGACAAGCGTCCAAAAGATCAGAAGGAATGGATCCGCAACTACTACCTCACCAACGCGGCCCCCGCCGCCGATCGGGCAACCTGGGCGGAACTGAAAACATTGCGTGAGACCGCGAAAAAGCTCGAAGCGGTGATCCCCACGTCGATGGTCATGTCGGAACTAGAGAAGCCGCGCGAAACCTTTATCCTCGCTCGCGGAGACTATCGCAATCACGGCGACAAGGTGCAACCAGGCGTCCCCGCGGTACTCCCGCCGCTTCCCAAAGGAGCGCCACTCAATCGCCTCACACTGGCGAAATGGTTGGTCGATCCCACAAATCCCCTCACCGCGCGAGTCGCCGTGAATCGCTATTGGCAAATGTACTTCGGCACCGGCTTGGTAAAGACCACCGAAAATTTCGGCTCACAAGGCGACCCACCCAGCAATCCGGAACTTCTCGACTGGCTGGCAACTGAATTTATCCGCACCGGCTGGGATGTAAAAGCGATGCAGCGTCTGATCGTCACCTCCGCGGCTTACCGGCAATCCTCCCGTGTAACGCCCGAATTATTAGAGCGCGATCCGGAGAACCGTCTGATCGCAAGAGGCCCGCGATTCCGCCTCCCAGCCGAAATGGTGCGCGACGGCGAACTCTACATGGGCGGCCTCCTAAAGGAACAGGTCGGAGGCCCCGGAGTATCTCCCTACCAGCCAAAAGGCCTCTGGGAAGAGATCGCGTTCGGAGACGGCTTCACCGCTCAAGCCTACAAACAGGATCACGGCGACGCGCTCTACCGCCGCAGCATGTACACGTTCTGGAAGCGCACCAGTCCGCCGCCCGAAATGACCACGTTCGACGCACCCGATCGCGAGAAATGTGCGGCCCGTCGAACCATCACCAACACTCCCCTCCAGGCACTCGTGTTGCTGAACGACCCAGCCTTCGTAGAAGCCGCTCGAGCCCTGGCCTCGCGAATGATGACCGAAGGCGGAACCACTCCGGACGATCGCATCCACTACGGATTCCGTCTGGCCACCGACCGCAATCCCGCCAAGCCCGAAGCGGACGTGCTAAGGGAGGCGTTCCAGGAAGAACTCCAGCAATATAAGCGTCACGAAGATCAAGCACAGGCGCTCCTGAAAGTCGGCGAATCGCCGATCACCGCAAAATTAGACAAACCAGAACTAGCCGCCTGGACCACAGTAGCCAGCATGATCCTCAACCTCGACGAAACGATCACCAAGGAATAAACAAGGAAAAAAATGGACCCACTCCAACAACTAACAGCCGCGCAGATCACCCGCCGGCATTTGTTCGGCAAGGCGGCGTCCGGAATCGGAGTGGCCGCGTTAGCCTCGCTGATAAATCCAAAACTGTTCGCAGCAGTAGGCACGGAAAGCACCGGAGGCCTTCCCGGTCTTCCCCACTTCGCGCCCAAAGCAAAGCGCGTCATCTATCTCCACCAATCCGGCGCACCCTCGCAAATCGACCTCTTCGACTACAAACCCGCACTCAATAAACTACACGGCACGGAACTCCCAGCATCCATCCGCAACGGACAGCGCATCACCGGAATGACCTCCGGCCAAGCCTCATTCCCAGTAGCAAAGTCGATCTTCAAGTTCAGCCAGCACGGGCAATCCGGAGCCTGGCTCAGCGAACTATTGCCGCACACCGCTGGAATCGTCGACGACATCGCCATCATTAAAACCACCAATACCGACGCCATCAATCACGACCCCGCCATCACGTTCATCCAGACCGGAAGCCAACAACCCGGCCGTCCGAGCTTAGGTTCATGGGTCACCTACGGCCTCGGCAGCGAGAATCAAAATCTCCCGTCGTTCGTCGTGCTGATCGCGCAATCGAGCGCAGTCAACACCGATCAACCGCTCTTCTCCCGTCTCTGGGGCAACGGTTTTCTACCCTCGAAATATCAAGGCGTCAATTTTCGAGCGGCCGGCGACCCGGTGCTCTATCTTTCCGATCCGCCTGGCATCGACAAAGCAACCCGCCGCCGCATGCTCGACGGAATCGCCAAGCTCAACCAGATGAATGCCGAGGCTTACGGCGATCCGGAAATCGACGCCCGCATCTCGCAATACGAAATGGCGTACCGAATGCAAACCTCGGTGCCCGATCTCATGGATCTCTCCAAAGAGCCCGACACCGTCTTCGACCTCTATGGACCCGATTCAAGAAAACCCGGCACCTACGCGGCCAACTGTCTGCTAGCCCGGCGCATGGCCGAGCGTGGAGTTCGCTTCGTCCAGATTTACAAACGCGGTTGGGACCAACACGGCGACTTGCCCCGCGATCTCGCCCTGCAATGTAAGAGCGTCGATCAACCCTCCGCCGCCCTGGTAAAAGATTTGAAGCAGCGAGGACTGCTCGACGACACCCTGGTCGTCTGGGGCGGGGAATTCGGCCGAACAGTTTACTGCCAAGGCAAGCTGATGGAAACCAATTACGGCCGCGACCACCATCCGCGCTGTTTCTCCATCTGGATGGCCGGCGGCGGAATCAAACCAGGCATCTCGTTAGGCGAAACCGACGACTTCTCCTACAATGTCGTTGCAGACCCAGTCCACGTCCACGATATCCAGGCAACCGTCCTGAACCGTCTCGGCATCGATCACAAGCGGCTCACCTTCAAATTCCAAGGCCGCCATTTCCGCCTCACCGACGTAGCCGGCGAACTCGTGAAACAGATAATGGTTTAAGGAATGAACCGGCGAAGCCTCTCGGCGCTGTTGCTCTTACTCCCGCTTCAGCCAATCCTCGCCCTCGATCCCAACAAAGCCCTCACGCAGGATATTCATCGCATCTGGCAACTTCAGCAAGGCCTCTCCGACGCCACCATCTACGCCATCCGCCAAACTCGCGACGGCTATCTCTGGCTCGGCACCCAATCCGGTCTCGTCCGGTTCGACGGCGTCCGCTTCACCTCATTTGAGGGAGCCAACGGCGTGTCGATGTCGGGAATCTGGATTCGCAACGTGCTCGAAGACGCCCAAGGCGATCTCTGGGCCGGCACCATTGACGCAGGCCTCTTCCGCATTCGCAACGGCAATGTCACCCGATATTCCCGTCAGCAAGGGCTTCCCTCCGACACCGTGGGATGCCTCGTCTCTGCCCGCGAGGGCGGCCTCTGGGCCTGCACTCCGTTAGGTCTCGTAAAAATCGCGCCCGGTAAATTTACCGTCTATCGCACAGCCCAAGGCCTCGCCACTGATTCCGTCCGAAGCGTCTGTGAAACACGCGACGGCACTCTCTGGGCCGGCGGCGAAAGCTCCACCCTGAGCCGTTTTCAAGGCAATAAGTTCGTCTCCTATCCGCTCCACTCCATCTCTAGCTCTGCCACCGTCCGCGCACTCCTCTGTGCCCGTGACGGAGCGCTCTGGATTGGAACCACCGACGGTCTGGTGCGCCTGGAAAATGGACGCGAGCAGCGCTTCTCCGTCGCCGACGGCCTCGCCGATAACTCGATTCTCGAGCTCGCCGAAAGCCGCGACGGCGTCATCTGGATCGGCGCCAAAAACGGCTTCAGCCGAATCCGCAACGGAGAATTCGAAAGCTTCCGTTCCCAGGACGGTCTCTCGCAAAGCGCCGTCTACGCCCTGTTCGAGGATCACGAGGGCGCGCTCTGGGTCGGAACCAAACACGGTCTGAATCAATTCATGGACGGCCGCGGTACGCCATTCACCGCGCGCGAAGGTCTCCCCAGCAACGAGGCGGGACCGGTTCTCCAGGATCGCAACGGCCGAATCTGGGTCGGCACTCTCGATGCGGGTCTCAGTAAATACGAAGGCCACCACTTCACCGTTCTCACTATTAAGCAAGGGCTCGCCTCAAACTCCATCCGCGCGCTCGCGGAGGACTCCGATGGCGACCTCTGGGTCGGTACCTCGGCCGGTCTAAATCGTCTCCACGATGGCCGCGTCACCGCAACCTACACCACCGCACAAGGCCTGCCCGCCAACAGTATTCTTTGTCTGCTCCACGACCATTCCGGCGTTCTCTGGATCGGAACCGCATCCGGCGCCGCAGTTTTCCGCAACGGAGTTTTCTCGCGTCCGCCCGGTTTCTCCGGCCCTCTGCTCGCCATCGGACAAGATCGCAGCCAACGCCATTTCGTCGCCGGAAAAGGCGGTGCGCTCAGCGTCTACGACAACGGCAAGCTCACCGAACTCACCGTGGAAGGCGTGCCGGTCCGCGACGTCGACGCGTTTTATGAGGATCGCGAGGGCCTCCTCTGGATCGGCACCCTCGGCGGCGGTATCCGCCTCCTCAAGGACGGAAAACTCTCGCCCTTCTATGTGCGGGATGGCCTCTTCGACAACGAAATCTACGGCATCGCCAGCGACAATCAGGATCGCTTCTGGATAGCTTGCAGCAAAGGAATCTTCTCCGTCCTCCGTTCCGATCTCCTGAAATTCGCCGCGGGAACTATTCAGAAATTGGTCAGCGCCCCATACAGTCCGCTCGACGGCCTCCGCACCATCGAAAGCAGATCCGGCGTCCAGCCTTCGGTATGGAAAATGCGCGATGGCAGCCTTTGGTTCGCCACCATACGCGGACTCATGGTCCTCGATCCCGTCCGGATGCAGCGCAAACTCCCGCCGCCCCCAGTCGCCATCGAAGAAGTCACTGTCAACGGCCAAGCGGAGCTACCCTCTGAAATTACATCCCTCAGTCCGGGAAGAAAAAATATCGAATTCAGTTATACCGGCCTCAGCTACATCCTGCCGGCTCGCATCACGTTCCGCTACATCCTGGAAGGCTTCGATAAAAACTGGATTGACGCCGGCACACGCCGCGAAGCGTTTTATACCAATCTCCCGCCCGGCAACTTTCGCTTTCGCGTCACCGGTTGCAACGTCGGCGGCACGTGTAACGAGGCTGGAAGCGCCGTCTCCTTTTCCATCGCGCCGTTCTTCTATCAGCGAATCTGGTTCATCCCGTTCTGTGCCGCTCTCGCCGCGCTGGCCGGTTGGCTTACTTACAAACTCCGAATCCGCCGCTTGAAAGAACGCTTCGATGTGATTCTCGGCGAACGAAGCCGCATCGCCCGCGAACTTCATGACACGCTGATTCAAGGCTTCTCCGGAGTCACCATGGAGATGCAGGCGCTCTTCGCCCGCGTGCGCAACCCCGACGAGAAAGACACGCTCCAGGAGATTATTCACGATGCCGCCGCCTGCCTCCGCGACGCCCGCCGCTCGGTCGCCGGCCTTCGTGGAGCCAGCGACGCAAACTCCGGCCTCTCCGCCGCCATCGCCCAAACCGCCCGCCAGATCACCGAGACAAAAGACGTTCGCCTCCGGCTCAATCTCGACCAAGGTCCCCAGGGACTTCCCGCCGACGTCGAGTACAACCTGCTCCGCATCGCGCAGGAAGCCGTCTCCAATTCTGTCAAACATTCCGGAGCACGCAATATCGAAGTTGCACTCCAATGCACCGCGGAATCCACGCGCCTCCAGATTGCCGACGACGGTGCCGGCTTCGACGAAACCCCGCGCTCCGGACACTATGGTTTGATTGGAATGAGAGAACGCGCCACCCACATCGGAGCCGATTTCAGCGTCGAGAGCGGCCTCACTGAAGGAACCATGGTCTGCGTCATTCTGAAAGGCCGCAAGTGAGTTCTGAAGAACAGATCCGCGTGTTGTGCGTCGACGACCATCCGCTGGTCCGCAAGGGAATCGCATCCATTCTCGCCAACGAAACCAACATCCAGCTGATCGCCGAAGCCGCCAACGGCCGCGAAGCTGTCGATCTCTTCCGCAAACACCGGCCCGACGTCACACTCATGGATCTCCGCATGCCGGTAGTCGACGGCGTCGGCGCAACCAAAGCGATCCGCGATGAATTTCCCGAAGCGCGTATCATCGCCCTCACCAGTTACGACGGCGATCAGGATATTTACCGCGCCCTCGAAGCCGGAGTCCGTGGGTACCTGCTCAAGGAGATGGTGCACACAGAAGTTCTGCGCGCCATTCGCACAGTCCACTCCGGCAAGCGTCTCATCCCACCCGAAGTCTCCGACCGCCTCAGTGAATACTTCCCGCAAATCGCCCTCACCGCCCGTGAAGTCGAAGTCCTTGCACTTGTAGCCCGAGGTCTGGGCAACAAGGAAATCGGCGATCAACTCGGCACTGCGGCAGGCACCGTAAAAATTCACGTTCAAAATATTCTGAGCAAGTTGGGAGCCGCCGACCGCACGCACGCCGTCACCCTGGCCATCCAGCGGGGTATCCTCCACCTCGATTCGGTTTCGTAACCTTACGGCCGCTCTCCCGCCAGTCCCGAAGAGTTGCGCGATTCCGCCCCGCATTTTCTGGATGATGACCGAGTGGTGCAACGGGCGCTCATTCTTCCCGTAGCGCAGTCATAGGGTCGAGACGCGAGGCCCGGTGTGCCGGCAGAAATCCTGCCAGCGCGGCCACCAACGCTAACACTCCGGCGGCCAGAGACAACGTCCACGGATCGTTCGATTTGATTCCGTAAAGAAACGAGGCGACGAATCGGGTCGTCGCCAGCGCTGCACCAAGCCCGATGACCAGGCCAATGCCGATAAGCAATGCAACTTCTCCGAGCACCATGCGGAGAACGCGAGACTGCTCCGCGCCGAGCGCCATTCGGATGCCGATTTCATTACGCCGGCGGGCAACGTTGTAGGCCATAACACCGTAAAGCCCGATCGTCGCCAGAAGAAGCGCCAGGGCGCCGAAAAATCCGGAAAGCGTGGCGAGAAGCCACTCACGGGTCAGGGATTCGTCCACTTGCGTGGCGAGCGTCGTGAACTGCAAAGTGATGTCGCGATTTACTTCCTCCATCGCCGCTTTGACGCTGGGGATGAGGGCGGCCGGAGCGCCGGCCGCGGATCGCAGCTCGAAATTCGTGAACGGACTCGGCGCAGGCATCCCTGGCCGATCTTGGGTCGAGGCGCGGTAGGCGGTTGGCGGGATTTCTTCACGCAGCGATTCGTACTTGGCATCTTTCACGACACCGACAATCTCGATGGGAGGAAATATACCAGGGCCATTATTGAGCCGGAATGTGCGTCCCAGCGGGTTTGAACTCCGGAAATATTTCTTCACGAAAGTCTCATTCACAATCGCGACCTCGGGCGATTGCGGCGTGTCGTGCCGGTTAAAATCACGGCCTGCCACGAACGGAGTCCCCAGAGTCTCGAAATACCCTGCGCTCACTTGGTTGAAATTGACGGTCACATCCTGGTGCGATTTGGCCGTGTAGCCATCGATGAGTAGCTCGCTATCCCACACACCTCCGCCGATCGGGGTCATGTGGGAGCGGCTGGCGGAACGGACGCCAGGAAGAGCCCTCAATCGATCGAGCATCAATTGATAGCTTGCGGCGCGGCGTTCCGGAGGATAGTTGGTGTTCCGCAGATCAACCGCCACCAGTAACACGTGTGCTCGATCGAAACCCGTGTCAAGCGACGCGAGCGTCCGGAATGTCGTGAGCAGCAATCCTGCCCCCACTACCAGAACCAGCGACAGAGCGACCTGAAGCATTACCAGTGCCTTGCCGAGTCCAAACTTAGATCCTTCAATGACTCCTCGCCCGTTCGCTTTCATCGCGGCTTGCGGCTGAACGCGCGTCCCTCGCACGGCGGGCGCGATACCGAACAGCAGCGCGGTGAGAATCGCGACGGCCGCGGTAAACGCAAGCATGCGGGCATTGATGGCGAGATCGAGAACCACGTGGTTCCTGGTGTTGGAGAGCAAGCCGACCAGCAGGCGCGCACCCCATTGCGCGAGCAATACGCCCAGCGCGGCCCCGCAGAACGATAGCAGAATACTCTCCGTGAGTAGCTGGCGGATGAGCCGCGCGCGCCCGGAGCCAAGAGCCATGCGAATGGCAATCTCCCTCTGCCGCGCCGCGCCGCGCGCCAGGAGAAGGTTTGCCACGTTGGTGCAAGCGATCAGCAAAACCACGCCAACCACAACCATCAGGATCATCAGAGCTTGGCGGTACTGCGATCGAAGACCGGACCGGCCGCTGGCAACCGACTTCGTCTCAAAACTGTCCGCCAGATATTCAGCCTGTCTGTCGGCGCGCATGCC